>LNFM01001091.1_pt1 | contig 63416 bp, 67 predicted proteins | sample 596031 | NCBI WGS metagenome assembly LNFM01 (sample SAMN04254537, study PRJNA301005) | activated carbon metagenome | isolation source: dual media filters at the Ann Arbor, Michigan drinking water treatment plant | place: USA: Ann Arbor
GAGGTGCCGCCGCAGATGATCGAGATCGACGCCGTCGGCGCGATGGCGAGCTTGTGCGAGAAGCGCGCCATCACATTGTTCTCGGCCGCATCGGGGCAAGCGCCACGCTCTTGCGCGAGCTTCACCGAAGCTGCATCGGCGCCGCGGCGGATGTGGCGGAACAGCTTATTGTTCCACACCTTCGCCATCGCCGATTCCATCGACACGCCTTGCTTTTGCAGGAAGGAGTGGAAGCCCATCAGCCCCAAGCCGACGCTGCGTTCGCGCATGGCGGCGTACACGGCGCGTTCCATTTCCGGCGGCGCGCGCTGGATGAAGTCTTCGAGCACGTTGTCCAGGAAGCGGAAGATGTCTTCCATGAACTGCTCTTCCTTCTCCCATTCAAGGAAGGTCTCGGCGTTCAGCGACGAGAGGCAGCACACGGCGGTGCGTTCGCGGCCATTATGATCCATGCCGGTGTGCAGCATGATTTCCGAGCATAGGTTCGACTGGCGCACCTTGAGGCCGAGCTTCTTCTGGTGGCTCGGCATCTGCTTGTTCACGGTGTCGGAGAAGATGATGTAGGGCTCGCCCGTTTGCAGGCGGAGCTCCAGAATCTTCTGCCAAAGCTTGCGCGCGTTGACGTGCTTCAGCGCTTCTTGGTTCTTCGGGCTGCGCAGCGCGAACGGCAGGTCGTCACGCACCGCGATCATGAATTCGTCGGTGAGGTTGAGCCCGTGATGCAGGTTCAAGCTCTTGCGGTTGAAATCGCCGGCGGCTTTGCGGATTTCGAGGAATTCCTCGATCTCCGGATGGTGGATGTCGAGATAGACCGCCGCCGAACCGCGGCGCAGCGAACCCTGGCTGATCGCGAGCGTGAGCGAGTCCATCACGCGGATGAACGGGATGATGCCGCTGGTCTGACCGTTCTGGCCGACCTTTTCGCCGATGGAACGAACGCCGCCCCAATAGGTGCCGATGCCGCCGCCGTTGGAGGCAAGCCACACGTTTTCGTTCCACGTGTCCATGATGCCATCGAGTGAATCGCCGACAGCATTGAGGAAGCACGAGATCGGCAAGCCGCGCTCGGCGCCGCCATTAGAAAGGACAGGCGTCGCCGGCATGAACCAGAGCTTGGACATATAATCGTAGATGCGCTGCGCGTGGCCGATGTCGTCGGCGAACGCGGTCGCAACGCGCGCGAACATGTCTTGATAGGACTCGCCCTGCAGCAAGTAGCGATCGTTGAGCGTCGTCTTGCCGAATTCCGTCAGCAGCGCATCGCGGCTCGGATCCGTAACGACCTTCTCGACAACCTTCAGCGGACGCAGCGGTTTGGGCTTGCCGCGATGGACCTCGCCCATGCGGTGGATCCCTGCTTTTTCCGCCCGTGCCTGCATTTTCTAGCCCCCAGATTTAGCTCTGTGTTAATCCGACTCGGTTCTGACCCAAACCACACGCTCTTGGGGTCCGCGTCGAACCATACCGCTATATATAGTGATGACACCCGTTAATGCAGGGTCAATGGCGGAGCGCCTTCAGCTGCAATTTTTCTCTGTGCAAGCTGTGAGTATTGGGCCGGGTTCGGAGCTCCGTTAACCATCTTTATCGACCCGGACCCGCACCGGCCCCGGTCGGAATTGGGTTTTTTCGGGGCCGCCAGAATAGGGGAATTAACGGCCACTGTTTCTGAACCGATCCATGAAAACGCTTAAGCAGCCCCGATCCACCCCTGAGTCGGTCGTTTCGGCCGAATCGACACCCACAAGGTCGGCTGATTCCACTTGATCGCCCGCCTCGCCGAGATCAGGACCGGCGGCCTTGGAGGATGACGGGTGCGGCTTGGCGGGGTAGCGGCGGTGGCGCTGGGCGGGGCGCTGATCGGTCTCGCGCCGATCGCCGTGCGCCTTTCCGAGGTCGGGCCGCTGGCGACCAACCTGTGGCGCTTCCTGTTCGCGCTCCCGATCCTGGCAATCTGGGCTGCGCGGAGCGCACCCACCGCCAGGCGCGACATCTTCTGGCTTCTGGCCGCGGGCGTCCTCTTCGGCATCGAACTCAATCTCTGGGCAATCGCGCTCACCAAGACGACCGTCGCCAATGCGACACTGCTCGCCAACACCACGCCCGTCTTCGCGGCGGCCTTTGGTTGGTTCGTGTTCAAGGAGCGGTTGGGCGCGGGCGTGCTGCTGGGCGGGCTCTGCGCGATGATCGGCGCGGTGCTGCTGACGCTCGGCCGCGCGCAAACCGGTGTCGGGCCGGCGGGCGCGGAGCAAGGCTTGATCGGTGACGGCATGGGCCTCGCTGCTGCCGTTGGCTATGCTGGCTATCTGCTGATCGTGCGCTCGCTGGGTTCGCGCGTGAGTGTCGGCGCTGTGATGTTCTGGGCGGGCGTCAGCAGTGCGGCGTTGACGTTCGTGCTGTGCTTGATCACCGGCGAGCGATTGTTTCCGCACTCCGTGCAGGGCTGGGCGCTCTTGGTCGGGCTTGGCGCTTTCGTGCAAGTCGGCGGGCAGGGGCTGATTGCGTACGGCGTCGGCCGTTTGCCGATCGTGATCTCCACCGTGCTGCTCTGGACGCAGCCTCTGGCGGCTGCCGCACTCTCATGGGTGCTGTTCAGCGAAGCCCTTGGCCCCGTCGCGCTGCTTGGCGCAGCGCTCGTGTTAGGCGGGCTCTATATCGTCCAACGCGCGCGTGCGCCTGCGCCGGTCCATCAATGATGTAAGCGCCGCATCCAGCGCGGCATTGGGCACGCCACGGTGTGGTCGCGCTCGCATGAAGCGAAGTTGGTCGCATACACGATCTCGGCGCGGCCGATCAGGTTTTCCATCGGCACTGGCCCCATGCCGTCCCAGCGGCTGTCGAGCGAGTTGTCGCGATTGTCGCCCATGAAGAAGAGATGGCCTTCCGGGACCTGATAAGGGCCGAACGTATCGAAGCTACCGGCGTCGGTCAGATTGTGGACGCTATGGGTCACGCCATCCGGCAATGTCTCTTCGCTGCGCGCCGCATATTCGCGCCCGCGCGGATCGACGCGCCGCAACAGCATGACTGGCTCGGTTTGCGCCGCGCGCTCGCCATTGATCCACAACGCGCCCTCGATCACTTCGATCGTATCGCCGGGTAGCCCGATCAAGCGCTTGATCATGGTCTCGCCGCTGACCGGATGGATGAACACGACGACGTCGCCACGGCGCGGCATGTTCTCGAACAAGCGATGCGCGCCGGCCGGCAACAGCAGCCCGGCATTGAACGGCAGCGAATGGCGGCTGTAGCCGTAGGCGAACTTCGACACGGTGACGCGGTCGCCCACCTCCAAGTGCGGGACCATGCTCTCAGACGGGATGCGATACTGCGCAAACGCCACCGTGGTGAAGGCGACATAGGCAAGGAACGCGCTGCCTAGGGTCTTCAGCCAATCGATTGACTCGGTGCGGAGGGCTTTGAAATCCATGGGTCCAGCGTCGGGCGGCTTGGTCTTGGGGTCAAGCGGGCGCGCATGCTAGGAGCGTGGCCATGCGACCAGCGACGCTCGCTGCCATTGCCGGCGGCATTAAAGATACATTTGGCGGCCGCCTCGGCGGCTTGGCGGCTCTGTGCTTCGTCGCGGCGGTGGCGGCGACCGCCATCGCCGCTTGGGCGGGCTTCCGCTTCCTCATTCCGCTGCTGCCCGAAGGCGAGGGCTGGACGGCCTATCTGTGGAACGCGGCAGAGTTTCTCTCCGGCGCTGGCGTCGTCATCCTCGCCATCGTGCTGTCGCCGACCATTTCGATGATCGTGGGCTCGATGCTGTTCGACATCGCCGCCGAGCGCATCGAGAAAGATGTCGGCTTGCCGAAGGGCCGGATGGTGTCGATCGGCGAAGGCTTGCTGAACGGCTTTCGCATCGCTTGGCTGCCGCTGGTGCTCAACATCGTTACGCTGCCGCTGCTGTTCATTCCGGTCGTCAACATCGTTTGGTTCTTGAGCCTCAACGGCTATCTGATGGGCCGCGAATATTTCTCGCTCGCCGCCGTGCGGCGGATGCCGTTCACTGAAGCGCGGCGCCTGCGCGCAAGAAATGGCGCTAGCATTTTCCTCGTCGGCCTCGCCTGTTCGTTCATTCCGTTCGTCGCGCCTCTGGTGGGTGCGAGCGCGATGACGCGTCTGGTGAAGTCCCTCGCTCCAGTTTGAAAAGAATTTTGCCGCTTGCGCTCTGATGGCGTCTGGCTTAAGCGTAACCGTATGGTTACAAAAGCCCGAGCACGGACGGAGAGCGCCTTCGGCGCCATCGCCGACCCGACGCGCCGGGCCATCCTCGATCTGGTGCGCCAGCGTGAAATGAGCGCCGGCGATATCGCGCGGCGCTTCCCCGTCAGCCGCCCTGCCATCGCCAAGCATGTGCGTGTGCTGCGCCAAGCGGGGCTTTTGCGCGAACGGCGCGAGGCGACATCACGCTATTACCAACTCGATCCAGCCGCACTGCAAGCCGTCGATCAATGGCTCGGGCCATATCGCTTGTTTTGGGCCGCACGACTCGTCGATCTCAAACGCGTCGTTGAAGACGAAGCAAAATCCAAAAAGAAGAAGGGTGACTCATGAGCGCGCTCACGCACGAATTTACGTGGAAGCTTCCGGCGCGTCCCGCGCGCGTGTTCGCGGCGTTGACCGATGCGAGCGAGCTTTCGCAATGGTTTGCTGAATATGCCGAAGTCGAGCCGCAACTGGGCGGCGCCTATCGCTTCTGGGGCAAGCATACATATGGCGCGCCTTCGAAAGCCGAGGCGACCCAGCGCATCACCAAATTCGCGCCGAGCCAGGCCATCGCCTATTCGTGGCGCATCCACGATCGCGACAGCGAAGTCGCGTTCACGATCGAAACCGATCCCGAGAACGCCGAAGCCTCGGTCGTCAAAGGCGTACACAGCTTCACCGAAGCGCCTTCTATCAATCGCGCCAAGGAAATGATCGACGACCTCTGGCGCTTCAACTGGGGCAACATCTCCGCTCATATCGCGGGCGGGCAGGGCAAGCTGATGGTGGATTACGGCGCCGCCGATCCCAACGTCACGCTCTCCATCTTTATTGACGCGCCGCCCTCAGCTGTTTTCCGCACGCTCATCGACCCTGAGAAAATCCAGCAATGGTTCGGCGTCGCCGCCGCTGTCGATCCGCGCGTGGGCGGCGATTGGCATTTGAAGATGGAGTTCGAAAAGGACGGGAAGAAGCAAACGGCGCCGGCGATGAAGATACTCGAGATCGAAGAGAACAAGCGCCTCTCCATTTCTTGGCCCGATTGGCGCGGCGACAAGAGCGTCCCCGACCAGCGCGTCACCTGGCAGCTTTCACCCGAAGGCGCGGGCACGCGCGTCGAACTCGTCCACGACGGCTTCGTGCGCGCAGTGGACATCAGCGACTATCCGTTCGGCTGGCGCTGGTTCCTGTCGCGTATCGATGCAGTTGCGCAAGGCAAGCGGATCGAAGCGCCGCCCGCTGAGCATCAGTGCTGAGCTAGTTGGCGCGCCTGCTCGGTGGTTCGCCGGTCGCGACAACGCCGAGCAGGGCTGCGCCGCCGATCGTTTTCGTGCGCGTGGTGACAGCGCCGAAGAACGGCGCGAGGCGTTGCTTCAACGCGCTGGCGATCTTCGCGCGCTGTTCGGCGGCTGGCGGCTCGTACACCTGCACGAACAGGCTCTGGCGATGCATGAGCCGGCGCACGTTGCGGATTTCCGCGCCGTCGCCGGTCCAGAACATGTTGACGTTGACGGCGAGGATGCGGCTGAACAGGGCAGGCTCGCGGTCGGCGGCGTTGAATGCTCCTTCGAGAAAGATCGCCCGGCCTGCTTTCGTGTAAGCGGCGTTGCGCGCCAGCGCCGCTTTGATCGCCGCGGGCGATTTGTCGATGCCCATATAGGCGCCGCGCCCCAGCAGCGGGCAGATGCGTTGCGCCGCTACGCCGCTGCCGCAGCCGATCTCCAGTACGTTGCTCGATTTCTCAACCGCAAGCAGCTCGATCGCCCATTTGATCCGCGCTGGCGCGAGCGCCTTGACGCTAGGCACGCGCCGCGACGAGCTTCACAACATCGCCCATGATGCCGGTGATCTTGAAATCCTTCGGCGTGTAAACGCCGGCCACGCCCATCTGCTTCAGCGCCAGCGCATCCGCTGGCGGAATGATGCCGCCGACGACGAGCGGCACATTGTCCATGCCTTCGGCGCGCATCAGCCGCACGACCTCTTGCACAAGGTCGAGATGCGACCCCGAGAGGATCGACAGCCCCACCGCATGCGCGCGCTTTTCTTTCGCGGCGGCGACGATCTCCGCTGGCGTGAGCCGGATGCCCTCATAGATCACGTCCATGCCGACAGCGCGTCCGCGCGCGGCGATCTGTTCGGCGCCGTTGGAATGGCCGTCGAGCCCTGGCTTGCCGACAAGGAAGGTGAGCTGCCGCCCGAGCTTCTCGCTCAGCGCCGCCACATCGCGCTTCACCGCCTCGCTATCTTCGGCTTCAGTCTCGATCACCAACGCCACGCCCGTCGGCCCGCGATACTCGCCGTAGACCCCCCGTAGCGCCGCCGCCCATTCGCCGGTGGTGACGCCGGCTTTCGCCGCGGCGATGGACGCCGGCATGATGTTCTTATCCGCGCGCGCATCCGCTTCGAGCGCCGCCAACGCCGATTCCGCGGCGCTTCTATCGCGTTGCGAGCGCCAAGCCTTAAGGCGCGCGATCTGTTCTGCTTCGACGCTCAGATCGACAGTGTGAATGTTCTTCTCGCCCGCCTCGAGCGGCGAGGGCTCGGCTTCAGTGAAGGCGTTGACGCCGACAATCTTCTGTTTGCCAGCTTCGATCTGTTCGATGCGTCGGCGATTGGAGTCCACCAATGCCGCCTTCATGTACTCGACATTGGCGATGGCGCCGCCAGCGGCTTCGATTTTCGCCAACTCCGCGCGCGCCCCCGCGACGAGTTCGGCGACCTTCGCTTCGATCACCTTCGAGCCTTCGAAGATGTCTTCAAACTCCAGCAAGTCCGTCTCATACGCCAGAACTTGCTGCATCCGCAGCGACCATTGCTGATCCCAAGGCCGCGGCAGTCCGAGCGCTTCGTTCCAAGCCGGCAGTTGCACAGCGCGCGCCCGCGCATCTTTCGAGAGCGTGACCGCCAGCGTCTCCAGCAAGATGCGATAGACGTTGTTCTCCGCCTGCTGCTCGGTCAGCCCCAGCGAGTTGACTTGCACGCCATAGCGGAAGCGCCGCGCTTTTTCGTCGGTAACGCCATAGCGCTCGCGGCCGATCTCGTCCCACAGCTGCACGAATGCGCGCATCTTGCAGGTCTCGGTGATGAAGCGGAGGCCCGCATTGACGAAGAAGGAAATGCGGCTGAACACATCGGCGAAGCGGTCGCCCGCGACTTCGCCGCGCGCCTTAACCTCGTCCAGCACCGCAATCGCCGCCGCCAGCGCAAACGCCAGTTCCTGGTCCGGCGTCGCGCCAGCTTCCTGCAAATGGTACGAACAGACGTTCATCGGATTCCATTTCGGAATCTCGTCCAAGCTCCAGGCGATGGTGTCGGCGGTGAGTTTAAGGCTCGGCGCGTGCGGGAAGATGTAGGTGCCGCGCGAGAGATATTCCTTGAGGATATCGTTCTGCGTCGTGCCGGTGAGCTTCGCGCGCGCCGCGCCTTGCTCGTCCGCCAGCGCCACGTAAAGCGCCAGCAGCCACGCGGCCGGCGCGTTAATCGTCATCGACGTGTTCATCTGGTCGAGCGGAATGCCGTCGAACAGCGCCCGCATGTCGCCCAAATGCCCAACCGGCACGCCAACCTTGCCGACTTCGCCGCGCGCCAGGATGTGGTCGCTGTCGTAGCCGGTCTGCGTCGGCAGATCGAAGGCGACGGATAAGCCCGTTTGCCCGCGCGCGAGATTGGCCCGGTAGAGCTTGTTGGACTCCGCTGGCGTGGAGTGCCCGGCATAGGTCCGGAAGATCCAGGGCGGGTCGGGTGAGTGCTGGAATGGCGGCATCAGGGCGCCATGCTGCATCGCAAAATGCTCGGCGGCTAGACGTTGTGTTTTTGAAAGCGACTGAGGTTCCCGCGATTCGCATCAGTTCGGAGGCAGCCGATGTGGGACGGCGCGCGCGCGCCGGAACCGTGTGCCTCGTGAGAGGGGAGTTTTGAAAGTTCCAATTCGCGCGTGAGCGTACTTTGCGTGCCGTGACGTCACGAAATGCCGGTGCGCCGTTTGCATCTGGGCCGGCCAAGGGCGGCTTTCTTGGCCAGGAGAATTTGAAGTGAAGTCAGTGAGAATTTACGTAGCAGCCGTGGCGATGGTGGGCGCATTCGCGTTCGCGCCAGCGGCGTTCGCCACCAATGGCGGCGGCAACCAGTGCCAACGCGATTGCGGCGGCAACAATGGCGGCGGCAGCGAAGGTGTCTCGGTCGACACCAATATCGACATCGACAACAGGTCTTCGTCCTCATCGTGGGCGCAAGGCGGCAATGGCGGTTCGGCCAACAACACCAACTCCAACACCGCTTACGGCGGCGCTGGTGGTGCGGGTGGCGCAGGCGGCGCCGGTGGTTTGGGCGGAACGGGCGGCACGGCCAACAACGCCAACGTCAACAACGCAAACAATTCGAGCAACGCCACAGGCGGTTCTTCGAGCGCCGACAATAACGGCAACAATAACGGCAACAACAATTCGAGCTCGAGCAACGAGCAGTCGCAAGGTCAGGGCCAATCGCAATCGTCGAACAACGACAACTCGAATTCGAACAATGCGAGCCAGAGCGTCAACACCTATAACGAACGCGACCCGGTGAGCACGGCTTATGCCGCGCCGCTCGCTGTCGGCGAAGACACCTGCATGGGCTCCAGCACGATGGGCGCTCAAGCAGTCAGCTTCGGCCTGTCGATCGGCACCACTTGGCAAGATCGCAACTGCCAACGCCTGAAGAACTCGCGCCAGCTGATGGTCCTCGGCTATCAACGCGCTGCGACTGCGCTGATGTGCGTCGATGACGACGTGCGCCACGCCATGGCTGAAGCCGGTACGCCTTGCCCGACTGGCGGCGTGGTCGAGGCGTCTTACGCCCCGCCCGCGCCTCCGGCGCAAGTGGTCTACGTGCAAGAGCCCGTCGCTGCTGTCGTCCAAGAAGAGCCGGTGACAGTTGTCGAACCCGAGCCGCGCCCGACACCGCGTCGCGCATGGCGTCCGGAAGACGACGAGAAATAAACGAGCCTACGAAGCGAAGAGCGGCCCCGGGAAACCGGGGCCGTTTTCGTATGCACCGGCGGCGGCGTGCGGCATTGACGATTCCGCCTGAAACTGGCCATTGTGCGCCGCAGCAAAACTTGAGAGCGGCCATGACCCAACCGAACCTGAAAGCCGTCAAAGACATTTACGCCATCGGCGAGATTCCGCCGGCCTTTCACGTGCCTGAAAAGATGTGGGCGTGGGCGATCCGCAAGGAGCGCCATGGCCGCCCGCTCACCGCGATGCAGCTCGAAGAAGTGCCGGTGCCGGGGATCGGCGAGGACGAAGTGCTCGTGCTCGTGATGGCGGCGGGCGTAAACTATAACGGCGTGTGGGCCGCGCTCGGCCAGCCGCTCAGCCCACTCGACGGACACAAGCAGCCGTATCACGTCGCCGGCTCCGATGCCTCCGGCATTGTCTGGGCCGTCGGCGCCAAGGTGAAGCGCTGGAAGCCGGGCGACGAAGTCGTCATCCACTGCAACCAAGACGACGGCGACGACGAAGAGTGCAATGGCGGCGACCCGATGTTCTCGACCAGCCAGCGCATCTGGGGTTACGAGACGACCGACGGCTCGTTCGCGCAATTCTGCAAAGTGCAGGCGCGCCAGCTGATGCCGCGCCCCAAGCACCTCACTTGGGAAGAGGCGGCCTGCTACACGCTGACGCTGGCGACGGCCTATCGCATGCTGTTCGGCTGGCGTCCGAACGTGCTGCGTCCAGGGCAGAACGTGCTCGTGTGGGGCGCGAGCGGCGGGCTTGGCGTCTTCGCCGTGCAGCTTTGCGCGGTCAGCGGCGCGCATGCGATCGGCGTCGTCTCCGATGATAGCAAGAAAGATTACGTGCTCTCGATGGGCGCGAAGGCAGTGCTCAATCGTAAGGATTTCGATTGTTGGGGTCAGCTGCCGAAAGTGAACGGCGAAGGCTTTGCCGAATACATGAAGGAAGTCGGCAAGTTCGGCAAAGCCGTGCGCGCCATCACTGGCGGCAAAGACCCAGACATCGTTTTCGAACACCCGGGCGAGCAGACATTCCCTGTTTCCGTGCGCGTCGTGAAGCGCGGCGGCATGGTCGTCATCTGCGCCGGCACCACCGGCTATAATCTCACCATGGACGCGCGCTATTTGTGGATGCACCAAAAGCGCGTGCAGGGTTCGCACTTCGCGCACCTCTATCACGCATCCCAAGCCAACCAGCTCGTCATCGACCGCCGCATCGATCCGGCCATGGGCGAAGTCTTTCCCTGGGATAAGATCCCCGACGCGCACGAGAAGATGCTCGATAACAAGCACACGCCCGGCAACATGGCCGTGCTCGTGAACGCGCAGCGCAGTGGGCTCCGGACGTGGGAAGATGTGCTGGAGCTGAGCGACGCGCGGGGTTGAGCGAAGTCAAAGCCTAACGCGCGCGCCAGCCGCATGTTGACGCTAAGGAGCGACAGCCATGCTTACTCCCGAGCAACGTCAGCACGTCGCGGCGATACTGTCCGCATCCAACGATCTCACCATCGCCACGGTGCGGCCGGACGGCTGGCCGCAGGCGACCACGGTGAGTTTCGTCAGCGACGGCGCGACGATCTATTTCGGCACGTGGTCAAAATCGCAAAAGGCGATGAACATTGCAGCCGACCCGCGCGTGTCGGTGGCGGTGACGGCGCCTTACACGAGCTGGGACACGATCGAAGGCGTGTCGCTGGCTGCGCACGCGGTGCGGGTCACGGAGATGGCGGAGTTGAATCGGGTCTTTCAGCTGATGATGGCCAAGTTTCCCCAGCTTGGGCAGTACGTCAAAGCCGGCGAAGACGCCGAAATGGCGCTCTACCGGATCGAACCCGAGATCGTGTCGATCCTCGATTACAGACGGGGTTTCGGCCACACTGAACTGGCGAGCGTCGCACCTTAAGACCGGCAGCGTTGACCTCCGCCGCGTCAGAGCCCCTAATCGTGGCGCCAGAGCGCGGCATAGCCTGCGCCCGGCGGGGGAAACGGGATGGTTCGACTTATCTTGGCGGCGCTTGCGCTGGTTCTAGCGGCGGGCGCGGGCTTCATCGGCTATCGCACCTACACGTTCACAGCGCCGCCGCCGCCGGCCGCGGTCGAAATCCCCGACACTGGCGCCTACGCCATCGATGCAAGTGCGGCCGCCATGCGTCTGGCCGAGGCGATCCGTTTCCGCACCGTGTCGCTGGTCGAAGACACCGACGACCGCGCCCCCTTCGTGGCATTCCACGCCTGGCTGCAGCAGCGTTACCCCGCCTTCCACGCCGCTGCGCGCCGCGAAATGATCAGCGAGCTTTCGCTGCTCTACACTTGGGAAGGCAGCGACCCCGGCCAACCGCCCATCATTCTGCTCGCACACCAGGACGTGGTGCCGGTCCCCGACGACACGCGCGAGAATTGGCAAGTCGATCCGTTCGCCGGGATTATCCGTGACGACGCCATCTGGGGCCGCGGCGCCATCGATGACAAAGGCTCGCTCGTCGCACTCATGGAAGCGGCGGAGTTTCTGGCCGCGCAAGGGCGCCGGCCGGTGCGCACCATCATTTTTGCCTTCGGCCACGATGAAGAGATCGGCGGCGACGAGGGCGCTGTCGTCATGGCGCAAGCTTTGGCGCAGCGGGGCGTGCGCGCTTGGTTCGTGCTCGATGAAGGCATGGCCGCGCTCGATCAGCATCCGCTCACCGGCGGCCCGGCCTCGATGATCGGCATTTCCGAACGCGGCGGCGGTAATTTGCGCATCCACGCAGTCGGCCAGCCTGGTCACTCATCGATGCCGCCGAACGAGACGGCAGTGTCGCTCGTCGCCGAGTCCGTCGATCGCATCCATTCCATGCCGATCGAACAACGGCTCGAAGGCGGGCCCGCACTCGGCATGATGCGTGCGCTGGCGCCGGAGCTTTCCTTCACCAACCGCATGGCCGTCGCCAACGAGTGGCTGTTTGCGCCGCTGTTGCGCGCGCGTATGGCCGACAACGCCGCCGCCCGCGCGCTGCTTGGCACCACCATCGCGCCGACGGTGATCGAAGGCGGCTCGCGCCCCAACGTGTTGCCGGGCGAGGCCAACGCCTGGATCAATTTCCGCATCCATCCGCGAGATAGCGGCGCCGATCTACTGCGCCGTGCGCGCGAAGAGGTCGCCGATCTAGAAGGCGTCACGCTGGAATGGGATGGCACGCCGCGTGATGCGACACCGATCTCGAGCACCACGTCGTCAAGCTACGGCCTGATCGCGGCGCTCTCCAGCGCCGTACTGCCCGACGCGCCGGTCGCGCCCGGCCTCGTGCTCGCCGGAACGGACTCGCGCCACTATTCGGAAGTCGCCGAGAACGTTTATCGCTTCCAGCCCATCCTGCTGACTTCGGCGGATCTCGAAATGCCGCACGGCCTGAATGAGCGGCTATCGATCGAGAATTTCGAGCGTATGATCCGGTTCTATATCGGCCTCATGGAAGCGGGAGCGATGCAATGATGCGCATGCTATTGATCGCGGCGGCGTTGACGATGGCGGCGTGCACGCCGGAAGCGGAAGAAGAGGTAGAGCCCGTGGCCGAACAAGGGGTTGCCGCGCCGACGCCGGATGATGTCACCGTGCGCATCACGGCAGAGCAAGCGGGGCAAACGATCAATGTTGGCGTCAACCAGCGCTTCGCCGTCGAACTCGTCGGCGTGCCGACGGCGGGCTACGTCTGGAGGCCCGCGCAAATCCCCGCCTTCGTCACCCGCGCCGGCGAAGCGACCGGCAACACCAGTGCTGCGCAGAGTCAGCCCGGTTTCACCGGCGGCAATCACTGGGAAGTGTTGATGTTCTCCGCCACGGCGCCAGGGACGGGCGAACTCGTGATCGAGCAGCGCCGCCCCTGGGAAACCGACGAACCGGCTAGCGACACTTTCCGCGTCACGATCGTGGCGCAGTAGCCAATCGCGCGCCGCTGCTCTGCAGCACGCCACTGCCGAGAATGGGTGCGAGGAACGTTACCAGCAGACCGGTGTTCGAGAGCGCGTTCACTGGCGCCCCGAGTGCGACCGATATGATCGAGTCGATCACGTACCAAACCACGATCGAGAGCGTCAGTGTCCGCCACGCCGGCGCGCCGACTGTATCGGCTGCGCTCACCAATCCAAGAATAGCGATCGCCCAGCCGATCATCACCGCGCCCAGCAACGACGCCGTCAGCTGTACGTCTTGCCCATAAGGGCTCACGCCATCGATCGGCCAATAGATAGTGTCGTAGAACAGCCGCACGCCACCTTCGAGCGCGGGCACGGCCGCTGCTGCGAACAGGGCGCCGATGCCCATCACCGCCCAGCACCAAACCAGCATCCAAGTTTTCCAAAAACCTGTCATGTTTCGCTCCTTTGCATTGATGGCCAAGGGTGAGCGCGAAGAGGGAATGGCTGCAATTCCCCGCGAGGTAATGGACAGGCGCAGGCGCGAGCGGGAATAGTCGCGCCCATGGCAGTGACCGATCTCGACGATGGCGGCTTTGGCGCCGCACTCCGCGCTTGGCGGCGCGCGCGTGGCTTGAGCCAGCTCGATCTAGCGCTCGCCGCCGACGCGTCGCCGCGACACCTCTCATTCCTGGAAACCAACCGCGCCAAGCCGAGCCGCGACATGGTGCTGGCTCTGGCCGACGCGATGGTGTTGCCGCGCGCCGCTTGCAACACGCTGCTGAACGCCGCCGGCTTCGCCGCACTCTTTCCGGTGACGCCACTCGACGCCGCAGCACTCGGCCCTTTGCGCGCGATCCTCGATGAGATGATGCGGCGCCATGCGCCGAACCCGGCTTTGCTCTGCGATCGGCATTGGACGGTGCTCGATGCAACCCCAAGCGCACGCATGCTGCTCGCGGGCTTGGCTGGCGACAGTGGCGAGATGAATGTGGTGCGTATGCTGGCGAAGAGTCCGCTCGCGCCGCAGGGCATCGCGAACTACCCGGAAGTGTTGCAAGAGATGACCGGCCGCATTCGCTTGGAGGCGCTCGAGGCTGGCGCCGATCCGGTGTTCACCGAACATCTGCGCGCGTTGGAGGAGGCGATGCGTCGCCATCCGTCGACGGGCGCAACGCAGCGCCGGCCGCTGGCGCCGATCATTCTGCGAAGCCCCGGCGGCGATCTTAGCTTTCTCTCCACCATCGCTCATTTCGGCACCAGCGAGGATGTCACCGTCCGCGACCTCCGCCTCGAACTGCTTTTCCCGGCCGACGACGCAACGCGCGCCGCAATGGCTGCGCTGGCCTAGGGCGAAGGCTGTCAGCCGCCAAGGCGGCGTGCTAGCCGGAGCGGCATGTTCGCCCTGGCGTTTCAACTCCTGCTCTACATGGCCGCCGTCGCCGGCATCGTTGGCGGTACGCTCGGCATGATCTTTTTTGCCGGCGGGGCGATGAACCAGGCGCGGCCGCCAGAAATGCGCCGCCGCCGCTGGGCGCTGGCCGCCCTTTGCCTGGGCGGCATCGTCGCATCCGCCGTCCTGGGGTTTGTAGGCATCCCGTCGATACTCTATCTGGCTCAACAATGAGCGAGCTTCTGCGAGACCTCTGGTACTTCGCCGCGACGTCGCGCGAGTTGAAGAACGGCGGCATGTTCCGCCGCGAAATTCTGGGCGAACCGGTGCTGCTCGGGCGCGACGAGGAGGGCAACGCGTTCGCGCTGCGCGACATCTGCCCGCATCGCGCCGTGCCGCTGTCAGCCGGGCGCGTGTGCGCCACCAACGGCGTGCAAACCGTCGAGTGCCCGTATCACGGCTGGCGCTTCGGCACGCAGGATGGCGTGTGCAAACAGATTCCGTCGCTGGTCGAGGGCCAACCATACGAAGCCGGCCGCATCCGCGTGCGACGTTTCCCAACACACGAAGCCAATGGCATCGTGCTCGTCTTCGTCTCCAGCGATCAGCGTTTCATTGGCGAGCCGCCGCCGCCGCCGGAGTTTGGCTTGGCCGAACTCACCGAACCGAAATTCGTCATCGACCGCATCTTCGCGGCCACCATGGACAACGCCGTCGTCGGCCTGATGGACCCCGCGCACGTACCGTACGTGCATAGCCAGTGGTGGTGGCGTCCGCCGAGCACGGGCAAGAAGCTCAAGGAAAAGCGCTTCGTGCCGCGCGCGCGCGGCTGGGCGATCGAGCGGCACAAGCCGGCGTCAAACTCGCTTGCCTACAAATGGCTGTTCGGCGGCGATGTGACGACGGAAATCTCGTTCATGCTGCCGGGCTTCCGCTGGGAAGTGGTGGAGACGCGGAAAGCGCGGCTCTTCACGCTGACCTGCCTCACGCCCGAAAACGAAAACTCAACTCGCATCACGCAAATCACCTATTGGCGCGATGCGTTGCTGCTCGATGTATTGAAGCCGATCCTCATCCCGGCCGGCCGCGAGTTTCTCGATCAAGACGGCCGCATGGTCGATCTACAAAACAGCGGCTTGGCCTACAGCCCGTCGATGCTGTGGATCGACGATATCGATGTCCAGGCCAAATGGTATCTGAAGCTCAAACGCGAATGGACCAAGAGCCGCGAAGAGAGCCGCGACTTCGTCAACCCGATCGAGCCGACGACGCTGAAGTGGATGAGCTAGTATGGAGCGCGGGCGTCCTCGCCCGCATAGCTGCCTAGATCGAAACGCGGCGAGTACGCCCGCGCTCCATATCACTCCGCCGCCAACACCACATCGATCCGCACTTGACGCGGCTCGTTGCCTTCGCCCGGCATGTCTTCTTCCAGCACCAGCGTGGCTGGCGTATCGGTCGCCACCGAGAAGGCGAGCGTTGCGTCGAACTGCTTGTCGCCAGGATCGGTCCAGTTCACGCGTGGCGTGGCCGGGCCTTCGGCGATCACCGCGCCTTGGGCGTCGAGCAACCGCACCGGGAACTGGTTCTCGAAGTACCAATTACCCGGCGCTGTTCCGGTGATGGTGACCGGGCTTGTTATGCGTGCGCCGGGCGCAGGCGCGTCGACGATTGCGAGATTGCCGATGCTGGCGGCCTCGACTGGCGCATCCGGGGCGGTCGCGGTTGGCGGCGTGCACGCGGCAAGCGCGGCGATCAGCGCCAGGGCGCAAAGTTTGCGAAGCATAGTCATTCTCTCTGATTTCTGTTGTTTGGCGCGGCGGCGGCGGCAACAAGGCGACACGGAGTATCTCCATGGCGCGTCTGCACCTCGAACGCCACCTCGTTTCTCGCATCGGCTGGCTGCGCGCCGCCGTGCTCGGCGCCAATGACGGTATCGTTTCGACCGCAAGCTTAATCGTCGGCGTCGCTGCGGCGTCCGCTACGCGCGGCGATATCCTCGTCGCGGGTGTCGCGGGCCTCGTTGCCGGCGCGATGTCGATGGCGGCGGGGGAGTATGTGTCGGTCAGTTCGCAGTCGGACACCGAGCAGGCCGATCTTGCGCGCGAACGGCGCGAATTGGCCGACGATCCAGAGTTCGAAACGGCGGAACTTGCGGCCATCTATACCAATCGCGGCCTAGAGCCTGCCCTCGCCAAACAAGTCGCGCAGCAATTGATGGCCAAGGATGCACTCGGCGCCCACGCGCGCGATGAGTTGGGCATTTCGGACATGACCACGGCGCGCCCGATCCAGGCTGCGCTAACGTCAGCCGCGACATTCGCCACCGGCGCTGCACTGCCGCTGCTGGTCGTCCTCCTCGCGCCGCCGAGTGCGCTGATCTGGGCGACGTCGCTCGCTTCGCTTGTCTTCCTCGCCGCGCTTGGCTTTGTCAGCGCCAAGACGGGCGGTGCAGGCGCGTGGAAGGCGGTGGCGCGCGTCACATTCTGGGGCGCCATCGCGATGGCGGTGACGGCGGGGATCGGCGCGCTGTTCGGCGCGGTGGTTTAGTCGCCGCTGCTGAAGATGGCGCGTGCGATTTCTGCTTCGCGGCGCAGATTAATGACCTGGCGCGCGATCTCATCGGGCACGCCGACGCCGTTCAACAGCGCTTCGCCCAATTGCAGCGCCGCTTCGATCGAGTCGGGACTCGCGAGCGTAGCGCCCGCCGCATGCAAGCGCCGCGCATGATCGCTGTCGCGTGCGCGCGCATAGACCGGTACTTGCGGCCAAGCTTCCCGGGCTTCCTTCACGATGCGATCGACTGCGTCGGCGTCATTGATGGTCACGACGATGGCGGCCGCGTGCGGGGCGCCGACGGAGGTCAGCATTTGGCGGCTGGAGGCGTCGCCGAAATAGGCGGCGCGTCCGGTTTCGCGCATGCGGTTCACGGTCGAAGCATCGCCTTCTATGGCGATGTGCGGGATTTCTTGCGCATCGAGAATGTCGGCCAGCGTTTGGCCCACACGCCCGAAGCCGGCGATGACGACATGGCCTGATTGCAAGGTGGCGTCGGAAGGCGGCGCGTCTTTTTTGGCGTCGCCACTCAATTTGCGCGCAACGCGCGCGCCGAGGCTTGCGACGATTGGTGTGATGAAGATTGAGAGCGCGGTGACGATCAGCATGTAGTTGGCCGTGTCGGCGGGGATGGCTTGGCCCGCTTGCGCCGCCGCGATCACCACGAACCCGAACTCGCCAGCTTGGCCGAGCAGAAAGCCTGTCTCGATCGCGCGCGGCCAGGTGAGACCGAACATCCGGCCGAGCACACCGATAATGGTGATCTTCAGCGCAAAAAGCCCGAACACGCCGAGCAGGATCATCGCCGGTTGGCTGAGCAGCAACTGAATGTCGATCTGCATGCCGACGGTGACGAAGAAGAGCCCGAGCAGCAAATTCTTGAACGGGTCGAGGTCGGCTTCGATCTGATGGCGAAACTCTGTCTCCGCCAGCAACAGCCCCGCCAAGAAGGCGCCAAGCGCCATCGAGAGCCCGGCCATCTCAGCAGCGGCGGCCATGCCGATCGCGGCGAGCAGAGCGGCGGCGATGAAGATTTCGCGGCTGTCGGCGGCGGCGACCCAGCCAAACAAAGGCCGGAGCAGCAAGCGTCCGATCACCAAAATCGCCGCGAGCGCCGCAAGCGCCGTCAGCAGCGCGATCCAGACTTGGTTCTCACCGAATGCATCGGCGCCGGGGCTGAGCGCGGCCACCAGAAACAGGATCGGGACGACCATGAGATCCTGCATCAGCAGGATCGAGAATGAGGTCCGCCCAACGGTTGAGGCCGCTTGGCGCCGTTCACGCAAAAGCTGCAACACCAAAGCCGTGGACGAGAGCGCAAAGGCCAAGCCCAGCACCGCCGACACCGCAAAGCTGTTGCCGAACGCCATCGCGACCGCGCCGATCGCCAGCGCGCTGACAATGACTTGCGCCAAGCCCAAACCAAACACGAAGCGCCGCAGCGCCCACAACCGCTCGAACGAGACTTCGAGCCCGATCACGAACAGCAGGAAGACGACGCCCAACTCGGCCAGAAAGAGCGTCGGCGCCCCTTCCTCCAACTCGAACGCCCCGAGCCATGGCCAAGTCTCAGCCAAGCGCCCCAGCACGTGGGGGCCCATAGCCACGCCGATCAGGAGAAACCCCATGACCGCCGAGAGCCGCGCTTTCCGTAGCGCCGGCACCACGACGCAGGTGGCCGCCAAGAACACCAGCGTCTGGGTAATGACCTCGGCGCTGCCGCTGCCGTGCTGCATCGAAAACTCGCTTCGTTAGGGCGCCGCAAGGTCGGGCGCGAACGTCGCATTCGCAAGTGCGAAAAGGTTAGCTAGGTTGGCCCGACTCGCGAGGACCCATGGCTGATCTTGTCCCCCAACTCGACACCGTCGCCAATGCAGCAGGCGCCTATGCCGACGCCGCGCGCGAAGCCGTGCGGGCGCGTGTCGCCAAGGGTGGAAAAATCGACCGCCGCGCCGTCGACCGCGAACAGCACGTCGTTCACGGCCTGGCCTGGGTCGCCACCTATGCCGAAACGCTGCGCGAAGTCCGCGACTGGGCCCGGGCGCTAACCGAGCAGGGCGCATTCGGCGAGACGGAACAGTTGTTGGCGAAGTTGCTGGCCAGCGAATACGCCGCCCAACTCGCCGGCGGCTTGCCGATGACGCAAGTGGAGATCATTCGCCCGAGCGATTTCGGCGTCGAGGCGCCGACGGCTTCGCTGGCGATCACGCAAGACGAAAAAACGCGCCTCGCGGTTCTGCTGCGCGACGGCCGCGGCCGCGCGACATTGGAGAACACCGGCCTCGACGCCGACTTCGAAATGATCCGCGATCAGTTCCGCAAGTTCGCCGACGCCGAAGTGATGCCGCACGCGCATGGTTGGCACATGCGCGACGAACTGATCCCGCTCGAAATTCTCCAGCAGATGGGCGAACTCGGGGTCTTCGGGCTGACTATCCCGGAAGAGTTCGGCGGCAGCGGTCTTGGCAAGACAGCGATGTGCGTGGTCTCGGAAGAACTATCGCGCGGCTATATCGGCGTCGGCTCGCTGGGCACGCGCTCGGAGATCGCAGCCGAACTCATCCTCACCGGCGGCACGGACGAGCAAAAAGCTTACTGGCTGCCGAAAATCGCGACGGCGGAAATTCTGCCGACCGCCGTGTTCACCGAACCGAACACGGGCTCCGATCTGGGCTCGCTGCGAGCGCGGGCGGTGCAGCAGGGTGAAGATTACGTCGTCACCGGCAATAAAACCTGGATCACGCACGCGGCGCGCGCCGACGTGATGACGCTGCTCGTGCGCACCGATCCCGCGACGGACAATTTCTCCGGTCTCTCCATGTTGCTCGCGGAAAAGCAGCGCGGCGATGACGCCAATCCGTTCCCGACACCCGGCATGAGCGGTGGCGAGATCGAAGTGCTCGGCTATCGCGGCATGAAGGAATACGAGATCGGCTTCGACGGTTTCCGCGTGCCGCAAGCCAATTTGCTTGGCGGCGTCGAGGGCCAAGGCTTCAAGCAATTGATGGCGACGTTCGAAAGCGCGCGCATCCAAACCGCCGCCCGCGCTGTCGGCGTGGCCCAATCGGCGCTTGAACTCGGGCTGCAATACGCGCTTGAACGCAAGCAATTCGGCGCCGAGATTTTCGAGTTTCCGCGCGTCGCCAACAAGCTCGTGATGATGGCGGCCGAGATCATGGCCGCGCGCCAGATCACCTATTTCGCGGCGCGGCGCAAAGACAGCGGCAAGCGCTGCGATGTGGAGGCCGGCATGGCCAAGCTGCTGGCTGCGCGCGTGGCGTGGGCGGCGGCGGATAACGCGCTGCAAATCCACGGCGGCAACGGCTTTGCGCTCGAATATCCGATCAGCCGCGTCCTGTGCGACGCGCGTATTCTCAACATTTTCGAAGGCGCCGGCGAAATTCAGGCTCAAGTGATTGGCCGCAGATTGTTGGAAGAGGGCGCGAACTAGGTCTCAGGTGGTCGGGTGTCAGCTTGTCAGCGCGGCTTATCCCTGGCACCTGACAGGCCGACACCTGAAACCTGTGAGCACCGATGCGCCTTCTAATTCTTGCAGCTCTCTTCACGCTCGCCGCTTGCGGTCAGCCGCAATCGGCCGGCTATCCGCCGGAGATCGAGTTGAACTTCCGCAATGCCTGCCAAGCGCAGAGCCCGCCGGACGGCGTCTGCTCATGTGTCTGGCAACGGATCGTCGCCGAAGTGCCGCCGGAGGATTTCATCGCTCTGGAGCGGCTGCCGATGACCGAGCGGCTGGCGCATCCGCTGACTGAACAGATCAACAATTTCGCCTTGGCCTGCGCGCCTGAGCCCGAAATCCCGGTCGATGGGGAACCGCAACCCGCTCCTTGACGTTAGGCGGGATCATGCTGCGCATCACCCCTCGTATTCTGGCCGTCGCCTGCATCGCCAGCGGGCTCATAACGGCAGCATGCGCGTCTTATGCGCCGACCCCCAGCTCCGATCTCGCCGGCACCAACTGGGCCGTGCAATCCATCGATGGCCAGCCGACTTCTGTGCGTTCGCCGTCCGTGCAGTTTGCCGCCGAGGATCGAATCAGCGGCGCTGGCGGCTGCAACAGCTTCTCCGGCGTCTATGAAGCCGCCAATGGCGCCATCAGCGTCCGCGCGTTGGGCCGCACGGAAATGGCCTGCGACGGCGGCGTCATGCGTCAGGAAGATGCGTTCTTTGCCGTGCTCGACGGCGCCGCGCGCTATGCGCGCCAGCAGGATCGCCTCGTCATCACGGCCGATGACGGCCGCGCGCTTGTGCTCGCCCCGCTTTAACGACGTTATCCCGCTTCTCTCTTAACCGTGTTGGCGCATACTGCTTGTCAGTACGCGGCAATTTTTGCCGCCTCGCGGAGGCAGGCCCATGCGCCTGAGCTTGATCGCAATCGCAGCTTTAGCTTTGCTCGCCAGCTGTGGGCAGCCAGCGGCAAACCCTTATCCTGAAAGCGCCCGCGCGCGCTTCGAAGTCTCGTGCCCAAGCGATAGCCCCGTGTGCACGTGCACGTGGGACCGGCTCACGCGCACGCTGACCTACGAAGAATACGAAGCCGCGTTGGAGCGCTTCCGCGAAACCGGGCTGATGGAGCCCAAGGTCACGCGGGCGCGCACGCAATGCATCGAGCGTCACCGCGAGTAGGCGTCAGGCTTTCTTGCGGAAGAGCATGGCGTCCAGGCTCCACGGCCCGCCACCAGCGGCTGCGATGTAGAGAAACACGAAGCAGTAGAGGATCGCCGCGTCGCCGCCGTTCTGCACCGGGTAGGTCGATGCCGGCGCGTGGAACATCCAGTACGCCACCGCCATCATGCCTGAGAGCACGAACGCAACTGGCCGCGTGAACAGGCCAACCAGCAACAACGCGCCGCCGAACGTCTCCAGAATGCCGCCAACCCACATCAGCGTCATCGGCTCAGGCGCGACAGCGAACATTTCCGTCGGCGGAAAGCCAAACAGTTTGGTTGTGCCGTGCGCGATGAACAGCAGCGCGCTGACGATGCGCAGCACGCTTAGAAGCGGCCCTGAGAATTTGTCGAGAAAGCCCATGCAATATCCTCCCGCTTCAGGTGTCGGCTTGTCGGGCGCCCGGTGTCAACGCCGCTCGCCTGACACCCGACACCCGACACCTAGGTGGAGCGCCGACTTTGCAGAGCCGCGAATAGAGTGCCGTCGTCGAGCAGATCAAGCTCCCCGCCAACCGGCACGCCGTGTGAGAGGCGGCTGATGGTGATGCCGAGCGAATGCAAGCGCTCAGCCAGATAATGCGCCGTCGTTTGGCCATCGACCGTGGCTGACAGCGCCAAGATGATTTCGCGCACGCCAGGCGCGCTGGCGCGTTCGAGCAGCTTCGGTATCCGCAGATCGTCCGGCCGCACGCCGTCGAGCGCCGAGAGCACGCCGCCGAGCACATGGTAGCGTCCCTTGAACGCGCCCGCGCGCTCCAGCGCCCAAACATCGCCGACCTCGGCGACAACGCAGATCACGCCGTCGTCGCGATCATGCGCCGAGCACAGCGCGCACGGATCTTGCGTGTCCAAAGCACCGCAATTCGAGCATGCGCGCACTTTCTCCGCCGCCAAAGTCAGCGCCGCCGCCAGCGGCGACATCAGCTGATCCTTCTTCTTCAAAAGCTGCAGCGCCGCCCGCCGCGCCGAACGCGGCCCAAGCCCCGGCACTTTCGCCAGCAGCGCGATCAGCGCCTCGATCTCAGGGGCGGCGGTAATGGATTTGGCGCGCATTTAACTTCCGGACGAATGCAAGACTAAAGCTGCGCCGGGTTTGGCAGTGTCCAACGCTTGGGTCGGCGCAGGGACCATTGGCAGTAGATCGGCCAGACGATTGGTCCGTGCTCTCAAAACGATGATGGCTAGATCATGCGTGGCGAGGTTTTGCTGGTGTGCGAGATTAGTGTCCGCTGTGACGAACACGTCGAATGCATTTGCTACGAGACGCAGCAACGCCCCGTTCTTCACGCCAGTCCAACCCGCTTGCTGCGCGGTTACCACCTCATGGCCAGTCATGTGCTTTGCAAGTCGGCGATCGACGCACTCGTCCAGAAACACTCTCACGGCAGCGTTTCTAGCAAGCTGTCCTTGGCGGCTTCTAGGAATGCGACGACCTTCGCGCGAGACACGCTGGGAAATCCGTCGAGAAAATCGTCAATCGTGTCGCCCGCTTCGATATAATCGAGCAACGTCTGCACCGGCACCCGCGTGCCGACGAATACGGCCGCGCCGCTCATCACCTCAGGGTCGCGGGAGACGACTGTTTCGCTCATGTCCTTAGAATAGGCGCGCCGCCCGTCTGCGACAACGCCCTAACGCCGCATCCCAGCGCTAACCCGGCAGTTTGCGGATGTGGTCGGGCACGGCTTGCCGCTTGCGATACTCGGCGGGTGATTCTCCCACATAGCGCCGGAATATCCGGCGGAAGGAGGCAGAGTCCGCGTAGCCGACCTTTTCGCCGATCGTTTCGACGGCGTCATCGCTCGTCTCGAGCATTTGCTTGCTCTCTTCCACGCGCAGCCGCTGCACGTATTCGAGCGGCGCATAGCCGGTGGCGGCCTTGAAGCGGCGCGCGAACGTCTTATCCGAGAGCTGCGTGCGGGCGGTCATGGCGCTGACGATGTCGGGCACGGCGTAATTTTCTGCCGCCCATTCTTGCACGGCGTGGATGGCGCCATCGTCGCGCTGCGGCTTGGTGACGAAGCGTGTGTACGGATTTTGTCCCTGATGGTGCCAATCGAATAACGACATCTTCGCCAGCCGCCGCGCTTCTTCTTGGCTCACGAAACGCCCAACCAGATAAAGCACGAGATCAGTCCAAGACGTCGCGCCACCCGCAGTGACGATGCGCCCGTCCTCGTCTGCGGCGACGATGATGCGGTCTCCGCGCACTTTGACCTTTGGATATTCTTTGCGCATCGGCTCAACGAAAGCCCAGTGCGTGGTCGACTCGCGTCCATCGAGCAAGCCTGCTTCCGCGAGTACAAACGAGCCAGTGCAAGACGAAACAACGCGTGCGCCATTGACGTGCGCCGTCTTGATCCATGTGAGCACATCCGGATTGCTGCGCCCAAACTCGGCGCCGGAGGTGATCAGCACAGATGGCACGAAGATGATGTCCGGATCGGCAAGAGAGGCAAGCGTCGCTTGCGGATTGATCTCCATGCCGGTGCTGGTTTTCATCACGGCTCCGTCGAGCGAGACCACTTGCGGCGCAAACGCCGGCGCTTCCGCTTCACCCATCACCCGATTCCACAAAACGCCGACTGCCCAGAGCGCGTCATGGATGCCGAGCGCCACCCAAGGCTCGACTTCCGGGGTCGCCAGGATCGCTACGCGGATCGGCCGTTGCACGCTTGATCTCCCTTTTTGTCCATTTTGCCTCTATCAAGGGGGTTCCGCCACTCCAAGGCGCCGCGCGAAGAGGGCATTGGTCTCCTCGCGGGTGGACGCAAAGGAGGCACGTGAGTGCAACAGCATACGTATCAGACACTGCTCGATGTTTCGAAGCGCGTGAACTGGCGCATCGATGACATTATCGGTGGCGACAAGAAACTCGATTTCAGCAAACCGTTCCTGCCGGAAACGTTCTCTCGCACCGAAGCGCTGGCGTTTCTCTCCGATCGCGAGCGGCTGACGCTCAACCACATTCGCGCGCATGGCTATCTCGCCATGTTTGGCCTGGTGGAGGAGTGCATCCTGCCGTTCGTGAATATGGCGATCGAGCACGATGAGGGCGAGCCGCATCGCATACCTGCGCTGCAGCAATTCGCGGAGGAGGAGGTCAAGCACATGGAGCTTTTCCGCCGCTTCCGCCGCGAATTCGCCGACGGCTTCGGCAGCGAGTGCGGTTTCATCGGCCCGCCGGAAGCGGTGCGCGACGCGTTTCTAGCGCATCACCCGATGGCCGTAGCGATCGCCACACTCGGCATCGAGTGGATGTCGCAAGCGCACTATGTTGAGAGCGTCCGCGACGACGGCGACCTCGATCCGCAGTTCAAGAGCTTGCTCAAGCACCATTGGCAGGAAGAGTCGCAGCACGCCCGTATGGATGCGCTCTTGCTCCAAGAGCTCGCGCGTCACGCGACGCCGGATGTGGTCGAGCGCGCGATCGACGAGTATTTCGAGATCGGCGCCTTCCTCGACGGCGGCCTAAAGGGCTTGGCGCAGCTCGATCTCGAAAGCTTCGAACGCGCGACAGGGCGCACGCTCACCGCCGATCACCGCGAAGAATTCTTGGCGGTGCAGTTCCAAGCCCTGCGCTGGACGTTCCTCGGCTCCGCCATGCGCAACAAGAACTTCTTGGCGGCGCTCGGCGAACTCGGCGGCAATGCGCGGGCGCGCGTTGAAGAAGCCTCGGCGATGTTCTGCTGAATTTGAGCGGCCGGCGGCGTTCGCGCCGCTGGCTGCTCAGAACGGCATTTTGAAGCCGGGCAAAATCCCTAGGCCGCCGCTCAGGCCCTTCATCTCTTCGCCTTGCGCGTCTTCGAGTTTGCGGCGGGCGTCGTCGTGGGCGGCTTTGATCAGGTCTTCGAGAATTTCGCGGTCGTCGCTCATCAGCGACGGATCGATCGAAAGCCCGATCATCGCGTTCTTGCCGGAGAGCTTCAGCTTCACCATGCCGCCGCCGGCCGAACCTTCGACTTCCATGGCTTCGAGCTTCTTCTGCGCCTCGTTGATCTTGGCCTGCATGGCCTGCGCCTGGCGCATGATCTGCGAGATGTCTTTCATCGGTCGGCTTCCTTCTTGCGCGCGGGCGAGGGCGCGCCGGGTTTAGCTTGCGGCATCTGCACGACGTCAGCGCCCTGCGTTTCCTCAATGGGCGCACGCACAGCGCTAATCTCGGCGTCCGGAAAATACTTCAACGCCTCCGCCACAAACGGCTGGCGCTTCAATTCTTCAAGCGCTTTCGCCTCTTCGCGGCGACGGCGTTCGGTCAAGCTCTCGACGGGCGCGGCCGGCGCATCGGCGGCGCGCACCGTCCATTCGAACGGCGAGCGCTCCTCCAGAAACGCCTTCAAGCGCCGCACCAAATCGCGCGGCTGGTCCGGCGTCGCGACAAACACGATCTCACCGTTCGGATTGAAGCGCGTGATCTTCAACCTCTCGAGCGTGATTTCCAGATCGACATCGCGCTCCTCGGCGACCAGGCGAATGACGTCCTCATACGACGCGATGCCAGTGGGCGAGGGCAGCGCTTCTTCTTGGACCGCCGGCGTCTCACTGGCGGTTTTTGCAACAGGCGCTGCCGGCGCTCCGTTGATCGCGGCTTCTTTGCTTGACGCTTTCGGCGCCGCCGGCGAGACGCCTGCGGTCCAAGACGCCCCATCGCGCAGCATCCGCGCTGCGTCTTCCGGCGGCGGCATATTCTGCGCCGCGCACAGGCGCACCATCGCCATCTCAACCGCCGCGACCGGGTCGGGCGCCTTGCCGGCTTCTTCCAACGCCTTCAGCAGCATCTGCCACAGCCGCGACAGTTGCGCTGGCGTCAGCTGCTCCGCGAGCCCGCGCACGCGTCCCACCCAGTCAGCGCCGCCAATGATCCGCGCGTCGGCGCCGAGCGCTTGCGCGCGCGCGGCTTCGTGGCCGATGTCCAACAGATCGCGCAGGATCAGCGTTGGCTCCGCGCCGCTATCATACTGGCTGCGCACTTCGGTGATGGCGGTTCTTGCATCGCCTTTGGCGATCGCGTCGAAGAGATCAAGGATGCGGCCGCGATCGGCGAGGCCCAGCATCTCGCGCACGTCGGCGGCACTCACGCTCGCGCCGGGCTTTTGCACCAAAGCTTGATCCAGCAGCGACAAGCCATCCCGCGCCGACCCTTCCGCCGCGCGCGCGATCAGCGCCACGCCATCGGGATCAACCTTCACGCCTTCCTTGGCGCAGATATTGGTCAGGTGTTCCGCCAGCCGCTCGCTATCGATGCGCTTCAAATCGAAGCGTTGGCAGCGCGACAGCACCGTGACCGGCACTTTGCGGATTTCTGTCGTCGCGAAAATGAACTTCACGTGCGGCGGCGGCTCTTCGAGTGTCTTCAGCAGGCCGTTAAAGGCCTGCGTCGAGAGCATGTGCACTTCGTCGATGATGTAAACTTTGAAGCGCGCCATCACCGGCGCGTAGCGGACGCTGTCCAGAATTTCGCGGATATCGCCGATGCCGGTGCGCGATGCGGCGTCCATCTCGTGCACGTCCGGGTGGCGGCTCTCCATGATCGCCTGGCAGTGCTCGCCCGGCGGGTCGAGATCGACGCTCGGCGCATTGATGTCGCCGCGTTGATAATTGAGCGCGCGCGCCAGCAGCCGCGCCGTTGTCGTCTTGCCGACGCCGCGGACGCCGGTGAGCATGGTGGCGTGCGGGATGCGCCCGAGTGCGAACGAATTGGCGATGGTGCGCACCATCGCTTCCTGGCCGATCAGGTCCTCGAAGGTCTTCGGCCGGTACTTCCGCGCCAGCACGACATAGCCGGGGCCGGTCGTATCGTCGCCGAAAAGGCTGGAGTTAGAGGATTCGCTCACCGGCCAAACCTAGGGCTTTCGGGCCGGAATAACGACCCCTCGGCGGCCGTTACCGCCGCGTTTACCAACCCATGCCTACCACAAGGGAAAGCGCCCTGGGGAGGGACGATTGACACGCGAACCGCCGTCCCGGCGCACTTGGATCATGACTATCCGGCGTTTCGCCGAGGTCGCCTGGACCCGCCACGGGCCCACCCGATACTTGTCGGTGGCGGCCACGCCGATCGTCGTTGCGCTGATCGTGCCTGGCTGGTGGTGGTTGGGCTGCGCCGTCGGGGCCGCGATCGGGGTCATCATCGACCTTCGTACGCAGCGCGCCTTCCAACGCCTGGCCGAGCATGTGGAGGAGGTCGACGACGACGATATCCACGTCGCGGTGACGAACTACGTCTGGGCGATCGCCGCCACCACGACCGCCTACGTGCTGCCCTACACGCTGCTCGCGTTTTCACCGCAGCCCGGCCCGGTGATCGGGCTGCTCTTCTGCGCGGGCGCAGCCCTCATCTGTTCGACGCTGCATGTGATGACGTCGACCATGGTGTTTTACACCATACCCACGGTGTTCCTGGGGCTGGTGCTCAACGCTGCCGATCTAACGATCGGCGCCAACAAATTCGTTCTCGCCGCCATGGCCGCCTTGGTCGGCGTCAACGCCATCATGGCGGCGCGCGCCGGCGCCCGCAGTTTCGGCGATCTCATCGCCGCAAGACAACGCGCGGAGGAGGCGGCCGAGGATTTGGAAGCGCGCGTCAAGCAGCGCACCGCCCAACTCGCCATCGCCACCCAGCGCGCGCAAGCGGCGAACCGCGCCAAATCCATGTTCCTGGCCAATATGAGCCACGAATTGCGCACGCCGCTCAACGCCGTCATCGGCTATTCCGAGATCATCGAGGAAGATCTCGCCAGCGGCGAAACCGAACAGAGCGCGGCTGATCTCAGCCGCATCCGCAGCTCCGCCAACCATTTGCTGGCGATGATCAACGAGGTGCTTGATCTCTCGCGCATCGAAGCCGGCAAGCTCGAACTGCGGCCGGCCGATTTTGATTTAACCGCCCTGCTGCGCGCTTCGCTCGACACGGTGAGGCCGATGGCTTCGAAAAATCGCAGTCTGTGTCAGCTCAATGTCACCGCCAGCATCGGCGCGGTTCATCTGGACGAAACGCGTGTGCGCCAGTGCGTGCTCAATCTGCTCTCTAACGCCGCTAAGTTCACGCAAGCCGGCGTCATCGCGCTCGATGCGCGGCCGTGCCGGATCGGCAGCGTCGAGGGCGTGGCGATCTCGGTGCGCGACACGGGGCCCGGCATTCGCGAGGAACAGCTGGCGCGCCTGTTTCAGCCCTTCGTGCAAGCCGACAACTCGCACACGCGCGTCCATGACGGCGCCGGCCTCGGCCTCGTCATCACGCGGCGCCTGGCGCGCGCCATGGGCGGCGACGTGCAAGCCACGAGCAAACTCGGCGAAGGATCAACCTTCACGCTCTACCTGCCGCTGCGCATGACAAACGCGCAGGCGGTAGCGGCCTAATTGCCCAGAAATACCAGCCGCACGAAGGCGCGGTATTGCATGATCTGGCGCGACAGCACGCCGGGCTCGCTCAAGCTCTTCGACAAGATAATGCCGCCATCGGCCACGGCTGAGAGCATGTCGGCCATGTCGTCTAGATTGACTTCGATGCGCGACGGATAGCGCGCGGCGATCCGATCCAGCCGCTCGCGGAAACGGCGCCGCCAGATGCGGTGGCCCTCCGTCGTCATCTCGCGCACATCGCGGCTGAACATGTGGTCGGAATAGACATAGGATGAGACCAAGCAGCCCGGGTGACCATTCGGCAGATCGCCCATCACTTCCGCGAACAGCTTCAAGAAGATTAGGAAGCTATGCAGCGGGTCTTCGCTGAGCTCGTCGGCCTGTTTGAACAGCGCGTCGAACACCGACCATTCCGTATCGAGGTAGCGCTGCAGCAGCGCCTTCGCGAGATCGTTCTTATCCTTGAAGTGATAGAAGAAGCCGGACTTTGTAATCCCCGCTTCGGCGATGATCTCGTCGAGCGACGTGCCGGCAAAGCCTTTATGGAGCACAGCGTCCTGCGCGATATCCAGGATGCGCTCGCGCGTCTGCTCGCCTTTGCTCAGTGTCTGCACATTGGCCATCGGCTCAAACCTTCACCGCCAAAACCATACCACAAGTACTGTACCGCGAGTGCTTTTCTCACGCGTCCGTTATCAATCAGAAGCGCCGCTGCAATGCCTGTGACGCGCGTAACGGCCTTATTTTCCAAGGCCTTCTAGAAATCCGCAGGCGCTGCACCATGAGCTTTCTAGTTCGCCGTGCGGCGCGCCGATACACCCTTGGTCATCGTCAGCACAAGGGCTGACGCGATCACAACGAAGGGAACGTCAAATGTCACGCGGCTTCGCCGTCTTGGTTTCGGTCATCGTCTACTTGCACAGCCCATTGCCTGTGCTGGTCGCGAGCGCCGCCGGCGTCAGCTTCGCCTGACCGGCTAATCCTCAACCCAATTTCACCCGCGCCAACTCACCAAGCAGGGCGCGAAGGAGTCCTCCCATGTTTCTCAAAGACCGCTACGGCAACGCCAGTTCGACTGCCTCGTCAACCGCCATGGCCCATTATAACGAAGCGCTCGATCTGATCCGGCTCTATCGCGGCGATCCGATTGCAGCGCTCGATGCGGCGCTGGCCGAAGACCCGGAGTTCGGCGGCGCCTGGGCTGCGCGCGCGGGACTGCTCGTGCAACAGACCGATAAGGCTTACGCCGAAGAAACCGCGAAAAGCCTGCGCGCCGGCGCTGCCGCTCATCTGAACGATCGCGATCGCAAGCATTTGCAGGCGGCGACCGATTGGGCCGAAGGCCGCTACCAGGAAGGCACCATGCGTCTGGCGCGTATCGCGCAGGAAAACCCGCGCGATCTTTTGGCGCTGCAATACGCGCACGTCGGCTGCTTCTTCCTCGGCCTGCAAAGCGAATTGCGCGACTGGCCGCTGCAAGCGCTGCGCGCCTTCAAAAAAGGCGAGGACGGCTATTCCTACATCCAAGGTATGGCTGCGTTCGGCCTCGAAGAATGCGGCGACTATGCCCGCGCCGACATTTATGGCCGCCAGGCCGTCGAAGCCGATCCGCGCGATGGCTGGGCCGTGCACGCGGTGGCGCACGTCAACGAAATGCGCGGCGATCTTGACGCCGGCATCCCATGGCTGGCCAACAATGCCGATCAATGGGCGCCGGAGAGTGGCTTTGCCTATCACAATTGGTGGCACCTCGCTTTGCTCTATCTCGACAAGGGCGACACCGCGCGCGTGCTCGATCTCTATGATCAAAAAGTGCGGCCCAATCCCGACTCGAGCGTCATCCTCGAAGGCATCGATGCCTCGGCGCTGTTGTGGCGCTTGAAGCTCGAAGGCGTCGACGTCGGTAATCGTTTCGAACCAGTGGCCAACGCTTGGCAGCGTGCGAGCGAAGACGCGTTCTACGCCTTCAACGATCTGCACGCGATCATGGCCTTCCTCGGCGCCGGCCGCACCGGCGACGCCGAGCGCACGCTGAAAGCCATGCGCAATGCGGCGGCCGATAGCGGCGACAATGCGTACATGACGCGCAAGGTCGGCTTGCCGTTGGCGGAGGCGTTCGTCGCGTTCGAAGCGGGCCGCTACGGCGAGTGCGTCGAAAAGATCGCCGCCACACGCGGCATCGCCCAACGCTTCGGCGGCAGCCACGCGCAGCGCGACATCCTCACGCTGACAGCGCTGCATGCAGCCATTCGCGGTGGCTTCGCCTCAACCGCTGAGGCCTTCGCCGCCGAGCGCCTCGCCCACAAGCCGCAAAGCCCTTGGGCTGGCCGTCTTGCCCGTCAGGCCCGTGCTTTGAGCACCAAGGTCGCGGCCTGATCCAAAGAGCCGGCGGCGTCCTGCCCGCCGCCGCCGGCTCACGTCTTTTGATGGAGTGCTCCGATGAGAGCCGATTGTTCGTTCGTGCGCGCCGCCAACGGCTTGCGCTTTGCCTATGTCGAGCAGGGGGACCGTGACGGTGCGCCAGTGCTGCTGCTGCACGGCTACACCGACTCTCATCGCTCGTTCGATTTCCTGCGCGCGCACTTGCCGGAGGCGTGGCGCGTCATCGCCATGACCCAACGCGGCCACGGCCGCAGCGACAAACCAGCCGCCGGCTACGCGATGAGCGATATGGCGGCGGACGTTGCAGCCTTTCTCGATGCGCTCGGCATCGAGCGCGCGATATTGGTCGGCCATTCGATGGGCGCGTCCGTGGCGGTGGAAACCGCGGCGCGCTTTCCTGATCGCGTCGAAGGCCTCGCGCTCATCGGCGGTTTCGCCAGCTTCGACAAACCAGAGATCGCCGAACTCGCAACTCAGGTCGCGGCCTTCGGCGACGCCGTCGATCCGGAGTTTGTGTTGGCGTTCCAGGAAAGCACGATTGCAGACATGATCCCGCAACGCTTTCTCGATCTGGTCATCGCGGAAAGTCTGCGGTGCCCGGCCCATGCTTGGCGCGCGTTGCTCGAAGGCCAGCGCGCGTCAGAGACCGCCGCCAGGGCCAAGCAATGCATCGCGCCCGCCATGCTCATTCGCGGCGAGCACGACGCGTTCGTCCTGCACGCTGACCAGTTGGCGCTGCGCGACGGCTTCGGCTCGGCCCGCATCTACACCATCCCCGGCGCCGGCCATGCCACGCACTGGGAGCGGCCAGAACAGGTGGCCAGCCTCGTGCGCGCCTTGGTCGCCGAACTCGGCGACGCCGATCTCTTGCGCCACGGCGTGTTCGGCTGACGGTTCGCGCTTCAGGGGAAAGTGCAGACAGGACGACGACCCGTACGCAACCCGTTACGGCTGCTTCCTTCCGGACCTGACCGGGTTGGCGGGGCGGCCGTCCGCCGCCTGCCTGCGCGCCCCATATCGCCTTTGACGGGAACCGAGGCAAGGGGCGGAACGCCGCGCGCCGCCGTGCGTTAAGTCTGCGTCCAACCACTGGAAAGAGGCCGCGCACCAAAGGCGCGGAAACGCAAATGCTGCGCACCCTGGTTTTCGCTCTCGCTATCGGCCTTCCCGGCATCGCTGCGGCTGACCAGTTCCCGCAATCCGCCATCGGTGCGGAAGTGGTTGCCGACAACGGCGAAGTCGTTGGCCGCGTCGATCACATTGAGCGGGATGGCGATGGGCGCGTGGTGGCCGTTGAGGCCGGCGCGCTTGAGCCCGCCAGCGCGCCGTATGCGTCGCGCGAGCTTGTAGCCGAAAATACCGCGAATGCGCTTTACATCACCGATCGCCGCGACGATCAGCGCGAGCGCCCGGTTATCGATATGCGCTCGCGCAGCCGCTAACGAGGCCGTTGCAAGAGCGACACGCCCGCCCACACAAAGCCTGCGCCAAACAGCACGCCCGCCGCCATGAACCCGTAATCTGGCAGAGGCGCGGGCAACATGCCCAGCACGCCAGCGGCGATCACGCTGCCGAACCAGCATAGCGGCGGCGCAAACGGCCGCTCTCCTGCGCGGAGCCAGGCGAGCGCGAATGCCGTCATTGCAATGGCCAACGTCGCCGCGCCCTGCTCGTAGGTGCTGAAGCCGAACACGTCGGCATCCGGTCCGCCGATGAAGGATAGCGCCGCAACCGCGACGCCAAAGCTCGCCAGCCCCAGGAAGCCCAGCGCTTCGAAGCGGTCGAGATAAATGCCGATCAGGCCAAACAGGAAAAGCACGTCGATGGCGATGTACAGCCATTCCAGCGTCACCGGGTCCGATAGCGCGCCGAAGGACGAGACGATCCTGAGCCCGCCCCCGGCGATGGCGGCGACCGCGGCGAGGCGAAAGAGGGCTGTGGCGTTCAGGCTGTTCATCAGCTCAGCCATGCGCCAAGCCAGCCGCGCTCCGCAACCCGGCGCCGACTAGGGAAAACCCCCGCCCCGAGGCGCCCGAAACTGCAAGCCGCACCCCCGGCCGACTGCCTTCGCTTGACGATATTGGCGGCGCTTCATACCTCAATGGGCATATGGCTATACGTCCCATCCTCGTCGCGCCCGATCCGGTGCTGAAGCAAAAGTCGCTGCCCGTCGAAGGGCCGGTGACCGACGCTCATCGTCGTCTGATGGATGACATGCTGGAGACGATGTACGCAGCCCCCGGCATTGGCCTCGCCGCCATCCAGATTGGCGAGCCGCTGCGCATTATCGTCATGGATCTGGCGCGCGAGGGCGAGCCGCCGCAGCCGCGCTATTTCGTCAACCCCGAAATCCTCACCCGCGCCGCCGAGACGCAACCTTACGAAGAAGGCTGCCTCTCCGTGCCCGACATTTACGAGGAAGTGCAGCGTCCCGATAAGGTGCGGCTGCGCTACATGAATTATCAGGGCGAAACGATCGAAGAGGATTGCGACGGCCTCTACGCGGTGTGCATCCAGCACGAGATGGATCACCTCGAAGGTATTTTGTTCATCGACCACCTCTCACGGCTGAAGCGCGAGAAGGCGCTGAACAAGCTGAAGAAGGCCAAGAAGCTGGCGGAAGAAGAGATCACGCCAGCACAGAAGTCGCACCGAATATAGGTCGCACCCCCTTTCGCGGCGCAGCAAACCCGTTAATCTCCGGCGCGAATTGCGGCGCACTGGCGCGCCCTGAAGTCTGGGGATTTTTCCATGTCTGAGGCCTTTGCCGGTTACGTCTGCACCTCCGCCGCGATCGACGCGGCCATCGCCGAACGCTCGATGCTCTCGCACCCGTTCTACCAAGCCTGGGAAGAGGGCGCGCTCACGCGCGAAGCGCTGAAGGAATATTCCAAGCAATATTTCCATCACGTCGAAGCGTTCCCTCGCGCCGTGAGCGCGGTGCACGCAAACTGCCCGAGCGCGGTCGGCCGCAAGCTGCTGGCGGAAAACCTCGCCGAAGAAGAAGGCTTGGGCCAAGGCAAAGACGATCACGCCACGCTCTGGCTCGGCTTTGCCGCCGGCATGGGCGCCGATGAAGGCGAAGTGCGCGGCGTCGCCGTAAACGCCGAAACGCAAACGCTGATCGACACTTTCCGCACGCTCTCGCGCAAATCCTACGCCTCCGGCCTTGGCGCGCTCTACGCCTACGAGAGCCAGTTGCCGGATATCGCCAAGACGAAGATTAAGGGTCTGGTTGAGCGCTATGATGTCAACGAAGCGGCGACGCTGAAATTCTTCGAAGTGCACGAACTGGCCGACATCGAACACTCGGACGTCTGCCGCGAATTGCTTGACGCGCTGCCGGAAGATCAACGCGCCGAAGCCCACGCCGGCGCCTGCGAACTCGCCGAAGCGCTGCGCCTGTTCCTCACCGGCATGCAACGCCAGACCGGCATGGTCTGCTGATCACCTACGATCGCTAACTGCGAAGCGCTCCTGTTCACGCAGGAGCGCTTTTTGTTTGGGGCCTACCGTCCCGCGACCTGCTTTTGCCCGCCATCGGCGGCGATCGGCGGCTCGATCGTCTCGCCCGCCTCCACTGGCGCGGCAGGCTTTCCGGCGGCGAAGAATTCCAGCTCCGCGTTGAGCGCGCCGCCGAGCAGGAACACCAAAGCCGTCACATAAAGCCAAAGCAACAACGCCACGACGCTGGCGAGCGAGCCATACGCCGCGCCAAACGCCGGAAACTCGCGCAGCGCAAATGTCAGCGTGCTTGACGCGATCAGCCAGAGCAGCGGCGCCAGCACCGCGCCCGGCCACAGCCAACGCCAAGGCGGCGGCCGCCGCCGCGGCCCCCAGCGATACAACAGAAGCGCCACGCCTATCGCCGCGCCGCCGAGCACCGGCCAGCGCAACACCAAGAGCCAAAGCTCGACGCTCGAATCGATGTGCAGAAACGCCAGCGCCAACGGCGCGACACCCATCAGCAGCACCGCCGCCACGCTCAGCCCCAAGCCGTAAAGCGTAAACATGCCCGCCGCGATAAAGCGGCGAAGCATTTTGCGTTGCTCGGCGCGGCGGTTGACGGCGGTCAGCGCCATCAACGTCCAGCGCGTGCCTTGCAGCGCGCTCCACAGCGCCAGGACGATGTTGAAGAGCGCGCCGAGCAACAGCCGATCATTGTTGCTCACCAGCAGACGCGAGACTTGTTCGTTGATGATCGTCACCACTGCGTCGGGCGCCACACCGCCGAGCGCGCGGATCTGCTGCGCCAGCCACTCCGGATCGCCGAAGGCGCCGACAAGCGCCGTCACCGCCGCCAGACCCGGTATCACCGCCATCAGCGCAAAGAACGCCACGCCGGCCGAGATCAGCGCCAGGCTGGCGCGCTCAGCCGTCGCGCCGACGCCCTTGAGCACGGCCCACCATTGAGCTGGGCTGAGCGACAGCGGGCCTTTGATTTCGGGTGTCGGATTTGCGGTGGGTTGCGTGCTCACGCGGCTCCAACACGTGCGCGGAACCTAAGGTTCCGCATGAGCACGCGCAGCGGCCACACCAATTGCGCCAAAGCGCCTTTACCAATCTCGTCGCGCACGCCCAGCGGCGCCGCGCATGGCCCCGGCAGGTGATATGTCCCGAAGGCTTGATCGAACACGGAAAACAGCGTCGCGAAATTCACGCCGGCGCCGCGCGCGTCGCGCACATGATGCCAGCGATGCATGGCGGGCGAAACGAACACGCGCCCGAGCGGCCCGTACGTCCACGGCAAATCCGTGTGAATGAACATGCCATAATAGTGACGCACCATGCCGTTGGCGACGACCGCCCAGATCGGCAGCCCGAGCAGCGCCAGCGCGCTCATGTCGATCAAAGTCGTGGTCAAGCGATTGAGCGGGTGGAAGCGCAAGCCGGTCGTCCATGTCATGCGCTCGTCGCTGTGGTGGATCGCGTGCCACGGCCAGATTAGACCGACATGCTCGAGGCGGTGGCGCCAGTAGGCGACGAAATCGCCGACGAAGAGTGCGACAAAAATAACGAGGGCCGCCGGCAGCGCCTCCCATTGCGCCGCGCTGAACAGACGCAAACCTTGCGCCTGCAGCCATGCGCCGACGCTCGCCATCATCAGCACAAGCAGCGGCGTTACAGCGACAATATCGAACGTGAAGAGCAGAAGATTGGTGCGCACTTCGCCGGTTGCGCGCCGCGCCGTGTGCAGCGCCTCTGCTCCGCGGAACGCCAGCGCCACGCCCGCAAAGATCAGCGCCGGCCAGAAGAGGCCAGCGTAGGCCGTCCAAAGTGGCCGGAGGAGGGCCTCGATCTGCATGTCAGACGAACAGTACGCCTTCGCTGATCTTCACCGCTTTGCCCGCGATGCGCGCGCCCGCCAGCGCGCCGTTTTCGATGTTCACTTCCAAGCCGATCAGCGAGGGACGGCCCATTTCGACGCCTTGCAGGATTGGCAGCGTGTGCCAGCCCTCCGGCAAATCCTCGAACCGCGCGAGCACGCCGGCGAACGCCGCTGCAGCGCTGCCGGTCGCCGGATCTTCGACGATGCCGATCTCCGGCGCGAACATGCGCGCGTGAAACGAATGCGCTTCCTGCCTGTCCGCGCGGGCATAAACGAAAATCTCCGTCGCGCCGAGCGCTTCCGAGAGCGTGGCGATCGTCGGTTTCGCGCGCACCAAGGCATCCGTGCTGGCCAACGGGATCATCGCAAACGGCACGCCGGCGCTGAAGAGCGAAGGCTTGTGCGCGCCAAAGCCGATATCGCTTTCTGCCAATCCCAACGCGGCTGCCGCCGCTTCGATGCTCGGATCGGCGCCTGCTTTCTCCGAGAGTTTCGGCGCCGTGAACTCGGCAAAGCTCGCGCCGTCATCGCCAATCTTTACACCACAGCGGACGAGGCCTATCTTTTCTTCCAGCACGATAATGAGATCATGCGTCGCCCCGCGTCCATGCCGCGCCTCGGCGATGGCGATGGCGCAGCCGATGGTGGGGTGGCCGGCGAACGGCAGCTCCTTGCCCGGCGTGAAGATGCGCACGCTCGCGGCATGCTGCGCATTCTCTGGCGCGCGCACGAACACCGTCTCCGACAAGTTGAACTCGCGCGCGATGGTTTGCATCTGCGCATCGCTCAAAGCGTCGGCGTCCCACACCACGGCGAGCGGATTGCCGGCGAAGGCGGTGTCGGTGAAGACGTCATAGGTGGTGAAGTTGAGGGCCATGCGCTTTCCAGTTCAGCTCGGCGCTACAATAGCTTCGCCAACGCGGCGCGAAAGCGCCGATCGCGCTTTAAGAACACTTCACGGCTCATCGCTTCACGCCGCGTGGGATAACGCTCGGCATAAAGCAGCACCCAGAGGCGCCCACGCGTCGAACGCGCGCCAAGCCCGGCATTGTGCGTGACCAGCCGCTGATCGATATCAACGCTCCAGCCAACATAAGTCCGCCGATCCGCGCCGCTCACGCTGCCGAGGACATAGACGAAGGCGGGCGCCGTCCATGATCAAACAAACCCGCCAAAATTCACGAACTTCGTTTCCAGATATTCCTCCAACCCTTCGACGCCGCCTTCGCGCCCCAAGCCGCTTTCTTTCCAGCCGCCGAACGGGATGACTTCGTTGGAGAAGATGCCGTCATTGATCGAGACCATGCCGCTCTCGATCCGCTCCGCCACACGCCAGGCGCGGTTGACGTCGCGGGTAAAGAAATAGGAGGCGAGCCCAAACGGCGTGTCGTTGGCGATCGAGACGGCCTCGTTTTCGCTCTTGAATCGGATCAGCGGCGCCACCGGCCCGAAAATCTCCTCGCGGTTCACACGCATTTCGCGCGTCACGTTGGTCAGCACAGTCGGCGTATAAAATTGCGCGCCGGCCGCATGCGTCTTGCCGCCCGTCAGCGCCACGGCGCCGGAAGCCAAAGCCTCCGCCACCATGCGCTCGACTTTCTCGATCGCCTTGCCGTCAATCAATGGCCCAATCTCAACCCCGGCTTCATCGCCCGGCCCAACCTTCAGCTTCGCCACCGCATCTGCGAGCTTCTTCGAAAACGCATCATAAATCGCGTCCTCCACCAAAATCCGGTTCGCGCACACGCAGGTCTGGCCGGCATTGCGGAATTTGGAAGCAATCGTACCTTTAACCGCCAGATCGAGATCGGCGTCGGCGAACACGATCAGCGGCGCGTTGCCGCCGAGTTCCAGCGACACGCGCTTCACGGTGGAACCCACGCACACCGCGCCCAATTTCTTGCCGACCTCAGTCGAGCCAGTGAACGAGAATTTCCGCACCAGCGGGCTTTCGCAGAACACGCGGCCGATCTCGCTCGTGTGATCATGCGTCGTCACCACATTGAACACGCCCGCTGGCAGCCCGGCGCGTTCGCCCAGCTCCGCCAAGGCCAAAGCCGTCAGCGGCGTCTGCGACGGCGGCTTCAGCACGATTGTGTTGCCCGCCGCGATCGCGGGCGCGGCTTTGCGCGTGATCATCGCCATCGGAAAATTCCACGGCGTGATCGCGGCACATACGCCGATCGGCTGTTTGATCGTCACATAGCGCCGCGTCGCTGTCGTCGTCGGTATAGTGCGCCCGTAGGCGCGCTTTGCTTCTTCGCCGAACCATTCCACGAAGCTCGCGCCATACGCCGCTTCGCCCTTGGCCTCCGCCACCGGCTTGCCGCCTTCGCGCGAGATGAGCGCCGCGAGCCGATCGATGTCGGCCATCATCAGATCGTACCAAGCGCGCATAACGCTAGCGCGCTCCTTCGCCGACTTCGCCGCCCATGCCAGGAACGCCTTGTGCGCCGCCGCGATCGCTTCTTCCGCTTCCGCCGCGCCGAGATCCGGGACTTCCGCGATTTGCTCCTGCGTCGCAGGATTGAGCACCGCGAAGCGCTTGCCCCCGCCGCGCCACTGGCCGTCGATGTAAGCGTCGGAACGGAGGCTCATGTCGGATCGTTTCCTTCAAGTTGAGCCTGACTTTGCGCAGCCTCAACGCCGCTTCAAGCCCCGCGCGCGATCTTAGCGCGGATAAAGTGGCGCGGCGTTTCAGCCGGGCGTATAGGTGAACGCGGAGAGCCCCCATGAGCTGGAAAGATATCCTCGTCATCGTCTCCGAAGCGGAGGGCGACGAGCCCGCCATTGCGCTCGCCGAAGCTTTGGCGGCCCAAAGCGGCGACTGCCACCTCGCCGCCGCGTTCTTGACGCCGCTGCCGGACGAGCCTCTTGCTTACGAGCCCACCGTCGTCGCGGGCGTTTGGGCTGAATTGCTAGGCCGCGCCCGCCAGGATGCCGAGGCCGAGCGCAAGAAAGTCGAAGCGCGCCTGTTGCGCTCGGCGAAGTCATCCGAGCTGCGCAGCGCCGAGGCGCTGTCGCGCGATCTTGGCCGCGTCGCCGCCGTGCACGCGCGTTACGCCGATGTCGCGGTGATGACACGCCCGTCCGACGGGCCCGGCGCGGAACTGCGCGAAGAGATCATCGAAGGCGTTCTGTTTCACTCCGGCCGCCCGGCGCTCATCGCCCCGCCGAACTGGAAGGGCGGCGGCATCGGCAAGCGCGTCGTCGTCGCCTGGGACGCCAGCCGCGAATCCACCCGCGCGCTCTCGGAAGCCGACGATATTCTGGAATTCGCCGATAGCGTCACCGTGCTGACCGTGGACGCCAAGCCCAAGATGTTCGGCCACGGCGATCAGCCGGGCGCCAATATCGCCGGCCACCTCTCGCGCCGCGGCCTGCCGGCCGAGGTGCGCAACGTCGACAGCATGGGCCGCTCGGCCTCGCTGGCGATCCTGGAGGAGGCGGTGTCGCTCAACGCCGATCTCATCGTCATGGGCGGCTACGCCCACTCGCGCCTGCGCGAACTCGTGTTCGGCGGCGCCACCCGCGAACTGCTACGCACCGCCACCGTGCCGCTCCTGATGGCGCATTAAACAAGGACGGCGCGCATGAATTTTGATTTTTCAATGATCGACGGCGTCCTGGCCGTCGCGCTGGTGATCGTGATCATCTGGATGGCGATGAAGATCGCGACACGCTTGATCTTGGGCGTGATCTTGGCGGTGGTGATCGCCGTGATCTTTTTCGGCGTGAACCTCGGCGATTTCGGGATCAGGTTGGGCTGAATCGGCGGCCCACCCTTGCGTGCCCTTTGCGCCACACCTACTTCCAGGGCACAACATCAATCATGCCGTGTTGACGGGCCTCAAGGACGTTGACGCGGGACGCCTTAGGGGTCGCTCATGGATATGGAAAAGCTCACCGAGCGTGCGCGTGGATTCGTGCAAGCCGCCCAGACGATTGCGCTGCGCGAACAAAACCAACAGCTTGAAACCCAACACCTTCTGAAAGCCCTGCTCGACGACCGCGAAGGTCTGGCCGCAGGTCTCTTGCGCGCAGCCGGCGCCGATTCGAAGAAGGCCGCCGACGAGGTGGACGCCGCTGTCCGCGCGCTGCCGAAAGTGCAGGGCGGCAACGATCGCATGTACGCGGCGAGTTCCTTCTCACGCGCGATCGACGCCGCCGAACAGGCCGCCACCAAAGCCGGCGATTCCTACGTCACCGCCGAACGTCTCCTGTTCGGCCTCGCCATCGCCGACAGCAAGGCGAGCGAAATCCTGAAGAAGGCCGGCCTCACGCCGCAAAAACTCGAAGCCGCCATCACCGAGCTGCGTAAGGGCCGCACCGCGCAATCCTCCTCCGCCGAGGATAGCTACGACGCGCTGAAGAAATACGCCCGCGACCTCACAGAGGATGCGCGCAAGGGCAAACTCGACCCGGTGATCGGCCGCGACGAAGAAATCCGCCGCACCATCCAGGTGCTCTCGCGCCGCACCAAAAATAACCCCGTCCTGATCGGCGAACCCGGCGTCGGCAAGACCGCGATCGCCGAAGGTCTGGCGCTGCGCATCATCAATGGCGATGTGCCGGAAAGCCTGAAGCACAAAAAGTTGCTCGCGCTCGACATGGGCTCGCTCATCGCCGGTGCGAAGTTTCGCGGCGAGTTCGAAGAGCGGCTGAAGGCGGTGCTCAACGAAGTAATCGCCGCCGAAGGCGGCATCATTCTGTTCATCGACGAAATGCACACGCTCGTCGGCGCCGGCAAAGCCGATGGTGCGATGGATGCGTCGAATCTCTTGAAGCCAGCGCTTGCGCGCGGCGAACTCCATTGCGTCGGCGCCACGACGCTGGACGAATATCGTAAGCATGTAGAAAAAGACGCCGCCCTCGCGCGCCGCTTCCAGCCGGTGTTCGTGGACGAGCCCAGCGTAGAAGACACCGTCTCCATCCTGCGCGGCTTGAAGGATCGCTACGAGCAGCACCATGGCGTGCGCATCTCGGATGCCGCCATCGTCGCCGCCGCCCAGCTTAGCCATCGCTACATCACCGATCGCTTTCTGCCGGACAAGGCCATCGATCTCATCGATGAAGCCTCCGCGCGCCTGCGCATGGCCGTCGATTCCAAACCCGAAGAACTCGACGAACTCGATCGCCGCCTTGTGCAGCTGAAGATCGAGTACGAAGCGCTGAAGAAGGAAAAGGACGCAGCCTCGGTCGATCGCGCAAAGAAGCTCGAAACCGAAATCGGCGAACTGCAAACGCGCTCGTCCGAACTCACCTCCACTTGGGGCGCCGAGAAGCAAAAGCTGCAAACCGCGGCCAAGGCCAAGGAAGAACTCGATCGCCTGCAAACCGAGTACGACAACGCCGTGCGCCGCGGCGATCTCTCACGCGCGTCCGAGCTGAAGTACGGCCAGATCCCCGCCATCGAAAAGCAAGTCGCCGAGCTTGAGTCAAAAGGCGGCGGCTTGGTGCAGGAAGTGGTGGATGCTGAAGCCATCGCCGGCGTCGTCTCGCGCTGGACCGGCGTGCCGGTTGAGAAAATGCTGGAAGGCGAGAAGGCGAAGCTCCTCGCCATGGAAGATCAACTGCGCGGCCGCGTCATCGGCCAAGAGCCCGCGCTGCGTGCTGTCGCCGACGCCGTGCGCCGTGCGCGCGCCGGGCTGCAAGATCCCAACCGCCCGATCGGCTCATTCATGTTCTTGGGCCCGACGGGCGTCGGCAAAACCGAACTCACCAAGGCGCTCGCCGAATTCCTGTTCGACGATGAGCATGCGCTCACCCGCATCGACATGTCGGAATACATGGAGAAGCACTCCGTCGCCCGCTTGATCGGCGCGCCTCCGGGTTATGTCGGTTACGAAGAGGGCGGGGCGCTCACCGAAGCCGTGCGCCGCCGGCCCTATCAAGTGATCCTGTTCGACGAAATCGAGAAAGCGCATCCGGACGTGTTCAACGTCCTGCTGCAAGTGCTGGATGATGGCCGCCTCACGGACGGCCAGGGCCGCACCGTCGATTTCAAAAATACGATCCTGATCATGACCTCCAACGCCGGCGCGCAATATCTGGCCGATCAGCCCGAAGGCGCCGATGTCGAAGATGTGCGCAAGCCCGTCATGGATGAAGTCCGCTCACGCTTCCGCCCTGAGTTCCTCAACCGCATCGACGAAATCATTCTGTTCAAGCGCCTCGAGCGCGCGCAGATGAGCAGCATTGTCGATATCCAGCTGAAGCGTCTCGATAAGCTGCTCGCGGCGCGCAACATCACGATGGAACTGGAAAGCCGCGCCAAAACTGAACTCGCCCGCCGAGGCTACGATCCCGCCTGGGGCGCGCGGCCGCTGAAGCGCGTCATCCAGAAAGACGTGCAAGACCCGTTCGCGCGTCTCATCCTGGAAGGTCGCGTCAAGGATGGCGATCGCGTCGTCGTCACCTTCGACGGCAACGACTTCCTCTTCAACGGCGCCAGCGACAAGAAGGCGGCTTAAAATACAAAACGGGCGGCGCCATCAAGACGCCGCCCGTTTCTCATTTCAGCGCCGTCGCGCGAAACTTAGTTCGTGGCCGGATTGTCATCCGTCGCGTGCTCGACTTCGGTCGCCGCGTCGTTGACGGCGCCTTCGACGGCTTCGCCAGCTTCGTGAGCCGCTTCACCAACCGCAGTGCCCGCTTCTTCGGTCGCGGTCGCTGCTTCGTCAGCGGCGTTTTCGGTTTCGGCTTGCGAGCAGGCAGCGAGGCCCAGGGCCGCGGCGGCGGCGAGCGCCATGAGAATACGCATAGTGTCGTCTCCAATCCGCCCCCAGCGGCGGTAGCGGGACATTACGGGCTCGTTACGCGCACGAGTAGGGTAAAGTTCGCATATCGAGGGCGTCAGCTATGCGCAGGGAACTTTTCGCGGTGGCCTGGATTACCGTCAGATGCCTGGTTCAAGCTTGAATATACAGCCGAAAATCTGGCTCGCCTGGGCCCGCCAGGAGATTATGCCGATCGCGTTTTTTCTCGGCATAGCAGCCCTGCTGCTGATGTTTATCGAGATCACAGACGAGGTCACTGAGGGCGAAGGCGAGGTGCGCTGGTTGGACGAGGGCCTTTTGCTCGCGCTGCGCACCGCCGATCCGGCCGATCCGATTGGCCCGCGCTGGTTTGAACTCGCGGTCGCCGACATCACATCGCTCGGCGGATTCGCCGTGCTGGCCCTGATCACGCTCCTAGCCGTCGGTTATCTCGGCGTGCTGCGCAAATGGATTGAGGCTGCGACGCTGCTCGTCGCCACCATGGGCGGCACGGCGATCAGCGAAGGGCTCAAAACCGAAATCGGCCGCGCCCGCCCCGATCTGGTCGCGCACATCGTCGAGACCACAAGCATGAGCTTCCCGAGCGGTCACGCCATGCTCTCCGCTGTCACATATCTGTCCATCGGCGCGCTGCTCGCGCACACGCAGGCCAGCGCGCGGCTGCGTGGTTACATTCTGGGTGCGGCCATTCTGGTGACGCTGCTGATCGGCGCGAGCCGCGTCTATCTCGGCGTTCATTGGCCGACCGACGTGCTGGCTGGCTGGTGTCTCGGCGCAGCGTGGGCGCTGATCTGCTGGGCGGCGGCGGCTTGGCTCACACGCGATGATCGGCGTAAACTCGACGCATGAGCATCCGCCCCGGAGACGAAACCCCGCCCGTCTGTGACGACGCTGAACACGCCGTTATGATCACACTCGAACCAAAGCCGCGCGATCTCGGCGGCGGCTTTTCCGTGCGCCGCGCGCTGCCGGCGATCGAGAAACGCATGGTTGGCCCGTTCATATTTTGGGACGAGTTCGGCCCCGCGCACTTCGCCGCCGGTGAAGGCCTCGACGTGCGCCCGCATCCGCACATCAATCTCGCTACCGTCACGTATTTGTTCGAAGGCGAGATCTTCCACCGCGACACGCTCGGCTCATCGCAAGCGATCAATCCGGGCGATGTGAACTGGATGAACGCCGGCCGCGGCATCGCGCACTCTGAACGCACGCGGCATGAATTGCGTGCGACCGGTTCGCCCATTGCCGGCATTCAGTCCTGGGTGGCGCTGCCGGAGGCGCACGAAGAGAGCGCGCCGTTCTTCAAGCACCACGCGCAAAGCGAGTTGCCGACTTTGGAAGAGGGCGGCAAGCGCGCCCGCATCGTTGCGGGCTCGCTCTGGGGCAAGGCCTCGCCGGTGCAAACCTATTCGGAGATGTTCTACGCCGACGTGCAACTCGACGCTGGCGCCAGCGTCCCACTTGACGCCGCGCACGAAGAACGCGGTCTCTATCTGACCGCCGGTGAAATCGAAATCGCCGGCGATCGCTTCGAGCGCGGCCGCTTGCTCGTCTTCCGCCCGGGCGACGCCATCACCATCAAAGCGCTCACGCCAGCGCGCTTCATGCTGCTCGGCGGCGCAAACTTGGGCGCCCGCCACATCTGGTGGAATTTCGTGTCGTCGCGCAAAGAGCGCATCGAGCAAGCCAAAGAAGATTGGAAAGCCGGCCGCTTCGGCACAGTCCCCGGCGACGACAAGGAATTCATCCCACTGCCGGATCCGTGAGCTCGATCCGGAGCACACGCCGAGGACCGCCGGCTACCAGCAGGCATCTTTGCTTCAATAACACAACGGCTTGGCGGCTGAACGAATGCCGACTGGAAGCGGCGGTCCTCGGCACTTACGGGGATAATCGTCGCCAATCCGACCGAGTTCAGTCCGCGCTACAATGCCCCCATCATCTTCGCAGGAGGGCAGTTGGATCCCTGTTCAGCCAACGCGGAGATGATGTGATCGAGCGTGATGCAATTGATGTTTCTCTTTCATGAGAAGGCGCCGCGAAGAGACGGACAGACCCCTTGGACGCCCTCCCGTCGCGTACCGCATCGAAGACAGAAGCCAACGGGGTCGCAACCGTTGGAGTACGCACCGGGGCCTCGCGGATCGAATACCGCGCACCTGCACGCCGTCGGCTGCGCCGCCTCCTGGAGTGAAACACCTCCAGCGACGGCGCCGATGAAGCAGATCACGGAGACGCGAGCGAAGCGTCTGGCGCCGAGCAATCGGCGCACACTGTAACTGCCTTGAGATGCAACTCTCGCGTCTCCGCCCTCCGGGGCAGGTTAGAAAACCCATGCACGGTTCAAGAATCCCCTTGAGCCGTCCCTTAGGGCTGGCCTTTTTCTCGGACGCGTCTGAGGAAAGGACGCGATGAAACCGAGCGTATTCCAGGAAACGGCGGCGGCGGTCGCGCGGCGCTTCGGCGTCAGCGTGAAGGCGTTGCGCGTTTACGAGGACGCCGGGCTTTTGAAGCCGGCGCGGACGGTCGCCGGCTGGCGCATTTATCGTCAGCCGGAGCTTGAGCGCCTCTCCGCCATTATGGCGCTGAAGCAACTGGGCCTGCCGCTCAAACGCATCGGCGAACTCTTGCGCGGCGCCGGCGATCTCGGCGCTGCCTTGGCGTTGCAGGAAGCCGCACTCGAAGACGCCAAGTCGGAAACCGAACACGCGCTCGCACTGGTGCGCGCCGCACGGGCCAAGTTGGCGGATCGCAAGAGCCTTTCTCCAGACGAGTTGGGAAATCTCGTAAGGAGTACGGCCATGTCAGAGTTCAAGTGGAACGACAAAATGGAGGCGCTGGCGCAGCAGCATTATACGCCAGAGCAATTGCAGGCGCTTCGTGGGCGACCGTTCACGGCCGAGGATCAAGCCCGCGTCAGCGCCGCCTGGACGCAAGTGTTCGCCGACATCGACGCGCTCGGCCCCAATGCCGATCCAACAGCGCCGCAAGCGCTCGCCATCGGCCGTCGCGCTCAGGCCTTGATCGCCGAGTTCACGCAAGGCGATCCGGCGCTGTTCAAGGCCGCTGGCGCGATGAACCGCGATGCGATGGCCGATCCGGATTTGGCCAAGCAAATGCCAGGCGCAGGGCACTGGCAATTCATGGGGCGCGTGTTCGAGGCGTTGAAGGTCGGCGGCTAACCGTGTCATAGCCGGGCGCAATGACACTCCGCCTGGCCTTCATGGGTTCGCCCACCTTCGCGCTGCCTGCGCTTGAGGCTCTGCTTCAAGCTGGGCACGAGATCGCCTGCGTCTATTCGCAGCCGCCGCGTCCAGCTGGGCGCGGCAAGCAGGATCGTCCGACGCCGGTCCATGCGTTCGCCGCAGAACGCGGGTTCGAGGTGCGCACGCCGAAGAGCTTAAAGAAGGCGGAAGAGCAAGAGGCGTTCGCCGCGCTCAAGCTCGATGCCGCCATCGTCGTCGCCTACGGACTCATTCTGCCGAAGGCGATCCTCGAGGCGCCCAAGCTTGGCGCCTTCAACTTGCACGGCTCACTTTTGCCGCGTTGGCGCGGGGCTGCGCCGATACAGCGCGCGATCATGGCCGGTGATGAGATCACCGGCGTGCAAGTTATGCGCATGGAAGAAGGGCTCGACACCGGCCCGGTGCTCGCGACGGCGACAACGCCAATCACACCGGAGGACAACACGAGCACGCTACATGATCGCTTGGCGACGCTCGGCGCGGCGCTGCTGCTTGAAGCATTGGCGAAGGTCGAGAATGGCACGACGGTGGAAACACCGCAGTCCGAAGTCGGCGTCACCTACGCGCACAAAATTACGCCGGCTGAGGCGCGTGTCGATTGGACGAAACCCGCGCGCGAGATCGACTGCATGATTCGCGGTCTCGCGCCCCATCCCGGCGCGTGGTTCGACCTCGGCGGCGCCCGCATCAAAGCGCTGCACGCGCGCGCCGAAGCAGGCGAGGGCGAGGCGGGCATGGTTCTCGACGATGCGCTGCTGATTGCCTGCGGATCGGGCGCTGTGCGGCTCTTGACCGTGCAACGCGAGGGGCGCGGACCCTTGGCGGCGGAAGCTTTTTTGCGTGGCAATCCGGTCGCGTCGGGAACTCGCTTGGCGTAGCCGATTGAAGGCCTTGGCGGGTGCGGCTATGACAAGCCTCGGAGGACGTACATGAACCTGCGCATCGCCCTTATCGCCCTGACGCTCGCGCTCGCCGCCTGCGATGGGCAAAATCCGATCGCACAGGACGGAGCGTCCGATGCGCCGCAGCTCGATGCGCCCGCGCCCGACAGCGAGCCGTCGCGCGTCTTTTCCGCCGCCAATGACGGCGCACGCACGGTGGCGCCCGAACTCACCGTCTCCATTTCCACGCGTCTGCCGGATAACGCCGAAGGCGATGTGCAAGAAGTGCTGACACTGCGCGGCGCCAACGGAGTGATCGTTGAAGCGACTGTGTCCGGCGCGGTTTCGCCTGCAACGCAAGTGCAAGGCCAGACCCTGCGCGCGCTTTTGTCGATCCCGGTCGAGGAGCCGCAAGTGCTGGTCTATCGCATCAGCAGCGAGTCGCGCCCGCAAAGCGGCGGTGGCGTCTGTGGCGCCGAAGAGGCGGCGTATGTCGTCGTCTGGGAGCCTGCCGGCCCGGGCGAGCCGGTGATGAAGCTGCTCGGCCTAACCGGCGGCCAACCCGGCGCCGCAAACGCGCGCGCCTGCGCCATGCTCGAGTATCGGCGCAGCTAAAACACTGTGCGTTATAAGCTCACGATTGAATACGATGGCGGGCCTTATGTGGGGTGGCAGCGTCTAGCTGGTTCGCAAACTGTTCAAGGCGCGCTTGAAGATGCCGTTGAAAAACTGACAGGCGCACGTAGCGAAGTTATGGGCGCGGGACGCACGGACTCCGGCGTCCATGCACTTCGCCAAGTTGCGCACGTTGATCTTGAAAAGCACTTCGCGCCGTCACGCTTATGCGATGCACTGAACGCGCATCTGCGGCCGCATCCGATTTCAGTCTTGAGCGCCGAGGAGGTGAGCGAAGATTTTCACGCCCGCTTCAGCGCCAAGCGACGGGTTTATCTCTACACCATTCTCAACCGCCGCGCGCCTCCGGCGATCGCGCGCGGCAAAGTCTGGCGCCTCTCGCGCTACCTAGACGCTGACGCCATGCACGCGGCCGCGCAACGGCTCATCGGTAAGCACGATTTCACAACTTTTCGCGACGCCAATTGCCAAGCCAAAAGCCCCGTCAAAACACTCGACCGCTGCGACGTCACGCGCGACGGCGACAAACTGCTTATCTGGTGCGAAGCGCAGAGCTTCTTGCACCGGCAAGTCCGCTCCATTGTCGGCACGCTGGTCGAAGTCGGCGACGCCAAGATGAGCGCCGACGACGTCGCCGCGGCTCTCGCTGCCGCTGACCGCACGCGCTGCGGCCCTGTCGCGCCTCCGGACGGGCTTTTCCTGATGCGCGTCGATTATTGAGCAAACCACTTGGGCAAAGCCGCTCGCGCCGCTAAAGAGTGGAGCGCCGAAACGAGAGGGGAGTCTCATGACTGACGCCGCGCCGGTTCTCACTGAAAGCCGGATCAAGAGCCTCGACGTCATGCGCGGCTTTGCCGTGCTGGGCATCCTTATCGTCAACGCCGCCTTCTTTGCGGCGCCTTGGCAAACCTCGCAGAACCCGCTGCTCGAGCCTCTGGCGGTCGACGCAAGCTCGGTTTGGTCTTGGTTTTTGATGCATGTGTTCTTTGAGTTCAAATGCATCACGCTGTTTTCACTTTTGTTCGGCGCCAGCATTTTTCTGGTCGGCGGCGAGCGTAGCAACAAGGAACGCGGCGCGATCCTGCGCCGGCGCTTGTTCTGGCTGCTCATCTTCGGCCTGATCCACGCGACTTTGATCTGGTACGGCGACATCCTCGTCACCTACGCGCTGACCGGCTTTCTGGTCATGTTCGCGCGCTCGTGGAAAGCGCTGACGCTCTTCATCGTCGGCGCCTTGTTGGTGGCGTTCTCGGTTTTCATGCAGACCTCGCTCGGCTTGTTTTACGAATATGTTCCGCGCGAGGCCGTGGACGAAATTTACGCCATGCTCTGGGCGCCGGCCAACATGGACGAGATCATTGCGGCGTTCCGCGGCGATTTCCTTCAGGTGACGGTCCAGAACGCAACCACGTGGTCGGAGTTCATCATCAACGCCTTGATTGGTCTTCTCTTCCGCACGGCCGGCGTGATGATGGTCGGCATGGCGCTCTTCAAGTGGGGTTTCTTAAGCGGACGCGCCCCGGTCTGGGTTTATGGTTTGACGCTCGCCATCGGTGCGGCGGCGCTTGCGGTCGTAGGCTATCAAGCCTGGCTCAACTGGCAGGCGCAGTTCGACTTCACCCACATGTTGACGCGCGGCAATGTCGCAAACGTAGCGCTCTCGATTTTCATTTCGATCGGCTATGCGAGCCTGTTTGTGCTGCTGGTCAAAGCCGGGGCGCGTTTTCTCACCGAGCCGCTCGCCGCGGTGGGGCGGATGGCGTTCACGAACTACATCACGCAATCCATCATCATGACGACGATTTTCTGGGGCGGACGCGGCTTCGGGCTGTTCGGCGAGGTTGATCGCCCGACGCTGACTGCCATTGTGTTCGGCGTGTGGGCGCTGCAATTAATTTGGTCGCCGCTATGGTTGTCGCGTTTCTCGATGGGCCCGCTCGAATGGCTGTGGCGCCGGTTGAGTTACGCGCGGCCAGTCAGCATGGCTAAATCGGCGCCAGCCGCCCGCTAAATTCAAATAGGGAGAGAATGATATGAAAAAACTAGCAGCGCTCGTCGCGTTCGCCGCCGTGCTCGGCGCAACGCCAGCCTTCGCCGATACGCTTGAGAATGGCTACGGCAACACCTTCGTCGTGACGCTCGGCAGCGATACGGTGCGCTATCACTTCAACGAAGACGGCACTTTCGGCGCGATCGCACCCGATGGCTCGGTGCAGCACGGCCGCTACGAATCCGCCGATGGCCAAATCTGCTTTCTCGGCGAAGGCGATGCGCGCCAATGCGCGCCGCTGGTGAGTGGCAAGAATGTCGGCGACACCTGGCAGCAAGCCGACGCCAACGGCAACCAAATCACCGTCACCATCGAAGCCGGCCGCACGCACGGTGCGGGCCACGGTCACGGCCACTAATCGCCCAATAAGGAAAACTACATGAAGAAAATTCTCGCCGCCACCGCGCTGGCATTTGCGCTCAGCGCGGGCGCGGCATTCGCGGACACCATGCAGAACGCATTCGGCAACACGGTTGTCGTCACCTATGCCAGCGGTTCAAGCGCGCAGTATCACTTCAACGAAGACGGCACGTTCACCGGCGTCGCCGTCGGCGGCACTGGCATGCGCGGCCGTTGGGCGACGGAAGGCGAGCAACTCTGCCTCATCCCGCCAGGCGGCCAAGCGCCGACGTGCTTGCAGATCGCGGCTGACAAGAGCGTCGGCGACACCTGGACGCAAGCAGGTTCGGACGGCTCGGAAATCACCGTGACGCTGCAGGCGGGACGCTAGTCGCGCAGCAGTTCGTTCACGCCGGTCTTGGCTCGCGTCTGTGCATCGACACGCTTGACGATCACAACGCAGGCCAAGCTCGGGCCGCCTTTGGGGTCTGGCAACGAGCCAGGCACGATCACCGAATAGGCCGGCACTTCGCCGCGCGTGATCTCGCCGGTGGCGCGATCGACGATCTTGGTGGATTGGCTGATAAACGTGCCCATGGCGAGCACTGCGCCTTCGCGTACAATCACGCCTTCGGCCACTTCCGAGCGCGCGCCGATGAAGCAGCCGTCCTCGATGATGGTCGGGTTGGCCTGGATCGGCTCCAAAACGCCGCCAATGCCTGCGCCACCGGAGATATGAACGTTCTTGCCGATCTGCGCGCACGAACCGACAGTCGCCCAAGTATCAACCATCGTGCCTTCATCTACGTAGGCGCCGATGTTCACGAACGAGGGCATCAGCACGACGTTCTTGGCGATGAAGCTGCCGCGCCGCGCAACGGCGCCGGGCACGGCGCGAAAGCCGGCTTTCTCAAACGCCGCGTCGCTCCAGCCGAGAAACTTGGACGGCACTTTGTCCCAGTAGGGGCCCGGCGAAGGATCGCCGTTGCCGCTTGCTGCGCCAATGAGTTGGTTCGCCGTCGTGCGGAAGGAGAGCAGCACCGCCTTCTTCAGCCATTGCTGTGTCGTCCAGACGCCGTCAGCGCCGCGTGAGGCGACGCGCGTTTGTCCTGAATCAAGCAGCGCAAGCGCTGCTTCGATTGCTTCGACATCGGCGCCTTTGGTTTGCGGCGTAAGTTCGGTGCGCCGCTCCCATGCGGCTTCGATCTGGGCGGCGATTTGGTCGGTGCTCATGGGCTGGGGCTTAAAGCGGCGTGCGCCGCTAATCAACCGATCCAGCCGCCGAGCAGGGTTTTCAGATCGTGCGCCCAGTATTGGATGTAAGCCGGTTTCGGATCGGGATGGATGTCGCCGACCAGCGCTGTGGCGAAGCCCATGGCGTGCGCCGGTTCGAGATTGCGCAACGTGTCCTCGATCAGGATCGCCTTGCGCGGATCGAGACTGAAGCGCTCCACGAGCCGATGATACGCCTCCGGCTGAGGCTTTGGCGAAAGCCCGGCGGTCTCGATGTCGAACACGCCGTCGAACACATCGGCCAAGCCGAGGCTCGTCAGCACGCGTTCGGCATGGCCGCCGCCGCCATTGGTGAAAATGATCCGCTGGCCGGGCAGGGCCGCAATCTGCGCGCGAAGCGCCTTGTCGGCAGTGAGCACGGAGTGATCGGCCAAGTGCACATCGCCCAGGAAGTCCGCTGCATCGACGCCGTGGTGGCGCTGCAGGCCGACGACCGTTGCGCCGTACAGATGGAAATAGCGTTCACGCAGTCTCAGCGCTTCCGCCGCATCCACGCTCAGTGCGCGCGCGATATAGGCCGTCATACGCTCGCCGATCTCGTCATAGAGATCGGACGCTGGATAGAGCGTGTTGTCGAGATCGAAGACCCAGACGCTGATCCCTGCCGGGATCATGGCGTCTCCGTGCGGTCCTGCGGTGGCGCGGTTTCCGGCGCCATGCCGCGCGGCGCATCGGTTGCGCGCAAGGCGTCCGCGGCGTCGCGCGCCTGCTGCAACTGGCGCGGTATTTCACCGACCGGCAGGAAGTCGCGCTCTTCGAAGTCCACCACCAAGCCGCCGCGTCCGCGCGCTGCGATCGGGGTGAACAGCATCGTGTCGTAATAGCGCGCCTCGCAGTTTTCCCGGCCGATGACAGCAAAACGCGCGCCGCTGGTGCAGAATGGCTCGCCGCCTGCGGCCAGGAAGCGCGTGCCTTCCGGCGTCTCGAGGCTCGCGTGCACGAAATAGGCTTCCTGGATCAGCACTTCGTCGATGGTGCGCACGCATCCGCCAGCAGCGAGCGGCCACCAGCCGCGGCTTTCCCAGCCTTCGCCGCGCCGGCGCGCAATCGCGGTCCACATGCGCCCGCGTGAGCGATTGCAGAGCGTCAGGCCCACTTGTTGAGCCCGGCGGCGTGCATAGTTTTCGAGCGCGTCGATCAATTGGTTTTCGCTGGCGGTGGGCGCGAGCCGCGCCGTCGTTCTGAATTGCGCCAGCGCTTGGGCGATGCGGCGCGGATCGGCGCCGCGACGGCCTTCGCGGAGGTCATAGCCGGCATCGTCGAGCAAGCGCTGCAGACCGGCTTGGCGGGCGCGCGTCAGCGTATAGGTCGTCGCTTCCGAGAAGGTCGTACGCCAACTGTCGCGTTTATTGATCTGCACGCGGCGGAAGCGGCGCTCGTCCAGGCTCATCGCTGCGCATTGGGGCGGGTTCTCGATCGTGAACGAGTCCGATGAATCGACGCAGAGGCGCGCGTCGCCAGTCCATTGCCGGCGTCCGCCGCGGTGCGCGGAGGAGGAGCGCGCGTAGAGATAGTGCGTGCCGCGTGCGAGCGGCGCGTTCACCGCGACGCGGCATTCGCCCGGCCGCAGCCGCGTCCAGCCCTGCACGACGATGGCGCGCCCGTCAGGACGCCCGGTGGCCGCTTCGAGTACGAAGCTCGTCTCGTTGCAGACTTGCCAGCCATTGGCCGGGCGTTCCTGCTGCGCGTCTGCGCGTCCGCTGAACGCAAACAGCGCCGCGAACGCGGCAGCCACAAACGCCGCAGCGACGCACGGCTTAATGAATGAGCGTGCCAGCGCCATGTTCGGTGAACAATTCCATCAGGAGAACGTGGGGCGTACGCCCGTCGAGAATGACAGCGGCCTCGACGCCATTGTCGAGCGCTGCGATGCAGGTTTCGAGCTTCGGGATCATGCCGCCAGTTGCGACGCCGGAGCTGATCAGCTGCTTTGCATCATCGACCGACATTTCGCGGATTAGTTCGCCATTGCCATCCAGCACGCCGGCGACGTCGGTGAGCAGCACGAAGCGCTTGGCCGACAGCGACTTGGCGATCGCGCCAGCGGCAGTGTCGGCGTTGATATTGTAGGTCTTGCCGTCTTCGGCCACGCCGATTGGCGCGATGACGGGGATATAGTCTTCTGGTGCGTTGATCAGAGCCTGGATCAAAGTCGGATCGACGTCGCACGGTTCGCCGACATAACCCAGATCGACGACTTGTTCGATCATGCTGTCGGGATCCTTGCGCGAGCGCACGGCTTTCTCGACCGTGATGAGCCGCGCGTCTTTTCCCGACAAGCCAACGCCGCGCACGTCCGCTTCACGCCCTTCGGACGTGATCAGATGCGCGAGCTCTTTGTTGACGCTGCCTGACAGCACCATCTCCGCCACTTCCATCGTTTCGGAATCCGTCACCCGAAGTCCGTCCACGAATTGCGATTTGACGCCCGCTCGGTCGAGCATGCGGCTGATTTGCGGGCCGCCGCCGTGAACGACGACAGGATGAATGCCCACCAGCTTCAAAAGGACGATGTCTGCGGCGAATTTGCGGGCGGTTTCAGTATCGCCCATGGCGTGGCCGCCATATTTCACCACAACGATCTCGCGATCGTAGATTTGGATGAAGGGCAGCGCTTCCGCGAGCGTTTTCGCCGCGGTCAAACCGTCTTCCAGCGCCTTCAGGCGATCTTTGGGGGGCAGCTTGCTCACCAGCGGTTCCTAAGCGGTAACGCCGCCTACGCCAAGGCCGCTATTTCAGCTCTGAGCACGTCTATCCCGAGGCCCGTCTCGGACGAGGTTGCAATGACTTCCGGGTGCGCGGCGGGGCGCTTGGCGATGGCAGCACGTGTCGCCGCTGCGACCTCAGCCAGTTCGCTGGGTTTGATCTTGTCGGCTTTGGTCAGCACGATCTGATAGGTCACCGCCGCGGTGTCGAGCGCGTCCATGACTTCCTTGTCATGCGGCTTCAGCCCGTGGCGTGAATCGATCAGCAGAATGACGCGCATCAGCGACGGGCGCCCGCGCAGATAGTCGCGCGTCAGCGTCGTCCAACGCTTGATGTCGGCTTGGCCGGCCTTGGCGTAGCCATAGCCCGGCAAGTCCACCAACCGCAGCGTCTCGCCAACGCGAAAGAAATTCAGCTCACGCGTGCGCCCCGGTTCCGTCGAAGCGCGCGCAAGTTTGAGACGGCCCGTGACGGCGTTGACCAAACTAGATTTGCCAACGTTGGAGCGCCCCGCGAACGCGACCTCTGGCAAGGACGCGTCCGGCAGATTGTCCATGCTCACGACGCCGAGCTCAAAATCCACCGGCCCTGCAAACAGCAGGCGCCCAGCTTCAATCCAATCTTCGCGTTCTTTCTCGTTCACGGCTATTTCGCCGCTTCCGCGCCGCTCCCAAAGCGTTTGCGAATAAACACGTCCAGCTGTGTCTCCACGCCTTGCCTGCGCATGATGACGTATTGCTGCAGGATCGAGAGCGTATTCGACCAGGTCCAGTAGATCACGAGGCCGGCCGGGAAGGCGGCGAACATGAAGGTGAACAGGATTGGCAGGAAGCGGAAGATCTGCGCCTGTATCGGATCGGCCGGCGGCGGGGACAGCGCTTGCAGCGCCCACATCGACACACCGTACATGATCGGCCACGCGCCAATCATCAGCACCGCGCCAATCAGCGGAATGCTCGACGGATCGAATGGCAGCAGGCCGAAGAGGTTGAACAGCGAAGTCGGATCGCGCGCCGAGAGATCGTTGATCCAGCCATAGAACGGCGCGTGCCGCATTTCGATGGTGACAGTCAGCACTTTATAGAGCGCGAAGAAGACCGGAATTTGCAGCAGGATCGGAATGCAGCCCGAGACCGGGTTGATCTTTTCGGTTTGATAGAGGCGTAGGATTTCTTGTTGCTGGCGCTGCTTGTCGGCGGCGTAGCGTTCCTGGATTTCCTTCATCTTCGGCTGCAGGCCGCGCATCTTCGCCATCGCCTTGAACGACTGATAGACGAGTGGGAACAGCAGCACTTTGACGACGATCGTCGTCAGCAGGATGCCGAGGCCGAAATTGCCGGCGAACTGCGCCAGGAAGTGCAGCACCGCGAAGAACGGCCGCGTCAAAAACCAGAAATTGCCCCAGTCCACCGCATCGTCGAAGCGGGGGATGTTCAGCTCTTCCTGATAGCCGCGCAGCAGATCTACGCGTTTGGCGCCGGAGAAGAGGCGCTGCGTGTAGGTGATCGAGCCGCCAGCCGGCGCTTCGCGCCATTGGCCGCGATAGGCGGCGCGAAAATCGGTCTGGCCGTCTTCAGTGCGGCTGTCGAAATAGGCCGACATCTGCTCGCTTTGATCTGGCACGATGGCCGTGAGCCAATAGTGATCGGTGAGGCCGAACCAGCCGCCTGTGGCGGTTTCTTCTTCGATGCGTTCGCCTTCGCCGACGCGGCCGCGGACGCGGTCACGCGCATGGTTGCGGGCGTTCGGATAAGTCACTTGCCGCAACTGGCGTTCGCCGAAGACGCCGATCAGGCCTTGATGGACGATCTGGTTGTTGACGAAATCTTCCGGCATCCCGTCGCGTCGCACGGTGCCGAACGGGCGCACCTGGATCGGCGCGTCAGTCGTGTTCGTCACCACGTCAGTGATCGTGAACATGTAGTTTTCGTCGATCGAGATGGTGCGCTCGATGGCGAGACCATTGTCGGATGCGAAGCTCAGCGTCACCGGTGTCGTCGGCGTCAGTCGCGCGCCGTCTTCGGCGGTCCAGGTGCTGAACGCATCGGCGAGCGTTGCGGTGTCGGGGCCGGTCTGGCGCTCCCAGCCGAAGAAGGCGTCATGGCCGAAGCGCGAATTCATCGGCGCCAGCACCGTCACTTCGGGGCTGGTGTCCTCGACCGTGCGGCGATAGCCGCGCAGGTTGAGATCATCGATGCGTGCGCCTTGCAGCGAGATCGAGCCATCGACGCTCGCCGTTTCGATCACCACGCGCGCATCGGCGCTGGCGGCGAGCACTTGCTCGCGGTCTACCGGTCCTTGCCGGGCAGGTGTCTCGGTTTGAGCGTCGGGCGTTTCGGCGACGCCGGCGCCGGCTTCCTGGCGCTCTTGCTGTTCCGATTGCGCGCGCTGTTCGGCCAACGCGCGTTCGCGCGCGGGACCGTTATAGAGCATCTCAAAGCCCACAAAAATGCCGATCGATAAAACGATCGCGATGAGCATGTTTCGAGTTTCGTTGGGGCCGGGGCCAGCGCGGTTTTGCATCGTTTCAATCGCTCTCAGTCGGCGTTTCGCGCTTATTTAGGGATGGCGCGCGCTGAGGGCGTGCGGCTGCCCCCGTTTCCAGCTCGGCGCGGAGCCTTATCAACGCGTTCTTGAGATCGTCAAGCAAAGCAGCCCAATCGGCCTCCGGGGTCGATTGACGCGCCACCAGGACGTAATCGACGCCAGCCAGGCCATGTTGAGGCAGAAGCTGGCGGGCGGCTTCCCGGAGCCTCCTGCGCGCCCGGTTGCGGGCCACCGCGTTACCCACCTTCTTGCTGGCGGTCAGCCCAAGCCCGATCGCCCCAGCTTCAGCCCGGCGACGGGCCTCGACCAGCACGACGCCGCGCCCGGCGCGCGCGCCTTGGCGCACAAGCAGGAATTGCGCGCGTTTGGTCAGCTTTTGGATTGAATTTTGGGACATGAGCCGGGTTCCGACCCGGCCAGACGTCAGGCCGAGAGCTTCTTGCGGCCCTTGGCGCGACGGCGCGCCAGCACTTTTTGGCCGCCGGCGGTGGCCATGCGCGCGCGGAAACCATGGCGGCGCTTACGAACGAGCCGGCTTGGTTGATAGGTCCGCTTGGTGCTCACGACACGATCTCATCTATTCTGGCGGGAAAATGAAGGGGCGGGAGTTACCCTAGGCCTCCGCAAGCGTCAAGGCTCAGCCCGGTTCGAACATCCGCCAGACCAGAAACAAGATAGCCGCCAGCCAGAGGGCGCCAAGAACAAGCCACGGTCGGCTCTTGGGTGGGCTGGATTGGGGCGGCTGCATGGGATTCGCTCCGGCACGAACAGGCGGGAGCGCAATCGGTCTCTCAGGTGCCGATCCACCAAAGTCGTTATCGGCAATAGCTCACCCTACACCGCGGCCACGCATTCACCTATGCCATTTGCTATAAGCAGCGATGGCAAATCCTGAATCCCCGCGAAGAGGTGGCGTACTTGGCGTCATCCAGGCCATCGGCGCCTTTGCCGGCAGCTTAGCCGGGCGCTTGTTGGCGCTGACGGTCGCGGCGGTGGTCCTGGCTGAAATCCTGGTATTCGCGCCCGCGCTCGCCGGATTTCATGAGCAATGGCTGCGCGAGCGCATGAATTTGGCGCAGGTGGCGGCGCTTGCGCTTGAAGTCTCGCCTGAGTTCGAGATCGCGGAATCGCTCGAGTTCGAATTGCTCACCAACGCCGAAGTGCAACGCGCCGCATTGCAGCGTCAGGGCGAGCGCGTGCTGCTGCTGGAAGATCCCAACGCAGGCACGGTCGCGCCGCAAGCCACGTACGATTACACGCGCGCGGAAGACGCTCGGCCGATGCTCTGGGCGTTTGAGAGCTTCTTTGCGCCGCCCGACCGTGTCCTGCGCGTGATGGCGCGGCCGCGGTTCGAGAGCGGCGAATTCATCGAGGTGGTGTTGAACGAAGGCCCGCTGAAGCGCGCCATGGACGATTTCGCCCGCAGCTTCCTGTTGGCGTCGACGCTCATTCTCGTCGCCGCCGCCACGCTCATTTATGGCACGCTGACGCTCGCCTTCGTGCGCCCGATGCACGATCTCACCGAGGCGATCGAGCGCTTCCGCGACAAGCCAGAAGACGTCTCGATCGCCTTCCCGCGCAGCTCACGCGGCGACGAAATCGGCCGCGCCCAGCGCGCCGCTGCTGACATGGCCGAACAGGTGCGCAATGCGCTCAGGCAAAACGAGCGCCTAGCTGCGCTGGGCGGCGCCGTGGCGCGCATTGGCCACGATTTGCGCAACATGCTCTCCACCGCGCAATTGGTGGCGGATCGCCTGAGCCAATCTGAAGATCCTGACGTGCGGCGTTTGTTGCCACGCCTGGAGCGCACCATTGCGCGCGCCGCGGGGCTCGCCTCAAGCACGCTGAAGTATGGCCGCGCCGATGAGAAAGCGCCCGATCTCGAACGCGTCGATGTTCGCGCCGCGCTGGAGGAGGCGGCTGGCGACGTACTGCCGGGCTACGATTTCGTGGAATTGCGCCTCGACGTCGAAGCCAAGCTCGCCTGTGTCGCCGATCCCGAACACTTGCAGCGCATTCTCGGCAATCTGATCCGCAACGCTGCGCAAGCGATGAAGGATCATAAGCGCGCGGACAAATCCCTCATCATCCGTGCGGCGCGCATCGAAGGGCGCTGCGAGATCGAGATCATCGATCATGGCCCCGGCGTGCGTCAAAACATCGGCGCGCGTCTGTTTGAGCCCTTCGTCTCGGCGGCGCCGGAGGCTGGCGGCGCGGGCCTAGGTCTGGCGATTGCGCGCGAACTCACGCGCGCCATGGGCGGCGAACTCGAACTCACGCGCACCGGCGCCGAGGGCACGACGTTCAAGATTACGCTGCCAGCGGCGTGAAGCCTGCTAGGAGAGGCCGAAGCCGTCATAGGCCGGATTGTCTGGCTCCAAACGGTGCGCCGTTTCGAAGTCCGCCAACGCGCGCTCTGTCTCGCCGAGTGCCCGCAGCGAGCGGCCGCGATAATGGTAAGCGTTGGCTTGGTTCGGATTGAGCCGGATGGCGGCGTCGAAATCGGCGACGGCGCGGATATGATCGCCGAGGCCGACATAAGCGCGGCCGCGGTTCACATACGTATTGGCCGCGCTCGCATCGAGCAGGATAGCGGCAGAATAATCCTCGACCGCGCGCGTGTAGTCCTGCAACGCGCGATAGGAATTGCCGCGATTGTTGAGCACGTAGCCCAGACGCGGGTTTAGCCCCAGCGCCATATTGTAGTCCTCGATGGCGCGCTGATGCGCGCCTTGGCCGGCATAGGCGCTGCCGCGATTGGCGTACGGGGCGGCGAAGCGCGGGTCGAAGCGCACGGCCTGATCGTAATCGGCAATAGCGCGGACGAAATCGCCGCGCTGGCGATAGATGGTGCCGCGATCATTATAAGCGTTGGCGATAGCCTCGTTGCCGGCGCGCGGGTCGGAGATCACCATCGTGCAGGCGCCTTCGCGCATTTCCGCCGAAACGCCGCCGCCGCGATTGGAGCACATGACCCGCTGCGCATGCGTTTGCGCCGCCGCCAAGCTCGGCGTCAGCGCCAGGGCGGCAAGGGCTGCCGCGAAGACGAAATGTCGGTTCATGAGCATAGAACCAGCGCGCGCACGCGCGCGACGCATGCTTAAACACCCCGCAGGAGAGAAGTTTTTGCAGTGAACGCGTGCTGGTGCGCGTATTCACTATGAACGCGGAGCAGGCGCCGTTCGCCAAACCAAGCCCTCGCGCCGCGGGTCAGCGCCGCCGACCAGGCCGCTGGGCGTTACCTGGATCGCGTGCAGTCCGCTCGCTTCCAGCGCGCCGACTTCCTGCAATTGCCAGCCGCGCGCGCGCAGCGCGTCGCCGATCCCCCCCGGCAAGCGACTGTTTTCTACGACTACCGGCGAAGACCGCGCCGTCGCATTAGAAAGATTGATCGCCGCCTCCGGCGTCAGCCCCCAATCGAGAATGCCGATGGTCGTGCGCGCCACATAGCCGATGATCGACGATCCGCCGGGCGAGCCGATCACCAACACCAACTCGCCATTGCGATCGGTCACGATCATCGGCGCCATCGAGGAGCGCGGCGCTTTGCCTGGCGCGGCGGCGTTCGCCACCGGCAGGCCGTTCAGCGTTGGTTCAAAAGCAAAGTCGGTCAGCTGATTGTTGAGGAAGAAGCCGCCCACCATGCGTTGCGAGCCGAATGCGCTCTCTACAGTGGCGGTCATCGACACCGCGTTGCCCCAAGCATCGACGATGGAAATATGTGTCGTGCCCGCGTCGTCGCTGCCCGCGCGTCCCCAGCGATCGTGCAGCTCTTGCCCAGCTGGCACGCCGGCTGCGACGCTTCCCGGCGCGCGCGCAACGTCGATCAACCGCGCGCGCTCATCGAGATAAGCGGCAGCCACCAATTCCGCCGTTGGCACAGGCACGAACTGATCGTCGGCCATGTAGTGATCGCGATCAGCATAGGCGAGACGGCTCGCCCACAAGAATGCGGCCCAATCATCAGCGTTCTCAGCGCCACCCGGTTGCGGCCGCGCACGCTCATACAATCCCATGATCGCCAGCGCCGCGTTGCCAGAACCCGGCGCGCCGATCGTGCAGGCGCGATAAACGCGGTAGGCCGCGCACACCGGCTCTAACCGTCGCGGCTGCACGGCGCGCAGATCGTCATGGTTCAGCGTCCCGCGACGCGGCTGGCGCTGCGCGGCTTCGACGATGGCGTCCGCAATCGGCCCTTCGCTTAAGGCGCGCGGACCCTGTTCGGCGATCGCGCGCAACGTTGCGGCATAATCTGGGTTGCGCAGCAGATAGCCAACAGGGCGCGGCGCGCCGGCTGCATCGAAGAAATACGCGCGCGCTGCAAAGTCCGCACGCAAGCGTCCGCGTTCGCCGTAGGCTGCGATCATCGTCGCCAAGCGCGGCGACACCGCAAAGCCTTGCTCCGCCAATCGGATCGCCGGTTCAAACAATTGCGCCCACGGCAAGCGTCCGTGATCGGCATGCGCCATGTGCAGCATCGCGATCAGCGACGGGGCGCCGGTTGAAAGCCCGCTCGCTTGCGCATCCATGAACGCCATCGGCCGGCCGCGCGCGTCGAGAAACATGTTGGCGCGTGCACCCGCTGGCGCGCGTTCGCGCCCGTCATAGGCGCTGATGTCTTCGCTCTCGCTATCGTAGAAGAGCAGAAATCCGCCGCCGCCAATGCCGGATGATTGCGGCTCCACGAGCCCCAACACCAGCTCTGCCGCGATCGCCGCATCCACGGCGCTGCCGCCGGCGCGCAGGATTTCGGATGCTGCGCCCACGGCGTGCGGGTTAGCCGCCGCCACCATCGCTTCGCCGTCAGCGCGCGGCGCCTGGCCCGGCGCCGATATCGATCCCGAAGCGCACGCCGTCAGCGCCAAAGCGAAGAACAGCGCGGCGAGGCGCTTCATCTGCTTGTCAAACATGGGGACGCTTCCTACGAGGGCGAGTGTAAACGAACGCGGAAGCAAGCACATGGCGCGTCCCGGCCCGAGCAATTCTTTGAGTGATGTGGCCGGTTTGTCTATAGGCTGCGCCGTTGACGATGCCGCACTCACCGGCGTCACCGTGATTGTTCCAGATGCGCGCTCTGTGTGCGCTGTCGATGTGCGCGGCGGCGGCCCCGGCACACGCGAAACCGATGCGCTGGCGCCGGAAAACCTTGTCGATGCGGTGGACGCTGTCGTGCTGAGCGGCGGTTCCGTTTACGGCCTTGCCGCAGCGGATGGCGTCGCCAGCGCGATGGGCGCGGAAGGCCGTGGTTTCGCGCTTGTGGATTTGCCCGGCGTGCCGCGCTCACCGGTGGTGCCAGCAGCGATCCTCTACGATCTCGCCAATGGCGGAAATAAAGCCTGGGGCGATGCGCCGCCCTACGCCGCGCTTGGCAAGCGCGCTTACGCGGCGCGCAGCAAGTCCGTCCCGCTCGGCAATGCCGGCGCTGGTCTCGGCGCAAAAGCCGGCGCGCTGAAAGGCGGGCAGGGCAGTGCGAGCATCGTCACCACCGATGGTTTCACCATCGCAGCGTTGGTGTGCGTGAACTCTTGGGGTTCGACGACAATGCCAGGCCAACGCGCGTTCTGGGCGCATGCGTTCGAAATCGGCGACGAGTTCGGCGCGGTCGCCCCGAGCGGCGCGCGCGTGGACTCAGAAGATTGGTCGGGCGCCAAGTTCGCACCCAGCGCCAACACCACTATCGCCTGCGTCGCCGTCGACGCCGATCTGACGCCCGCTGAAGCCAAGCGCGTCGCCCAAATGGCCAGCGCCGGTCTCGCCCGCGCCATCCGGCCAGTTTACGCGCCGTTCGATGGCGACGTCGTCTTCGCGCTCGCCACCGCCCAACGCTCGATGCCTGAACCCCGCGCGCTCGCCATCGCCCGCTTCGGCGCGCTCGCCGCCGATTGCCTGGCCCGCGCCATCGCCCGCGGCGTCCACGCCGCCGAAACGGTCGGCCTGCACGCCGCCTGGCGGGACTGGCGCTAGTCTTTGCCTTGCCAGCGCCCCACACCAGCGCTATGCACCCCCCCTTCGCGCGCCCTTAGCTCAGCTGGATAGAGCACCAGACTACGAATCTGGGGGTCAGGAGTTCGAATCTCTTAGGGCGCGCCATAAAATCAAGCAGTTAGGTTTCGGACTGCCAAATCCAATCTTGGGAA
>LNFM01006665.1_pt1 | contig 63372 bp, 47 predicted proteins | sample 596031 | NCBI WGS metagenome assembly LNFM01 (sample SAMN04254537, study PRJNA301005) | activated carbon metagenome | isolation source: dual media filters at the Ann Arbor, Michigan drinking water treatment plant | place: USA: Ann Arbor
CACTGGTATTGAAGTGCAGGTCGGCCTTGGAATAAAAGGCCGAGCGCCCGGCCAGGATGCGCTTCAGGTCTTCCATGGCTTCGCGGCTGGCGGCCATGGGCCTTGTGTCGCCCTGCGCGGCCACACGGCCCATGTGGTCGGCCGGATCGGCCTGCAGCCAGACGGTGGTGCAATGGGTGAGCAGCAGGTTGAAATTGGCCGCGTCCGACACCAGACCACCCGGCGTGGCGATCACCACCTCGGGGTAGATCTGGATCGCTTCTTCGAGCGCGCGCCGCTCGTACCGCCGGTAGGCGGGCGTGCCGTAAAGGGCGTGGATCTCACTGATGCTGCAGCCGGCGAATTTCTCGATCTCGCGGCTGAGCTCGATGAAGGCGTAACCCAGGTCGTCGGCGAGGCGCTGCCCCAGCGTGGACTTGCCCGCGCCACGCAGGCCGATCAGGGCGATGCGGGCCTGGCGCCCGGCGTCGTCGGCCGGGGCAGCGCGCCCGTCCAGCAGGCTGCCGATGGCCATTCGCACGCGCTTGAGATCGGCCTCGTTGCGCTTCTCCAGCAGCTCGCGGATCAGCAGCCATTCGGGCGACGAGGTGGTCACGTCGCCCAGCAGTTCGGTCAGCGAACACTGAAGCGCCTGCGCCACCTGCAGCAGCACCAGGATGGAGGCGTTGCCGATGCCGTACTCGAGATTGGCGAGGTGGCGCTCGGACACATCGGCGGCCAGCGCCACGGCCTTGCGCGTCATGCCGCGGCGCGAGCGCAGGGTGCGCACCCGCTCACCGAGCGACACCAGAAACGGGTGGCGCGGCGGCTCGTCGGCAGGGTTGGCGGCTTCGGGCGCCGGGTCCAGGGTGGCCGGTTCTTTCATGGGCGTGGCTGCTTTAAGGGTTATCCCTAGAGTGCTTGCTTTCTCGCCGAACATGCACTTTAATGCATAAATCGAAAGACGCAAGATAGTGCATTTATAGCGTCAATCCCGCCCGGCGAACAGCCCTGTTGATCAACACCATTCCGAAGCCCATGAACACCACGTCCCTGCTCCCCAACTTCCTCGCCGGCCGCTGGCAAGACGGCACCGGCGACGGCGCCACCCTGCTCGACCCGGTGCTGGGCACGCCCCTGGTGCGCGTGAGCAGCGCCGGGCTGGACCTGGCCGAAGGCTTTGCCTTCGCGCGCGAACAAGGTGGCGCTGCCCTGCGGGCACTCACTTACAAGCAACGCGCCACGCTGCTGGGCGAGATCGTGAAGGTGTTGCAGGCGAACCGCGACGCCTATTACGAGATCGCCACCGCCAACTGCGGCACCACCACCAAGGACTCGGCGGTGGACATCGACGGCGGCATCTTCACCCTGGGCTACTACGCCAGGCAGGGCGAGGCCCTTGGCGACGCCACCCTGCTGCTCGACGGCGAGCGCATCCGCATGGCCAAGGACCCGGTGTTCCAGACCCAGCACATCCTGAGCCCCACTCGAGGTGTGGCGCTGTTCATCAACGCCTTCAACTTCCCTAGCTGGGGCTTGTGGGAAAAAGCCGCGCCCGCGTTGCTCTCGGGCGTTCCGGTGATCGTCAAACCCGCCACCGCCACCGCCTGGCTGACCCAACGCATGGTGAAAGACGTGGTGGACGCCGGCATCCTGCCCGCGGGCGCACTCTCGGTGGTCTGCGGCTCGTCGGCCGGGCTGATGGACCAGCTCGGCCCGTTCGACGTGGTGAGCTTCACCGGCTCGGCCGAAACGGCGCGCATCATCCGAAGCCACCCGGCGGTGGCGCAGCGCTCGGTGCGCTGCAACATCGAAGCCGACAGCCTGAACAGCGCCCTGCTCGACCCGGCAGCCGCCGCGGGCGATGAAGCCTTCAACCTGCTGGTGAGCGAGGTGGTGCGCGAGATGACGGTCAAGAGCGGGCAGAAGTGCACCGCGATCCGCCGCATCTTCGTGCCGCGCGCGCTGTTCGACGCCGCTGCGCAGGCCATCGGCGCCAAGCTGAGAGCACCCGCATGGGCTCGCTGGTGAGCCGCGAGCAGTTCGACAGCGTGATGGCCGGCATCGCCCACCTGAAGACCGAAGCCGAGGTGCTGTTCGACGGCGGCGCCGCCGCGCTTGTGGACGCCGATCCCACCAAAGCCGCCTGCGTGGCGCCGGTGCTGCTGGGCCACCGCCAGCCGGCGCTGGCCAAGGTGCTGCACGAGGTGGAGGTGTTCGGCCCTGTCGCCACCCTCATGGCCTGCGACAGCCTGGAACAGGCGCTGGAACTGATCCGCCGCGGCGAAGGCTCGCTGGTGTGCTCGGTCTACAGCAGCGACCCGGCCTTCATCGCGCACGCCGCGGCCGAGCTGGGCTCCAGCCACGGCCGCGTGCACGCCATTTCGCCCGACGTGGCGGCAGTTCAAAGCGGCCACGGCAACGTGATGCCCATGAGTCTGCACGGTGGCCCGGGCCGGGCCGGTGGCGGCGAAGAGCTGGGCGGCCTGAGGGCGCTGGGCTTTTACCACCGCCGCAGCGCGGTGCAGGGCAGCACGGCGGCACTGGACGTGCTGGCCGCGACCGCTGCTCCATTGAAGTACTGAAGTCCGCCAGAGACAACAAGACAGGAGACAACCATGAGCCATCACGAAACCGCAGCCCCACCCGAGCGCTTCAACTTCGCGCGCCACCTGATCGCGCTCAACGCCGGCCGCACCGCCAAGACCGCGCTGATCGACGACGCGGGCTCGCTCACCTACGGTCAGCTCGCCGACCAGGTGCAGCGCTTCTCGGCGGCGCTGCAAGACCGGGTGCTGCTGCTGATGCACGATTGCAGCGACTGGGTGGTGAGTTTCCTGGGGGCGCTGCACGCCGGCGTGGTGCCGGTGTGCGTGAACACCTTGCTGACCGCCAAAGACTACGCCTACATGCTGGCCGACAGCCGCGCGCAGGCCGCCCTGGTCTCGGCCGCGCTGCTGCCCACGCTGCAGACCGCCATGAACGGCAAACCGCACGAGGTCAAGCACCTGATCGTTTCGCGAGGGCAAGATCTGCCGGCCGGCGCGCACGACTGGGCACAGCTGGTGGGCGCGCAGACGCCGGACAACAGCGCCGTGAACGCGGCCGACACCCATGGCGACGAGCCCGCTTTCTGGCTGTACTCCAGCGGCTCCACCGGCGCGCCCAAGGGCACGGTGCACACCCAGGCCAACCTGTACTGGACGGCCGAGCTGTATGGCAAGGGCGTGCTGGGCCTGCGCGAGAGCGACACCGTGTTTTCCGCCGCCAAACTGTTCTTTGCCTACGGCCTGGGCAATGCCCTGAGTTTTCCCTTGAGCGTGGGGGCCAGCGTGGTGCTGATGGCCGAACGGCCCACGCCACAGGCCTGCTTCAAACGCATGACCGAGCAACAGCCCACCGTGTTCTACGGCGCACCCACCGGTTACGGCGGCATGCTGGCCGCACCCGATCTGCCCGCCCGCAACACGGTCGCATTGCGCCTGTGTTCTTCCGCCGGCGAGGCGCTGCCGCGTGACATCGGGGAGCGCTGGACCGCGCACTTCGGCTGCGAAATCATCGACGGCATCGGCAGCACCGAGATGCTGCACGTCTTTCTGTCCAACCGCCCGGGCGACGTGCGCTACGGCACCACCGGCAAGGCCGTGCCCGGCTACGAGGTGCAGCTGCGCGACGAAGACGGCAGCGTGATCACCGGCCACAACCTGATCGGCGACCTCTACATCCAGGGCCCGAGCGCGGCGCTGATGTACTGGAACAACCGCGCCAAGTCGCGCGACACCTTCCAGGGCAACTGGACCAAGAGCGGCGACAAGTACACCCGCGACCCCGACGGCTACTACACCTACGCCGGCCGCAACGACGGTCCGTTCGAGGTGGAAGCCACGCTGGTGCAGCACCCGGCCGTGCTCGAAGCCGCGGTGATCGGCAAGACCGACGACGACGGCCTGACCAAGACCAAGGCCTACGTGGTGCTGAAGAATGGCGCGGAGGCGACCGAAGCCCAGCTGCAGGCCTTCGTGAAAGAGAAGCTCGCGCCCTACAAGTACCCGCGCTTCATCGAATTCGTGGCCGAACTGCCCAAGACGGCCACCGGCAAGATCCAGCGATTCAAGCTGCGCGAACTGGAGAACCGACGTCCTTCCTGAGCCGTTGAGTCGCGTCCTGCGGCCGCCTGTCTCAGGCGCCACGAAACCAAGGGAAAACCCGAGCATCCGTCGCTTGCCACCGTTTCACAACATAACCAAACTGGAACCCTCACGAACTGGCAAGGGAAATCCGAATGGCAAAAAAGTGGTGGTGGTTGATGGCGTGGATGCTGACAGCGGGCGCCCAGGCCGGCGACGAGGGCGTCACGCCCACCGAAATACGGCTGGGTGCGTCACAGGTGCTTTCCGGTCCCCTGGGTGCCCAGACCCAGCAATATGGCGCAGGCGCCAGGCTGTTGTTCGATTCGGTGAACGCGGCCGGCGGCATCCATGGGCGCAAGATCAGCTTGAAGACGCTGGACGATGGGTTTGATCCCAAACGGGCGGTGGAGAACACACGAACCCTGATCCGTGACGACAAGGTGTTCATGCTATTCAACAGCACAGGCACCGCCCAGACAGCGGCGGTGTTGCCACTTCTGAAGGAGTCCAAGACCATCCTCTTCGGTCCGGTGACCGGTGCTTCGTCCCTGCGGGAAGGCGTCAACCCGTACCTGTTCCATGTGCGGGCCAGCTACGCCAACGAGACCGAGAAGATCGTGTCGCAGCTCAAGCAAATTGGCGTCACCCGTGTGGTGTATTTCTACCAGGACGATGGTCTGGGCAAAGCGCTGCTGGGCGAGGTCAAGAAAGCGACCACTGCGGCAGGTCTGGCGCTGCTGGCCGAGATCAAGGTGGACCCCGCTGCGCCCGATTTCCCCGCCGCCGCTGCCGCGACCGCGCAGGCCAACCCCCAGGCCGTCATCGTCGGCACGGCAGGCCTCACCTTCCCGAACTATGCCAAGGCGGTGATGGCGACGGCTGCGCGCCCGGTGTTCTACGGCTTTTCGGTCGCCAGCCTGGACGTCATCAACCGGGAACTCAAGGACAAGGCCCGCGGCATCGTGCTGGCGCAGGTGATGCCGTCTCTGCGCAACGCCACCATTCCCGTGGTGGCCGAGTACCTGAACCTGCTCAAGGCCCGGTCGCCCGAAGCGATCCCGTCCGCCTCGCAGTTCGAGGGGTTCGTCCACGCGCGTTTGCTGGTCGAGGGATTGCGGCGCACCGGCCGGGAACTGACCACCGCCTCCTTCACCCAGACCATGCAGGGCGCCAGAGAGATCAACTTCGGGCGATTCAGCGCAAAGTACTCGCCCAGGTCTCACAACGGTTCGGACTATGTCGAGCTGGCAATCATCGATGCAGAGGGTCGCCTGCGGTACTGAGCACCAAGCACGTGTGGAGCACGATCGTTTGCCCCGCGAGCACCCGTCGGGCCCCAGCCTCAAGCGCCAAGCACCCTCTTCAGTTCGCGCGCCAGCTGGGACGCGGTGAACGGCTTGTCCAGCCGGCGTGTGACGCCGTGGCGCAGCAGCTCGGCGGCCGACGCTTCGTCCATCCGGCCGCTGGCCACCACCACGGGCACATCGGGCAACACGCGGCGCAGAGCGCGCACAAAAGCCAGGCCGTCCATCAGCGGCATGTGCAGGTCCGTGATCACCGCGCGCAGCGTGGCGCGGTGTTCGGCCGCCCGCACCAGCCCGTCGGCACCGTCTTTCGCCAACAGCGGCCGGTAGTTCAGGCGCTCCAGCACCGTGCGGCCCACCTCACGCACCGCGGCCTCGTCGTCCACGAAGAGGATGGTTTCCCCGTGACCCCGCAAAACCTCTGCCAGCTCCGAAGCGGGCGCTGGCACTTGTTGGTTTGCCTCAGATGCCGCGGTCGGCAGGTAGACGCTGAAGACCGTGCCCTCGCCGGGCTGCGAGTACACCTGCACGAACCCACCGTGGCTCTTGACAATGCCCAGCACCGTGGATAGGCCCAGGCCGGTGCCTTTGTCGGCCCCTTTGGTGGTGAAGAAGGGATCGAAGATGCGGTCCAGGATGTCGGGCGGGATGCCGGTTCCGGTGTCGCTCACGCGCAAGGCCAGATAGCGGCCAGCAACGGCATCGGGAATTGAGCGCGCGTAGACCGCATCCAGTTCCACGGACTGAGCCCTCACCGACAGCGTGCCGCCGTCGGGCATGGCGTCGCGGGCGTTGACACACAGATTGAGCAACACCTGGTGCAGCTGTGTCGGATCGCCCACCACCGTCGGCAGGACTTCGTCGCTGTGGACCTGCAGCTGGATGTTCTTGGGAAAACTCCCCTTCATGAGGCGTTCGATCTCGCGCACCACCTGCTCGGGGCAGACCGACACCCGCTCGCCTTCGGCGCCTTTGGCGAACGTGAGCAGCTGGCGCACCATGTCGGCGCCGCGCTGGGCGCTGCCCTGAATCATGTCGAAGAGCTTGGACTCCTGCTGGTATTGCTCCTTCAGGATGCTCATGCCCATGAGCACCGGCGCGAGCGCGTTGTTCAGGTCGTGCGCCACCCCGCCGGCCAGCGTGCCCAGGCTCTCCAGCCGCTGCGAACGCAACTGGGCCCGCTCGGCGTTCTTGAACGTGGTGATGTCCTCGTGCGAGACCACCACACGCGGTGCCTCCTCGGTGCCGAAACGTTCGATGCGACACACGAACCAGTGAGGCTCGCCGTCCAGCTTCTGACTGTATTCCTGCAAGTAGCTGAGTTCGGCCCCGCTCAAGACAGCGCGCAGCCCCGGGGCCAGGTGCGTGGCGGCATTTCGGCCGATGGTGCGGTCCATCTGTTCGCAGTAGCGCAGGTAGTTGCCCACCGACTCGGGGGTACGTCCGCCGTAGAAATCGCGCCAGGCCCGATTGGCGGCCACGATCTCACCATCCCCGTCCAGGATCACCAGCCGGACCCCCAGGGCATCGAGCGTCACCTGCGCCAGGCGCTCGCTGGCCAGCACGTCGCGTGTCTGCGCTTCCACGCGGCGTTCGAGTTCGAGGTTGAAAGCCGCCAGCTCGGTTTCGTACTGCTTGCGCTCGGTGATGTCCATCCAGTAGCCGATGATTTCCTGCGGCTCTCCAGCCCTGTCGCGCACCAGGCGCGATTGTTCCTGCACCCAGCGGTGCTGACCGTTGCCCATGCGCAGCCGGTACTCGATGCGCAATTCCCCGCGGTCCAGTATCTGGGGCAAGGCAGCGGCCACCTGCGCGGCATCGTCCGGGTGCACCCGGCAGGCCACCAGGTCGGCCTGGTCCGTCAGGTCGGCCGGTGCCAGCCCCATGAGCGGCTGCACGTTGGGGCTGACGTAGCGCAGGGCATGGGGTGCCTGCACCTCGCGCGTGTGGATGACCACCGGGCTGGACGCCACCAGGAAGTTCAGCCGGGACTCACTCTTGCGCAAAGCGGCGTCGGCCCAGGTGCGCGCCAGGGCACTGGCCATCACGTCACGCAGCACCTTCAACAGTTCGATCTCTTCGTCGCCCCAGAGACGCGCCCGGTCCTGCATGCTGTAGGCCAGGAAGCCAAAGGGTTTGTCTCCGCGCAACAGCGGCAGCAGGACGATCGAGCCGATCCTTCCGTCGAGCAACACCGCCTGGTCGGACCGTGCTTCGTCGGGCATGGCCATCACGTCGGCGATCTGCAACCCGTCCTGTTGCACGAAGCGCTCGCGCATCCAGGGCAGCCGTTCCAGCGGAATGCGCAACGCCCGCGGCGACAGGGGCGTGACACCGGGTCCGCTCCAGACCTGTGCATTGTTCGTGTGCAGACCGTCGCGCGAGAAGGTGTAGAGGTAGGCACGGTCGGCCTGCAAGCGCTGGCCGCTCTCCTGCAGTACCTGTGCCAGGGCGGCGTGCGTCTGGCCAGGCGCGGCGGCCATCAGCGCCGCGGCAGAAAGGCTGACGACGCGCTGCATGTCGCGCTGGGTCCGCAGCGCGGCCTCGGTGGCCTTGATGTGGCTGATGTCGGTCTGGATCGCCGCGAACTGGTACATCTCGCCCGCGCTGTCCAGGAAGGGCATGACGGTCGTTTCGACCCAGTAGCGGCTGCCATCCTTGCGTCGGCTGCAGATTTCACCGTGCCAGACTTTGCCGGCCGAGATGGAGCGCCAGACGGCACGCATGAAACCGGGCTCTTGCTTCCCGATGGTCAACATGCGGTGGCTCTGGCCCAGCATCTCATGGCGTTCGTAGCCGCTGACCTGGCAAAACAGATCGTTGGCGTAGGTGATGTGCCCATCGCGGTCCGCGATGCTGACGATGGCATGGTGATCCAGCGCGAGGTGTTCGCGTTCCCGCTCGTACAGGTTGGTCTGCAGGCGCTCGCGCAAGGACTGAGCCTGACGGGCCCGCCGCGCACGAGCGGTCACGGCCGCCACCAGGTGATCGGGCTGGACCGGTTTGACCAGAAAGTCGTCACCCCCCAGGTTGAGCGCCAGCAGCTGCTGCGTCAGATCGGTTTCGGCCGACAGGAACAGGATCGGCAGGTGCACATGGGCATCGCGCTCGCGCAAGGCGGTGGCCAGTTCCGGCCCGCTGACCTCGGGCATGTACACATCCAGCAGCAACACGTCCGGCACGAAAGCCTCCAGCGCCTCCAGCGTCTGCAGCGGCTGGCCCAGGGAACGGACCTCCATGCCCGCCGCCCGCAGCACGTTGGCTTGAGCCTCCAGCAGCAGCGGATCGTCGTCCACCAGCAGCACACGGTACGGCTGGAGTGGCTGGCGTCCCGTGAGCAGGTCCAGCTTCTCGGTCAGGCACGCGGGCTCCATGGGGCTGCGCAAGGTGTGGTTGGCGCCGGCACGGGAAGCGGCCAGCCGGGCGCTCAGCGCATCGTCGGCCAACGCCAGCACCACCGGGGTGTGCCCGTGGCGGCCCAGCTTCAGCGTCTGCATCAAGCGGGCGCCCGTGGGGTCATCCTCGGCAAAAACCACGTCCATCACCACCGCGTCGCCAGGGCCGGGCTTGTCCGGCGCCTGGCACTGGCCAAACGCCTGCAGGCTGGTGTACCGCCGGACCTGGTATCCGTGCGCCTGCAGAGCGGCACACAACACGTCCTGCTGCGCGTGGTCGTCCACCACCAGGTGCACCAGGGCGCCCTGTTTCACCACCCCCGGCGTCCATGACAACAGCGCACCACCCGGTTCATTGGACGGGCGGTTCAGGACCATCACCGCCAGTTTGTCCACGCCTTCCCGGATCGCGCGCCACGCTTCAGATCCGACCGGGGTGTCACCCCGGATCAAACCGGCGAGCCGCCCTTCAAGGTGGCGTGCCGCGTCCGAGAGTTCGGGCATGCCAAACGTGCCGGCGGAGCCCGTGAGGCTGTGCACCAACCGGTGCAGGCTCTCCAGCTCGGTCCTGTCGCCACCGCTTTGAACCAGGCGGTCCACCGACGCCCTGGCTTCAACCAACTGGGCTGGCAACCGGGCGACAAACCCGCTCTGCAACTGCTGCAGCTGCGCGCGCGCGAAGTCCAGGTCGGTGGAGCGGTCGTCAGACACGGGACGCCTCCCAGAGGCGACGCACGTCGCTGGCCAGGGTCATGGGGTCAAAGGGCTTGGCGATCACGCCCAGCGCGCCCAGATCGGTGTAGCGCGCGACCTCCTGCGGCTGCACTTTGGCGGTCATGAAGGCCACCGGGACCGCCGCCACGGCAGTCCGCTGCCGCAGCGCCTTCAAGGTGCCCGGTCCGTCCATGACCGGCATCATCACGTCCAGCAGAATCATCTGGGGCGCAAACGCTTCGACCTCGCGCAGCGCCTCCTCGCCGGAGGAGCAGACCTTCACCGTGAAGCCGCCCACCAGTTCCAGCGCCAGTTTCGCCACGGCCTGGATGTCCGGCTCGTCTTCCACGTACAGGATGCGCTGCAATCCGCTCATGGATGAGCCCCCGTGGCAGCGCCCTGCTCGCCGCCAATGGCCTGCAGCAACTGTTGCGCCGAGAGGTGGTCCTTGTGCAGCACTGCGTCCACCGCGTGATTGTCCTCTGATGCCAGCTCGCCGCCGGTGAGAACCACCACGCGGGTCTGCGGCTGGTGGGTGCGGATGTCGGTCAGCAGATCCCAGCCAGAAGCATTGGGCAGACCAATGTCCAGCAGCACGACGTCGAAGCGTTCCAGCGCGACGCGGGCACGCGCTTCGCGCAGGGAGGTCACGAGCTCGAAGTCGTACCGACCGTCCGCCATGCCGAGCACCGTCTGGTGGAGTCGGATGTCGTCTTCCACGTGCAGGATGCGCCGGTGGGGCTGCGGCTGCGGAGGCACCACCGCTGCCATGACGGCCAGCAGCCTGGACTGGACGATCGGCTTGGCCAGCCATTCGACGCCCTCGAACGGTTCGCCCAGCGCACGGCGACCCTCGTCCACCCGGGCCGATATGACCACGATCGGCAAGCGGGCCGTGGCCGGTCGCGCCCTGAGGTAGCGCACCAGGTCCTCGCCGCGCATGTCGGGCAGGATCAGGTCCAGCGTCATGGCCGCGTAACGGGTCTGTTCCAGGTGCTGCAGCGCTTCGGCGCCATCGGCGGCGAAATCCACCACGTAGCCAATCCGCTCCAGCATGAGCCGCAGCATGCGGGCAATGTCCAGGTCGTCCTCCACCACCAGAATGCGCGCGCCACCGGGCAGGGGCGCCTGCAGCAGGCCCGCCATGGAAGACGTGGGTGTGGCCTGCCACACCGGCAGGTCGAAGTAAAAGCAGGTGCCCTGCCCGGGCACGGTCTCGAAGCCGATGCTGCCGCCCATGCGCTCCACCAGTTCGCGCGTGATCGCCAGCCCCAGACCGGTGCCGCCCTTTTTGCGCACATCGGATGCATCGGCCTGTGCAAACTTCTCGAACACGCGGTCCTGGAACGCCGCAGGAATGCCCGGTCCGCGGTCCTTCACGAACACCCGGACCCGCTCGCCCATCGACCGCACGCCCACTTCCACCACGCCGCCAGCGGGCGAAAACTTGGCGGCATTGGACAACAGGTTGGCCAGCACCTGGTGCAGGCGCAGCGCATCCACCTCGACCGACAACCCATTGGCCTGCTCGGTCAGCGAAAAGACCACCTGGTGTTGCTCGGCGTACGACTGGTTTTCGGCGATCGCCTGTTCCACGATCGGCATCAGCTCGTGCGGCAGCAGGTCGAAGTGCAGCTTGCCGGCCATGAGCTTTTCCACGTCCAGCAGGTCGTTGATGAGCTGCGAGAGCCGCTGGCTGTTTTTCTGGGCAATCTGCAGCAGCGCCTTGACCTCGGGCGGCAGCGCGCCCATGGCACCACCCGACAGCAGACCGATGGAGCCCCCGATCGCTGTCAGCGGCGTTCGCAGTTCGTGGCTGACGGTGGACAGGAATTCGGACTTGACCCGGTTGGCCTGCCGGGCCTCTTCCACCGCCCTTTGCAGGTCCGCGGTGCGTTCCTCCACCCGCGATTCGAGGAGGGCATGCTCCTGCTTGAGCGCTTCGTCCCGCTGCTGGATTTCGGCCAGCATGCGGTTGAAGTCATCCACCAGCAAACCCACCTCGTCTTCCCCGGTCTTCACCGCCCGGATGGAATAGTCCTGCTCCGCCGACACCCGGTGCGACGCCCGGGCCAAGCCCAGGATGGGGTCGACCACGATGCTGCGCAGGCGCATGCCGAAGTGCGCCGCCAACGCCGACAGTGCCACGCCGATCACCACCATGAGACCCAGGCTCTTGAGGAGCCCCAGCCAGATGTGGTACAGGTGCGACTCCAGATCGATGCGACCGATCGCAACCCCTTCGTCCAGGATGGTGTGCGAGACCGCCATGGTGGCCGGGAAGAGGCTGTAGACCAGGCGTTCACCCAGCCCGCCCATGTGTTCGTGTTCTGCGTTGAACTCCAGGTCCATGAACACGGCGCCGCGCCGGTCGGTCAGGGTGGCACGGCTGATCTCCAGCCTTGCCCGCAAAGCCTCCAGCACCACGCGGGCGCCGTCGTTGTCGTTGAAGGCCAGTGCGGCGCGGCTGGTTTCGCCCATCACTTCCGACAGGGCCAGCAACTGGTTGCGAGCGTCCTGGTAGCGGCTGATGGCCGTGCCCAGGCTGAACACCAGCGCGATGGCCACCACCGCGATGGTGGTGTTGAACGCCAGCAGCAGCCCGAGCTTGCGGGCGATGGGGAGGTCGCGCAGCTTCTGCCTCATCGCAGCACCTGCCCCGCGAGCTTGAGCATCTGGCTGCTCAGGTTGAGGCCGGCGCGCTGCGCGGCCAGCAGGTTCACGTCGAACCGGACCCGGTTGTTGTCCACGCGCAACCCGATCATGCCGCCGGCCTGCACAAAACCGGCCTGGTCGCTGATGGTCAGCACCGGCGCGCTGCCTAAGCTGCGCAGGTTGCTTTCGGTGCGGCCCGCTTCTGCATCGGGCAGGTAGAGCACCTGGCAGTTGCGCCAGTCGGCAGGGGCCACGTAGGACCGCAGCGCGATCTTGCGGCTGCCGACCATTCGACCGTGGAGCAAAGCGAACTGGCCATCCAGCGGCAAAGCCCCGGGTGTGCAGATGTCCAGCGGGCGGGTTTCGCCCTCGCGCTCGCCAGCCCACTGAGTGAACTTCACAAAGTTGTAGACGAAGCCGGCCTTCACCGCGTCTTCGCTCACCGTCTGCGCGCGCACCGAACCCACCGACAGGCAGGCGGTCAGGGCCAGCAGCCCTCCCGCGAGCCGACGCACGGAACCCAAGCGGGTCATCTCAGAACTTCCACTTCGCCTGCAGCAGCACACTGCGAGGCACCTGGTTGGCCCTCACATCGTCGGCCAAGAATTCCGGGTGCCGCTCCTTCAGCAGGTTGCGTCCGATCAGGTTCACCTCCACACCCGGTGACGGACGCCAGCCCAGGCGCAGGTCCAGGCGGGTATGGCCGGGCACTTCCAGCACGCCCGTCAGTGGTGAGGTGAAAGTGAGTTGGCTGCTGAAGTTCAGGCTGGCATCCAGCTCCAGGTTGTGGGCCAGCTGGTGCAGCGAATGCAGTTTCACCATGTGTTCGGGCGAGCTGCCTTCGGCGCCAAAGGCGACCAGGCCTGAGCCACCGGGTTTGGCTTTCAGGTCCATCTTGAGCCAGCTGTAGCTGCCGTGCAGCCGCCAGCCCGGCGACACCTGCCAGTTGGCGGCCAGTTCAAAGCCGTAGGTCTTGCCTTCGATCTGGTTATCCAGCGGGAAGGGCAGCACGAGATGCGGCGTGGGCAGCGGCGCCAGGAAGGGCGTGCCCACCTCCCGCGACACCAGGTGGTCGTACTGGTTGTAGTAAGCGGCAGCGTCCAGATTGAAGCGGGGGCCGAACTGGCCCCGATACCCCAGCTCGAACGAATTCATCACTTCCGACCGGATGTCCGGGTTGCCCCGCACACCGATGACGGCGTTGCCCAACCCGGGTATGGGCTGGACTCCGAAGTGACCCACGGTGGCGGTGGTGGCCATCGACGGCGTGGCCACCGAGCGCGATGCGGCGGCCCAGACGTTGTCGGTCGGCGTGGCGCGCCACTGCAGGCGGGCGCTCGGCTGCATTTCAAGGCCGGTGTACCCGTTGTGCTCCAGCTTGGTACCCAGGGTCAGGTGCACGTCTTCTTGCAACTGGATTTCGTTCTGCACGAAAGCGCTGTAAAGCATGTGGTTGTGCTGGTCGGGGTTCATGGACACCGTGAACCCCCCGTCCAACTGCTGCCTCACACTGCGCACCCCCAGCCCCCAGGTAAGGTCCTGGCTGGCGGTGAGCGGCAGCCGGTGCTGCCATTCGATGTCCAGCGTGTCGATGCGGTGCTGCTGCATCACATCGGCCTGCTGTGTCTGGTCGGCATACGCCTGCCATTGCCAGCTTTCCTTCGGGCCCAGCTCGCGCTGCCAGCGCACCAACACGTTGGCACCCTTGGACCGGGCGGTATCGGGCACAAAGCTCGCGGGGACCGCGGGCCCCGGCATCAGCAACACGCGCTGCTGCGACTTCGCCTCGTACACATCACCCTGCACCGTGACCTTGTCGGACGCGCTGGGTGCCAGATCGACGCGAAAACCGGCGCGCTGCTGCTCCCAGGCGTCGTGAGCCTCATCGCCGGTGGCCGTCTCCAGCGGGTCGTGCCGGTCGACCTTGGCGTAGGCGCGGGCGTGGCCCCCGCTGTCCAGCGCGATCCCGTGGCGCAGCGCCACACCGCGCTCAAGCGATCCGCCTCGGGCTTCCACCAGGGTGCCCTGGGTGTCCTTTGCCTGGCGGGTGATGATGTTGATCACGCCATTGACCGCGTTGGCGCCCCAGAGCGTGCCACCCGAACCCCGGATCACCTCGATCCGTTCGACATCCTCCAGCAGCACGTCCTGGGCTTCCCAGTAGGTACCGCTGAACAGCGGGGAATACAGCGTGCGACCGTCCTGCAGGATCAGCAGCTTGCCACTGTAACGGCTGCTGAAACCGCGGATGCTGACGGCGTAGCGGCTGCCGTCGATGCGCGAGACCTGCACGCCGGGCACCGTGCGCAGCAACTCGGGCAGGCTGGTGGCGCCCGAGTGGCGGATTTCTTCGCGTCCGATGGCGTAAATCGCGGTGGCTGCATCCGACAGGCGCTGGGGCCGCTTGGCGGCCGAACTGATCTCGATCCCCATCAGCTCCTCCAACGAGAGCAGGGTGGGATCCTGTGACTGGGCCACTGAGGCACCCGAGGTGAGCGCCAGTGCCACCAGCAAGGCCAGCGGCCGGCGCACAAAGGGAACCTTGACCGGGTGTTCGCCGCGGGCCGGGAGGCCTGCGCTGTATGGACGGCGGCTGAGGTGGGGACGGTTCATGGTGTGGGCTCCGCGCGTCGGGGAGGCAATCGGCCAATCAGGAATCTTTTGTTACGGAGCCTATCGGCCCGGCCACACCTGACTTGAGAATCACCCACCCCGAGAGCGCAATCCATCACAGAGGCGGCATCTGTCCCACCTTTTTCAGCAGTTGTGTTCGCAGGAACGCAACAAGGTGTCAGGGCAAGAATTTCGGGCCATAAACAGAAAGTACTTGCTAACTTTCAGAGTTGAATTCCTTTGGCCTACGGCTGTTTTGCCCGCCGGTCTGGTCCTGGGCACTGCAGAAACCAGGTCCTTCGACGGGATGCGTGGCTTTCAGCGACAGGCCCCCGTCCCGGCCGTGGGCGGAAAAGACACCCAACCTCAGACATCGACAACAACCTGCTGGCTGGGAACCCTCACGAACCAGGAACCTTTCCATTAGCACTCACTCATAGAGAGTGCTAACATTTGGCTGAGACCAACCTGAGGAGGGTTTATCCGCATGTCCACATCGCTGCTCGCACCCGCCGACCTGCCGTCCGCCAGCTTGGCCGTGGCCAGCCCTTGGGCGAGCCGGTCGTTGACCTTGCCCCCGCTGGGCAACCTCGACGCATACATCTCCGCCGTCAACCGCATGCCGCTGCTGACGTTTGAAGAAGAACAGAGCGCGGCCCGCCGGCTGCGCGATGGCAACGACCTGGACGCCGCCGGCCAGCTGGTGATGTCGCACCTGCGCCTGGTGGTGTCGATCGCGCGCCAGTACCTGGGTTACGGCCTGCCGCACGGCGACCTGATCCAGGAAGGCAACGTGGGCCTGATGAAGGCGGTGAAACGCTTCGACCCGGACCAGGGCGTGAGGCTGGTGAGCTACGCCATGCACTGGATCAAGGCGGAAATTCACGAGTACATCCTGAAGAACTGGCGCATGGTGAAGGTGGCTACCACCAAGGCCCAGCGCAAGCTGTTCTTCAACCTGCGCTCGATGAAGCAGGGCTTTCGCTCCGAGGCGCTGGACGGCGACACCCACCGCGAGGCGTTCTCTGACGGTGAGGTGGATCTGGTCGCGCGCGACCTCAAGGTCAAGCCCGAAGAGGTGCGCGAAATGGAAACCCGGCTCTCGGGCGGCGACGTGGTGCTGGATCCGGGCCCGGGCGACGACGGCGAAGACAGCTTCGGCCCCATCGCCTACCTGGCCGACGCCACGCACGAGCCGACCGCGGTGCTCGAATCGGCCGAGCGCGACGCGCTGGCCACCGAAGGCGTCGCCCAGGCCATGGGTGAACTCGACGAACGCTCGCGCCGCATCGTGACCGAGCGCTGGCTCAAGGTGAACGACGACGGCTCGGGCGGCATGACGCTGCACGAGCTGGCGGCCGAGTACGGCGTGAGCGCCGAACGCATCCGCCAGATCGAGGTGGCCGCCATGAAGAAGATGCGCAAAGCGCTGACCGAGTTCGCATAAGCGCGAACATCGCCGAAAAAACAAAACCGCCCAAGGGCGGTTTTGTTTTGTGCGCGATCCAAGCGCCTTCACACGTCAGGGGCAGCGGGGAGGCTGCTCCGGAGCAACGTGCACCCACCCAGGATGCGGCGGAACCGGCTTTGCCGGGCCGCACCGCATCGCCCCCTTGGGGGGTGACGCCGCAGGCGGCGCGGGGGGATCAGTGCTCCCTGCGCAACGCCGGAAACAGAATCACATCGCGGATGCTGGGGCTGTCGGTCAGCAGCATCATCAGGCGGTCGATGCCGATGCCGCAGCCGCCGGCCGGGGGCATGCCGTATTCGAGCGCGCGGATGAAGTCGGCGTCGTAGTACATCGCTTCTTCGTCGCCGCCGTCCTTGGCAGACACTTGTGCGTGGAAGCGCGCGGCCTGGTCTTCGGCGTCGTTCAGCTCCGAGAACGCGTTGCCGAATTCGCGGCCGGTGATGTAGAGCTCGAAGCGCTCGGTCACTTCCGGGCGCTCGTCGTTGGCGCGCGCCAGCGGCGAAATTTCGGTCGGGTGCTCCATGATGAAGGTCGGGTTCCAGAGCTTTTCTTCCACCGTCTCTTCAAAGTACAGCACCTGCAGGCTGGCCAGGCTGCGCGTGCTGAGCTGGTGCTTGGCTTCGGACATGCCGAGCTTGCGCAGCGCGGGGATCAGCCACTCGGGGCTGTCCACGCCCTCACCGGCCTCGGTGTATTTCAGGATCGCTTCGCGGATCGTCAGGCGCTCGAACGGGGAGTAGACGTCCACCGGCTTGCCGTTGTAGGTGAGCGGCGTGTCGCCGTGCACCTGCTTGACCACATGGCGGATCAGCTGCTCGTTGAAGTCCATCAGGTCGTGGTAGTTCCAGTACGCCGCGTAGAACTCCATCATGGTGAACTCGGGGTTGTGGCGGACGCTGATGCCTTCGTTGCGGAAGTTGCGGTTGATCTGCAGGCGCTTGAGGTACAGCTCGGGTGCGATGCGCAGGAACATTTCCTGGTCGAGTGCGTTGTGGTGCGTCTTGAACGGCTTGGCGTTGGCGCCACCGGGAATCGGATGCAGCATCGGCGTTTCCACCTCCAGGAAACCATGACTCACCATGAAGTCGCGGATGCTGGACAGCGCGTGGCTGCGGGTGACGAAGCGTTTGCGCGCGCCCTCGTCGGTCATCAGGTCCACATAGCGCTGGCGGTACTTGATCTCCTGGTCGTGGATGCCGTGGAACTTGTCGGGCAACGGGCGCAAGCTCTTGGTGATCAGGCGGATCTGGTCGGCGTGGATCGTGAGTTCGCCGGTGCGCGTGCGCATCAGCACGCCCTCGGCCGCCACGATGTCGCCGAGGTCCCAGTGCTTGAACGTCTCCAGTATCGGTGCACCCACGCTGTCGGTGTTCAGGTAGATCTGGATGCGGCCACCGCTCGGGCCGAAGGAAGCGTCCTGCAGGGTGGCGAAGCTGGCCTTGCCCATCACGCGCTTGAGCATCATGCGACCCGACACACTCGCGCGCACCGGGTTGGCCTCCAGTGTTTCTTTGGTGGCTTCGGCATGGGCGGCAAACAGGGCGGCGGCGTTGTCTGCGGGCTTGAAGTCGTTCGGAAACGCCACGCCCTCGCCGCGCTGCTGCGCCGCGCGCAAGCCCTTGAGCTTCTCGCGGCGCTCGGCGATCAGCTGGTTGTCGTCGTGCGCGGCGACCACAGGGGTCTCTGCCGCAGGGCTGGGGTTGGGGGCTTGTGACATAGGAACAGACAGATGAGACCCGAGGGCCAATGGAGCGGAACCAGCATGCGACCCAAGGGCCGCGGTGCTGACGCAAAGCTCTGCATTTTAGTTGGCCCAGCCGCGCAGGTTGGTCCTGCGGGGCGGACCTGATAATGCGGCCCATGTTGATGCGCGCCGGTCTGGTCTCCCTTGCCCTGCTGCTGGCCAGCCGCGTGCTCGGCTTGCTGCGCGAGTCGGTGCAGGCGGCGGCGCTGGGCGTCACCGGCCAGGCCGACGTGGCGATTCTCATGCTGACGCTGCCCGATCTGCTGACCGGCATCATGGTCTCGGGCGCGCTGGGCTATGTGCTGCTTCCGCTGTGGGCTCGCCTGGGACTGCCGGCGCAGCTGGCCAGCGTCAAACGCCTGGGTGGCCTGCTGCTGCTCGCCGGCTGCGTGGCAGGCCTGGTGCTGCTGCTGGCGCCGGCCGCCATCAGCCTGGCGCTGGCACCAGGGTTGTCGGACGCAGCCCGCGCCAGCGCACACGAGGCGCTGCTGTGGAGCGCCGCCGCGCTGCCGCTGGCCCTGCTGGCTGCGCTGTGGACCACCCGCTTGCAGCACCTGAGCGACTTCACCGGCATGTACGGCGCCAACCTGGTGGTCAACGGGGTGGTGATCGCCGCCCTGCTCTGGATCGATGGCACCGGTGCCGCTGCTGGGGCTGGCCTTGTTGCTGGCCATGGGGCTGCGGCTGGCGTGGCTGCGCTGGCGCGTGGGCCGTGCCAGCGTGGCGGCCAGCGGCATGCCGGCACCCGACGACGGTGCCGACGCCGCCTGGCCGCGCAGCAGCGTCTGGCTCTGGGCGCTGGCCAGCGCCGGTCTGCCGCTGGCCCTGCCACTGGTGGCGCGCAGCATGGCTTCGGCCGGCGGCGAAGGCGCACTGACCACCTTCAACTACGCCTGGAAACTGGTCGAGCTGCCGCTGGTGCTGGCAGTACAACTGGTGGCCACACTCGCCTTCCCCGGCATCGCCCGCGCCTTCGCCAGCGGACCCGCAGCGGGCACACACACCGCGCGCCGCGACGCGCTGCGCCAGGCCTTCGTGCTGGCCTGGGTGCTGGCCTGCGCCGCCGCTGGCGCGCTTGCGGGCACGGCTCCCGCACTGGCCAACCTGCTGTTCGGCTGGGGCCGCATGCCGCCCGAGGGGGTGGCCCAGATCGGTGAGTGGGGTCGCATCGGCGCCTGGTCGCTGTTGCCGCAGGCGCTGCTGGCGGTGCTGCTCACCCTGATGGCCAGCACCGGCCGCCTGCGGGGCGCGGTGCTGGCCTACCTGGGCGCCTTGCTGTTGCTGCCCGCCCTGGTGTGGCTGGGTCGGCCCGATGGCGCGGTGGACGGTGCGCAGGTGATGTGGGCCATCAACGCGTCGCTGGCCGCCGCCGCCTTGCTGTTGCTGGTGCGCGAGCGCGAGTTCTTGCACGGCGTGCTGGCCTGGCGCGACCTGTTGCCCGCCGCCGCTGCCGCGCTGTGCGCGGCCTGGCTGGGCGCATCGTGGCCGGTGACAGACCGGCTCAGCGGTCTGGGCTGGGCGCTGGCGGCGGCGCTCGCGGTACTGGCGGTCGCCTGGCTGTCTTCACCCGGTCTGCGCCGGGCCCTGCGGCGATAATTTCGGGCCGCCATGCTCGACCTGATCCAGATCACCAACGATACCGAACTCGCCCGCCGTTGCGACGCCCTGGACGGCAGCCAGGCGGGACGCAACACCTTCATCAGCAGCCACACGCTGGACGATGTGGGCCGCATCAAAGCGGTGCTGCGGCGATCCCGGCTGATGGTGCGGGTGAATCCGCTCCACCCCGGTACCGACGCCGAAGTGAACGCGGTGCTGGCGCAAGGCGCCGATCTGCTGATGCTGCCGATGTTCACAGAAGCCTGGGAGCTGCAGGCTTTCTGCGCCATCGTGGCCGGGCGCGTGCCGGTGGTGGCGCTGCTGGAAACCTCGGGCGCCTTCGAATCCCTGCCCGAGTGGGTGGGCACGCCGGGACTGCAGGAGGTCTATGTGGGCCTGAACGACCTGCACCTGTCGCTGCACCAGCGCTTCATGTTCGAGCCGCTCGCGCTGGGTCTGCTGGATGGCGTGGCGCGGCTGGCACGGGCGCAGGGCCTGCGCTTCGGGTTCGGCGGCATCGCCCGGCTCGATGGCGGCCTGCTGCCAGGCCGCGATGTGCTGGCCGAACACCTGCGCCTGGGCTCCCAGGCGGTGATCTTGTCGCGCACCTTTCACGACGCCACCGAGGCCCACGGCTTTGAGCAAGCAGTGGCCACCCTGCGCGAAGCCGAGCGCGCGCTGGGGCTGCGCGATGCCACGCAGACCGAGGCCGACCGCCGCCGCATCGCCACCGCCATCGGGCAGATCGCGGCGTCCATGCCGGTGCCAGACCGGCGCGCGGCATGAAGCGCCTGTTCGACGTCTCGGTGTCTTTATGCCTGTTGCTGCTGCTGAGCCCGCTGCTGCTGGGCACGGCGCTGGCCGTGGCGCTGGAAAGTGGCTTCCCGGTGCTGTTCCGCCAGACACGCGTCGGCCGGCTGGGCCGCGAATTCGGCATGTACAAATTCCGCAGCATGGTGAAGAACGCGGCCAGCGTCGGCCCTTACTTCACCTCGGCCAACGACCCGCGCATCACGCGCGTAGGCCGCTTCATCCGCCGCACCAGCTTAGACGAGTTGCCACAACTCATCAACGTGCTGCTCGGTGACATGAGCCTGGTCGGCCCCCGGCCCGACGTGCCAGCGCAAAAGAGTCTTTACACCGAAGCGGACTGGACGCAACGCTGCAGCGTGCGCCCCGGCATCACCGGGCTGGCGCAGGCGCTGTACCGGTCCGAATCCACCGAAGCGCAGCGGCTCGAAGCCGACCTGCGCTACACGCGCGAAGCCTCGCTGTGGCTGGACCTGAAGATCTGCTGGTGGACCGTGAAGCGGCTCGGCGGGCGGGGAGCGAACTGAACATGTGTGGCATCTTCGGTTACTGGGATCGAAAGCAAGAACCTCTGAATGAAGCGGTCTTGCAAGGCATGGCGCAAGCGCTGTTCCACCGCGGACCGGACGATGAAGGCATCCACCACCGCCCGGCGCGCGGCGTGGCCATCGGCAACCGGCGCCTGTCCATCATCGACATCGGCGGTGGGCACCAGCCGTTTGTGAGCGACGACGGTCAGATCGCCGTGGTGCAGAACGGGGAAATCTTCAACCACATCGAACTGGCGGCCGAGCTGCGCGCCCAGGGCGTGCGGCTGGACACGCAGTCCGACACCGAGGTGATCCTGCGCCTGTACGAGCGCGAGGGCATCGCCTGCCTGCGCCGACTCAATGGCATGTTCGCCATCGCCATCGACGACGCGCGCGAAGACGCGCTCTACCTCGCGCGCGACCGCATCGGCGTCAAGCCCTTGTTCGTTCACGACGACGGCCAGCGCCTGCTGTTCGGCTCCGAGCCCAAGGCCCTGTGGCCCGCCTTGCCACGCAAGCCCGGCATGGACCTGGAAGCGATCCACCATTACCTGACATTCAACTACATTCCCGCCCCGTGGACGGCTTACCAGAACGTGCGCCATGTGATGCCGGGCACCTGGCACAAGTACTCGCGCAACGGCGGCGTGCAGACGCAGCGCTGGTGGAGCCTGGCGGACCAGCGCGAGCAAGACCACAGCTTCGATGCCTGGGCCGAAGAATTCATGGCCCTGCTGGACGACGCGACCCGCATCCGCCTGCGTGCCGATGTGCCGTTCGGCGCTTTCCTCTCGGGCGGTGTCGACTCCAGCACCATCGTCGGCCTGATGGCGCGGCACGTGAAAGAACCGGTCAAGACCTTCTGCATCGGCTTCGAAGACCCGCGCTACGACGAATCCGCTTTCGCCTTGCAAGCCGCGCAGCGCTTTGGCTGCCTGCACACAAGCGAGGTGGCCGAACTCAACATGCTGGACCGCTGGCCGCTGGTGCTGCACCACCTGGACCAGCCGCACGGCGACGCGTCGTTCATGCCCACGCTGCGGGTGAGCGAGCTGGCCGCGAAGCATGTGAAGGTGGTGCTGACCGGCGACGGCGGCGACGAACTCTTTGCCGGCTACGACAAACACGCCCAGTTCTTGTCCCGGCCCGATGCCCTGTCGATGCCGCAGCGTGATTTCGAGCGCAGCTACTTCGACAGTATTTCCCTGTTTTCGCCTGAAGCCAAAGTCGCGCTTTACCGGCCCGGCGTGCACGCTCAACTTCGCGGCTTGGACAGCTTCACAGCAGCCGCACAGCCCTGGTTCGAAGAAGCACGGCATTTCGACCGCATCAACCAGGCGCTCGTCCTGGACATGCAGCTGCTGCTGAGCGGCAACAATCTGGTCAAGCCCGACCGCATGGGCATGGCCGTCAGCATCGAAGCGCGTACGCCCTTCCTCGACTGGCGGATGATGGAATTCGCCTTCCGCTCGCGCGGCGCGACCAAGCTCTCGGCGCAGGGCGACAAGAAGCACTGGTTCAAACGCGCGGCGGCGCCGCTGATCGGCGAAGCGCTGGCCCACCGCAAAAAGCAGATGTTCACCGTGCCCACTGGCGACTGGTTCCAGGGGCCGATGCACGGCTGGCTGCGAGACACGCTGGCCGGCAGCGCCGTGATCGAACAACTGTTTGACGCCTCTGGAGTGACGTCCATGCTGGACCGGCACCGCGACGGCACCGGCAACTTCACCCGAGAGCTGAGGGCGCTGGCGGCGCTGGCGCTGTGGCACCGCGAGGCGTTCGAATGAGCCGTGCGCCCCGCGTGCTCTTCGTCACCTACGGTGGCGGCCATGCGGGCATGGTGCTGCCGGTGATGCACGAACTGGAGACCCTTCTGCCCAGTGTGGACTGCCGGCTGATGGCGCTGACCACCGGCCACCTCAAGGCCAAGGCGGCGCGGCCCGCTGCACTGGGCTACCAGGACTTTCTGCACCTGGTGGATGCCGACGCCGCCCGCGTATGGGGCGAGCGCCTGAGCGAGGGCAACACCAGCCCCGATGTGCCGACCGACGAAACCATCGCCTACCTCGGCATCAACTACCTCGACCTGATCGCCCAGCACGGCGAAACCGGCGCAGCCGATCTCTACCGCGAACAGGGCCGCTACGGCTTCAAGCCGCTGCATTTCATGCGCCGGGTGATCGACGCCTTGCAGCCCGATGCGGTGGTGGCCACCAATTCACCGCGCAGCGAACGCGCCGCGCTGGACGTGGCCCGCGAGCGGGGCATCCCCGGCGTCGGCATGGTGGACCTGTTCGGCCTGGACAGCGACACCTATGTGCTGCATGAGCCCAAGCCTGCCTGGACCTGCGTCATCTCCGAAGGCGTGCGCCAACGGCTGATCGTGCGCGGATTTCCCCCCAGCAGTGTGGTGGTCACCGGCAACCCGGCCTTTGACGGCCTGTTCAGCGACGAGAACCGCGACCGTGCGAAGCGCTTCCTGGCCGATCGCGGCTGGCAGGAACTCCAACCCGTGCTGTTTGCCGGCCACTGGGAGCCGCAGGCACACCCAGCCACACCGGTGCCTGCGGGCCAGGCGCTGCCGCGCGAGATCGAGGCCGTGCTGCGCGAACATGTGCGCGGGCGCAAAGATCTGGCGCTGATCGTGCGTTACCACCCCAGCGACTGGACCCAGTACCCGCGCCTGCCCGATGAACCGCGCATCCACTTCAGCGAACCACCGAAAGAGCCCATCCACCCGCTGATCCTGGCTTCGCAGGCGGTGGTGGTGCAGACCTCCACCGTGGGGCTGGAATCGGCGGTGGGCGGCAAACCGGTGATCTCGGTCGAGAACTCGCCGGCGGCCCACGTGTGGTTCAGCCTGGCGCAGCAGGGCGTGTCCACACCCGCTGCCACGCCGGACCGCCTGCCCGCTGTGCTGGACGAGGTGCTGGACGGGCGCGGCTCACCCTCCGACCCCAGCTACCGCAGCGATGGACAGGCTGCCCGACGGGTCGCAGAGGTCGTGAAGAACAGCCTTGCAGGACCCTCGATGTGAATGGGACGGGGCAAAACGTCGGAAAAGCAGGGGCCTGTCGGTCAAAATAGCTCTTTGCGGTTTCGCGCCCGCCGCTACAAACAGGCGGACAGAGCCCTGCCTGCGACCGCAGGAGCCAACGACACCCATCGCCATGCAAACCATTCCCTATGCCACGCAGTCCATCAACGAGGACGATCTGCGGGCGGTCAACGAGGTCCTGACCTCGGGCTGGCTCACACAAGGACCGGCCGGCCCCCGGTTTGAAGCGGCCTTTGCCGAACGCCACGGCGTGGCGCACGCGGTGGGCGTGAGCAACGCCACATCGGGCCTGCACATCGCCTGCCTGGCCCTGGGCGCTGGTCCTGGCCAGGTGGTCTGGACCAGTCCGAACAGCTTTGTGGCCTCGGCCAACTGCGCCCTGTACTGCGGTGCCGATGTGGATTTTGTGGACATCGATCCGGTCACGCGCAACATGAGCGTCCCGGTGCTGGCCGCGAAACTCGAGCAGGCGGACCGAGACGGTCAGTTGCCCACCATCGTGATCCCGGTGCACTTTGCTGGTTTGCCGTGCGATCTGGCCCCCATGCGGGCGCTGGCCGACCGATACGGTTTCAAGCTGCTGGAAGACGCCTCGCACGGCGTGGGGGCCAGCTACGACGGCCAACCGATCGGCAGCCGTTACGCCGATGCCAGTGTGTTCAGCTTCCACCCGGTGAAGATCATCACCACCGGTGAAGGCGGCATGGTCACCACACAAGATGCCGCGCTCGCGCGGCGCCTGCAGCTGCTGCGCTCGCACGGCATCACCCGCACGCCGGGCGAGATGGAACTGCAAGGCCCCATGCCCGGCCCCTGGTATTACGAGCAGGCCACGCTGGGCTTCAACCACCGCCTGACCGACATCCAGTCGGCCCTGGGGTATTCGCAGTTGCAGCGCCTGGACAGCTTCCAGGCTGCGCGCGAACGCCTGGCCGACCGCTACGACCAGCTGCTGGCCGGCCTGCCGCTCAAGCTGCCCGCCCGAGCCCCGTCGGCCACCACCACCGCCCGGTCGTCCTGGCACCTCTATGTGATTGAAGTGCTGAGCGGCACCGGCGTGGCCGACCGCGCCACGGTGTTCCAGCGCCTGTGGGAAGCGAACATCGCGGTCAACGTGCATTACATCCCGATCCACACCCAGCCGTATTACCGCGCGCGCGGCTTCCGCCCCGGGCAGTTCCCAGCCGCCGAGGCCTACTACGCCGGCGCGATCTCGATCCCCCTGTTTCCCACGCTCACCGACGCTCAGCAGGATTACGTGGTCGCTGAATTGAAGAAGGCTTTGCGGGCATGAGCACAACACGCGGGGTATGCCCATGCGCACGCTGATCATCGTCCAGGCGCGCATGACCTCCACCCGATTACCGGGCAAGGTGCTGCTGCCACTGGCCGGTGAACCCATGCTGACGAGGCTGGTGGAACGGCTGCGCCGCGTTCAGCGCGCCGATGCCATCGTCATCGCGACCACCACCAACGCCACCGACGAACCGATCGCCGCGCTGTGCGCGCAACTGGACGTGGCCTGCCACCGGGGCAGCGAACTCGACGTGCTCTCGCGCTACGCGGATGCGGCCCGCCTGCACGGGGCCGACGTGGTGGTGCGCATTACCTCGGACTGCCCGCTGATCGACCCGGCGCTGATCGACCAGGTCATTGCGGTTTACCAAGAAGGCGGCAGCGACTGCGTCTCCAACATGCTGCCACCGACCTGGCCCTACGGCATGGCGGTCGAGGTGTTCAGCGCCACCGCGCTTCAGCAGGCCCACGCCGAGGCCACTCAGCCAGCCGAGCGCGAACACGTCACACCCTTCCTCTACGCGCACCCCGAGCGCTACCGCCTGCGCAACGTCACCAGCCCGGTCGACCTCAGCCAGCACCGATGGACGGTGGACACGCCGGAAGATTACGAACTGGTCCGTCGTCTGTTCGAAGCGCTGTATCCGGTACGACCCAACTTCACGCAAAACGACATCCTCGCCGTGCTCGACGCCCATCCCGACTGGATCGCGATCAACCAGCACATCCGGCAGAAACCGGCCACCGAATCACAAACACCCCAGGAGACCCACCCATGACCTTCAAGACCGAGCAGGAAGCCTTCTGGGCCGGTGATTTCGGTACCGAGTACATCCAGCGCAACCAGGGCGATGCACTGCTGGCCTCCAACCTCGACTTTTTCGGCAAGGCTCTGCGCCAGGCCCGTGGCCTCCGAAGCTGCATCGAGTTCGGCGCCAACATCGGCATGAACCTCAAGGCACTCAAACTGCTGCATCCCGGCATCGACGCGCACGCCATCGAGATCAACGCTGAAGCGGCCAAGCAGCTCGGCGAGGTCATTCCGTCCGCGAACGTGCACCACAGCTCCATCCTCGACTTTGCGCCCACCCGCCAGTGGGACCTGACGCTCATCAAAGGCGTGCTCATCCACATCAACCCCGAGGCGTTGCCCCAGGTCTACGACAAGCTGTTCGCCGCCTGTGGCCGCTACCTGATGGTGGCCGAGTACTACAACCCGGCGCCAGTGGCCATTCCCTACCGCGGCCACAGCGACCGCCTGTTCAAGCGGGACTTCGCGGGCGAGATCATGGACCGCCATCCGCAGCTGCAGCTGGTGGACTACGGCTTCGCCTACCGCCGCGACCCCAACTTCCCGCAGGACGACATCACCTGGTTCCTGATGGAAAAGCGCTGATTCCTTTCCGAGAGACGAGCATGCTGACCTACTGCAAACACTGCGTGATGCCGGACACCAAGCCGGACCTGCACCTGGACGAACACGGCGTGTGCAACGCCTGCCGCAGCTTTGAGAAGCGCACCGCGGTCGACTGGGACGCGCGTTACCAGGACCTGCTCAAGGTGCTGGACAAATACCGCCGCCCGGACGGCAGCCACTGGGACTGCATCGTGCCGGTGAGCGGCGGCAAGGACAGCACCTACCAGGTGGTGCGCATGCTGCAGCTGGGCCTGAACCCGCTGTGCGTCACCTCGTCCACCTGCGATCTCTCGCCGCTGGGCCGCGCCAACATCGAGAACCTCAAGCGTCTGGGCGTGGACCACATCGAGGTCTCGCCCAACCCGCTGGTGCGTGCCAAGCTCAACCGCGTCGGCCTCACGCAGGTGGGCGACATTTCGTGGCCCGAACATGTCGGCATCTTCACGATTCCTGTGCGCGCCGCCGTGCAGTTCAACGTGCCGCTGATCGTCTGGGGCGAGAACTCGCAGAACGAATACGGCGGCCCCGCCGCCGCGGCCGACAACAACGTGCTCAACCGCCGCTGGCTCGAAGAGTTCGGCGGTCTGCTGGGCATGCGCGTGTCCGACCTGATCGGCCAGGAAGGCATCGAGGCCAAACACCTGATCCACTACACCTACCCCAGCGACGAAGAGCTGCAGCGGGTGGGCGTGACCGGCCTGTTCCTCGGCCACTACCTGCCCTGGGACGGCCTGTCCAACACACTCATCGCGCAGGCCAACGGCTTCCACAGCTACCACAAGGTGGTGGAGGGCTCGATGGTCAATTACGAGAACCTGGACAACCACCAGACCGGCATCCACGACTACTTCAAGTTCCTGAAATTCGGCTTTGGCCGCGCCACCGACCTGGCCTGCCTGCACATCCGCCGCGGTCGTCTCACGCGCCAGGATGGACTGGAAGCGGTCAAACGCCTGGACGGCCTGTTCCCCTGGGAATACCTGGGCAAACCGCTGAAAGACATCCTGCGTCCTCTGGAGATGACCGAGGATGAGTTCATCCGCATCTGTGACAAGTTCACCAACAAGAAAATCTTCAAGCGCGACGTCAGCGGCGCCCTGATCAAGGACCGCGACGGCAACCTGACCAAGATCAACCACGACAACATCTGAACCATGAAAGTCGGCGTCATCGACTACGGCGTGGGCAACCTGGGCTCGGTGCTGCGCGCTCTGGAAGAACTGCGTGTGGCGCCGGTGCTGGTCAACCGCGCGGCCGACATGCACGCGACCGACTGCCTGATCCTGCCCGGCGTGGGCAACTTCGCCGACTGCGCCCGCCTGCTCAACGACGGCGGCTGGACCACCGCCCTGCGCGACGAGGTGCTGGGCTACCAGCGACCGCTGCTGGGCGTGTGCGTGGGCATGCAGTTGCTGGCCGACAGCAGCACCGAAGGCGCCCAGGCCGGCCAGAACGTGGCCGGCCTGGGCTTCGTGCCGGGCGAGGTGCGGCACCTGAGCAGCTTCGGCTGCAAGCTGCGCATTCCGCACGTGGGCTGGAACGGCATCACGCGCACGCAAACCGCCGACCACCTGTTCAACGGCATGCCCGACGGTACCGACTTCTACTTCGTGCACAGCTACGCCTTTGCGCCGCAGGACCCGGCCGACTTGCTGGCCACCACCGATTACGGCGTGCCGGTCACGGCGGCGGTGCGGCGCGGTCATGTGTGGGGCACGCAGTTCCACCCCGAAAAAAGCTCGCGCGCCGGCTTCCGGCTGCTGAAGAACTTCATCGAAGGCCCGGCATGCTGAAGGTGCGCGTCATCCCCACCCTGCTGTGGAAGCAGTTCGGCCTGGTCAAAGGCGTGGGCTTCGACAGCTGGCGCCGCGTCGGTCCGGTGCTGCCGGCCATCAAGGTCTACAACCAGCGCGAGGTCGATGAACTGGTGCTGGTGGACATCGTGGCCCACCTGGGCGACGAGGACCCGGACTTCGAATCGATCGACGAGTTCGGGCAGGACTGCTTTGTGCCCCTCACGGTGGGCGGCGGCATCACCCGCATCGAACAGGTGCAGCGCCTGCTGCGCGCCGGCGCCGACAAGGTCGCGATCAACACCGCCGCTTACGCGCGCCCCGAACTGGTCACCGAGATCGCCAGCCGCCACGGCGCGCAGTGCGTGGTCGCGAGCATCGACGTGCGCGCTCAGGAAGGCGGCTGGTCCTGCTTCAGCCACGCCGGCAAGACGGCCACCGGCCGCGAGGTGGTGGCCTGGGCACGCGAGCTGCAAGACCGAGGCGCGGGCGAGATCCTCATCACATCGATCGAGCGCGATGGGACGATGCAGGGCTACGATCTGGCGCTGATCGAAGCCGTGGTGCGCGCGGTGGACATTCCCGTGATTGCCTCGGGTGGGGCCGGCACCTACCAGCACATGGTTGAGGCCGTGACGCAGGCCGGGGCCTCCGCCGTGGCCGCCGCGAGCATGTTCCATTTCACCGAGCAGACCCCGGCCGGCGCCAAGGCCGCGCTGGCTGCTGCGGCCGTGCCGGTGCGCCAGGCTTATAGAGCGGAATGACCCCCCCGCGCCGCTTCGCGTCACCCCCCCAGGGGGGCGGCACTGGCCGTCCGGCTGAGCCGGCCCGGCGGTGCCTCTGGCCACAGCCCTGGCGTGCGTTTCGGGTCTTGCTCCGAGCGGTGGAGCCGCTGTCGTGAACGCAGCGCTCCGCGTGGCGATACGTGTCGATGCCTCGGCCACCATCGGCACTGGGCACCTCAAGCGCTGCCTGTCGCTGGTACAGGCCCTGATCGAACAAGGTGCGCAGGTCAGCCTGGTCACGCGCGCGATCGACGGCGTGGCGGCGCAGGTGTTGCACGACGAACCCTGCCCGGTGCACTGGCTGCCCACGCCCAGCGGCAGCTTCCAGATCGACAGCACATCTTCGCCACACGCCGCGTGGGCCGGCGTGCCGTGGATGCAGGACGCCAGCGACACCACAAACGCCTTGCGAAACAACCCACCCGACTGGCTGGTGGTGGACCACTACGCCTTCGACTCCCGTTGGCACGGTGCTTTGCGCAACTCGCTCGGTGGCCAACTGCTGGTGATCGACGACACCGCCGACCGCCGCCTCAGCGCCGACGCGCTGCTGGACCACAACTGGGCACCCGACCACCGCGCAAAATACGCTGGCCGGCCGACGCACGAGCCGCACTGGCTCGCCGGTCCGCGCCATGCCCTGCTGTCACCCGCCTACCGCAACGCACCGCGCTACCGCTTCCAGCCGGAGGTGCACAGCCTCGGCATCTTCATGGGCGGCACCGACCCCGACGGTATCTCGGCCCGGGTGCTGGCCGCCTGCCGTGCCGCCGGCTTCACTGGCGCCATTGAGGTGGTGACCACTTCGGCCAATCCACACCTCGACACGCTGCGCGAAGCCTGTACCAGCGATACCGGCGTGACGCTCACACTGGACGAGCCCGACCTCGCTGCCTTCTTCGCACGCCACGACCTGCAGATCGGTGCGGGCGGCGGCGCCACCTGGGAGCGTTGCTGCATCGGTGCGCCCACCATCGCCATCGCGGTCGCCGCCAACCAGCTGGCGGTGGTGCCGGGCCTGGCTTCGTTGGGCGCGGTGCGCGCCGCCACGGAGAGCACGCTGGTCGAGGTGCTGCGCGAACTGATCGCCGACCCGACCGCCCGACAGGCCCTGGGTGAACGCGCCGCCGAACTGGTGGATGGTCGTGGCGCCCAGCGCGTGGCCCTGTACCTGTTGCGCGACACGCTGGCGCTGCGCCCCGCCACGCTGACCGATGCGCCGCTGCTGCACGGCTGGCGCAACCACCCGGCGGTGCGTTCTGTGTCTGGCACCACGGAACCCATCGCCTTCGAAGACCACCAGGCCTGGATGCAGCGGGTGCTGTCGTCGCCTGAGCAATGGCTGTTCGTGGCGCAGGTGGGCGATCTCGCGGTCGGCAGCATGCGCTTCGACCGGGTGGAGAACAACCACCTGGAGGTCTCGCTCTACACCGATCCGCAGCTGCAGGGTCTGGGCCTCGGGCCGCGCATGCTGCAAGTCGGCGAGCGGCAGATGCACCACAGCTTGCAGGCGCCGTTCACGGTGGACGCCTCCGTGATCGGGGGCAACACCCCGTCGCAGAAACTCTTCGAGAGCAGCGGCTACCATGGCGGACCGCTGCGCTACCACAAAGCCATCGGGCCCGCGCCCGGCGAACCGCCAGCCAACCCCAGAAGCACGCCATGAAGATCCTTGACCGCGAGATCGGCCCCGGACACCGGCCCTACCTGATCGCCGAAATGTCGGGCAACCACAACCAGTCGCTGGACCGCGCGCTGGAGATCGTGGACGCCGCTGCCGCGCACGGTGCCGACGCGATCAAGCTGCAGACCTACACGGCCGACACCATGACGCTGAACCTGCACATGCCCGGCTTCGTGATCGACGACCCCAAAAGCCTCTGGGCCGGGCGCCAGCTCTACGAGCTGTACCAGGAGGCCCACACGCCCTGGGACTGGCATGCGCCCATCATGGCGCGGGCAGCTCAGCACGGCGTGCACTGCTTCAGCACGCCGTTCGATTTCACCTCGGTGGACTTCCTTGAATCGCTGAACGTGCCGGCCTACAAGATCGCCTCGTTCGAAAACACCGACCTGCCCTTGATCCGCCGCGTAGCGGCCACCGGCAAGCCCATGATCATGTCCACCGGCATGGCCACCGCCGCCGAGATCGACGAGGCGGTGCGCGCCGCGCGCGAAGCCGGTTGTCGCGACCTGGTGCTGCTCAAGTGCACCAGCACCTACCCGGCGACGGCAGACAACACCAACGTGTCCACCATCCCGCACATGCGCACGCTGTTCGCCTGTGAGGTCGGCCTGTCGGACCACACCATGGGCTGCGGCGTGTCTGTGGCGGCCACTGCGCTGGGTGCCACGGTGATCGAAAAGCACTTCACCCTGCGCCGGGCCGATGGGGGCGTGGATTCGAGCTTCTCGATGGAGCCGCACGAGCTGCGCCAGCTGCGCGAAGAAACCGAGCGCGCCATGCAGGCCGTGGGCCATGTGAGCTATGGCCCCACCGCCGCCGAGATGAAGTCGCTCGCCTTTCGGCGCTCGCTCTACATCGCGCAAGACTTGCAGGCCGGTGACGTGCTCACGCGCGACAGCCTGCGCTGCGTGCGTCCCGGCTTCGGCCTGGCGCCCAAGCACCTGGACAGCCTGCTGGGCCAGCGCATCGGCCGGGCGGTGAAGGCCGGCACACCCATGGCCTGGTCGCTGCTCGGTGAAGGCCCACCGGCATGAGTGCTGCGTTGCGGATCAGCAGCCGATGGCTGCAGCTGCCCATCGATCTGACGCTGGTCGCCGTCGCCTGGTGGCTGGCCTTCTGGCTGCGCTTCAACCTGGACACGCCCGACGAATTCCAGGCCATGATGGTCAACACCCTGCCCTGGCCCCTGCTGGGGTTCGCCGTCAGCCTGCTGGGCTGGGGGGTTTACCGCCACATCTGGCGCTACACCAGCGTGGCCGAACTCATGCGCCTGGTGTATGGCGTGGCGTTTGCGGGCCTGCTCACGGCAGCAGCCGTGCTGATGCTGCGGGTGGAATTCTTCCCGCGCTCGGTGCTGCTGCTGCACCCCATGCTGGCGCTGATGCTGCTGGGCGCCGCGCGCGCCGGAACGCGCCTGCTGCTCACCGGTTCGAACCGGCCAGTGGACACCGGAAAACCCTTGCTGATCGTCGGTTCGGTGCAGGACGCCGCCGCCGCCCTGCCCACGCTGCGCGGCGCGCGCTTGTGGTCACCCGTGGGCATCGTGAGCCCCCTCGCAGCTGAGAAGGGGCGCACGCTGCAAGGCCTGCAGGTGCTCGGCGCGCTCGCCGACCTGCCGCGCATCGCCGCGCGCACCGAGGCGGCAGCGGCGCTGGTGGTGTCGGCCACCGGCTCCGACGCGCGGCGTGAAGCCCTGATGGGCGCCAGCGAAGCGGGTCTGCCCCTGCTCACCATGCCCCGGCCGGACGAATGGCTGCGCGCGGAGGCCGGTCAGCCGCGCCGCATCGAGCTGGAAGACCTGCTGGGACGCGCCCCGGTGGCGCTGGACGAACAAGGCCTGTCCGACCTGATCGCGGGCCAGACCGTGCTGGTGACGGGTGCGGGCGGCTCCATCGGCTCCGAACTCTGCCGCCAGATCGCGCGCTTCGGCGTGGCGCGCCTCGTGTGCGTTGACGTGTCCGAATACGCGATCTACCAGCTCGAACAGGAACTGCGCGAAGCCCACCCGCAGATGCAGGGCCTGTACTACACCGCCAACGTCCGCGAACCCGAGCGCCTGCTCGCCATTGCCCAACTGCACCGGCCCGCGGTGGTGTTCCACGCCGCGGCGTACAAGCACGTGCCGCTGATGGAGTCGCTCAACGAGATCGAAGCGCTGCGCACCAACGTGCTGGGCACCCTCAATGCCGCGCGGATGGCGGGCCAGGTGGGCGCACAGCGCTTCGTGCTGATTTCCACCGACAAGGCGGTGAACCCGACCAATGTGATGGGCGCGAGCAAGCGCCTGGCCGAACAGGTGCTGCAGGCGGTGGCCGATGAATTTCACGGCACTCGCTTCATGGCGGTGCGCTTCGGCAACGTGCTGGGCTCCAGCGGGTCGGTGGTGCCGCTGTTCACGCAGCAGATCGCGCGTGGCGGACCGGTGACTGTCACGCACCCGGACATCGTGCGTTACTTCATGACCATCCCGGAGGCCGCGCAGCTGGTGCTGCAGGCCGGGCTGATGGGCCAGACGCGCCAGATCTTCGTGCTCGACATGGGCCAGCCGGTGAAGATCGTCGAACTCGCGAAGCTGCTGATTCGCCTGTCGGGCCAGACCGAGCAAACCGTTCCGATCACGTTCACCGGACTGCGTCCTGGCGAGAAGCTCTACGAGGAGCTGCTGGCCAGCGACGAAACCACCGAGCCCACGCCCCACCCCAAGTTGCGCGTGGCCAAAGGCGCCGACACCGCGGTGAACGCGGGCCAGGTGATGCAATGGATCAACGGCGCCGGCCCGGCGCCACTGGCCAGCGACACGCGCGACTGGTTGCGCTCCCTGGTGCCGGAATACCGCAGCGCGCCTTGAAAGCTGAAGCAAAAACAAAGGGACGGAAAACCGTCCCTTTGCTGAAGGTGTCTGTTCGGAGCGCAATGCCCGATTCCAGAACACCGCGGAACCGGCTCCGCCGGTCCGCAGGTGTTGCCCCCTGGGGGGGGTGACGCCGAAGGCGGCGCGGGGGGAGGAGGGGGGCCGCGGCGCGGGGGGAAACTCAATGCCCGAGGTAAGCCTCGCGAACCTTGGGATCGGTCAGCAGCTCCTTGCCCGGTCCGGTCATGGTGATCAGGCCCGAGTCCATCACATAGCCGCGGTCAGCGATCTGCAGCGCGCGCTGGGCGTTCTGCTCCACCAGCAGAATGGTCACGCCCTGGGCGGACACGTCGCGCACCACCTCGAAAATCTTGTCCACCATGATGGGCGAGAGACCCATCGAAGGTTCGTCCAGCAGCAGCACCTTGGGCTGGCTCATCAGCGCGCGGGCCATCGCCAGCATCTGCTGCTCGCCGCCCGACATGGTGCCGGCCAGCTGGTCCTTGCGTTCCTTCAGGCGCGGGAAAATGCCGAACATGCGCTCGATGTCCTTGGCAATGCCGTCCTTGTCCGAGCGGATGTAGGCACCCATCTGCAGGTTCTCGGTGATGGTCATGCGGGTGAACACGCCACGGCCTTCCGGCACCATGGCCAGACCCTGGCGCACCAGGTCCCAGGCGCCCTGGCCCTTGATCGCCTGACCCATGTATTCGATGCTGCCCGCCTCGACACCCAGCGAACCGGTGATCGCCTTCATGGTGGTCGTCTTGCCCGCGCCGTTGGAACCGATCAGCGTGATCAGCTCGCCCTCGCGCACCTCCATGTCGATGCCCTTGACGGCCTTGATGCCGCCGTACGACACCTTCAGGCCGCTGACTTTCAACAGTGTGTTTGCCATATCCAGATTCCTTGTTCGTTGCACCAGCCGGCGCGAAGGGTTTCAGCCCAGAACATCGCGGAACCGGCTTTGCCAGGCCGCAGATGTTGCCCCCTGGGGGGTGACGCGCGCAGCGCGGCGCGGGGGGATCAACTGCCTCCCGTGCCGAGATAAGCCTCAATGACCTTCGGATCGCGCTGCACCTCGGCCGGCGTGCCCGACGACAGCTGCTTGCCGTAATCCAGCACGGTCACGCGATCGCACAGGCCCATCACCAGCTTCACATCGTGCTCGATCAGCAGGATGGTGCGGTTGTCCTTGCGGATGCGATCGATCAGCTCACGCAGCATCACCTTTTCGGTCGCGTTCATGCCGGCAGCGGGTTCGTCCAGCGCGATCAGCTGCGGATCGGTAGCCAGTGCCCGCGCGATCTCCAGGCGGCGCTGATCGCCGTAGCTCAGCGTGCGCGACTTGTAGTCTGCGAACTTGCCAATGCCCACGTAGTCCAGCAGCTCCTGGGCACGCTCGGCGATCTGGCGTTCTTCGCGCTTGAAACCCGGGGTGCGCAACATCGCACCGATCAGGCCCGAGTGGGTGCGCACATGCCGCCCGACCATCACGTTCTCCAGCGCCGTCATTTCCGAGAACAGGCGGATGTTCTGGAAAGTGCGCGCAATGCCGGCCTTGGCGACCTCGTGCACCGCGGTGGGTGAGTACGGTTTCCCGGCCAGCTCGAAGCTGCCGCTGTCGGGCGTGTACAGCCCGGTCAGCACGTTGAAGAAAGTGGTCTTGCCCGCGCCGTTGGGGCCGATCAGGCCATAGACCTGGCCGCGTTCGATGGTCATGCCCACGTCGCTCAGGGCCTGCAGGCCGCCGAAGCGCTTGGACACATTGGCCACTTTGAGAATGGTGTCAGACAAGGTTTACCCCCACGTTCGTCACTGGCGTGACCTCACTGCGCCCCAGAGGAGCGTTCGCTGGCTTCAAGCGGTTCTGCGCTGCGATCATGCCGTGCTCTCCACTCATTTCGCCAGGGACTTGCCGTGTTCCGGCGCCGGCCACAGGCCCTTCGGACGGATCAGCATCACCACCACCATGGCCAGCGCGATCAGCAGCTGGCGCAGGATTTCGGGGCCGAGGCGTCCACCCGTCAGTTCGGTCAGCGGACCGGCCACATGGCGCAGCAACTCGGGCAGACCGGCCAGCAACAGGGCACCCAGGATGACCCCGGGGATGTGGCCAATGCCGCCCACCACCACCATCGCCACCACCATCACCGATTCCATCAGCGAGAAGGACTCGGGCGACACAAAACGCTGGAACGAGGCGAACATCACGCCGGACACACCGCCGAAGCTGGCGCCCATGCCGAACGCCAGCAGCTTCAGGTTGCGGGTATTCAGCCCCATGGCCTTGGCCGCGATCTCGTCTTCGCGGATGGCCATCCAGGCTCGGCCGATGCGCGAGTCTTGCAGCCGGTACGACACGATCACCGCCAGCACCACGAGGAACAGGAACAGGTAGTAGTACAGCGTGACCGGCTGGAAGGTGTAGCTCCAGTCGCCGATTTCGATCGTCAGGCGCTTGCCCAGGTCCACGCCGAAGACCGTGAGGCTGTCGATCTGGCTGATGCCTTTGGGCCCGTTGGTGATGTTCAACGGGCGGTCCATGTTGAGCAGGAAGATGCGGATGATCTCGCCAAAGCCCAGCGTGATGATGGCCAGGTAGTCGCCGCGCAGCTTGAGCGTGGGCGCACACCGCCGCCAGGATCATCACCAGCCAGATGTTGAAGTGGATGCCGTCGGGGAACATGGCCGCAATGGCCGGGAAGGTGTCGGTCAGGTGGGGCGAGCCGACCAGCGCGAAGATGTAGCCGCCGACCGCGAAGAAGGCGATGTAGCCCAGGTCCAGCAGGCCGGCATAGCCCACCACGATGTTCAGACCCAGGGCCAGCAGCACATACAGCAGAGCAATGTCGATGATGCGCACCCAGGAGTTGCTCCCGGTGGCCTGCAAGGCAATGGGCAGCAGCAGCAAAGCCACCGCAGCCAGCAGGAAGACGACCAGTTTTCCGATGTTGGAGTTCAGCATGTCGGGCTCCTCGGCATCAGGCTCGATCGGCCACACGTTCGCCCAGCAGCCCGGACGGACGCAGCGTCAGCACCAGGGCGAGCACGATGAAGGCAAAGATGTCGACGTACTGGCTGCCCAGCACACCGCCGGTGAGCTGCCCCAGGTAACCGGCGCCGAGCGACTCGATCAGGCCCAGCGCCACACCACCGACCACCGCACCGGCCAGGTTGCCGATGCCGCCCATGACCGCCGCCACGAAGGCCTTGAGGCCGGGCATGAAGCCCATGGCGTGCTGCACGGTGCCGTAGTTGGACGCCCACATCACGCCGGCGATGGCGGCCAGCATGGCACCGATGATGAAGGTGGCGGAAATCACCGTGTCGGGCTTGATGCCCATCAACGCTGCGACCCGTGGGTTCTCGGCAGTGGCTCGCATGGCCCGGCCCAGGTTGGTCTTGTTCACCAGCCACATCAGGAAGGCCAGCGTGATGGCGGTGACAGCCAGGATGGTGATCTGCGTCACCGAGATCACCGCGCCCCCCACAGCGATCGGCTCGCGCGAGAGCATCGACGGATAGGACTTGGGGTTGGGTTCCCAGATGATCATCGCGAAGGTCTGCAAGAGCAGCGACATGCCGATGGCGGTGATCAGCGGAGCCAGGCGGGGTGAGTTGCGCAGCGGTCGGTACGCCAGCTTCTCGATGGTGAAGTTCAGCACACCACAGACCACCATGGCGATCATGGTGGCCACCAGCAACAGCGTCCAGCCCGGCAGGCCGGCCCAGGCTTCGGTCATCCAGCCGATCAGCGTCCAGCTGGTGAGCGCGCCCACCATGAGCACGTCGCCGTGGGCAAAGTTGATCAGACCGATGATGCCGTACACCATGGTGTAGCCCAGTGCCACCAGCGCATACATACTGCCCAGGACCAGACCGTTGATGATCTGCTGCAGCAAAACGTCCATACAAGCTTCTCCGTGTTTTTGTCAGGTCCGGGCAGGTTGCCCGGACAGGTCCACTTCAACTTAGCAAAAAACCCGCCAGGCTCGACCTATAAACAGGACAGACTGCGGGTTGGTGGGCGGATTGTAGCTAGGCGTATCCAGCGGCCTCATGCGTGGAAGCCCTTAAGCTGCGCGGGTTTACCCTGCATTCACGGTATCGCAGCCGCTTTCATCAACGGCTTTGGTCTTTCATTAGTTTTTCTGATTGTTAAATTTTTTAAGTTCGCGCAGCTTATCGGCAATGCGGATTTCCAGGCCACGCTCTACCGGCCGGTAAAAGCCCGGTTCGGCCATGCCCTCGGGCAGGTAGTTTTCGCCCGCGGCAAAGCCGTCCGCCTCGTCGTGGGCATAGCGGTAGCCTTTGCCGTAATCCAGCGCCTTCATGAGTTTCGTCGGGGCGTTGCGCAGGTGCATGGGCACCGGCCGAGTTCCGTCTTTTTTCACGAAAGCCTTGGCCTCGTTGAAGGCCTTGTAGACCGCATTCGACTTGGGCGCCACGGTCAGGTAGACCACGCATTCGGCCAGAGCCAGTTCGCCTTCGGGGCTGCCCAGGCGCTCGAACACCTCGGCCGCGTCCAGCGCCAGGCGAAGCGCGCGCGGGTCGGCCAGCCCGATGTCTTCGGCCGCCATGCGGATGAGTCGGCGCGCCAGGTAGCGCGGGTCGGCGCCGCCGTCGAGCATGCGCACGAACCAATACAGGGCGGCGTCCGGGTCGGACCCGCGCACGCTTTTGTGCAGGGCGCTGATGGTGTCGTAGAACTGCTCGCCGCCTTTGTCGTAGCGGCGCATGCGCTCGCCCAGCACGCGCATGAGCCAGGCATCGGTGACTTCGGCCAGCTGTTCGCTTGTGGCCGCCACGGCCAGCGTTTCCAGGGTGTTGAGCAGGCGGCGCGCATCGCCGTCGGCGTAGGCGATCAGCCGGTCGGCCGCCGCCGCCTCCACCAGCGGCACGGCGCCGATGGCCTGCGCACGGGCGATGAGCTGGCGCAGATCGTCCTCGGCCAGCGGTTGCAGCACATACACCGCCGCGCGCGACAACAGCGCCGAATTGACTTCGAACGACGGGTTCTCGGTGGTGGCACCGATGAAGGTGAACAAGCCGCTTTCCACGTGCGGCAGAAACGCGTCCTGCTGGCTCTTGTTGAAGCGGTGCACCTCGTCCACAAACACGATGGTTCGGCGCTGCTCCAGGCCGTCGCGCGCCAGCAGCGCCTGCTCCACCGCCTCGCGGATATCTTTCACACCACCCAGCACCGCGCTGATGGTGATGAACTGCGCGTCAAAGGCGTCGGCCATCAGCCGCGCGATAGTGGTCTTGCCCACGCCCGGCGGGCCCCAGAGGATGCAGCTGTGCGGCTGGCCCGATTCGAACGCCAGCCGCAGCGCCATGCCGTCGCCCAGCAGCTGCCTCTGTCCGATCACCTCGCCCAGCACCCGGGGGCGCAGGCGTTCTGCCAGCGGCGTGTGTTGCGCAGACAACAAGGGCGCGGCCGGAGGACTCACGGTTTGGGCGGTGCTCAGGGCCGGATCACGTCAGCACCGGCCGGCGGCGTGAAACGGAACTGCTCGGCCTTGAGCGGGGCGTTGCCTTGCCACTGGTTGAAGGTGAGCACCGAGCGCTGGCCCAGGCTGTCAGCGATTTCCAGCACCGCCAGCTGACCGGCGCGGAACCCCACGCGCACGCTCTGCAACTGGCCGTCTTTGGCTTTGGGGCGAGCCTCCAGCCAATCCAGCCCGTCTTGCGCGGGTGCGGCTTTCAGGTCGAACACCTCGGACAGGGCTTTCAAGTCGGTCCCGGCTGCAATCAGCGCGGCCGGTGTGCTGCCCAGCACCTCCTGCTGCTTGCGCGCGGTCACCTGGTTGAGGTCCACGTCGTACAGCCAGAGGGTCTGGCCGTCGGCCACGATGGTCTGGGGGAAGGGCTTGGTGTATTCGAAGCGGAAGCGGTTGGGCCGCAAGAATTCGAAACGCCCGCTGGAAGTTTTGCTGCGCGCCACGGTTTCGCCCGCGCGCTTGGGCGAGGTCACCACCTGCGTGAAACCGGCCTGCGCACTGCCCACCTCGCGCAGAAAGGTTTCCAGGGCTTTCAGGCCATCGGCCATGGCAGTTGCTGAGACCAGCGTCATCGACGCGGCCAGGAGAAGTTTTTTGATCATGTGAACTGTGACCCGCGAACACGGACAAGGTTGCATGTCCGGCTCAATCCCCGCGCGGTGCGACCAGGATGTCGCGCTGCCCGCTCGACGTGAGCGCGCTGACCATGCCCGCTTTCTCCATGTCTTCCAGCAAGCGCGCGGCGCGGTTGTAGCCGATCTTGAGCTTGCGCTGCACATAAGAAATGCTGGCCTTCCGGTCTTGCAGCACGATGGCCACGGCCTGGTCGTACAGCGCGTCTTTTTCGCCGCCCTCGCTGCCCGCTTCGCCAAACAGGTCGCCACCCTCGCCATCGCCCAGGTTGCTTTCCAGCACACCGTCGATGTAGTTGGGCTCGCCGCCCTGCTCCTTCAAGTAGGCCACCACGCGGTGCACCTCGTCGTCGCTCACAAAAGCGCCGTGCACGCGGATCGGAAAGCCGGTGCCCGAAGGCATGTAGAGCATGTCGCCCATGCCGAGCAGGCTTTCGGCACCCATCTGGTCGAGGATGGTGCGGCTGTCGATCTTGCTGCTGACCTGGAAGCTCAGTCGCGTCGGGATGTTGGCCTTGATCAGGCCGGTGATCACGTCCACGCTGGGCCGCTGCGTCGCCAGAATCAGGTGGATGCCGGCCGCGCGCGCCTTTTGCGCCAGGCGCGCGATCAGCTCTTCGATCTTTTTGCCCACCACCATCATCAGATCGGCCAGCTCGTCGATCACCACCACGATGTGCGGCAGCCGCTCCAGCGGCTCGGGCTGCTCGGGCGTGAGACTGAAGGGGTTGCCGATGATCTCGCCGCGCGCCCGGGCTTCGTCCAGCTTGGTGTTGAAGCCCGCCAGGTTGCGCACGCCCATCTTGCTCATGAGCTTGTAGCGCTTCTCCATCTCGGCCACGCACCAGTTCAGGCCGTTGGCCGCGTGCTTCATGTCGGTCACCACCGGGCACAGCAGGTGCGGAATGCCCTCGTAGACGCTCATTTCCAGCATCTTGGGGTCGATCAGCATCAGCCGCACGTCCTTGGCGTCGGCCTTGTACAGCAGCGACAGGATCATGGCGTTGATGCCCACCGACTTGCCAGAACCGGTGGTGCCGGCCACCAGGCAGTGCGGCATCTTGGCCAGATCGGCCACGATGGGCTGGCCGCCGATGTCCTTGCCCAGACCCATGGTCAGCAGCGACTTGGCGTCGTTGTAGACCGACGAACCCAATATCTCGCTGAGCTTGATGGTCTGGCGCTTGGCGTTGGGCAGCTCCAGCGCCATCAGGTTCTTGCCGGGGATGGTCTCGATCACGCGGATCGACACCAGCGAAAGCGATCGCGCCAGGTCGCGCCCCAGGTTCACGATCTGCGAGCCCTTGACGCCGGTGGCCGGTTCGATCTCGTAGCGCGTGATCACCGGCCCCGGCGCAGCGGCCACCACCCGCACATCGACGCCGAAGTCCTTGAGCTTTTTCTCGATCAGGCGGCTGGTCATCTCCAGTGTCTGGCTGTCCACGCCCTGCTGGTGCGCCGGCGCGCCGTCCAGCAGGTCCACCTGCGGCAACTTGCTGTCGGGCATTTCGATGAACAGCGGTTTCTGCCGCTCCTTGGCCACACGCTCGCTCTTGGGAACGTCCACCAGGGTCGGCTCGATCACCATCGGTGTCGGGTGGTGCTCTTCAATCTCCACCCGCTCCACTGCCACCACCTCTTCGCGCTCCTTGGCGGCCTGTTCGCCGATGCGGTGGTCTTCCACCGCTTCGCGCTTCTCGCGCCGGGATTCGAACCAGTCGTCGAGCCAGAAACCCAGCCGTTCGGACCAATGCGCCCAAGAGAAGTGAAACACCCGGGGCAGACATGCCAGCAGCAGGGCCAGCATGGCCAAGGCCGAACCGGTGAAGCCCAGCCAGCGCACTGCCCATGGACCCAGCATGTGGCCAAGCACACCGCCCGCATGCCCGGGCAATGAGCCTTCCAGCCGGTACAGGCGGCTCCACTCCAGCACCGCGCTGGCCGTCAGCAGCAGCACCAACCCGATCCAGAAAGCACTGCGCGTGCGGAGCAAACGCTGCCAGGTGGTGGTCGGCACCAGGGGTTCTGCCTCGTCGGCCGAGTTCAGCCCCTGCTGTCCCCTGATCCAGCGAGCCAGCGCCGAAAGCCAGGTCCGCACGCCGGCCAGCAGCACCCACCACACCGAAAAACCGAGCAGGAAATAGCTCCAGTCCGCCAGCAAGGCACCCAGCCGGCCAGCCCAGTTGCCCGCTTCTGCAGCGGTTCCGGTCGTGCTCCAGGCCGGATCGGCGAGCGAATGGCTCACCAGGGCCAACAGCCAGAAGGCCAGCCCCGCAGCACCCAGCACCAGACCGATCTCCTGCGCGAAACGTGCGACGCCGCCCGGCGCCTGCTGCGCGCGGTCGGCATTGAGGGTGTTGAGTGAATACGTCATGTGCCTCTGGATGATCCTCGGGCAAGCTTAACCCAAGGCCAGGTGATCACAGGGCCCGGACGGGTGTAACCAGGCGTGTGGAAACGGTGTTCCGGCCGGCGCCGCCCCCGCCCTGCCGCGCAAGCCTCAACCGAGCGAACTGAGACGGTCTTTCACGACGGTGCTGCCGTCCTCGGCCACTTCGATGAAGCCGCGGTCCTCCAGGTCCTTCATGACGCGGCTGACCATTTCGCGAGAAGCCCCGATCATTTTCGCCACGTCCTGGCGCGAGACGCGGTCGCGAATCACCAATTGACCGTCTTTATCGGGCTGGGCGAACTCCAGCAGTGCCCGGGCGACGCGCCCATACACATCCATCAGCGCCAGCGACTCGATCTTGCGGTCGGCGTGGCGCAGGCGCTGCACCAGCCCTTTCATCACGGCATAGGCCATGGAGGTGTTTTCGGGCAGGCAACGCGCAAACTCGGGGCGACCCAGGATCAGCACATCGGTCTGCACCTCGGCACGCACCGTGGCCGAATGAGGCTGGTTGTCGATCAGGCTCATCTCGCCCACGTAGTCACCGGGGTTCATGGTCGCCAGGATCACCTCGCGCCCCCGGGTGTCGGTGGTCACCACCCGCGCTCGCCCGGTGAGCACGATGGCCAGGAAGTTCGACTTCTTTCCCTGCTCGACAATGACCTCGCCGCGCTTGTAGCGGCGCTTGACCACGGCGTCTGCCACCGATTCGGCTTGCGCCTGCGTCAGGGTGGAAAACAGCGGGACCCGACGGATCAAATCCAGATTGGACAAGATGGACATGCGACTAATCCTCTGTTCTGACTGCTGCTGCAGCGCGCTTTCATACAATGCCCAACCAGCTTGGTGAACCGGGTTTCCCGGGCTCTCACCAACACCTTGATTTGCGGCAACTTCGTCTACTCTAAACCACAGCCCCAGGATTCCCATGGGGTTTTGCACCATGAAACATACAAAAGTACTGATCCTGGGCTCCGGCCCCGCCGGTTACACCGCGGCCGTTTACGCCGCCCGCGCCAACCTCAACCCGGTGCTCATCACCGGCATCGCACAGGGCGGCCAGCTCATGACCACCACCGAGGTGGACAACTGGCCCGCCGATGTGCACGGGGTTCAGGGCCCGGACCTGATGCAACGCTTTCTCGACCACGCTGAGCGCTTCAAGACCGAAATCATTTTTGACCACATCAACGCGGTCGACTTTTCCAAGCGCCCTTTCGTGCTCAAGGGCGACAGCGGCGAATACAGCTGCGACGCGCTGATCATCGCGACCGGCGCCTCTGCCAAGTACCTGGGGCTGCCCTCTGAAGAAGCGTTCATGGGCAAAGGAGTGAGCGGCTGCGCGACCTGTGATGGTTTCTTCTACCGCGGCCAAGAGGTGAGCGTGGTCGGCGGCGGCAACACCGCTGTGGAGGAAGCGCTGTACCTGTCCAATATCGCCAGCAAGGTCACCCTGGTGCACCGCAGGGACAGCTTCAAGGCCGAAGCGATCATGGTCGACAAACTGATGGAAAAGGTCGCCGCTGGCAAGATCGAGCTGAAGCTGCACAGCACGCTGGACGAAGTGCTGGGCGACCCCAGTGGCGTGACCGGCGTGCGGCTGAAGAACGTGCAGACCGGCGGCACCGAAGAAGTGGCGGTCAAGGGCTGCTTCATCGCCATCGGCCACAGCCCCAACACCGACATCTTCAAGGGCCAGCTGGAGATGAAAGACGGTTACCTGATCACCCAGTCCGGCAACAACGGCATGGCCACCATGACCAGCGTGCCCGGCATCTTTGCCGCCGGTGACGTTCAGGACCATGTCTACCGCCAGGCCATCACCAGTGCTGGCACGGGCTGCATGGCCGCGCTCGATGCCCAGCGCTTCCTGGAAAACCAGTAACCTCCCCCCGCCGCGCTGCGCGCGTCCCCCTCCTCTGGCGCCTTCGACTGAGAGGGGCGGCACCTGCGGCCGGGCAAAGCCCGTTCCGCGGTGCCCCTTGAACGAGGCACGCGCTCCGGTCAGGTGCTTGCCGCTGGTCGGCCCTGAAGGCAGCAGCCTGTGAGATTGCATATAATGATGGGCTTTGCTGCAAAGAGCCTAGGGCTTAGCGTTGCGAATTCGGGTTACCGCCACCCTTGATCTGGCGAGGTGAGGCCCCTACCGCACGGGTAGCGGCCGTTTGATGAGATCGGAGTGTCCTCATGGCACGCGTCTGCGACGTCACGGGCAAGAAGCCCATGGTCGGGAACAACGTTTCCCACGCCAACAACAAAACCAAGCTTCTGGGTCGAGAGCGAAAACCGCTGGGTTCGCCTGCGCGTGTCGGGTGCTGCCCTGCGCCTGATCGACAAGAACGGTATCGATGCCGTGCTCGCAGACCTGCGTGCACGCGGCCAGGCTTAAGGAGCACACACCATGGCAACCAAAGGCGGACGCGAAAAGATCAAGCTGGAATCCACTGCGGGTACCGGCCATTTCTACACCACGACCAAAAACAAGAAGACCACGCCCGAGAAGATGCTGATCAAAAAATTTGATCCCAAAGCTCGCAAGCACGTGGACTACAAGGAAATCAAGCTGAAGTGATTCAGCCGGTTCCCCAACAAAAAAGCCGCTGTAAAACAGCGGCTTTTTTGTTGCCTGAAAAGCAATCTCAGCAGATTTCGGAGCGGAGTGCCTTAACCCAGAACGCCGCGGAACCGGCTCCGCCGGGCCGCCAGCGTTGCCCCCTTGAGGGGGTGACGCGCCGCAGGCGCGGCGCGGGGGTGGGTCAAATCCTATGCGTGCGCGGAGCGCAGGCGGATCGAGAAATCGCGCAGCGCAGCGATTCCGCTCTCTTCGGCCCGCCTGCACCAGGCTTGCAAATCGGCCGCCAATTGCTCTCGGGTAGAGGTTGTGCTGGACCACAGGGCACGCAGTTCTTCGCGCATGGTCACCATTTTGTCGAGCACAGGGTGTTCGGCTCGGGCCAGGGCCAGCTGGGGCTTCACCTCGGCAGGCACTTTGTCCTCGTCGCGATGCAGCCAGCGGCGGGCGGCTTTCAGCGCCGAGGCATCGGCACTGCGCGCCTTGAGACCTTCCATTTCGCGCTGGCAGGCCGCCCGCATTTCGCGGGCGTAGCCGGCCATCACCTCGTAGCGGTTGGCGATGATCGCTTCGAGCGTTTTCTCGTCGGCCACCGGCCTCACATCGCCAAACGCCAGCTTCGGCGGCAACTTTTTCACCTTGGCAAGGCCCAGCGCCTGCAGGATGGAGATGTACATCCAGCCGATGTCGAACTCGTACGGTTTGACCGACAGCTTGGCCGAGGTGGGGTAGGTGTGGTGGTTGTTGTGCAACTCTTCGCCGCCAATGATGATGCCCCAGGGCGAAATGTTGGTGCTGGCGTCGGTGGCCTCGAAGTTGCGGTAACCCCACCAGTGACCGATGCCGTTGATGATGCCGGCCGCCGTGATCGGAATCCAGGCCATCTGCAACGCCCAGACCGACAGGCCCAGCGCGCCAAACAGCGCCACGTTGATGATCAGCATCAGCGCCACGCCCAGCACGGAGTGACCCGTGTACACGTTGCGCTCCATCCAGTCGTCGGGCGTGTTGTGGCCATAGCGGTCCAGGGTTTCCTGGTTCTTGGTCTCGGCGCGGTACAGCTCGGCACCCTGCCAGAACACCTTCTTGATGCCGAAGACCACCGGGCTGTGCGGGTCACCTTCGCGCTCGCATTTGGCATGGTGTTTGCGGTGCACGGCGGTCCATTCCTTGGTGACCTGACCGGTCGTCATCCAGAGCCAGAAGCGGAAGAAATGGGATGCGATGGGGTGCAGGTCCAGGGCGCGGTGCGCTGAATGGCGGTGCAGGTAGATCGTGACGCTGGCGATGGTGATGTGGGTGAAAACCAGTGCGACCAGCAAAACCTGCCACCAGGCAGCACCGGTCAGGCCATGGGCCAGAAACGAGATCAGGCCGTCCCACCACATTGAAAAAAACCCGGGTTCTGAAGCAATCATTGAATTCCTATATCGCCGCCTGGGGTGGCGGGTGGTTGCGGCAAGCGCCCTTCAAGCGGGCCGAGGCAACAGGCATTTTAAAGCCGGGGGTGCCGAACGACAACCGCCGACCTGGCCTGGAAGCTTCAGATCAGGCATTCGGGCTGTTTTTCAACCGGCTTTCTGCCAAACGGCAGCGAAAAAGCCATCCGTTGAATGCCGATGCGGCCACAAACGCAGCCATTGGCCACCGTCACCGGCACACAGCAGCTCTGGGTGGGGCGCCTGGGCTGCCGCCAGCAAACCAGCCACCGGCACCAGCTGGAAGTCCTTGTGAGCGGCTGAAAAGGCCTGTGCCACGGCCTCGTTCTCCTCCGGCAGCAAGCTGCAGGTCGCGTAGACCAGCCTGCCACCTGGCTTGAGCAGGCGGGCGGCGCTGTGCAGGATGGCTTGCTGCAATTCGGCCTGGGCGGCAACCGTTTGCGGTGTCTGGCGCCATTTCAAATCCGGACTGCGGCGCAGCGTGCCCAGACCAGAGCACGGTGCATCCACCAAGACACGGTCGATCTTGCCGGCCAGGCGTTTGATGCGATCGTCTCGCTCGTGGGCAATCGCCACCGGGTGCACGTTGGACAGGCCGCTGCGCGCCAGCCTGGGCTTGAGCGCATCGAGGCGGTGCCCGGAAGTGTCGAACGCGTAGAGCCGCCCGCTGTTGCGCATGGCCGCGCCGATGGCCAGGGTCTTGCCACCGGCACCGGCACAGAAATCGACCACCATTTCGCCGCGTTTGGCGTCCAGCAGCAGGGCCAGCAACTGGGAGCCTTCGTCCTGCACCTCCACATCGCCCTGCACGAAGGCGGGCAGCTTGGCCAGCGAGGGCTTGCCCTGCAGGCGGATCCCCAGCGGGGAATACGGCGTGGGCTCGACCTTCAGACCCGCGTCTCTCAGCTCGGCCAGCACGACTTCGCGCTTCTTCTTCAGCACGTTGACGCGAAGGTCCAGCGGCGCCGGCTGGTTCAGACTGGCCACCAGGGCATCGAATTCATCGCCCACCTGATCGCGCAGCGCGGTCGCCAGCCACTCGGGCAGGTTGTGCCGGTGTTGGGCCATGAGCTCGTCGTCGGACACTTTCAGGCAGTTATCCCACCAGGTCTTTTCCACCTCCGTGAGCGCGCTCTTCAGAAAATCGCGGTCGCCCGGAAAACCCAGGATGGCGAGACGCCGCCATTTGGAACCCGAGCCGGAGCGGGCCAGCCACTCGAACTTCAGACGCTCGCGCAGGGTGGCGTAGACAGTATCGGTCAGCGTGGCACGCTCGCGCGGTCCCAGGGAACGGTTCTCGCGGAAAAAACGGGCCACCACGGCGTCGGCGGGGTGGTCAAACTTGAAGACCTGTTCGATCAGGTTGGAACATTCGTCCAGAAGGGCTTTGGGGTGCATAGCGCTTATTGTCACCCCCTGCGCCGCTGCGCGGCTTCCCCCCAGGGGGACGATGCCTGTGGCCGGGCGAAGCCCGTTCCACGGCATCCTTGGCTTGAAGGCATCGCGCGCCGGAGGTGTCTTTGGTCCAAGGGCGCCGTGCAACCGGCTTTGCCGGGGCACTGGTGCCGTCCCCCTGGGGGGGAAGCCGCGTAGCGGCGCAGGGGGAGGTTGATAATCATGGGCTATGTCCGAAATTGCCCAACAGGTGAAGCGTCGCCGCACCTTCGCCATCATCTCCCACCCCGACGCCGGTAAAACCACCCTGACCGAGAAGCTGCTGCTGTTCTCGGGCGCCATCAACATCGCGGGTTCGGTCAAAGCCCGCAAAGCCGCGCGGCATGCCACGTCCGACTGGATGGAGATCGAAAAGCAGCGCGGCATCTCCGTGGCGTCGTCGGTGATGCAGATGGAATACCGCGACTGCGTGATCAACCTGCTCGACACCCCGGGCCACCAGGACTTCAGCGAAGACACCTACCGCGTGCTGACCGCGGTGGACGCGGCGCTGATGGTGATCGACGCCGGCAACGGCGTGGAGCCGCAGACGCGGCGCCTGCTGCAGGTCTGCCGCGCGCGCAACACGCCCATTCTCACCTTCGTCAACAAGATGGACCGCGAGGTGCAAGCCCCGCTGGACCTGATGGACGAGATCGAGCGCGAGCTGGGCATGACGGTGGTGCCGTTCACCTGGCCAGTCGGCATGGGCAAGACCTTCCGGGGCGTGTACGACCGACGCACCGACCAGATGCGCGTCTTCGCTGCCGGTGAAGACCGCCGCGGCGGCGATGAGGATGTGCTGGCGGGTCTCGACAACCCCGAGAGCGTGAAGCGCTTCGGCGCCGAGTTTGAGCAAGCCAAAGGTGAGCTGGAACTGGTCGAAGGCGCTTCGCCCGCGTTCGACGAAGCACAGTTCCTGGCCGGTAAACAGACGCCCATGCTGTTCGGCTCGGCGGTCAACAACTTCGGCGTGCGCGAGGTGCTGGACGCGCTGGTGGATCTGGCGCCGCCCCCGGGCGACCGCCCCGCCATCCAGCGCGTGGTGCACCCGGAAGAGCCGAAGTTCACCGGCGTGGTGTTCAAGATCCAGGCCAACATGGACCCGGCACACCGCGACCGCATCGCCTTCGTGCGCGTGGCCAGCGGCCACTTCGAACGCGGCATGAAACTGAAGGTGGTGCGCAGCGGCAAAGACCTGCGGCCCAACACCGTGGTGAGCTTTTTGTCGCAGCGCCGCGAACTGCTCGACGAGGCTTTTGCCGGCGACATCATCGGCATCCCGAACCACGGTGTGCTGCAGCTGGGTGACACCTTGACCGAGGGCGAAAGCCTGCAGTTCACTGGGCTGCCCTTCTTCGCGCCGGAAATCATCCGCAGCGTGGAAGTGGCCGATCCGCTGCGCAGCAAGCAGCTGCGTGCCGGCCTGACCCAGCTGGGTGAAGAAGGTGCGATCCAGGTGTTCCGCCCGGTGGCGGGCAGCGTGCTGTTGCTGGGGGCCGTGGGCCAGCTGCAGTTCGAAGTGGTGGCGCACCGGCTGGAGCACGAGTACGGCGTCAAGGCCCGCATCATGAACAGCCCCTACCAGGTGGCGCGCTGGGTGACCTGCGCGCCCGAAGACGGCGGCGAGGTGGAGCTCAAGAAGTTCATCGACGCCAACAGCCACCGCGTGGCACTGGACGCGGTGGACGCGCCCACCCTGCTGGTGGACCACGCGGCCACGCTGCGCGCGGTGGAGGCCAACTGGCCGAAGATCCGGTTCCACGCGATGCGGGAGCACGCGGGGCTGGTGTTCCACAAGACGATGTGACCCCCCGCGCCGCCTTCGGCGTCACCCCCCAGGGGACAACGCGAGTGGCCCGGCAAAGCCGGTTCCACCGCGTTCTGGGTTGACTGCCTTTCGTTGAAGGGCGGGGCTGGCTGTCTCAGACCATCCGTGTGAGCAGGCGCTCTACCGCTCGCGGATACATGATGTGCTCCTGCGTCAGCACACGCTCGGCGAGCGCCTGCGCCGTGTCGCCGGGCAGCACCGGCACCACGGCCTGATCGAGGATTTCGCCGTGGTCGAGCTCGGTGGTCACGCGGTGCACCGTGGCGCCGGCGAACTTGCAGCCCATGTCGATGGCGCGCTGATGGGTGTTGAGGCCGGTGAAGGCGGGCAGCAGGCTGGGGTGGATGTTGACCAGGCGCCCGTCGTAGTGCGCCACAAAGCCGGGCGTGAGGATGCGCATGAAACCGGCCAGCACCACCAGAGCGGGCGAGTGGCGATCGATCTCGGTCATCAGCGCCGCGTCGAACGCCTCGCGGGTTGGAAAACCCTTGTGGTCCAGCGCCGCGGTGTCGATACCCTGTGCCCGGGCGATGGCCAGTCCTTGGGCGTCGGCCTTGTTGCTGAGGACGGCCACCACCCGAGCGCCAAACCGCTCACCCCAACGACGCTGCTGCGCGGTCTTCAGCATGGCGGCCATGTTGGAGCCGCTGCCAGAGATCAGAATCACGATGTTTTTGTTCACGCCAGACATGGCCGAGAAGTGTAATGACCCCCAACCACACCCCCACCGCCCGAGCCCACGATTTCGAGCAACGCCCGCTCTCACCCGCCGAAGCCCGCGTGCTCGGCACGCTGATGGAAAAAGCGCGCACCGTGCCCGACAGCTACCCGCTCACCCTCAACAGCCTGGTGACCGGCTGCAACCAGAAGTCCAGCCGCGAACCGGTGATGCAACTGCCCGACGCGCTGGTGGTGGAGGCGCTGGAAAACCTGCGCCAGTTGCACCTGGTGTTTGAAACCAGTGGCGGGCGCGTGACACGGCACGAGCACAACTTCCTGCGCGCGGTCGGTGTGCCCGAGCAGTCGGCCGTGCTGCTGGGCATGTTGATGCTGCGCGGTCCGCAGACCGCGGGCGAGCTGCGACTGAACACCGAGCGCTGGTACAAGTTTCTCGACATCGCGTCGGTCGACGCCTTCCTGGAGGAATTGCAGGACCGATCGCCCGAAAAAGGCGGCCCGCTGGTGGTGAAGCTGCCACGCGCCCCCGGCGCCCGCGAACAGCGCTGGGCGCACCTGTTGAGCGGTCCGGTGGACACCAGCGCGCTGGCCATCAGCGCGGCGCCTGGCGCTTCGGGCGCCACCGAGGACGAGGTGATCGCGCTCACCCGCCGCGTCGCCCAACTGGAAAACACGGTTGCTCTGCTGCAGGACCAGCTGCAAAACCTGCACGAGCAACTCGGTCTGTCACAGCCCGGACAGGACTGAAACGAACGGTCGTGCCAAACTGCGGAATTCCCGCGGAAGCCGCCCACCTGGCGCGCGGGAATTCTGCACCAGGAGACACACATGGATTTGGCATTCACGCCCGAAGAGCAGGCGTTTCGCGAAGAGATTCGGGCCTGGGTCAAAGGCAACCTGCCCGCCGACATCGCCCACAAGGTCCACAACGCTCTGCGCCTGAGCCGCGACGACATGCAGCGCTGGGCCAGGATCCTGGGCCAGAAGGGCTGGCTGGGCTGGGGCTGGCCCAGGGAATTTGGAGGCCCGGGCTGGACCGCGGTGCAGAAGCACCTGTTTGAAGAAGAATGCGCGCTGGCCGGTGCGCCGCGCGTGGTGCCGTTCGGGCCGGTGATGGTGGCGCCGGTGATCATGGCTTTTGGAAACAAGGAGCAGCAAGAGCGCTTCCTGCCCGGCATCGCCAGCGGCGAGGTGTGGTGGAGCCAGGGCTACAGCGAGCCGGGCTCGGGCTCGGACCTGGCCTCGGTGAAATGCCGCGCCGAACGCCAGGGCAACACCTACCTGGTCAACGGCCAGAAAACCTGGACCACGCTCGGCCAATACGGTGAATGGATCTTCTGCCTGGTGCGCACGAGCACCGAGGGCAAACCGCAGACCGGCATCAGCTTCCTGCTGATCGACATGAAGTCGCCCGGCGTCAGCGTGCGGCCCATCAGGCTGCTGGATGGTGAATGCGAGGTCAACGAGGTGTGGTTCGACAACGTCGTGGTGCCGGCCGAGAACCTGATCGGCGAAGAGAACAAGGGCTGGACCTACGCCAAGCACTTGCTGAGCCACGAACGCACCAACATCGCCGACGTCAACCGCGCCAAGCGCGAGTTGGAGCGCCTCAAGCGCATCGCCAAAGCCGAGGGCGTGTGGGACGACCAACGCTTCCGCGACCAGATCGCGCTGCTGGAGGTGGACGTGGTCGCACTGGAGATGCTGGTGCTGCGCGTCCTGAGTGCCGAGAAATCGGGCAAGAACTCGCTCGACATCGCCGGCCTGCTCAAGATCCGCGGCAGCGAGATCCAGCAGCGCTATGCCGAGCTCATGATGCTCGCAGCGGGCCCGTTTGCCCTGCCCTTCATCGAGGAAGCGATGGAAGCCGGCTGGCAGGGCGACTTTCCCGGCGGCGTGGTGGGGAACGCTCCCCTGGCCTCCACCTACTTCAACCTGCGCAAGACCACGATCTACGGCGGGTCGAACGAAGTTCAACGCAACATCGTGGCGCAAACCGTGCTCGGCTAAGGAACCCACATGGACTTCGATTTCTCCGACGATCAGGAACAGCTGCGCGACGCGGTGCGCAAGTGGGTCGACAAAGGCTACGGTTTCGAACGCCGACGCACCATCGTGGCAGCGGGTGGTTTCGACCGCGCAGCCTATGGCGAACTGGCCGAACTCGGCCTGACCGGCCTGTACGTGCCCGGCACGCAGGGAGGCATGGGCATGGGCCCGGTGGAAGGCATGGTGGTGATGGAAGCGCTGGGCCGCGGCATGGTGCTGGAGCCCGTGACCCATGCGCTGATCGCAGGTGCCGTGCTCGCGGGCTGCGCGCCCGAGGCCCTGCAGTCCGAGTGGCTGCCCGGCATCGCCTCGGGCCAGTCCCTGGTGGTGCTGGCCCACCAGGAGCGCCAGGCGCGCTACCGGCTGGATCGATGCGCCACCACGGCCACCCGAACGGGCGACGACTGGACCGTCTCCGGTACCAAAAGCGTCGTGGCCGCGGGCGACCGGGCCGACGCCTTCCTGGTGCCCGCCATGGTGGGCGATCAGTTGGCCCTGTTCCTCGTGAGCGCCACTGGCGGAAGAGTGAGCGTCCAGGGCTATGTCACGCAAGATGGCAGCCGGGCCGCCGAAGTCAGGCTGGAGAACGCGCCGGCCAGCCTGGTGACGATCGAAGGCCTGGCCGCGCTGGAACAGGCCGTGGACATCGGCATCGCTGCCCACTGTGCCGAGGCGGTGGGCGTGATGGACAGGACGCTGGCGATCACGGTCGAGTACATGAACACGCGCAAGCAGTTCGGCGTGGCCATCGCCAGCTTCCAGGCCCTGCGCCACCGCGTGGCCGACATGAAGATGCAGCTGGAACTGGCCCGCTCCATGAGCTACTACGCCAGCCTCAAGCTCAACGCCCCCGCCGAAGAGCGCCGCCGCGCCTTGGCGCGCGCCAAGGTGCAGCTGGGCCAGAGCATGCGCTTCGTGGGTCAGCAGGCGGTGCAGCTGCACGGCGGCATCGGCGTGACCGACGAGTACATCGTCAGCCACTATTTCAAGAAGCTCACGCAGCTGGAGATCGGCTTTGGCGACACCCTTCACCATTTGGGCGAGCTGTCCGGCCGCATGCAGGACACGGCCGGCGTTTTTGCCTGAGCGGGCTTTGTGTCGCCTGGAATGGCGAATTTGGCACACATGTGCCTGTAAACGCACCGCGTCGATGGCCCGAGATGGGCCGGTATGGAGTTCCCGGGTTAACATTTGAGTACTTTTGTTGACACACGACCGGGTAAAGTCCGCAGTTCCGCGTCGGCCGGGCTGAACCAGCCCGACCCGGTCCGCCCAAGCCACACGTCATCATGCGAACTCATTGGCTCTCTATCGGGAAATGGCTGCTGGGTGTTTTCCTGCTGCTTGCGGCAGGACTCAGCCAGGCCCAGGTGGCCTACGGCATTTCCCGCACCCAGACCTTCATCATCAACCCCAACACCGGCGTGGCCACCGCACCCGGTGTGGCGAACAACTACGCAGCCCAGGTGGGCTACGAATCGTCGGCGATGGCGGTGAGCCCGCTCAACGGCCTGCTCTACATGATCGAGCGCACGGCAGGCACGTCGCCGCGCATCGCGACCTGGAATCCGGCCACGGGCGTGGCCACCAACCTGGGCGCGGTCGCGAACCCAGTCACACCCGACATCCTGCGCTCCACCTTCTGCCCGAACGGGCGCTGGTACATCGCCGGCAATGGCAGCGCAGGAGGCGCGGGTTTTGAGATTTACGAGATCAACCCCAATACCCGTGCACTGGTCCGCACCATCGTGGTCAACGGCATCCCGACTTCCGGCTCCGGCGACATCTCCTGCGTCAACAACGGCGACCTCTACACGCTGGCCTCCGACAGCAACCTCGCTTCCGGGACTTACCGCTTGTACCGGCTCTCAGCAGCCCAGCTAGTCACCGGTGGCACCCAGGCAGCCACCACCGTCGGTCCGCTGAACATCTCTGGCGCCAACGCACCGAATGGCTTGATGGAAGTGGCCACCGCCCCGCCCGGTTGCGCCGCACCCTGCCTGTTGGCCTCGGGCACGCCAGCTGGTCAGGTGGTCTACACCGTCAATGCTTCCACTGGGGCCGCCACCACGCTGACCACCGCCTCCGGTGCCGGCATGGTGGACCTGTCTCGTGAGTTCCCTCGCGATGTGTCGGCTTCCAAGACCGTGACGCCCACCGTGGCACTGCAAGGCAACACCTTGACCTACACCATCCGGGCGGCCAATTCGGGCCCGGCGGTTGCGAGTTCGGTCACCGTGGCCGATACGCTCCATCCGGAGGTGTTCAACGTCGCAGCCGCCACCTGGACCTGCGCGGTCACCACGCCGGGCGTGGCCACCGCCCTGCCCACGGCCTGCGGCGCTGCGGCCGGCACCGGCAACGTCAACAGCTACGCCAACCTGTCGATCAACAGCACCGTCACCTACACCATCCGGGCGCCGCTGCTGAGCAGCTTCGCGGGCACAGCCACCAACACCGTGGCTCTCACCCTGACAGGCACCACCGTGGACGTGACACCGAGCAACAACACGGTCACCGTGACCAGCACGGTCGGCCCCGCCGCCAACCTGACCGTCGCCAAAACCAACGCCGTCGGCACGCTCACCGCAGGGCAAACCACCAGCTATGTCGTCACCGTGACCAACAGCGGTCCGGGCAACGCCACCAACACCCTCGTGACCGACCCGCCGGTCGCCGGTCTGAGCTGCACCTCTGTGACTTGCATTGTGGGCAGCGGGGCCGCCGTGTGTCCGGTGCCTCCAGCACTGAGCATTGCCAACCTGCAGGGCAGCGGGGTGACGGTCGCTTCGTTCCCAGCCAGCTCCAGCCTGAATTTCCAGGTGGGTTGTACCGTCACAGCCACCGGGCTGCCCTGACCTCTGATCAGGCGCCCGATGGAGGCACCTCGGTGAGTATGTAAACGCCGTACCCGGGTACCGGCGATGCATACGTATGGCTGGAGCCATCGAACGTGCTGTTCACCGGCACACAAGCCCATCCATCCGGGCCGTTCCATCGACACAGGTTCAGGCTGGTGGTTGGCGAGACGACACCAGCGCCGAGGGTGAAGTGGATCGTCGGATTGCCGGGTTCAAAGTTGCCGAAGAACTCCAGGCCCGCCACGGGCACGCCCGGCAACAGTTCAACCGGAAGCTGCGCCAGCGCATCGCTGAACCAGTTCACCTCGGTCCGGCCATCGACCTCTGCCGCCCTCGCCGTGCCTTTCACGCAGGCCAGCGAACCGACCAGAAAGGGGCCGTTGACGGCCACACCCATCCGGTGGGTCGGGTGGTCCAGTTCGAGACTTCCCGCGCGAAAGTCCGTTTGCGGGACAGCCACATCCCTGCGTTCCGAGGTGTCAGAGTAGTCGCTGGAGGCCATGTAACCCACCACCTGCGAATGCCCACCGAAGATGGCAGTGAAGCTGCCGTTGTTGATGTTGATGGAGGTTGCAACAAAGGCTTCAAAACTGGTCTCGCCGCACCGGCTGACCACCGAGGCCAACTGTCCCACGTCGGCAGAGCGGCTTGGACCCGGGACCGGCGCGGGCGGCGAAACCATTTCCGCACTGCCACCACCGCATCCGGCCAGCAGCATGGCCCCAAGAACGGTCACTGCGGCGCTCATACGCAGGCGTCTGAATGGCAACGACATGGTTTCTCCTTGGACTGGTGGATGGGGCCCGACGAATCACCGGTCCGGACGAAACGAGCTCGGCAGACCCATGTTCCTTCTTCGGTCCCGCCCCGGCTTTCTTGAGGGCTCGCGCCGGCACTTTTCCTCAGAGTTCGACGCTCCTTACCGGCATCCTGCTCACCGCCGGCTACACTGCAAGTAGTACTTTTGGCCGGTTGCAGCGAATGTCCGCACCCTCCCTGTACTTCTGTTCTTCCTATCCAAGCCATCCCATGAAGAGCCCGTTGAAGTCATTTTGCGCAGGCGCTCTGGCGCTCGTGTTTTTCGGCCTGGCCACCCCCAGCTGGGCTCAGGTTTGTGCTGCGCCGGGCAAAGACGGGGTCAGCTTCTCCGCCAACACCTACTTTCCGGGCAATGGCACCGCAACCGCCGGGTCCAGCGTGATCAGCTTCGGGCCTGCAAGGCTGGATGCCAACGCAGCCTCCACGGCGTTCGGGGTCGGGGATCTGGCCCTGGTCATTCAGATGCAGGATGCGCTGATCAACAACACCGATTCGGGAGCCTATGGCGACGGAACGGCTGGGGACCCAGCCACAGGCTTGACCAATCTGCGCAGCGTCGGTTTCTACGAGTTCAAGCGCGTGGTGACCGCCACCGGTGGATCGATCACCTTGGACAGTCCGCTGCTCAACACCTACACGACGGCCAATGCCGACAGCACCACCGGAAACCGTCGATTCCAGGTGGTGCGTGTGCCCCAGCTGGCCTCGGTGACGTTGCCAGGGGGCACGGTGAACGTCACACCCTGGAATGGAAGCACGGGCGGCCTGTTCGTGCTCGATGCCTCCGGCACCGTCAATCTGAACGGCACCACCATCAATGCCAACGCCGCAGGCTTTCGCGGTGGCGGATCCCAGGAAGCCACGGTGATCTCCGGGAGCAATGCCACCAACTACACCAGCGGTCAGGCAGCCGGCACGCCGCCGGCCAACCGAGGTGCAGCAAAAGGCGAAGGCATCGCGGGAACACCCCGCTTCGTGCGCTCGGACACCGTCATCAGCAACGGCTTCACCGGCATCAACCTCGGCGTATCGGGCTACCCCAACGGCCAGGATCTGGCACGCGGAGCAGCCGCCAACGCGGGGGGTGGTGGCACCCAGCACAACGCGGGGGGCGGAGGCGGCGGCAACGCTGGCACTGGCGGTCGCGGCGGCAACACCTACGGCGTTTACAGCAACACCAACACCGGCGGCTGCGTTCAGTTTGGCCCCGGCTTTTTCTCTTGCGGCGGAGACGGCTCACGGGCCATGGGCGGCTTTGGCGGCATTGGCCAAACACCCGTTGCCAACCGTCTCTACCTGGGTGGCGGAGGTGGAGCGGGCGAGAACAACAACGCCAGTGACAACCCCACCGCGGCGCAAAGCAGTGGTGGCAACGGGGGAGGCCTGATCTTCCTGCGCGCCCGGAACATCACCGGCAACGGGCTGCTCAGCGCCAACGGTGGCAATGGCCAGCCGGGCGGGCGCGACGCTGCCGGCGGGGGTGGAGCCGGCGGCACGGTGGTGCTGGTGACCGAATCGGCTTCGGTACCGGGACTGCAGGTCAGCGTGGCGGGCGGCACAGGCGGCAACACCGGACTTCCCTTGCGAGGCGGTGAAACCCAGGGCACCGGTGCGGGCGGCGGCGGCGGCGCTTTCATCCGGTCCACCGGCGTTTCCGTCGGAACCGTTCAGTTCACCGGTGGCGCAGCAGGCATCAACAACCCTGTTGCCGGCGCCACCAACTCGTTTGGCGCCTCAGGCGGCGCTGGCGGCGCCGCCAACGTGAACTTCTCCGGTACGCAGTTTCCCAACCCCACCAGCTGCTTCCCCCAGCTCACGGTTTCCAAAGTCACCACCACCGCCACACGCACCGTTCCGACAGACAGCACCGCGGGCTATGTGGTCTCGGTCCGCAATGCACCCGGCGTCGGTGCGGCCGTGGGGGTTGCAGTGACCGATGTCTTGCCAACCCCGTTTACTCGGCAAAGCAACACCGCCACGGTCGCGTTGGGTGCTGGCGCGCTGGGCCCGTCGCCGGCCCCGGCCACCGGCACGGGTACCGTCACCATCGCGGCGCCAGGCGGCAGCACCGCGACCAGCTTTTTCATCCCGCCTGGGGGGAGCATCACGCTGACCTTCAACGTCAGCCTGAATGGCGCTGCACCCGGCACTTACCAGAACCCTGCCGACACGCTCTACAGCGACCCCACCCGCGCGGTATCCACCGGTTTGGTGACACCCGGGGCGGCCTACGCCAACGGGGGAGGCTCGGCAGGTGGATCGAACTACGCCTCGGGCGCCAGCATCCAGGAAGATGTCTCCATCACCGCCACCACGCTTTTGTCCATCACCAAGACCAACGCAGCGGCATCGGTCATCGCAGGCTCAACCACCAGCTACACCATCACCGTGAACAATCAAGGCCCTTCGGATGCGCCCAATGCCGTGTTGAGCGACCCGGCGGTGGCGGGCCTGAGTTGCACTGTGATTGGATGCAGCGTGGGCAGCGGGGCAGCCGTGTGCCCGGTGCCGCCGGCGCTCAGCATCGCCAACCTGCAAGGCAGCGGTGTGGTCATACCCAGTTTTCCCGCCAACTCCAGCCTGAATTTTCAGGTGGTCTGCACCGTCACAGCCACCGGGTTGCCTTGAACCTGGGTACCTCAAACCAAAAAACCCGCCTTGGCGGGTTTTTTTTGATCGGCTGAGAAGCCGAGGTTTCAGGCGTGCAGGCGGGACGTTTTGGGCAGGTGCGCCATCAGGAACTCCATCTGGTCGGCCAGGATGCGGCGGTTGCGCAGGATGAAGTCCTCCCACAGGCTGGGCACGTACGGCGCATAGATCAGCGGCATGTGCGCCTGCTCGGGTGTCCGGTTGCCCTTCCGGTGGTTGCAGGAACGGCAGGCGGTCACCACGTTCATCCACAGATCGCGCCCGTTTTGCCCCAGTGGAATGATGTGCTCCCGGGTCAGCTCGTCTTCATGAAAGTGCTCACCGCAGTAGCCGCACAGGCACCGGTCGCGCGCAAACAGCTTGCTGTTGGTGAGGGTGGGTCGCAGTTCGAAAGGGTTGATGCGCGGCACACCCTGGGTGCCGATGATGGAATTGACGGTGATGATCGACTGGCGCCCGGTGACGGCGTTGTGCCCACCATGGAACACCGCCACCTCGGCGCCCATTTCCCAGCGCACCTCGTCCGCTGCGTAATGCAGCACGGCCTCTTCGAGGCTGATCCACGACTGGGGCAGACCCTGGGCCGAGAGCTTCAAGACCTTCAAAACCTGGCTCCTTCAAAATCAACTGAAGAGGCCAGCCGCTTCCTGCGACCTGCGCATCACCTGCGGCTGGTGCGCCCGCCCGCTGCGACCGGCGGCGCTGTGTCAATATAGCAAGCTTTGGTGACGCACCGCCGCGACAGCCCGATACCGCATGAAAATCATCCGAGGACTCTGGAACCGCCTGCACCTGCCCAACGCAGACGGCATGGCCCGCGGCTGTGCGCTGACCATCGGCAACTTCGACGGTGTGCACCGTGGTCATCAGGCCATGCTGGCGCTGCTGCAGAACGAAGCACGGCACCGCGGCGTGCCCACCTGCGCCATGACCTTCGAGCCGCACCCGCGCGACTTTTTCGCCGCCGTGCACCGCAAGCCCGAACTGGCGCCGGCCCGCATCGCCACCCTGCGCGACAAGCTTGAAGAGCTGGAACGCTGCGGCATCGACGAATGCGTGGTGCTGCCGTTCAACCAGCGCCTGGCGTCGCTGCCGCCTCAGGCTTTCATTGAAGACATTCTGGTCAAGGCGCTGGGCGTGAAATACGTGCTGGTGGGCGACGATTTCCGCTTTGGTGCCCAGCGCGCAGGCGACTACGCGATGCTGGACACCGCCGGCTCGGCCCTGGGTTTTGACGTCGCCCGCATGCAGAGCTACGAAGTGCACGGCATCCGGGTGAGCAGCTCGGCCGTGCGCGAGGCATTGGCCGCTGGCGACATGGAACGCACAGCCGCCTTGCTCGGCCGGCCGTATGCCATCAGCGGCCACGTGGTGCACGGGCGCAAACTGGGTCGCCAGCTGGCCGAGTCGGCACCCGGGCAGGGTGACGGCTTCCGCACCCTGAATCTGCGCTTTTCGCACTGGAAGCCCGCCGCCAGCGGCATCTTTGCGGTGCGGGTACACGGACTGGGGGAGAAGCCTTTGCATGGTGTGGCGAATCTCGGCGTTCGCCCTTCCATCGACCCCAACGACGTCAACGGTGGCCGCGTGCTGCTGGAAACCCATTGCTTGGACTGGCCCGCAGGGCTGGCAGCCAGCCTGAACGGCGGAGAGGCCTACGGTAAAATCATCCGCGTGGAACTGCTGCACAAACTGCACGACGAACTGAAGTACGACGGTCTGGACGCCCTCACCCGGGGCATCGCCAAGGACTGCGACGACGCCCGTGCGTTTTTTGCGTCGCTGCACACCCAGACGCACCGCCAGACCACCCGCGACCGAATTTAACGCCGCTGCCGGGGTGAACACCCCGGGCCGCGCGCCCTTTGACAGGCTCGGGGCGACCCGCCCCACTCCGTGCGCCCCGCCGCACCTCCGAGCCCGCCCCTGCCGATCCCGAATTCGAAAGCCGACCCACCATGTCTGATCAAAAACCCACCGCCAAACCAGAGGCGAAGAACGACAGTTCGGGCGGCGCCTACCGCGCCACGCTGAACATGCCCGACACCGCGTTCCCGATGCGCGGCGACCTGCCCAAGCGGGAACCGGCCTGGGTGCAGCAGTGGAACCATGAAGGCCTGTACCAGCGCCTGCGGGACGCCCGCCAGGGCGCACCGCTGTTCGTGCTGCACGACGGCCCGCCGTATGCCAACGGCAAGCTGCACATCGGCCATGCGCTGAACAAGGTGCTGAAAGACATGATCGTGAAGTCGAAACAGCTCGCGGGTTTCGACGCCCAGTACATCCCGGGCTGGGACTGCCACGGTCTGCCGATCGAGAACGCGATCGAGAAGCTGCACGGCCGCAACCTCGGCCGCGACGACATGCAGGCCAAGAGCCGCGCGTTCGCCACCGAGCAGATCGATCAACAGCGCGAGGACTTCAAACGCCTGGGCGTGCTGGGCGACTGGGAACGCCCCTACCGCACCATGGACCCGGCCAACGAGGCCGGCCAGATCCGCGCCTTCAAGCGCGTGATCGAGCGCGGTTTTGTCTACCGCGGCCTCAAGCCGGTGTACTGGTGTTTTGATTGCGGCAGCTCGCTGGCCGAGTTCGAGATCGAATACGCCGACAAGAAGAGCGACACGCTGGACGTGGCTTTTGAGTCCAACGACGGAACCGCTTTGGCCCAGGCTTTCGGTCTGGCCGCGCTGCCCGAAGGCAAAAAGGCCTTCGCCGTCATCTGGACCACCACCGCCTGGACCATCCCGGCCAACCAGGCGCTCAACGCCCACCCCGAGCTGGAGTACGCGCTGGTCGACACGCCCAGGGGCGTGCTGCTGCTGGGCGCCAGCCTGGTCGAGAAGTGCCTGGAGCGTTTCGGCCTGACCGGCAACGTGCTGGCCACAGCCAAGGGCGAGGCCCTGCGCGGCCAGGTGTTCCGGCACCCGCTGCACGATGTGGAGAGCGGCAGCGGCAAGTACAGCTACCGCCGTTTGTCGCCGCTGTACCTGGCCGACTACGTGAGCGACAGCGACGGCACCGGCATCGTGCACTCCGCGCCGGCCTACGGCGTGGACGACTTCAACAGCTGCGTCGCGCACGGCTTGGCCTACGACGACATCCTCAACCCGGTGCAAGGCAACGGTGTCTACACCGAGGAACTGCCACTGTTCGGCGGCCAGCACATCTGGAAGGCCTGCGCGGTCATCATCGACACGCTGCGCGAGCACGGCCGCCTGATGGCCACGCAGGCCATCACCCACAGCTACCCGCACTGCTGGCGCCACAAGACGCCGGTGATCTACCGCGCCGCGGCGCAGTGGTTCGTGCGCATGGACGAAGGCGAGGGTGTCTTCACCAAGGACAAGGCGCCCAAGACCCTGCGCCAGCTGGCCCTGGACGCCATCGACCACACCGCCTTCTACCCCGAGAACGGTCGCGCCCGCCTGCGCGACATGATCGCCAACCGGCCTGACTGGTGCATCTCGCGCCAGCGCAGCTGGGGCGTGCCCGTGCCCTTCTTCCTGCACAAGGATTCGGGTGAGCTGCATCCCAACACGATGGCCATCCTCGACCAGGCGGCCGACATCGTGGAAAAGGGCGGCATCGAGGCCTGGAGCCGCGTGACGGCCGAAGACATCCTGGGCGCTGACGCACCGCACTACACCAAGAGCACCGACATCCTGGAGGTGTGGTTCGACTCGGGCTCCACCTTCTGGCACGTGCTGCGCGGCAGCCACGCCAAGGCCTACCCCAACGGCGCCAGCCACGCGCAAGGCCCCGAGGCCGACCTGTACCTGGAAGGTCACGACCAGCACCGCGGCTGGTTCCACAGCTCGCTGCTGCTGGGCTGCGCCATCGAAGGCCGCGCGCCGTACAAGGGCTTGCTGACCCACGGCTTCGCCACCGACGGCCAGGGCCGCAAGATGAGCAAGTCGCTGGGCAACACAGTCGAGCCGCAGTCGGTGACCAGCAAGCTGGGAGCCGAGATCGTGCGCCTGTGGGTGGCCAGCACCGACTATTCGGGCGACCTGAATATCGATGACAAGATCCTGGCCCGCGTGGTCGACGCCTACCGCCGCATCCGCAACACGCTGCGTTTCCTGATGGCCAACACGGTGGACTTCGACCCGGCGAAAGACGCGGTACCGCTGGACCAGATGCTGGAAATCGACCGCTACGCACTGGCGCGGGCGAGCGAGCTGCAGGCGGACATCCTGGCGCATTTCAACGTCTACGAATTCCACCCGGTGGTGAGCAAGCTGCAGGTGTATTGCTCGGAAGACCTGGGCGCGTTCTACCTCGACGTGCTCAAGGACCGGCTGTACACCACGGCCCCCAAGAGCCTGGCGCGTCGCTCGGCCCAGACCGCGCTGCACCAGATCACGAACGCGATGCTGCGCTGGATGGCGCCGTTCCTGAGCTTCACCGCCGAGGAAGCCTGGGCGGTCTTCGCCAAAGACGCCTCAAAGGGCTCGATCTTCTTCGAGACCTTCTCGCCCCTGCCCTCGCCCAACGAAGCGCTGCTGGCCAAGTGGTCGCGCCTGCGCGAGATCCGCGACACCGCCAACAAGGCGATCGAAGACCTGCGCACAGCGGGTCAGGTCGGCGCGTCGCTGCAGGCCACGCTGGCCATCACCGCCGGTGCCGACGACGCCGCCTTGCTGCGGTCGCTGGGCGCGGACCTGAAGTTCGT
>LNFM01003179.1_pt1 | contig 63368 bp, 54 predicted proteins | sample 596031 | NCBI WGS metagenome assembly LNFM01 (sample SAMN04254537, study PRJNA301005) | activated carbon metagenome | isolation source: dual media filters at the Ann Arbor, Michigan drinking water treatment plant | place: USA: Ann Arbor
TGTCGCGCATGGCGGTGACGGTGGCACCGAAGAACTTGCGCGGGTCGAACTCGCTCGGGTTCTCGGCCATCAGGCGGCGCATGGCACCGGTGGACGCCAGACGCAGGTCGGTGTCGATGTTGACCTTGCGCACGCCGTACTTGATGCCTTCAACGATTTCTTCAACTGGCACACCGTAGGTTTCTTTGATGTCGCCGCCGTACTGGTTGATGATCGCCAGCCACTCTTGCGGCACCGACGAGGAGCCGTGCATCACCAGATGGGTGTTGGGGATGCGCGCGTGGATGGCCTTGATGCGGTCGATGGCGAGGATGTCACCGGTGGGCGGCTTGGTGAACTTGTAAGCACCGTGGCTGGTGCCGATAGCGATGGCCAAGGCGTCGACCTGGGTTTGCTTGACGAAGTCAGCGGCTTCTTCCGGGTCGGTCAGCATCTGGCTGTGATCGAGCACGCCTTCCGCGCCAACGCCGTCTTCTTCGCCGGCCATGCCGGTTTCCAGGCTGCCCAGGCAACCCAACTCACCTTCCACCGACACGCCGCAGGCGTGGGCAAAGGCGACGGTCTGCTGGGTGACGCGCACGTTGTAGTCGTAGTCGGCCGGGGTTTTGCCGTCTTCTTTCAGCGAGCCGTCCATCATCACCGAGCTGAAGCCCAGTTGGATCGAGCGCTGGCAAACGTCAGGGCTGGTGCCGTGGTCCTGGTGCATGCACACCGGGATATGCGGGAATTCTTCGATGGCGGCCAGAATCAGGTGGCGCAGAAACGGCGCACCGGCGTATTTGCGCGCACCGGCGGAGGCCTGAACGATCACCGGGGAATCGGTCTTGTCGGCCGCTTCCATGATCGCGCGCATTTGCTCGAGGTTGTTGACGTTGAAGGCCGGCACGCCGTAGCCGAATTCGGCGGCGTGGTCGAGCATCTGGCGCATGCTGATAAGTGCCATGGTGTTCTTTCTCCCGGTGGTGCTCGTTAATCATTCAAGCCTGCCGCAGGGGCAGGCGCTATTCAAGTCATTCAGACCGGGGCACCCGGCCTGCAGTTAAATCGTGATCAGGGCGCTTTGCAGCCGCGACCGATCAGGTCGTCATTGGCCGTCCAGTACACCAGCCCTTCCTCACCTTTAGTGTGGAAGGACAGCTTACCGTCGCTGTACAACGCGCCAGAGCCTGACGGCTCCTCAAGCAGGCGGTAAACGATGTCGCTGCCGCCGAGGCGCACGTCAACCGATGCCTGGCTGCTATCGGTAAAGCGCCACAGCACTTCGGTCTGGCTGTCGCACACCCAGCGCGTCCAGCTATCAGACGGTGCAGGCTGGCTGGCGCAAGCGCCAAGCAAACTAAGCAACGCCAGTACAGTGCTGCGCTTGAGCATCGCAAAAGGCTCCCTGATCAGGCTGATCATGCGTTGGCGCGCGCTTCAAGTACGGCCACGGCCGGCAGCACTTTACCCTCAACGAATTCGAGGAACGCGCCGCCACCGGTGGAGATATAGCTGATCTGCTCAGCAATGCCGTATTTGTCGATGGCTGCCAGGGTGTCGCCACCGCCCGCGATGGAGAACGCTGTGCTTTCGGCAATGGCCTGAGCCAGTACCTTGGTGCCGTTGCCGAACTGATCGAACTCGAACACGCCGACCGGACCGTTCCACAGGATGGTGCTGGAGGCCTTGAGCATCTCAGCAAACATGGCCGCGGTCTGCGGGCCAATGTCGAGGATCATGTCGTCTTCAGCCACGTCGGCAACTGCCTTGATCGTTGCTTCGGCGTCTTCGGCAAAGGCCTTGGCCACCACCACATCGACCGGCAGCGGCACGCTAACTTTGGCCGCGATGGCTTTAGCGGTGTCTACCAGATCAGCCTCATACAGCGACTTACCGACCGGGAAACCGGCGGCCGCGAGGAAGGTGTTGGCAATGCCGCCACCGACAATCAGCGAGTCGCAGATATCGGCCAGGGAGTTGAGCACATCCAGCTTGGTCGACACTTTGGAGCCCGCAACGATAGCCAGCATCGGACGGGCCGGCGCACCCAGGGCCTTGCCCAGTGCGTCCAACTCAGCCGCCAGCAGCGGGCCGGCGCAAGCTACTTTGGCGAATTTGGCCACGCCATGGGTCGAACCCTCGGCGCGATGGGCGGTGCCGAAGGCATCCATGACGAACACATCGCACAGGGCGGCGTACTGCTGAGCCAGCGCGTCGGCGTTTTTCTTCTCACCAGTGTTGAAGCGCACGTTTTCAAACAGCACCACTTCACCGGCTTTGATTTCAACGCCGCCGAGGTAATCCTTGATCAGCGGCACGTCACGGCCCAGCGCCTTGCTCAGGTAGGCGGCTACTGGAGCCAGGCTGTTCTCTTCGCTGAACTCGCCCTCGGTCGGACGGCCAAGGTGCGAGCAAACCATCACAGCAGCCCCTTTCTCCAGCGCCAGTTTGATGGTGGGCAGGGAAGCGAGGATGCGCGCGTCGCTCTTCACCACGCCGTCTTTGACGGGCACGTTGAGGTCTTCGCGGATCAGCACGCGCTTACCGGCGAGGTCGAGGTCGGTCATCTTCAGAACGGTCATAGCTTCAGTCCTTCACGGGAACAGGAGTAGTCAGGGAAAGGAAATGTTCGGCGACATCGAGCATGCGGTTGGCAAACCCCCACTCGTTGTCGAACCAGGCCAGCAGGTTAACCAGACGCGGCCCGGAGACGCGGGTCTGGCTGCCATCGACAATCGCCGAGTGCGGGTCGTGGTTAAAGTCGCAACTGGCGTGCGGCAGTTCGGTGTAAGCCAGCAAGCCCTTGAGCGGGCCGTTTAACGAGGCTTCACGCAGGACCGCATTGATCTCGGCGGCCGAGGTGTCGCGGGCGGTCTGCAGGGTGATGTCCAGGCAGGAGACGTTTACCGTCGGCACGCGCATGGCCTTGGCTTGAATACGCCCGGTCAATTCCGGCAGCAGGCGTTCGATCCCGCGTGCCAACCCGGTGGAAACCGGAATCACCGATTGAAAGGCCGAGCGCGTGCGGCGCAGGTCTTCGTGATGGTAAGCGTCGATCACCGGCTGATCGTTCATCGCCGAGTGGATAGTAGTGATCGACACGTACTCGATACCCACCGTCTCGTTGAGCAATTTGAGCAGCGGCACGCCGCAGTTGGTGGTGCAGGAGGCGTTCGACACCAGCCGCTCGCGGCCGGTCAGGTCGCCCTGATTAACCCCGAACACCACCGTAGCGTCGATATCCGCTTCGCTGGCCATCGGCTGCGAGAGCAGCACGCGCGGCGCACCCGCTTCGATAAAACGCTGCGCCTCGCCACGGCTGGTGTATTGACCGGAACATTCGAGCAACAGGTCGATGCCCAGCGCCGCCCAGTCAACGCCTTCCGGCGTGGCCTGGCGCAGCACTTTGACGCAATCGCCATTGATGTGCAGGCAATCACCGTCGACCTGCACCTCGCCGGGGAAGCGGCCATGGGTGGAGTCGAAACGCGTCAGGTATTCGATGCTGGCCTGATCGGCCAGGTCATTCAGCGCCACGATTTCCAGCTGCGCCCCGTCGCCACGCTCATGCAACGCACGCAGCACGCAGCGGCCGATACGGCCGTAACCGTTGAGGGCGATTCGATAGGGACGCTTGGACATGGTGTCTCGCAGGTTCGGAGTTCAACCCCCTCTCCCATTGATGGGAGAGGGCTGGGGAGAGGGTCGCTGGTAGCCGCAGCCCTCTCCCCCGACCCCTCTCCCGCAAGCGGGAGAGGGGAGTCAACGGATCAGGCGTCGAGCAGGTCGGCTGCGGTTTCCAGGAGGTTTTCAACGGTAAAGCCGAACTCCTCGAACAACTGCGCCGCCGGAGCCGACTCACCGAAAGTGGTCATGCCGATGATGCGACCTTCCAGACCGACGTACTTGTACCAGTAGTCGGCATGCGAGGCTTCGATGGCGATACGTGCGCTGACTTGCAGCGGCAGCACGGCCTGTTTGTAGCCAGCGTCCTGCTGGTCGAAGACGCTGGTCGACGGCATCGACACCACGCGCACCGAACGGCCTTCAGCGGTCAGCTTGTCGTAGGCGGCAACGGCCAGACCGATTTCCGAACCGGTAGAGATAAGGATCAGCTCAGGCTCGCCTGCGCAGTCTTTCAGCACATAGCCACCACGGGCGACATCTGCCAGCTGCTGGGCATCACGGCTCTGGTGCGGCAGGTTCTGCCGGCTGAAGATCAGCGCGCTTGGACCGTCAGCACGCTCGATGGCGTACTTCCACGCCACCGCCGATTCAACGGCATCGCAAGGACGCCAGGTATCGAGGTTCGGCGTGCCACGCAGGCTGGCCAGCTGCTCGATTGGCTGGTGAGTCGGGCCGTCTTCGCCCAGGCCAATGGAGTCGTGGGTGAACACATACAGCACGCGCTGTTTCATCAGTGCGGACATGCGCACCGCGTTGCGCGCGTATTCCATAAAGATCAGGAAGGTCGCGCCGTAGGGCACAAAGCCGCCGTGCAGGGCGATGCCGTTCATGATCGCGCTCATGCCGAACTCGCGCACGCCGTAGAACATGTAGTTGCCGCTGGCATCCGCGTCGGATACGCCCTTGCAGCCTTTCCACAGGGTCAGGTTGGAGCCGGCGAGGTCAGCCGAGCCACCGAGGAACTCTGGCAGCAGTGGACCGAAGGCGTTCAGGGTGTTCTGGCTGGCCTTACGGCTGGCGATGGTTTCGCCTTTGTCGGCGACTTCTTGAATATAAGCAGCCGCTTTGGCGGCGAAATCGGCCGGCAGCTCACCGCTGATACGGCGCTTGAATTCGCTGGCCAGCTCCGGGTAAGCGGCGGCGTAGACAGCGAAACGCTGATCCCACTCAGCCTCAGCTTTGGCACCGGCAGCTTTACCGTCCCATTCGGCATAGATATCAGCCGGGATTTCGAACGGGCCATGGTTCCAGCCCAACGTGGCGCGGGTCAGGGCGATTTCTTCATTGCCCAGCGGTGCACCGTGGCACTCTTCCTTGCCGCCTTTGTTAGGCGAGCCAAAACCGATGGTGGTTTTGCAGCAGATCAGGGTCGGGCGATCCTGTTCAGCACGGGCGGTTTCGATGGCGGTTTTGATTTCTTCGGCATCGTGACCGTCAACGTTGCGAATCACCTGCCAGCCGTAGGCTTCAAAGCGCTTGGGCGTGTCATCGGTAAACCAGCCTTCGACTTCGCCGTCGATGGAGATGCCGTTGTCGTCGTAGAAAGCGACCAGTTTTCCCAGCCCCAGAGTGCCGGCCAGCGAGCAGACTTCATGGCTGATGCCTTCCATCATGCAACCGTCGCCCAAGAAGGCGTAGGTGAAGTGGTCGACGATGGCGTGGCCGTCACGGTTGAACTGCGCGCCCAGTACCTTCTCAGCAATGGCGAAGCCGACGGCGTTGGCGATGCCCTGACCCAGCGGGCCAGTGGTGGTTTCCACGCCCGGCGTGTAGCCGTATTCCGGGTGACCCGGGGTTTTGCTGTGCAGTTGACGGAAGTTTTTCAGATCGTCGATCGACAGGTCGTAGCCGGTCAGGTGCAGCAGCGAGTAAATCAGCATCGAGCCGTGGCCGTTGGACAGCACAAAGCGGTCACGGTCGGCGAAGCTTGGGTTGCTCGGGTTGTGCTTGAGGAAATCACGCCACAGGACCTCGGCAATGTCCGCCATGCCCATCGGGGCACCGGGGTGGCCGCTGTTGGCTTTCTGCACGGCATCCATGCTGAGGGCACGAATGGCATTGGCTCGCTCACGACGGCTGGGCATCACTGAATCTCCTGCGGGGCTGCTTGGGCAACCGGGGGTCGAAAAAGGCGGCCATTTTCGCCCAGCCACGCCATGGGGGCAATCACAGATGGTCGTTAAGCCCCGACAATCGGTAATTAGCACCGGCAAAACGCCTCAAAGTGGCTTTTGCGCAGCCAGGCAGGGCGCGCGAAATAGCTCACCGTGCCACAAGCCTTGCACCGTGCGACGCATTACCAGCAACCAGACCAGTGCCAGCTTGGCCGCTAGCAGCAGGCCCACCCACGTAAAGAAGGCCAAGCCAGTCATGTGCTGCAGGGCAAAGGTGGCCAGGGTGAACACGCCCAGCGGGAAGGTGAATCCCCACCAGCCGAGGTTGAAGGGCAGCTCGCGACGCATGTAATGCTGAGTGAACAGGCTAGCCGCGACCAACCACCACAGCCCCGCGCCCCACAGCGCCAGCCCGCCGACCAGGCCCAGTTGCTGCGCCATTTCAGCAGCACCCTGCAACGCGGTGCCCTGCCAGGCGGACGGTGCGGCCTGCCCCAGGCTGATCAAACCCAGACAGCCGGTAGCCAGCGGCCCCAGCGGTAACCAACTGCTGGCGGCAAAGTCCATGTCCGGTAATTTGTGCAGGGCCAGACGCAACAGCACCAGGGCGATCAGAGCAAAGGCCAGGCTCAGCGATAAACCCCACAGCACATAGCCCAGGCTCAACAACAATTGCGCCGACTCAGCCCCCACGTGCGGTGCCAACGCCGCCGCGCCGCTGGCCACCACCTCCGGGGCCACGATGGGCAGCAGCCAAACCCCGGTGAGGCTTTCCAGCACATGTTTTTGCCGGGTAAACATCAAATACGGCACACCGAGTGCCGCGCCCATCGCCAACACCAGCGCCAGCCACCACAGCGCATGGGCCAGCGTCACCACGGGCGCGCCATACACAGGCGCAGCGAATAGCAGCATGCCGTTGATCACCTGCACCAACCCCATGGGTATGGCTCCCAGAAACATCGACTGCACCGGGTGATCGAGCATCGGCCACAGGGTGTCGCGAAACAGCAGCAGGCGCGCGGCAAACAGCACACTGAACAGCGCAAACAGCAGCACGGTCATGCACCACAGGCCTTCGGCCAGCAGCATTTGCCCGGGAAATGACAACGGCATCTTGGCCACCACTTGGGCCAGCACGCCGGTGCCCATGGTCATGGCGAACCAGTTGGGCGTGAACTGGCGGACAAAAGCCAGCGGCTCATGCAAACGGGTAAAGGGGCGCAACATCACGGCATTCCTCACAAACGATCGCTATTGGCGATCCATGACTGTGAGGTTAGGCACGGCCGTGCTATAGGTAAAATACATATAAAAGATACAAGGCATACCTTCTATTTATGAATCTGCATCACCTCAAGGTCTTTCTCGCCATCGCTCAAACCGGCAGCATCAGTGCCGGGGCCGCCCGCCTGTTTATCAGCCAACCAGCCGTGACCCGCGAAATCCGCGAACTGGAAGCACGCCTGCGCCTGCCGCTGTTCGACCGACAAAGCCGGGGCGTGACCCTGACCGCCGCCGGGCAACGCCTGCTGCCTTACGCCGAGCGCATCTTCGCCCTGGAGCAAGCCGCCGAGCGCGACCTGCAGGCGTTCGCCAACCTCGACTGCGGCGAACTGCATCTGGGGGCCAGCGCCACCCTGGGCAGCTACCTGCTACCGGCGCTGATCGCGGACTTTCATCAGCAGCATCCCGAGTTGCACGTGAGCCTGCAGATCGACAACACCGCCGCCTGCCTGCAGCAACTGGAACGCAACGCCATCACCCTGGCCTTTATCGAAGGCCCGTTCGCCCCGGAACAGGTCAACCATCGCCACCTTGGTACTGACGCTTTGCTGCCCGTGGCCAGCCCCCGCCATCCACTGGCCCGGCAAACAAGCGTCAGCCCAGAAGAGCTGGCCAGCGCGGCGTTGCTGATCCGCGAGCACGGCTCCGGCACCCGCGCCAGTCTTGAGCAGGCCTATCAGGCATTGGGGCTCACGCCACGGATCGCCATGGCTTTGGGCAATAGCGAAGCCCTGAAACGCAGCCTGCTTGCCGGTCAGGCCGTGGCCTGGATTTCCGAGTTGGCCTTGCAAGAAGAATTGCGCAGCGGGCAACTCTGCCGCCTGCCCGTCAGCGGCCTGCAGATCAGCCGCGACCTGCATGCCGTCTGGCGCCGCGAACACAGCCTGAGTCCGGCAGCCAGCGCCCTGCTGGAAGAAGTGACCAACGCCCTCACAGCGAGCAAGGGCAATATCAAAACTTTTTGATATTACCCTTGCTGGATAAAAAGTGTCTGACTAGACTGCCCATCCTATGAATATGCGCGCGCCACAACTGGCCTTCGAGCCCGTCGATGCCCTCACCGCCCTGTGCAAGGCCGGCGGCGACGCACTGCGCCTGAACATCCTGCGCGCGCTGACCAACGACTCGTTCGGCGTACTGGAGTTGGCGCAGATTTTTGCCACCGGCCAATCCGGCATCAGCCATCACCTCAAGGTGCTCGCTCAGGCCGGATTGGTGGCCACGCGCCGTGAAGGCAATGCAATCTTCTACCGACGCGCCTTGGCCCAGAGCGAACAACTGGGCAGTCGCTTGCACGCCGCCTTGTTAGATGAAGTGGATCAACTACCGCTGCCTGATGACGTGCAACAACGCATCGCCGCCGTACACAGCCAACGCGCAGCGACCAGTCAGGCCTTTTTCGCCCGCAGTGCCGCCAGCTTCCAGGCCCAACAAGACCTGATCGCCGGCCTGCCGCAATACCGCGATAGCCTGCTGACCCTGCTCGACTCACTGGGCTTTGCCAGCGACGCCAACGCCGTGGAAATCGGCCCCGGTGACGGCAGCTTTTTGCCCGCCTTGGCGCAGCGCTTCACCCACGTACTGGCCCTGGACAACAGCACGGCGATGCTGGCACTGGCGCAACAACGCTGCCACAACGACGGTCTGGACAATGTTCAATTGCTGCTGGTCGATGCCCTGCAGGACGACTACCCCGCCGCCGATTGCTTGGTGCTGAACATGGTGCTGCACCATTTCGCCGCCCCGGCCGACGCCCTCAAGCAACTGGCCCAGCGTGTGAAACCGGGCGGCAGCTTGCTGATCACCGAACTGTGCAGCCACAACCAAAGCTGGGCTCGCGAAGCCTGTGGCGACCTGTGGCTCGGTTTTGAGCAGGACGACTTGGCCCGCTGGGCCGCAGCAGCCGGGCTGGACAACGGCGAAAGCCTCTACGTGGGGCTGCGCAACGGCTTTCAAATTCAGGTGCGGCACTTTGCCAAACCGTCGATAACTCATGGCCTCCGGGCTGCAACCACCGGTCACCAACAGGAACCCGCACGATGAGCGAATATTCCCTCTTTACCTCCGAGTCCGTCTCCGAAGGCCATCCCGACAAAATCGCCGACCAGATTTCCGATGCGGTGCTGGACGCCATCATCGCCAAGGACAAACACGCCCGCGTGGCCGTGGAAACCCTGGTCAAGACCGGTGTGGCCATCGTCGCCGGTGAAGTCACCACCAGCGCCTGGGTTGATCTGGAGCAGATCGTCCGTGACGTCATCTGTGACATCGGCTACACCAGCAGCGACGTGGGCTTCGACGGCGCCACCTGCGGTGTGCTGAACATCATTGGCAAGCAGTCCCCGGACATCAACCAGGGCGTAGACCGCGCCAAGCCGGAAGATCAAGGCGCTGGCGACCAGGGCCTGATGTTCGGCTACGCCAGCAACGAAACCGACGTGCTGATGCCCGCGCCGATCTGTTTCAGCCATCGCCTGGTTGAGCGTCAGGCCGAGGCACGTAAATCCGGCCTGCTGCCATGGCTGCGCCCTGATGCAAAATCGCAAGTCACCTGCCGCTACGAAAACGGCCAGGTGGTCGGCATCGACGCCGTGGTGCTGTCCACCCAGCACAACCCGGAAGTGAAGTACGAAGACCTGCGCGAAGGCGTGATGGAGCTGATCGTCAAGCACGTGCTGCCGGCTGAACTGCTGCACAAAGACACCCAGTTCCACATCAACCCGACCGGCCAGTTCATCATCGGTGGCCCGGTGGGTGACTGCGGCCTGACCGGGCGCAAGATCATCGTCGACAGCTACGGCGGCATGGCCCGTCACGGCGGCGGCGCGTTCTCCGGCAAGGACCCATCCAAGGTGGACCGCTCGGCCGCTTACGCCGGTCGTTACGTGGCCAAGAACATCGTCGCCGCCGGCCTGGCTGAGCGCTGCGAGATCCAGGTGTCCTACGCCATTGGCGTGGCCCAACCGACCTCGATCTCGATCAACACTTTCGGCACCCACAAGATCGCCGAAGATCAGATCATCAAACTGGTGCGCGAGGTGTTCGACCTGCGTCCGTACGCCATCACCAAGATGCTCGACTTGCTACACCCGATGTACCGGGAAACTGCCGCCTACGGCCACTTCGGTCGCACCCCGGAGCAGAAGACGGTCGGCGACGACAGCTTCACCACCTTCACTTGGGAAAAAACCGACAAAGTTGCCGACCTGCGCGCCGCTGCTGGCCTGTAAGCCTTGCGCAACACCCGGAGCCCCGCCTTGTGCGGGGCTTTTTCTTGCCTGTGAATCCGTCCGTTAAGTAAAAGCAGCTAGGCTGAGTGAGCCATCTGCCGAGCAAGGACGCTCACCATGAAAGCCTGCATTGCCTGCTTGCTGCTGTTCAGCAGCCCCCTCTGGGCCGCCTGCCCCGACTGGCCCGTAAGCCACGCCACGCAAGAACTCAAAGCTCTCGGCCAACAACTCGCCAAGTGGGACGATGCCTACCACCGCCAAGGGCAAAGCCCGGTTGCCGATGAACTGTATGACCAAGCTCGCGCCACCCTGCAGCAGTGGCAAGCCTGCTTCCCCAGTATCGAACTCAGCCCAACTGACCCACTGACCAGCAGCGCCGGCTCACTGCCGCACCCGGTCGCCCACACAGGCCTGCACAAACTGGCGGATAAACTCGCGGTAGCCAACTGGATGGCCAGCCGTGATGACCTATGGATTCAACCCAAGGTCGATGGTGTGGCCGTCAGCCTTATCTACCGCCAGGGCCACCTGCAGCAAGTGATCAGCCGTGGCGATGGTCGCCATGGGCAAGACTGGACCACCCTGGCCCGGCAACTGCCTGCCATTCCAGCGCAGCTGCCCGGCGCGCCGGACCTGACCCTGCAAGGCGAGTTGTACTGGCGTCTGCCGGGGCACATCCAACAGCAACGCGGCGGCCAGGGCGCGCGCAGCACAGTGGCCGGGCTGATGAATCGGCAACAGCTAAACGCCGAAGAAGCCGCTGGGATTGGCCTGTTTGTCTGGGATTGGCCCGACGGCCCGGCCAGCATGCTGGCGCGCCTGCAGCAGCTAAACGCCTTGGGTTTTACCGACAGCTCGAGCTTGAGCCAGCCGATCCGCAGCGTCGCCGATGCCGCCCGCTGGCGCGAGCAGTGGTACCGCAGCGCGCTGCCCTTCGCCACTGACGGCGTGGTGTTACGACAGGCTCAGCGACCCGCTGCTGAGCGCTGGCGAGCCGAGCCGCCGGAGTGGGCGAGCGCGTGGAAACACCCGGCCAGCCAGGGTGTGGCCGTGGTTCAGGCAGTGGATTTTCGGATTGGCCGCAGCGGGCGCATTACCCCAGTGCTGCGCGTGCAACCGGTGAAGCTGGACGACAAACGCATTGAGTACCTGAGTGTCGGCTCGCTGCAGCGCTGGCAAACACTGGATGTGCGCCCCGGTGATCAGGTCGTGATTCGCCTCGCCGGGCTGACCATTCCAGCACTCGACAGCGTGTTCTGGCGTACCGAGCACCGCGCACCGCTGGCCGTGCCAACCGCTGAGGCTTACCACAGCCTGAGTTGCTGGCGCGCCACCAGCACCTGCGCCAGCCAGTTTCGCGCGCGCCTGGCCTGGCTCAGCGGCAAGCAGGGCCTGGCCTTGCCCGGCGTTGGCCCCGGCACGTGGAAAACCCTGCTAGAGGCGCAACTCGTCAGCGGCCTGCTCGACTGGCTACCGCTGACGGCAACCGAACTCATGCAAATCCCAGGCATAGGCGAGCGTCGGGCAGCGGCCTTGCAGGCGAGTTTTCAGCTGGCTAAAACACGTACGCAAGGGCAATGGCTGCACGCGTTGGGGGTTCCGCGCCCCGTGCAACTGGACGCCGATTGGGACAGCCTCACGCGACGCAGCGCCGCCGAATGGCAACAACAACCCGGCATCGGCACGCAGCGTGCGGCGCAGTTACAGGCGTTTTTCCAACACCCGGACGTACAGGCTTTGCGCGAGCAACTGCGCGCCGCGCGACTGGCCGGGTTTGCCGATCAATAGGCGCGGAACTCTTCGTGACAGGCCTTGCAGCTGTCTTCAACGCGCTGCATGGGGTCAACCAGCTTATGCGGCTTCAACGGCGGCGTCGCACTGGCCAGCACCAACGCGGCCGTGCTCGCCTCCATGGCGCGCGCCAATTCCTGAAAACGTGCCTGACGCTGCCAGACATCGTCCTTGGCGCGAGTCTCGCCCTCTTCTTCTTGCACTTGCGGGAAGTGCTGCCACGGCGTACGCGTCAGCTGGTCGAGGTTGATCGCCCCTGCGGCGAAGGCTTGCTCATTGAAGGGCAAACGCCCACGCAACATGCCGCCGAGGTCTTCACTCTGTTTGAGCATTTCTTTGAAGATGGTTTGTCGCTGGCCTTGCGGCGAGTTGGGGTCGACACCGCCACAACCACTGAGCAGCAACGCCAGCACAGCAAGGGACACATATTTACGCTTCATAACACCTTCACAGCCGAAAACCGGGTGGATAACGGGCGACAGTATCGCCAGCCATCCACTCAGGGCCAAGCGTGGTGTTTTGCCGCAGATTTCAACTTGGGCGGTAAAACTTATGCCGACACCACAAACAGACTGATGATCAGGCCCATGTTGACGAACCACACCAGCGAGCGCACCGGCGCCCAATCCGCCAGGTAGCAGATGAAATACAGCACGCGACTGGCGACAAAGGCCATTGCGTGCGCGATGATCACAGCAGCCGAAAAGGCCGGGGTCACTTCAAAGCTGTTGAGCTGCGCATTATTGGCGCGCCGGCCCAGGCCGGTCAGGCTGTTGAGCAGCGCGCGTGGATCGTGGTTGTGTTTGGGGCTGAAGCCGCCACTCACTGCCTTGGCCGTGACGGTGGAAAGATAAGGCAGAAACAACGCGATAAGGACACACCAGTAAGCAGTTGTCATGGAACATCTCCATTGAAGTGAGATGGTGAGCATGGTCGCTCTTACCAATCAGTGTCGATGGCATTCACGCAGAAAATACCTGGCAAAAAAGCCAAGTGAAGCCACATTGACTAAGCCCGCAGAGAAACTAATGTCTACATAGAACAACTTGGACGTTAGCTTCTGGAGTTCGCATGCACGGTTTGTCCCCCGCCTCCCCCTCTTTCTCCATGCGATTGCTGGTCCAGGCTTTGCCTTGGCTGCTGGCCGGCTTACTGATCTGGCTGGCAGTACCGACCTGGCTGTGTTTATTAATTGGCGCCGTCGGTAGTTTGACCGCTACTTTCGTTTTTGATCGCCGCCAAACGGTTGAAGTGGATCCTGCCACTGACACAACCAGCCTGCCTCTTGATGAACTCAATGCCTTTGCTCAGTCACTGGACACCCATGGCCACACAATGGTCAACGAGCTGAGCAAAGTGGACAACCTGTTGCACAACGCCATCAGCGAAATATCGCAGTCGTTCATGAACAGCAACTCACTGATTGATCGTTACAGCGAAAACAGCAACACAACAGGCGAGATCAATTTCAAGACGTTCGTCGACACGACTCAGAACACCCTGGGTTTCTTCGTCGAATCGACCATCGAAACCAGCCGCGTTTCCATGCAATTAGTAGAGCGCATGGAGCAGATCACACATAAGATCGGCCTGATTCTGAAGTCTTCAAGCGACATGGATTCCATCGCCAAACAAACCAACCTGCTGGCACTCAACGCCGCCATCGAAGCCGCTCGCGCGGGTGAGGCTGGACGCGGTTTTGCTGTGGTGGCCGATGAAGTTCGCGCCTTATCCAATCGTTCAACCCAGTTTTCCGACGTCATCAACACCCACATCAGCGGCGTATACGAAGACCTGAAAAAAGCCGAAGACGCCGTCAGTCAACTTGCGGCCAAGGACATGTCTTTCGCCCTCAGCTCAAAAAAACAGGTTGAGAACATGCTGGGGCACTTGCACAGCATCAATGGCCACACCCTGACGGTCGTCACTGAACTTGGCGAGCTGTCACAGTCCATCGGCGGCACGGTAAACCAAGCCCTGACAGCCATGCAGTTTCAGGACATGTGCAGCCAATTGCTGGAGCTGATGCGCAAGTACTGCAACAAGCTGGTGGTGTATTCCTCATCGCTGAACGCCCTGTCCGCGTGCGAGCCCGCGCAACAATTGCAAGAACTTCGTGCTGCCAACGACGTGTTCAAACAGCCTCCCCATAACCCTGTAGCCCAATCCGATCTGGCTGCCGGCGGCATCGATCTTTTCTGAGATTCAGACATGACCAACACAAGCACAGTGTCTCTGCATCCCGCCACACGCTTTGACTTCAACAGCTTTCGCGACTTTCGCAAAGACTATGACGCAGCGTTGGATAACCCATCAGTGCGCGTGCTGATCGTCGACATGAAAAATGTGCAATACATCGACTCCGCTGCACTGGGGATCCTGTTACTACTGCGTGATCACGCCATTAACGTGAACAAAACGGTGGAGATACATAACCTGCACGGCATTGCCAAAGAAGTACTGGAAATTGCCAATTTCCAAAAAATCTTCACTATTCGCTAACCCCATGCGCCCTCTACACATCCTCGCCGTTGACGATGATCCGTTGATTGGCCTCGTTATCAGCACCTTTACGCGCCAACTGGGCCATACCTGCCAGCTCAGCAGAAGCGGCGAAGACGCTTTGGCGCTCTATGCTGAAAGCGACTTTGACTTGGTTCTCATCGACAAAATGATGCCCGGCATGGATGGTTTGCAAACCACCCAACGCGTAAGAGCATTGCAAGAGAAGAGTGGGTGGCGGCCCATTATCATGCTCTCTGGCGCGAGCGATCTTAACGAGCAAGTACTGGCACTGAACTCCGGCTGTGACGACTTTCTCGCCAAGCCCATCAACTTCCAGATTCTCGAAGCCAAGATCAATTCGTTTTGGCGCATCGCCGATATGCAGCAACAGATTGCGCGCAACAATGAAGAGTTGCAGCGATACGCCAATCTGGAGGCCGAAGAAAAACGCATCAGCAGCTTCCTGATGGAGCGGCTGGTACGCCGTGACATGCTCAACAACCTGAACATTGAGCATTATTTAAAGCCGGCCAGCGTGGTCTCCGGCGATCTACTTTTGGTCTCAGCCTCTCAAAGCAATGATCTGTACGTGATGCTAGCCGATGCCACGGGCCATGGACTGCCGGCGGCGCTAAGCCTGATCCCGCTGTCGCAAACCTTTTATACGATGACGAACAAAGGATTCCGGCTGAGCTCCATCATGCGCGAGCTTAACCAGCAACACCGCGCGCACAGCCCATCTGATCGTTTTGTCGCAGCGATGGCGGCCTGTTATCGCCCCCTTGATAACACGCTGGAAGTTTGGAACGGCGGCATACCGCCTGCATTTCTACTCGATGAAAAAGGCCAAGTGCTCTGTCGCTTCAACTCTGCTCACCTGCCATTGGGCATTGTCGACAACACACTCTTCGACAGCACCGTTGAAGTGGTCAAACTGGCCGACGAGAACACGCAACTGTTCATGTATTCCGACGGGCTTATCGAGGCAGAAAATGCTGACGGGCAGGCATTTGGTAAAGCACGCCTGGAGCAGTTACTGCATCAGGCCGCCAGCACGCGTTTGGTAAACCTACAAGCCAGCTTGGCTGACCACCTGGGTAACCATCCCGCGCATGATGATGTGTCTTACCTGCAATTGCTGTGCAAAGAGCGAACAACGCCACACGCAGCGCCATCAAGCCCCCTGCTGAGCGCACCGAACACCGCCGATAACTGGGGGCTACAACTGCGCCTGAGCGCCTCACAACTGCAACACCTCGACCTGGAACCCTTGATCACCAATTTTTGCCAGAGCCTGGGCCTGGAAGAGTCTCGCCAGGGTGTTTTCGGATTAATCCTGCGCGAACTGCTTTCCAACGCGTTGGATCATGGCCTGCTAGGGCTTGCGTCTAACCTGAAACATGAAATCGATGGCTTCGAACGCTACCGCCAGTTGCGCAGCGAACGCTTGCAGGCGCTGGATTACGGCGAAATTAATTTGGATATCAAGCAGCACAGAGACGCCAACACGAACCGCCTGATCCTTAGCGTCCGCGACAGTGGCCCCGGTTTTGACTTTGCAAAACTGGAGCAGGCAAGCCTGCAGAATGACGCTGATCGCTACCACGGCCGCGGCCTTCTGCTGCTGCGAAAAATTTGTTCGAGCCTCGAATTTCGGGGTAACGGCAACCAGGTAATTGCTGAACTACACTGGGCAAACGAAGACGTGGCAGGCGCCACTAACGGGAATTAGCCACGGATTTTAGGGGGCAAAATATAAATGGGGAAATCGATCCTGATTGTGGATGACTCAGCATCCATTCGCCAAATGCTGGCTTTTACCCTGCGCTCTGCCGGCTATGAGGTTGACGAAGCGGTAGATGGTAAGGAGGGGCTGGGCAAGGCACAACGTAAAGCCTATCAACTGATTTTCACGGACCAAAACATGCCCAATATGGATGGTCTTACGCTGATCAAAAGCCTGCGCGGATTGCCCAATTACCGCACCACTCCCGTGCTGATGCTCACGACTGAGTCCAGCGACACCATGAAACAGCAAGGCCGCGCCGCCGGCGCAACAGGCTGGCTGGTAAAGCCTTTTGATCCGCCAAAACTGCTGGAAGTGACCAAAAAGGTGCTCCCATAGAACGCAGTAACGCGCAGGCAGATCATTATGAATGCTGGCATGGAGCAATTTCTCGAGGTGTTTTTCGAGGAAGCTGAGGAACACTTGGCTAACCTTGAACACCTGCTACTTACACTGGATATCGCCGCACCTGATCGAGAAGCCCTGGATGGCATTTTCCGGGCCGCGCATTCGATAAAGGGCTCCAGCGGCATGTTCGGTTTTGACGACCTGACCGCCGTTACCCATGTATTGGAAACACTCCTGGACAAAATACGGGGCGGCAAAATTGCTCTGCGCGTTGAGATGGTTGACGTGTTCCTGCAATCACGGGACGTTTTAGGCCAGTTGCTGGCCTGCCACAAACAATCCCGCCCCGACCCGAGTATTCCAGTGGCGGCCACTGTCACCCGCCTGCAAGCACTGATCGACAGCGAGTCCTCTGCCCAGCCTCCTGAGCCCTCAGCGATAGAGAATGCGTACGGATTTTTCGATGCTGACCCTGGCGAATCACAGAGCGCTATAGCTCCGCCTGATCAGCACAGCACTGCCAGCACCCGCGCACCAGAAGATGATGAATTCGGCTTCTTCGATGACCAACCAGGCGCACCGAATCAGCCCGCCCCAGTCGTCAGCAATGATGCCTATGGTCTTTTCCTGGACACGCCTGCAGCAGACAACGAAACCACTGTAGGCGTTGCGGCTTCGCACTTAAGCCAGCAGGACGCTCCGCCGAGCACCACGCTAAACGACAGGCGTGCGGGGGATAGGCGCAGTGAAGATCGTCGAAGTGTTGCACCACCATCGTCTGCCCCTGCGAAACCCAATGGTGATGTTGAATCCAGTTCAATCCGCGTCAGCGTTGAAAAGATCGACAGCCTGATCAATCAGGTCGGTGAGTTGGTAATCACCCAAGCCATGCTCGCGCAACTCACTGCGGGCCTTGATCCGGCGATCTTTGAAAAGATCAATCAGGCCCTCGGCCAGTTGGAGCACAACACGCGCGAACTGCAAGAGTCGGTCATGTCGATTCGCATGCTGCCAATTAGTTTTATCTTCAACCGCTTCCCCAGGGTGGTCAGAGACACAGCCAGTAAACTGGGGAAAAAGGTCGAGCTGATTCTGCAGGGCGAGCACACCGAATTGGATAAGGGTGTGATCGAAAAGCTCACCGATCCGCTCACCCACATTATCCGCAACAGCGTCGACCACGGCATAGAGTTGCCCGCCGAACGCCTGGCGGCAGGTAAACCGGAACACGGCACAGTGCGTCTTTCGGCCTTCCACCAGGGCGGGCGCATCGTGGTTGAGATCAATGACGACGGCAAAGGGCTGGCCCGCGACAAGATCCTCGCCAAGGCCTGCGAGCAAGGCCTCCCAGTCAATGATGAGATGCCCGACAGCGAGGTCTGGCAACTGATCTTTATGCCCGGCTTTTCCACCGCAGAGGCGGTCACCGACCTCTCCGGAAGAGGCGTTGGCATGGACGTGGTACGTCGCAACATTTCCGCCATCGGTGGCCGCATCGATATCGAATCGCTAGCGGGCCATGGCACACGTATCACCATTCGCCTGCCACTGACGCTGGCCATCCTCGACGGCATGATCGTCGCCAGCGGCACCGTGCATTACGTCATACCACTGACCAACATCATCGAGTCCCTGCAACCTAAGGCTGACGACATCCGCAGCATGCGCGGCACTCAGCGGAGCGTGATCCGCGTACGCGGCGAGTACCTCACCCTGCTTAGCCTGCACCGCCTGCTTAACCTAGAAGGCGAACCACCTGCACCCTGGGAGGCGATCGTGCTGATCCTTGAAGCCGAAGGTCGAAAGTTCGCCCTATTGGTCGACGATCTGGTCGGTCAGCAGCAGGTGGTGATTAAAAGTTTGGAACAGAACTTCCGCCGCATCGACGGCATTACCGGCGCCACCATCATGGGCGATGGCAGCGTTGCCCTGATTCTCGACGTCGACGCATTGCCGCGCCTGGCCAGTCATGGAGAACTAGTCAATGAATCCTGCGAGTAACAACAACAGCAGTGAGCCGGTGCAAGAATTTCTCACCTTTACCCTGGGCAGCGAGGAATACGCCATCGATATCCTGCGCGTGCAGGAGATTCGCGGTTACGACCAAGTCACGGCAATTGCAAACAGCCCTGCCTTTATAAAAGGCGTGATTAATTTGCGCGGCGCTATCGTGCCGATCGTCGATCTGCGTATCAAATTCAACCTAGCGTCAGTGACCTATGACCCGTTCACCGTGGTGATCATTCTCAATGTGCTCAACCGCATTGTTGGCATCGTTGTGGACTCTGTCTCCGATGTGCTGGCCTTGATGCCGAATGACATCAAGCCCGCTCCAGAGTTTGGCGGCAGTTTCGACACCCAGTACCTGATGGGCCTGGCTACCGTCGAGGAGCGCATGTTGATTCTGGTCAACATCGAGCAACTCATGAGCAGCCAGGAAATGGCCCTGCTCAACGAGGGTCGCGACGCATGAACAGCAACATTGCCTGCAACACCCTAAAGCTTCCCCAAGCGCACCTGCCTGCAGTCCGGCCGAGCCGCGCCTGCCCTGTCGTTTTCTCGGCCTGAGCCAAGGAGCACACATGCGTACCAACCTGCCCATCACCAATCAGGAATTCGTCCTACGCGACGGCATGACCATTGTCTCGCGTACCGATCTGAAGGGTCGCATCACCTTTGTCAACGACGACTTCATCGAGGCCAGCGGTTTCGCCGAGTCTGAATTGATCGGTGAACCCCATAACATCTTGCGCCACCCAGACATGCCCGAGGCCGCCTTCGCTGACATGTGGACAACCCTCAAGGCCGGACGTCCCTGGACCGGCATGGTTAAAAATCGGTGCAAAAACGGTGACTATTATTGGGTAATCGCCAACGCCACGCCGATTCGCGAAGGCAACTCCGTGGTGGGCTACATGTCGGTGCGCACCCGCGCCAGCCGTGAACAAGTGCAAGCTGCCGAGCACTTGTATCAGCTATTCCGTGACGGCAAGGCCAAGGGCTGGGCGATCCATGAAGGCAAGGGTGTAAAACTCGGACTGCTTAATAGCCTCGTTCGGCTCTCAGAACGTTTCAGCCTGGGCGGCAAGTTCGCCCTGCTCGGTCTCGGCAGTGTGCTGGCCTCACTTGCGGCAGCCGCAGCGGCCAACAGCGGTAACCTGGCATTACTGGCCGTGCCGGTCGCCATCCTCCTGCTGACCCTGATCGGCGGCCTGCGCCTGAGCAGTGCTCTCGGACAGTCGCTGGAAAATGCCACTGAACATTTGGAGCGCTTTGCCCAAGCCAATTTCGACGGCATCGTCGAAGCCAGCGGCAATGACCAACTGGCGCAAATGCGCCTGGCGTTGAAACGCCTGCAAACCCGGCTCGGTTTCGAGTTCGCCGACACCAGACGCAACGCCCAGGCCAGCCTGCGTATCCGTCAGGCGCTGGATGTTGCAGCGACCAACATTATGGTCGCCGATGCCGGCTACAACATCATCTACACCAACAAAGCCCTGCAGGCGATGTTCCACAACGCCGAGAGTGATCTGCGCGCTCAGCTAACGACCTTCGATGCCAGCAGCATCCTCGGTAGTAACATCGACATTTTCCACAAGAACCCGGCACACCAGCGAGGCTTACTCGATCGCCTGCAGCAGACGTTCCAGACGCATCTGGTCATCGGTGGACGCACCTTCGACCTAATCGTCAATCCGATTGTCCACAGCGGCAAGCGTATCGGTACGGTAGTCGAGTGGAAGGACATGACCGCCGAACTCGCCGTACGCGAGCGCGAACTGACCTTGGCTGCAGAAAACGCACGGATCAAAATCGCCCTCGACAATGTCAGCAGCAGCGTGATGATCGCCGACAACGAACGCAACATTATCTATATGAACCATACCGTCAAAGCGATGATGCAGAACGCCGAAAGCGACCTGCGCAAGGCTCTGCCGAGCTTCGACGCCAGCCGCTTGCTGGGTGGCTCCATCGACCAGTTCCACAAGAACCCGGAGCACCAGAAACACCTGCTGGGGACATTCACCAGCACCTTCCGCGCCCAAATCGAAGTCGGTGGCCGCACCTTCGCCCTGGCTGCCAACCCGGTTATCAGCGAGGGCGGCGAGCGCCTCGGTGCCGTGGTCGAGTGGAGTGATCGCACCGTAGAGGTCGCCGTCGAACGCGAAGTGGCCGACGTAGTTAACGCCGCTGCCGCAGGCGATTTCACACGCCGCCTGGAACTGCGCGACAAGCACGGCTTCCTGCTCAACCTTGCAACCGGCCTCAATCAACTGGTGGAGACCGCCGACAAAGGCCTGCAGGACGTAGTCCGCATGCTCGGTGCGCTCGCTCAGGGTGACCTGACGCAACGCATCACTGATGAATACCACGGCACCTTTGGCCAATTGAAGGACTTCTCCAACGAAACGGCCATCAGCCTCTCGCGCATGCTCGGACAAATCCGTGAAGGCGCCGACACCATTTATACGGCCGCCAATGAGATCTCTGTCGGCAATACTGACTTGTCTTCCCGTACTGAGGAACAGGCCTCAAGCCTGGAAGAAACCGCATCAAGCATGGAAGAACTCACCAGTACGGTGAAACTTAATGCCGATAACGCCAGGCAAGCCAACTCGCTGGCCATGAACGCCTCTGAGGTAGCCAGCGATGGCGGCCAATTGGTTGAGCGCGTGGTGCAAACCATGTCATCGATCAACGACTCCTCCCGCAAGATCTCCGACATTATCGGCGTGATTGACGGCATCGCCTTCCAAACCAATATCCTGGCTCTCAACGCTGCAGTGGAAGCCGCACGGGCCGGTGAGCAAGGCAGAGGATTTGCGGTGGTCGCTGCCGAAGTCCGTAATTTGGCGCAACGCTCGGCAGCAGCCGCCAAAGAAATTAAAACGCTGATTTCCGACTCGGTCGACAAGGTCGAAACAGGCAATACCCTGGTGGCTCAGGCGGGCAAGACGATGAGCGAGATCGTGACTGCCATCAAACGCGTCACGGATATCATGGCCGAGATCGCAGCAGCCTCCGCCGAGCAGAGTACGGGCATCGAGGAAGTCAACGGTGCCGTCAGCCAGATGGACGAGATGACACAACAGAACGCGGCGCTAGTCGAACAGGCCGCAGCAGCAGCCGAATCTCTGCTTGATCAAGCAGCAGCCATGACCGAAGCAGTCGGCATCTTCAAAGTTGAGCAGGCCGGTCAGCGCACGCCCTCGGCCTCGCCGGTAGCGTCCCGCGCCGCCAGCATGCCATTACGCAGCGAGCAACCACCACGTAACGACAGGAGCCCTCGCCAGGCACTGCCACGTGCGAGCAGTCACGATGATGAATGGGAGCAGTTCTGAAGCACTGCAGCCCAGTGCCGCCGCAGTTCACCGGCACTGGGCATTCAGCGTCATTAAGGAGCTGGTATGGCTGATGAAGAACGCGAATTTGACTATCGCATCGGGGATTTCCAGCAAGTACGACGCCTGCTTTATGAACGCTCGGGTATCAGTCTTTCGGATAGCAAGGAACAGATGGTTTACAGCCGCCTCGCCAGGCGACTGCGCGCGCTCGGGCTAAATAGCTTCACCGCGTATTTTAGCCACCTGAAACAGTACGACGAAGAGTGGCAGGAGTTCGTCAATGCCTTAACTACAAACCTCACTTCATTCTTCCGCGAGAGCCATCATTTTGTCTCTCTTGCCGAGCACCTGAAAAAGCATCCACGCCGAAATGGCCCCGTGCGTATTTGGTGTTCGGCTGCGAGCACCGGCGAGGAGCCGTATTCGTTAGCCATCACCGCCATGGAAGCCTTCGCCAGCCTGCACCCACCTGTACAGATCATTGCGTCGGATATCGACACTGGCGTACTGCAAACCGCTGCCCAGGGCATTTACCCACTGAGTCGTATCGACCAGATGAGCAACGAGCGTAAGAAGCGCTTTTTCCTGCGGGGCAAGGGCAGCCAAGAGGGCATGGTGCGTGTGCGTGATGAACTGCGTGAGCTGATTGAGTTTCAGCAGATCAACCTTCTTGACCCGCGCTGGCCAATCGAACCCGGCCTGGATGTGATCTTCTGTCGGAACGTGATGATCTATTTCGATAAACCGACCCAGCAGCATTTACTGGAGCGCATGGTCAAGTTACTGCGCAACGACGGACTATTCTTTGCAGGCCACTCAGAAAGTTTTGTCCACGCAACCCACTTAGTCCGCCTGATAGGTCGGACAGTTTATCGGCCAGCAAATCCGAGCAGTGGTCGCCCATGAGCTACGACTACACCAGCGAACTGGCGCCTAACACTTACTTTGACCGTCACTTTAATAGTGAGGCGGTAAAGATTCTGCCTGGCGAATACTATGTTACTCAGCGTGATCTGCTGATCGTCACCGTACTTGGCTCCTGTGTTGCTGTATGCCTGCGCGATCGCAGCAACGGCATCGGCGGTATGAATCATTTCATGTTGCCGGGCAATACCGAGGAAGGCGGCAACCCACTCTCCAGTTCCGCTCGCTACGGTGTATATGCCATCGAAATCCTCATCAACCACTTGCTGAAACTGGGCGCCCAGCGCCGCCATTTCGAGGCCAAGGTATTTGGTGGTGCCAGCGTGCTGCGTGGTTTCGGCACCAATAATGTAGGCAAACGCAACGCCGAATTCGTGCTCGACTACCTGCATACCGAAGGCATCCCAGTGGTGGCGCAGGATCTGCTCGATACCTATCCACGCAAGGTTTATTTCTTCCCCAGTTCAGGCAAGGTGATGCTCAAGAAGCTCAAATCCCTGCACAACACAACGCTGCTTGACCGGGAAATGGAATACAGCCTGCGCATCAAGAAAACGCCCGCCTGTGGCGAAATTGATCTCTTTTAGGAGCTCTCATGCCGATCAAGGTTTTGGTTGTTGACGACTCCGCACTGATTCGCGCGGTACTTAAAGAAATCATCCAGCAGGATCCCGAGCTGCTGTTGATCGGTCAGGCACCCGATGCTTACGTCGCGCGTGATCTGGTTAAGCAATTCAACCCCGACGTCATTACCCTCGACATTGAAATGCCGCGCATGGACGGTTTGAGCTTTCTGGAAAAGCTGATGAATGCGCGCCCTACACCCGTGATCATGATTTCATCGCTGACCGAAAGTGGTTCTGAGGCCACTTTTCGCGCCTTGGAACTGGGTGCCGTGGACTTCGTTGCCAAACCCAAACTGGGTATTCGCGAAGGCATGGAGGCGTATGCCGATGACATACGCGACAAAATCAAAGCGGCCAGCCGCGCACGCTTACACAAACCTCGGGCATCCGCCGACCCTGTCAGCAACCGTGATAAGGCACCGACTGCAACGCGGGCACCCATCATTGGCACCGAGAAGATCATCGCCATAGGTGCGTCAACCGGCGGAACGGAAGCGATCAAAGATGTACTGCTCGACATGCCCGCCGACAGTCCGGGAATCGTCATCACGCAGCACATGCCGCCCGGCTTCACCCGCACATTTGCCGAACGCTTGAACCGAATCAGTCGCTTGCACGTAATCGAAGCCCAAGGCGGTGAGCGCATTCTGCCCGGCCATGCGTTTGTGGCGCCTGGCGATCATCACCTACTCGTCGAACGCAGCGGCGCCAATTACATCACGCGACTCTCGGAGGGGCCGCCAGTGCATCGCCACCGCCCCGCCGTTGACCCCATGTTTGAGTCGGTGGCGCAATCAGCAGGTCGAAACGCAATTGCTGTTTTGCTGACCGGCATGGGCAAAGATGGCGCCCTAGGCCTTAAGAACATTCGTGAGGCCGGTGGCTACACCGCGGCTCAGGACGAGGCCAGTAGCGTGGTGTACGGCATGCCACGCGAAGCGATGCTGCTGGGCGCTGCAGAAGACATTCTGCCGCTCAACAAAGTGGCAAATGCGCTGACTCAGCAAGTTAAGCTGCGCGGTGGTGGCAACCGCGTTTAAGCGATGCGACGGAAAGCCTTTGGCTAAATCTTCAGCATGGCTATAATCACACCCGCTTCACGCAATCGGCACCGCTCCGATTGCTCCCGCCACCTGTCCGAGGGGCGCTGCAGCAAACCCTGTTAAACAGGGCTTTGTCAGGCTCGGATAGGGCGTTAACCATACGCATCAACGGCGCCCATTCGCAGACAACGAATGGAGTGCTTTATGAGCGCCACTTTTACTGATTTTAAAGTCGCTGACATGTCCCTGGCTGCCTGGGGCCGTCGCGAAACCATCATCGCTGAATCTGAAATGCCTGCCCTGATGGGCCTGCGCCACAAATATGCCGGCGCACAGCCGCTTAAAGGCGCAAAGATCATCGGCTGCATCCACATGACCATCCAGACGGCCGTACTGATCGAAACCCTGACTGCACTGGGCGCTGAAGTACGCTGGTCGTCGTGCAACATCTTCTCGACTCAGGACCAAGCAGCTGCCGCCATCGCTGCCGCCGGCATCCCTGTATTCGCTTGGAAGGGCGAGACTGAAGAAGAGTACGAGTGGTGCATCGAGCAGACCATCCTCAAGGACGGTAAGCCGTGGGATGCCAACATGATCCTCGACGACGGCGGTGACCTGACCGAGATCTTGCACAAGAAATACCCGCAGATGCTGGAACGCATCCACGGCGTCACCGAAGAGACCACCACCGGCGTACACCGCCTGCTGGACATGCTGGCCAAGGGCGAGCTGAAAATCCCGGCCATTAACGTCAACGACTCGGTGACCAAGAGCAAGAACGACAACAAGTACGGCTGCCGTCACAGCCTGAGCGACGCGATCAAGCGCGGCACCGACCACCTGCTGTCCGGCAAGCAAGCGCTGGTCATCGGCTACGGCGACGTGGGCAAGGGCTCGGCGCAATCGCTGCGTCAGGAAGGCATGATCGTTCGCGTGACCGAAATTGATCCGATCTGCGCCATGCAAGCCTGCATGGACGGCTACGAAGTGGTTTCGCCGTTTATCGATGGCATCAACGACGGTACCGCCGCCAGCATTGACGCACAGTTGCTGAGCAAGATCGACCTGCTGGTAACCACCACCGGCAACGTCAACGTCTGCGATTCCAACATGCTCAAGGCCCTGAAAAAGCGCGCTGTGGTGTGCAACATCGGCCACTTCGACAATGAAATCGACACTGCTTTCATGCGTAAAAACTGGGCGTGGGAAGAAGTGAAGCCACAGGTGCACAAGATCCACCGCACCGGCGCTGGCAGCTTCGATCCGCACAACGATGACTACCTGATTCTGCTGGCCGAAGGTCGCCTGGTGAACCTGGGCAACGCCACTGGTCACCCAAGCCGAATCATGGACGGCTCGTTCGCCAACCAGGTACTCGCACAAATGTTCCTGTTCGAGCAGAAGTTCGCTGACCTGTCGGCTGACAAGAAAGCCGAGCGCCTGACCGTGGAAGTACTGCCGAAGAAGCTCGACGAGGAAGTTGCGCTGGAAATGGTTAAAGGCTTCGGTGGTGTTGTCACCCGCCTGACCAAAACCCAGGCCGACTACATCGGTGTTAACGCTGAAGGCCCATTCAAGCCAGAAGCCTATCGCTACTAATGCGTAGGGTGGATAAGCCCATGGCTTATCCACCGCCGACTTCCCGCAAGGTGGATGGAAAAACGCCATCCACCCTACGTCTCCAAGGCTAGAAACCCTATGAGCCAAGAACGCCGTTACAGCTTCGAGTTCTTCCCCACGAAGACCGATGCCGGGCATGAAAAACTGATGACCGTGGCGCGCCAATTGGCGAGCTACAAACCAGACTTTTTCTCCTGCACCTACGGTGCCGGGGGCTCCACCCGTGATCGCACACTCAACACCGTGCTGCAACTCGATGGCGACGTGAAGGTGCCGACCGCTCCGCACCTGTCCTGCGTGGGCGACAGCAAAGCCGAGCTGCGTGAGCTGCTGAACCTGTACAAGAACGCCGGAATCAAGCGCATAGTCGCTCTACGCGGTGACCTGCCTTCGGGTATGGGCATGGCCAGTGGCGAACTGCGTTACGCCAACGAACTGGTCAATTTTATCCGTGAAGAAACAGGCGATCACTTCCATATCGAAGTGGCCGCTTACCCGGAAATGCACCCACAGGCACGAAACTTCGAAGACGATATCGCCAACTTCGTACGCAAGGCCAAAGCCGGCGCGGACAGTGCAATTACCCAGTACTTCTTCAACGCCGACTGCTACTTCTACTTTGTCGAGCGCGTGCAAAAGCTGGGCGTGGATATTCCGGTGGTGCCGGGCATCATGCCGATCACCAACTACAGCAAGCTGGCGCGCTTCTCCGATGCCTGCGGCGCGGAAATCCCGCGCTGGATACGCAAGCAACTGGAAGCCTACGGTGACGATACCGACAGCATCCAAGCGTATGGCGAGCAGGTCATCACTGAAATGTGCGAGCGCCTTCTGCAGGGCGGCGCACCGGGTTTGCACTTCTACAGCATGAACCAGGCTGAACCGAGCCTGGCGATCTGGAACAACCTCAAGCTGCCACGCTGAGGCTGATCTCTTCGGCCATGACGCTAACGTGTCATGGCCGCCTCCCCCTTGCACATGACTTTACCCCTCAGTGTTCACGGCCTCAGATACACACCGCAGCCACACGCTGGCGAATCCGACTTGACCAGAGGGTCAACCCTGCATAGCGTGAAGCTTAAGACCACAATGGAGTGACTCAATGGTCAGCCGTAAAACCATCAATGCATCGGTTACCCCCAAAGGCAGCCTGGAAACCCTCTCCCAGCGCGAGGTGCAACAACTGCGCGCAACCGGATCTGGCAGTGTGTATGCACTGTTCCGCCAATGCGCCCTGGCAATCCTCAACACCGGCTCACACAGCGATAACGCCAAGACCATCCTAGAAGCCTACCCGGATTTCGAAATCAGTATCCTGCAGCAGGATCGCGGCATTCGCCTTGAGCTGTTCAACGCCCCTGCGGATGCCTTTGTCGATGGCGAGATGATCGCCAGCACCCGTGAAATGCTCTTTAGTGCTTTGCGCGATATTGTTTACACACAAAGCGAGCTGGAGCATCAGCGCATCGATTTCAGCAGCTCGCAAGGCATCACCGATTACGTATTCCACCTGCTGCGCAACGCCCACACCCTGCGCGCCGGCGTCGAGCCGAAGATCGCGGTGTGCTGGGGCGGTCACTCGATCAGCACAGAGGAATACAAGTACACCAAGAAGGTCGGTCACGAACTTGGCCTGCGCGGCCTGGACATCTGCACCGGCTGCGGTCCCGGCGTGATGAAAGGCCCGATGAAAGGGGCGACCATCTCCCACGCTAAACAGCGCAACGTTCAAGGCCGCTACTTGGGCCTGACCGAGCCGGGCATCATCGCCGCCGAAGCGCCCAACCCTATCGTCAATGAACTGGTCATCCTGCCGGACATCGAAAAACGCCTGGAAGCCTTCGTCCGCCTGGGACATGGCGTGATCATCTTCCCCGGCGGAGCGGGCACTGCCGAAGAGTTACTTTATCTGCTGGGCATCCTCATGCACCCGGATAACCAGCACATGCCCTTCCCGCTGATCATTACCGGGCCGAGCAGCGCCAAGCAGTACCTCAAACAACTGCATGCCTTTATCGGTGCAACCTTGGGCGAGGCCGCGCAACAACGCTACAGCATCATCCTCAACGACCCGGAACAAGTGGCACGGGAGATGGCGCTGGGTATCAAGGCGGTCAAACAGTTCCGCCGCGAACACAACGACGCCTTCCACTTCAACTGGCTGCTGAAAATCGACGAGAGCTTCCAGCACCCGTTTGAGCCGACCCACGCCAACATGGCCGCGCTCAACCTGACGCGCGCGCAACCGGGGCACGAACTGGCGGCCAATCTGCGTAGGGCGTTTTCCGGGATTGTCGCCGGCAACGTCAAAGATCAGGGCATTCGTTTGATCGAACAACACGGCCCGTACCACATCAGCGGTGACCCCGAAATCATGCAGCAGCTTGATCAACTGCTGAAAGCCTTCGTCGACCAACACCGCATGAAGCTGCCAGGTGGCAGTGCTTATGTGCCCTGCTACAAGCTGGTCACCTGAGCCGACCAGCAGCCCGACAAAAACAGTCCGCCTCGCGCGATAGCCGCTACAGTAAGTACAGGCATTTGTAACCGCGCGAGTGAGGTCACCGCACCATGGCCAGACTGTATGCGTTGCTTGTCCTACTGTGTGTCAGCGTTGTGAGTCACGCCCAGCCACTTAAGGTATGCACCAATGAGTGGCCCCCCCTATACCTTGCTGGAAGAGGGTCAGGTGCGCGGCATTGATGCTGATCTTCTGCATCTGGTGCTGACCAATCTCGGCATCAGTTATGACATCACCCTGGAACCCTGGCGTCGCTGCTTGCGCAAGATGAATGACGGCAAGCTGGACATTTTGCTCGACGCTTTTTATAGCGACGAGCGCGCCAAAACCATGATCTTCCCCAACGAGCTTATGGCAGAAAGTGCCATGGTGCTGTTCCATGCCCGCGCCCGGCCTTACACCATCAATTCGGTGGATGACCTGACCGGCCTGCGTGTCGGCACAGAACCCGGCTATGCCTACAGCCATGAGGCCTTTGCCAAAGGCACGCACTTTATCCGCGAAGATGCGCCAACGCTGGATGCCAACGTCGGCAAATTATTACTGGGGCGGATCGACCTGGTCATCACGGATCGTGCAGTCGGCCTGTTCACCGCCAAAAACATGGGCGTGCAGGACAGCATCGCTTACAGCCCGCAACCGCTCTATAGCGATCGCGTCTTTGCCGCTTTCAGCCGACGCCCAGCCATTGCCGCGCTGGTGCCCAGCTTTGAAAGCGAGTTGCGCCGGGTCAAACAGACGCCTGAATACGCCGCCATCTTGCGCCGTTATCACCAGGCAATACCCACGCAGACCGTCGAGCAGAGAGAAACTCGCGCAGACTAGCGGCTCTGTTATACTCCGGCCTTCCCGCCAGGCTTGCGCCCGGATGCTAGACCCCAGAGGTCAGCAGTACCGGACGGGATTGCGCTCCCCAAGCGTGATTCAAGCCTGGCAATACACCCCATAGGGCTGCGCCCTCACTAGACAGGATTACACATGTCCTTTGCCTCCCTCGGTCTCTCCGAGGCTTTAGTCCGTGCAGTCGAATCTGCCGGCTACACCCAACCCACTCCGGTGCAACAGCGGGCCATCCCCGCCGCGTTGCAAGGTCGCGACCTGATGGTGGCGGCCCAGACGGGTACAGCGATCCTTGAGCGACTGTTCCCTAACGGTCATCCGGATCGCGAACAACGCCACGGCCCAAAACAGCCGCGCGTATTGGTGCTGACACCCACCCGCGAACTGGCCGCCCAAGTGCATGACAGCTTCAAGCTGTATGCCCGCGATTTGAAATTCGTCAGCGCCTGCATCTTCGGTGGGGTTGGTATGAACCCACAGGTGCAAGCACTGGCCAAAGGCGTCGACGTACTGGTGGCCTGCCCAGGCCGACTGCTCGACCTGGCGAACCAACGCGCTATTGACCTCTCGCACGTGGAAATCCTTGTGCTCGACGAGGCCGACCGCATGCTCGACATGGGCTTTATCCATGACGTGAAAAAAGTCCTCGCCAAACTGCCGAGCAAACGCCAGAACCTACTGTTCTCGGCGACGTTCTCCAAAGACATCACCGAGTTGGCCAGCAAGCTGCTGCACAACCCCGAGCGCATCGAAGTCACGCCGCCTAACACCACGGTCGAGCGCATTGAGCAACGCGTATTCCGCTTGGCCGCGAGCCACAAGCGCGCCCTGCTCGCCCACCTGATTACCCAGGGTGCCTGGGAGCAAGTGCTGGTCTTTACCCGCACCAAGCACGGCGCAAACCGCCTGGCCGAATACCTGGATAAGCATGGCCTGCCGGCTGTCGCGATCCACGGCAACAAAAGCCAGAACGCACGCACCAAAGCCCTGGCTGATTTCAAAGCGAACAACGTGCGCATTCTGGTAGCCACCGACATCGCCGCGCGTGGTCTGGACATCGACCAACTGCCCCACGTGGTCAACTTCGAACTGCCTAACGTCGAAGAAGATTACGTTCACCGCATTGGCCGTACTGGCCGTGCCGGTCGCAGCGGCGAAGCGATTTCGCTGGTTGCGCCGGACGAAGAAAAGCTGCTCAAAGGTATTGAGCGCATGACCAAACAGAAGATCCCGGACGGCGATCTGATGGGCTTTGATGCCAGCACCGTTGAGGCCGAGCGCCCGGAAGTACGCGAGCCGCAAAAACCTCGCACACCACGCGGCGCCAAGCCGGAAGGTGAGCGCCACGGCGGTGGCCGCAAGGACAAAGGTAAAGACAGCGGTCGTGACAACAACCGCAGCAAGCCTCAAGGCAGCCGTAGCCAACAACCGCGCACCGCCTCTGCAAGCCGCTCAGCCGCCCCGGCAGTGCCTGCACTCCCTCCGGACCGCGCGCCGGATGAGTTCCGCGATGATGAAATCGACAACTTCGGCAATCGTGCCGACTATGTCAGCCCAAACCAGAACAAGCAGCAGAACCGTGGCCGTCGGCCCAGTGCGCCTGCTTCAGGCCCCAGCGCCAGCAACGGCGTCGGCCAACCTGCACGCGCCGCGAAAAGCCCGCGTAGCAATACCAGCACTGCTGGCGCCACCAACCAAGGCCGTCGCCAGGGCGGTGCTGCACCGACCGGCCAAGGCCGAAACAACTCAGGGCGCGCTCGACCACCGCGTGACACGCGCACCACATCACTGAACCGTGATGAGTTGCCGCGCCGCGAAGGCGCAGCGAAGGCACCCAGTGATAAGCAACCGGTGATCATGCACAAAGGCTCACGCCTGGACCGCTTCCCGACACCGGAGCAACTCGACGAATTGGCGAGTGCACGTCCGCGCGGCGAAAAGCCAGCGCTGCTGACGCGTAACCGCGAAGAGTCGTAAGCCTGTAACGCAGAAGCAAAAACGCCGCCCTGATCAGGCGGCGTTTTTGTTTGTATTGCGTCAAGCAGCGATCGGTTGAGACTCTGCCGCAGCTAAAGCCTCTTGCGCGATCTTACTTGCGAATACCTTCGACCGAGAGGATCAGCTCAACGGTTTCCGAGGCTGGGCCCAAGTCTTTGGTGATGCCGAAGTCTTTCAACTTAAGGGTGGTGCTGCCTTCAAAACCGGCACGGTAGCCACCCCATGGATCAGTGCCTTCACCGATGAATTTGGCTGCAATCACAACCGGTTTGGTCACGCCGTTGAGTGTCAGATCGCCGGTAATGTCAGCGCTGCCTTCACCTGTGGACTTCACGGCAGTGGAGGTGAACGTCGCTTGCGGGTGCTTGCTGACATTGAGGAAATCGCCACTGCGCAGGTGCTTGTCGCGCTCAGCGTGGTTAGTGTCGACGCTGGCGGTGTTCAGCGTGACATTCACTTTGCTGGCTTCTGGCTTGGCGGCATCAAAGCTGAAGCTGCCATCAAAATCCTTGAAGGTGCCGTACAGCCAGCTGTAGCCCAGGTGGCTGATTTTGAAATTGACGAACGCGTGCTGGCCTTGCTTGTCGATGGCGTAATCCGCTGCCATGACCTGGCCTGCGCTCATCAGTGCGCTACCCAGGGCCAGCGCGACGAGAGTTTTCTTCAACATGGACATGCTCCTTATGCAGTGTGAGTGAGGGGATGGGTATTCACCCCCCAGTTATAAAAGCTCAATCAGCGACCAAACATACGCAGCAGTGTGCGATCACGATCAATGAAGTGATGCTTCAAGGCGGCCAAAGCATGCACGCCGGCAAAAATCACCAGCGCCCATGCCAGGTACTCATGCACCAGACCCGCCACATCCTCCTGGCGAGGAATGCTGGTCAGCGTGGCCGGCACTTCAAACAAACCAAATACCGCAATGCCACGACCATCGGCCGTGGAAATCAGGTAGCCGGAAATCATCAATACAAACAGCGCCACATATAAAAAGGCATGGCCCAATTTGCTGGCCTTGCGGGTTAGCGCATCATGGTTAGGCAAACTAGCCGGTGGCGGGCTTACCCGACGCCACACAACACGCCCCAGCATCACCACAAACAACACCAAGCCGATGCTCTTGTGCAGATCCGGTGCTGGCTTGTACCAACTGCTGTAATAGTCCAACCCGACCATCCAATAGCCCAAGCCAAACAAACCAAATACGCTCAAGGCCACCAGCCAGTGCAGCAGGATGCTGGTCATGCCGTAGTGAGAAGAGCTATTGCGCCATTGCATGAAAACATTCCGAAAATAAGGGGCTCGAAGTGGAGCAGCCGCAAGATTAGCAACAAACCTATCGACTAATAGCGGATTTTTTTGCTTTGAAATATCGGGAAATACGATGATTGCGCCCGCAGATTTCACATGACCTTTTATGTCCCCGATCCGCTCGCAAAAGTTCACCGGGGTGCGTGATCCGCTCGCGTATCACGTCACACATTAGACCAATGCTCACGGGCTGCCAGCAGTGCCTGGAGTGATTGTGCCGTCCATCCGCAGCAGGGCTTCTGATAGGCTTGCGGCAGATAACGGAGAACACCTCGATGAGCTTGAACGACCAGTGGATGCAGCGTGACCTGAAGGTACTTTGGCACCCCTGCACCCAAATGAAAGATCACGAACACCTGCCACTTGTACCCATCCGCCGAGGTGAAGGGGTGTGGCTGGAAGACTTCGACGGCAAGCGTTATCTGGATGCGGTCAGTTCGTGGTGGGTCAACGTATTTGGCCACGCCAACCCACGTATCAATCAGCGCATCAAGGATCAGGTCGACCAACTGGAGCACGTGATTCTTGCCGGCTTCAGTCACCAACCGGTGATTGAACTGTCCGAGCGCTTGGTCGCGCTCACCCCGACAGGTCTGGACCGGGTGTTCTACGCCGACAACGGCTCATCCTGCATTGAAGTCGCGCTGAAGATGAGCTTTCACTACTGGCTCAATGTCGGCAAACCGGCGAAAAAGCGCTTTATTACCCTGAGCAACAGCTATCACGGTGAAACCATTGCCGCGATGTCGGTGGGTGATGTCGCGCTGTTTACCGACACTTATAAAGCGCTGCTGCTCGATACAATCAAAGTGCCCAGCCCGGATTGCTACCACCGCCCCGAAGGCATGAGCTGGGAAGACCATTCGCGGGCCATGTTTGCCCACATGGAACAGGCGCTGGGCGAGCACAGCCATGAAGTCGCGGCCGTGATTGTCGAACCGCTGATTCAAGGCGCGGGCGGTATGCGCATGTACCATCCGATCTACCTCAAGCTGCTGCGCGAAGCGTGCGACCGTTACGGCGTGCACCTGATTCACGACGAAATCGCCGTAGGCTTTGGCCGCACCGGGACGATGTTCGCCTGCGAGCAAGCCGGTATTCGCCCGGATTTTCTCTGCCTGTCGAAAGCCCTCACCGGCGGCTATCTACCGCTGGCGGCGTGCCTGACCACCAACGAGGTGTATCTGGCGTTCTACGACGACTACTCAACTCTGCGCGCCTTTCTTCATTCGCATAGTTACACCGGCAACCCGCTGGCCTGCGCAGCCGCTTTGGCCACGCTGGATATATTCGAACAAGACAACGTGATTGAGGCCAACAAGGCACTGGCCGCGCGCATGGCCAGCGCCACGGCACACTTGGCAGATCACCCGCATGTCGCCGAAGTACGTCAAACCGGCATGGCCCTGGCCATCGAGATGGTGCAAGACAAAGCCAGCAAGACCGCCTACTCCTGGCAGGAGCGGCGCGGCCTCAAGGTTTATCAACATGCGCTGGAACGCGGCGCCCTGCTGCGTCCGCTGGGCAGCGTGGTGTACTTCCTGCCGCCTTATGTGATCACGCCCGAGCAGATCGACTTTCTCGCAGAAGTCGCCAGCGAAGGCATCGACCTCGCCACCCGCACTTCAATCAGCGTGGCGCATAGCAATACCAACTACCCGGGCTTTCGCGATCCGGGCTGAACAGGTCAGTAGGGAGGATGACGCTTCACCCATCCACCACTGCCCTATTGCGGTGGATGAAAACTGCGTCATCCATCCTACGGATATCCATGCGCGTGGCTCAGCCTGAGGCTAGAATTCGCGCCTTTAATCTAGGTTCACAGTTTATGCGCCTATCCCGTTTCTTTATCGACGCCCCGCTGTCCCTCGGCCAGCACGAATTACCAGAAGCCCAAGCCCACTATATCGGTCGCGTGCTGCGTCACGCCGTCGGTGATGCCGTGCAATTATTTGATGGCAGCGGTCAGGAATACCGCGGTGAACTGATCGAGGTGGGCAAAAAGAACGTGCGCGTTGAGCTGCGTGAAGCCTTCGCCGGGCAGGCCGAATCCCCCTTACGAATCCACCTGGGCCAAGGCCTTTCACGGGGTGAGCGTATGGACTGGGCAATTCAAAAAGCCACCGAACTGGGCGCAAATGAAATCAGCCTGATTGTCAGCGAGCGCTGTGAAGTGCGCCTAAAAGATGAGCGTGCCGACAAACGCATGGCCCACTGGCGTCAGGTGGCCATCAGCGCTTGCGAGCAGTGCGGGCGCTCAGTACTGCCCATCATCAACCCGCCCATAAGCCTCGGCGAGTGGCTCGGGCAGGTCTCGGCCGATTTGAAACTGGTGCTCCACCCGGTCGCGCAACCTTGGGCCAGCCACCCACAACCGTCCAGCCTGGCCTTTTTGATCGGCCCAGAAGGCGGCTTGAGTGATGCGGAAGTAACGCAAGCCAACAGCCAGGGCTTCCACGCCGCCCGCTTGGGCCCGCGCGTGCTGCGCACCGAAACCGCGCCAGTGGTTGCCCTCAGCGTGGCGCAGCAGTTGTGGGGTGATTTTTAATCCGCGCTATTGCTGCCCGCCATAAAAAATCCCGCTCATTCAGCGGGATTTTTGCTTTATAGACCGTCAGATCAGTCCGGCATCTGCCAGTTTCTGCTCCAGCCCGATGAGGTCCGGAATCTTTAGCACCGCCTCACCCAACTGCACGGCATCCAACTCCAGCGGCGACAGCACCGCCTCAGCCCGCGCCAGGTTGGCCTCAAGCTTGATGGAGCGCGGAATACCCTGCACCAGCACGGCAATAAACTTCACCATCGGCCGCCCACCCAGGGCGTTTATCACCGCCACCCGTGAACCGCTGTTGACGACAGCTTGACCGTCCGACGCCGCCTCAAACGAGAGCAGCGGCAAACGCAAATCACGCCAGGCAATTTGGCCAAGAAACCAATCAGGCATGCCCTCAGTGACTTGCGGCGCGCGGTAGGGAATCAACTCGGCGACAGCGACGTTCGGCAACAATAACGTTCGGTCGCTGAGCGGCATCAGCAGCCCAGTCAGGCTGACACTGGTGTTTGGAGAAGCAACGGCTTGGCTCATGACAAATTCCTGTTGAGGGGACGCCGCGGATTATTCGCACTGCTCGGCGAGGTGACGAACCAACGCCTCAGCCAGTTCACGCGGGTCAGCACTGAAGCTGCTGTAACCGGCTTCGCGCAAGCTGTCCGGCATACTCGACGAGACGCAACTGTCAGCGCGCTGCGTCCAGATCAAACCACCCTGACGCAGCACATACGCCGCAGCGGCACTGCCATCACTGCCCATACCGCTGAACGCAATAACGCCGCTCATGCCCGCGAACTGTTGCGCCAGGTTGAGCATCATCTGATCGATAGACGGGCTGTAGGGTTCGGGCCAGCCGCGCTCGGCAATGTGCATTACGCCATCATCTGTAAAACCCAGTTCCTGGGTGATAGGCACCACCACCACTTCACCACAGCGCACGGCATCGCCATGCCGCGCCGGGTTTACATGCCACTGGCTATGACGACCAACAGCCTGAGGTAGCGCACTCTCAAAGCTGGCATCGATGTGCTGCGCGTAAACAAAACCAATCGGTAAGCCACCTGGCAGCGCATCCAGGAACGCTTTAACAGCAGCAGGGCCGCCCATTGATGCGGCCAGCAGCCAGACCTGTCGCGCCGGCTCGCCCGCCACCAGCGGGGTGTCCGCCAGGGCCGCGGGTAAATCCAGACGCGAAGGCCGCTGCGCTTCAGCCATCAAAGCTTCCAGGCTCGGCCCAACGGCCTGCGAGGGGTCGCCAACGAGCTTTTTCAACTTGCCAAACAGGCGACGCTCCCAGCGCGGGTAGTTTTCTGAATGCCGTTCAGGCGCATGGCCTTCACCGAACAAAACAGGCGCTGAAGTGCTTTCCAGCAAGCTGTCGACCAAGGGCGAGTCTTCTGACTGCGCCAGATCAACCAACCACAAATCCGTTTCGCACGCATTCAAGGTATCCTGATCCAGGCGCGCGGGATCACTGTTCATCACCACCTGATAGCCACTGCCGGTCAGCGCCTGTTGCAACACGTGGCGCTGCAAGGATGTGTCAGCGATAACTGCAATGCGAGCTGCTGTTTTCTCGGTCATGGGCGGTTCACCGGGTGGCGATCCACCAATTGCTGAATGGTTTCGAGCAACAGAGACTCCTGGTAGGGCTTGCCGAGGTATTCATTAACACCAATGTTCATGGCGCGCTCACGGTGTTTCTCACCGGTACGCGAGGTGATCATGATGATAGGCAGGTCTTTCAGGCCTTCGTCGTGACGCACCAAGGTGGCAACTTCGAAGCCGTCCATGCGTGGCATTTCGATGTCCAGCAGCATGATGTCCGGCTTGCGTTCTTGCAGCAGCGAGATGGCATCAACGCCATCTTTAGCAGTCAACACGTTCATGCCGTTACGCTCAAGCAGGCGACTGGTCACCTTGCGCACGGTAACCGAGTCGTCGACCACCATCACCAGGGTTGGGCGATCCGCTTCAATCTCAGCGGCGGTGGCAGTTTGCTTGATCTGACGTGGTTGCAACTGCGTCAGCAAGTGCGCATGTAACACACGAATGGTGGCCAGCAGATCGAGAATGACCACCACGCGACCGTCCCCAAGGATGGTTGCACCGGAAATCCCGTGCACGCCGGCAAACTGCGGCCCGAGGCTCTTCACCACGATTTCCCGCGAACCGGCCAACGAGTCAACCTGAACAGCCACGGCGTGTTCTTTCGAGCGCACCAGAATCACCGGCAACGGCAGGCTTTGGCCGACCAACTTGGGCTGCTGTCCATTGTTCAGCAGATCGCCCAAGTAACGCAGCTCATAGCTTTGCCCGGCGTATTCGAACCGCGGAGCGTCGGGGCCGTAGTAGGCCTCCAACTCATACGGGGAAACCCGCACGATACCTTCAATGGTGTTAAGCGGAATGGCGTACAGGTCTTCACCGGAGAGCACCATTAGTGCGCGGTTAACCGATACCGTAAACGGCAGACGGATGGTGAAGGTTGTGCCGGTGCCCGGTAGCGACTCGATACTCATCGAACCGCCAAGCTGCTTGACCTCGGAGTGGACCACGTCCATGCCAACGCCACGGCCAGAAATCTGTGTCACCTTCTCGGCAGTGGAGAAACCCGCTTCAAGGATGAACTGCAACACTTCGTAGTCGGTCAGGTCCGAGTCGGCATCCATCAAGCCGCGCTCAATCGCTTTGCGTTTGACGGCATCGAGACGAATACCACCGCCATCGTCAGACAGGGTCAGGACAACATCACCGCCCTCACGCCCCAGACCCAGACGAATGGTGCCCTGCTCAGGCTTACCGGCCGCACGACGCACATCCGCCGTTTCAATACCGTGGTCAACGGCGTTACGCAGCATGTGCTCCAGCGGTGCAACGATGCGTTCAAGCACCGTACGGTCCATTTCACCTTCGGCGTTGCCGACGAGGAACTCGACTTGTTTGCCCAGCTCTCCAGAAATTTGTCGCACGATACGACGCAGACGCGGTACTAGCCGGTCAAACGGCACCATGCGCGTACGCATCAGGCCTTCCTGCAGCTCGGAGTTGACGCGCGCTTGTTGCAGCAACAGGGTTTCCGCGTCGCGGTTACGTGCGGCGAGGGTTTCTTTCAGATCGAGCAAGTCAGACGCCGACTCAAAAAGTGAGCGCGAAAGCTGCTGCAACTGTGAGTGACGGTCCATCTCCAGCGGGTCAAAGTCTTCATAACCGACACGCTCGGCTTCAGCCTGAATACGGCTGAGAATTTGTGCCTGGGTTTCAGTGTCAAGACGGCGCAACTGATCGCGAACGCGGTCGATGGTGGCTTCCATCTCACCCAGGGTGAAACCGAAGTCACTGACCTGTTGCTCAACCCGACCACGGAAGATCGAGGTTTCACCGGCTAGGTTAACCAAGCCTTCCAACAGTTCGGCAGGAACTTTGACCAGTTCCTGCGGAGCACGCCGTGACGCCGCTTCAAGTGCCGCCTCTTGGGCGCGGCGCACGAATGGCAGCACCTTAGCCACGACTTCCTCTGCCGGCATCGCGCTGGCGGCGACAATCGAGCTAGCCAGGTCATAGCTGCGTGATGCAGGTGCAGGTACAGGTGCCAACGCTGGCACTATGACTGGATGCTGTTCGGTTTCAGACTCCAAGCTGTCATTCAGGCGCTGACGCAGTGCATCCAGCTCTTGCTGCAAACCCTCGAAACCCGACTGCACATCAACAAACAGGCTCTGCGGTAATGGCAAGCCTTGGGCCTGAGCCTCAGCTAAATGCTGCTCCAGGTTGTGCGCCAAATCACCCAGACGCTTTTGCCCAGCCAGGCGTGCGCCACCTTTGAGGGTGTGCAGAATGCGCTGCAGTTCTTCAATGCTGCTGCCATCTTCGCGGTCTTCCTCCAGACGGCCCATGGCGCTTTCCATGGCCTCCAGAAGTTCATCGCCCTCTTCGAGGAAGATGTCGAGGATGTCGGATTCGGTCTCCTCTTCAGACTGAACTTCCACAGCTTTGAGCGCGACCGCAGAAGGCATGTTCAGCTGCTCATCTGGATTGGCGCGAAAGCGTTTGATGGTCTCAATCAACGCATCGCCCGACGGGGTCTGCTGCTTGTCGCGTACCGCTTCAAGCATCTCAGCCAAGCTGTCTTGGCAGCTTTGCAGCAAGGTAAACAGATCCTGACTTGGGCGCAGTCGACCTTGCCCAAGCCCTTCGTAGAGGAACTCCAGCTCATGGGCCAGATCACCAATCTCACGAATTTCGGCCATGCGCGCACCACCCTTGAGGGTGTGCAGATCACGTTGCAACGACTCAAGCTCAAGGCTGTTGTCGACATTATCCATCCAGCGCTGCAAGGCAGCGCCTGCGCTATCCATGATGTCAAAACCTTCTTCAAGGAAGATTTCGACCAACTCAGGATCGCGCTCGTCGTGAGGCATCGGCGCTGCTGACAGGACTTCAGCCAGCGGCTCAGCATCCTGCTGTTCAAACACCGGATCTAAAGGAAACTCAGCACTTATGTCGGGCTGCTGCTCAAGCGCAGGCTCTTCGAATTGCGGGTCATCCAACACTTGCTCTCGCTGCGCTGAGCCGAATTCAGTCGACTGCGTCACGTCAGCCAGTATGCCGAAATCAATCTCTTCTTCGATGCCGGGCAGCTCCAGCGGCGCGAACATTTCAGGCTCAACAGCTGCCCCCACATCAAACTCAATCTCTTCAGCTTCGGCTTCGGCTTCGGCTTCGGCTTCAAATTGGACAACAGTATTGGCTGGGACTTGCGACTGACCCGCAGCACCGTTTAGACGAAAGTCGCGAATGCTTTCAATTAAGTCATCGGGTGAATGCAGTGCAGTCTGTGCCTGCAACTGCTCAAGCAAACGTGCCAGTTGGTCATGGCTCTGTTGCAGCAAGCCAGCGAGCATGGGCGAGGCGCTATAACGGCGGTCAATCAGGCCTTCATAAAGCGATTCCAGCTCGTGCGCCAAGTCCCCAATTGGGCGGATCTCAGCCATTCGCGCACCACCTTTAAGGGTGTGCAAATCTCGCTGAAGCGACGAGAGCGCAGGCTTGTTCTCAGGGTCAGCTAACCAACGCTCCAGTGCCTTGCCCGCGCTGTCGAGGATATCGACGGCCTCTTCGAGGAAAATCGCGACCATCTCCTCATCGAGCGACTCGTGGAAGACATCGCTGACGGAGCCAACTGAAGCAGGCGTTGGCTCAGCAGCGGGCGTCAACTCGGCTTGTTCGATCTCAACCTCTGCTGCTGGACCTTCACCGACATCCAGCACATCACCCAAGGCGACGGTCTGCAGCGCCTCGGTAGCGTCGGTGAGTTCAACCACCTCAATGCCACCATCCGCTGTAGTGGATAACAGCGCTAGCGCTCTCGGATCGAGCGCCTCGTCCAACAAACTGCGCAGCGCCTGCACACGCTCAGGTGCAGGGCTAACCTCAAGCGCCGCCGCCACTTGGTCCATCATGCCGATCAATGCTTCATGGGCTTGCTCAGCCTCAGTGAAGAACCGGTCGCTGACTGCCAAGCTGCCATCTTCGACAGCGCCGTAAAGGTCTAGCAGGGCTTCACACAGCTCATCGATCTGCGGCAGGTCGGCCATCTCGGCGCCACGCCCCAGCGTGGTTAATTCTTCAAGTAGCGCGCTAAGCTCCTGTCGCTCGGATGGATGCTCACGCCACTTGTGCAGCAAATCTTCGGCATCCAGCAGGATATCCATGCCTTCAGCCAGGAAGATGCTGATCAACTGCGGATCACGCTTCTCGCCTGACTCGTCCTGACGGCTGCTCTCGGCATGCTCGAGGCGATCGCTGTGTAGCTTTTGCACCCGCTCAAGAAACTCGCTCGCGCCAGGCAATACAGCCAAAGGCGTGCTTTCGAGTTGCTCAAGCCCAAGCCGGAAAAGCTTCTCCGCGCTGCTTAGCAACTCGGCTTCCGCCAGGTCCATCGGGATCAGATTGGTTTTGAATTCTTTAACCAGTTTTTCCAACGGCGAGGCAATTTCCGCAACCGGCAAAATACCCGCCATGGAGGCACTGCCCTTTAGGGTGTGTAGGGCGCGCTGCAGATCATCGGTGACGGGCTGGGGCAACTCTTGGGCGCAGTCGGCCAGAAAGCCAACCAAGGTGTCGAGGTGCATCTCCGCCTCATTGCGGAATATCTCCAGCAACTGCGGATCAAGGCCTGTGTCATCGTCATTGTCGAACGATACGCTGTTGGTCGTCACAGCATCGACTGAAGCAAGGTGACTGTCATCAGCAATGGCAGCCCGCTCGGTCGGCGCTGCGGGCGTTGGCGACGGGTGCCCTTTGGCCAAGGCATGCGCGGTGGCGGCCAAGTGGTCGACGTCATCGCGCTGACGCTGGGCTTTGTTGGCGAATTCATCCACCAGCGCCGGCATCAACGCAACTACATCGGCGATCACCTGATGCACGTCCGCATTGGGTTCTATGCTGCGGTCAAGCACACGGTTGAGCAAGTTCTCGATTGCCCAGCCCAACTCGCCAATGACCAGAGCGCGCACCATACGGCCGCTGCCCTTGAGCGTGTGGAATGCGCGGCGAATTTCGCTCAGCGCATTCTTGTCATCTGGGTCAGCACACCAAGCAGGAAAGTATTCATTGATGGTTTCGAGTACTTCACCGACTTCTTCGATAAAGACTTCCATCAGCTCTTCATCAATCGGCTCTTCGCCGGCTGGCGGCGGCAGCAAGCTTAGCGGTACATCTTTGGCAGGCGGGTTAATGGCCTGCACGGGGGCGGCCATCACGTCGGCCATCGACAGCGCTTTTTCACCCTCAGGCTCATCAGCTAAGTCACTAACCGGCGCACTCGGCAGCTCAACTTCGGGCAACTGCAAGGACGCAAGCTCGGCCTCATCCCAATTACTCGGGCTATCGGCGGCGCCTAAGTCATAGTTCTCAAGCGCAAGAGTGTCGTGATCCAAGCCTTCGCTTGCATGGTTATCGACCAGCGCAAGTGGCTCAGCTTCGGCAAGGTCGACGCTAAAATCGATCAGTTCAAGCTCTTCGACCGGAGTGTCGATGATCCACTGCGACTCATTGCGCGGCGCTTCGATCGAAGTCGAATCCAGATTGGCAAACTCATGGCTGAAATCATCAGCCAACTCAAAGGATAGCGACTCTTCAACCTTTACAAGTTCATGCATCTCAGTTTGAGACTCTGGCTCCGGCTCAACAAGATCGAGCACGTCCATCTCATCGAGTGGATCTGACAGAGGGGCAAACGTTTCAACCCGCGGCTCTACACGATCCAGGATTGAAGGTTTTTCCTTGAGTGGATAGCCCAGGCTCTCAAGGCTTTCTTCGGCCACGTCCAGAATCAGATCACCCTGCGTGGCATGGTCTTCGGCCAGACGCTCCAGGTAATACTCAACACTGGTGATGGCATCAGCCAACGTATCCAGGCTTTGCCAGTTAGGCACGGCCTTGCGCACCAACAACTGTTCTTGAATGTAGCGATTGCAGGCATTGAGCAAATCCGCCGCACGCTGCAGGGGAATCATCGCCAAGCCGCCGCGCACCTGGGTTAGCAAGTCAGGCACGCGGGCCAGGTGCTCGTGGTTCCACTGCGAGGCGATAAATTCGATGATCGCGTCTTTGGCCTGCTCCAGGCCATTGCGCGCTTCTTTGATCACCAATTGGTGGATTTGCGCCACATCGGTAGTGGGCAAATGGCTTTGCTCGCGACCGCTGTCCTGCGCAGGACCGACCATGCCAGCCAACGTTGCCTCGACATAAAGCAGGGCACCCGCGACATCCATCAATACGGCATCACTTGGCTCGCCTTGGCCTTTGGCCAGGCCATTGACTACATCCAGCTGATCAACAATGACCTTGCGCGGCTGGCTAAAGCCCAAAACGGCGAGAGTATCGGCAATTTGTTTGAGCGGCGCAGCGAGTGCATCAAGATCAGTAACCTGGCTGCGATCGCTGCGGACAAACAGATCAAGGCTGTCTTTGACGCGAACCAGCTCCTCACACAAGGCAGCCACAACCGATCGCATTGCGTCACGGTCAGGACCGGCAAGGCGTGCGCGCTCTTCGTCAACGACCGCTGCATCCGGCAATGCGTCATCGAGTCGATATTGGTCGCGTAGGCTGCGCACACGAGGCGACTGAGCAGATGACTTGGCGACATAAAACAGCAGGTTTTTATTCAGCTCATCTGGGGCTGCTTGGTTGATAGCGTCGGCACCCTGCTCGACCAGACGTTTGAGCTCTTTGTCGACTTGGCGCAACAACGTACGGACCGAGGAGCCATTCGCCACGCTGCCATCGGCCAACCCTTCGACCACACCCGACGCGATTTGCCATAGCGGGCCCAACGGCGAGCCTTTACAAAGATTTTCCAGGCGTGCGAAGACCCGCGCCATGTACCCCAGGTTAGTGGGCAGATCCTGATTACGGATGACCCCAACCAGTGCCATTTGCAGCATCTGACGCAGTTTGCGCAGCAGCGGCGGCAACTCCTCCGTACGCAGATGTTCCAGCGATTCACTCGGTAACGCAGGCGTTCGCTCGGACATGTCCGGAGCAAAAAGGCTGGTTTCCGAGAGGAGTTTTTCTCCGCGCGCGGCGCGCAGGTCATTGAGCAGAGGCAGCACCACCATCGGTAGATCACGGCGTGCGGTCTGGATTCTGTCCAGATAAACCGGCAGCTGCAGAATCGACTGCATCAGCACTTCCAGGGCTTCACCCTGGTTGGTCACGCGTCCGTCGATCAAAGCACCAGCCAGGTGCTCCATTTCCTCAGCGAGTAATGCGGCGCCGAAAAACTCGACCATCTGCAACGTGCCGAGCACCTGATGCACATAGGTCTGGCAGAAACGCATGCGTGAAGCGTCCTGAGGGTTCTCAACGAACGCCTCTAAGGCTTGACGCGCCTGTTTCAGGGTTTCCGCGATCTCGCCTTTAACCCATTCCAGGGCGACATAATCGTGCCGATCACCCATAGCCACTCCACTCATATTCTTGGCTCTTCTGCCTTATCAAGCTGCTGAAAAACGACCTACGCGGTCATTGCTGCCTCGTCTTCTCGCTTCAACAACCTGCTATCCCTTACGGGTAAACGCCAAAACTCGCTCGTCGGCCACCGGGATCAATTCCGGGTGCTGCCAACCGGCTACCTCGCCCACTCCCACCACCAGCAGCCCCCCTGGCACAAGGCGTTCAGCCAAGTGATTGAGGATCTCGCGACGGCGCCAGCGACGAAAATAGATCAGCAAGTTCTGGCAAAAAATAACGTCCATTCCGGTCATTGGAGCCTTGGCAAGCTCCAACACATTTAGCCGGGCACAACACACTCGACCTGCCAACGTAGGCACGACTTTGAAACGCCCTTCACCCTGCGCAACGAAGTAACGCTGACATAGTTCTTCATCCAACAATTCCAAACGACGCGCCGTGTACTGACCTTCGCGTGCCTTACTTAGGGCATTCAGGCTGATATCAGTCCCCGTAACCCCATAAAAATCAGGCTTATCCGTCTCACGCAACACTTCGGCCGCACTGATGGCCAGCGAATAAGGCTCTTCGCCACTGGCGCAGCCCACGCTCCACAACTCCCAAGGCTGGCTCATGCCTTGCTGCAAACGGTCACGCAGGTAGCCTTCCAGCACATCAAAAGAAGGGCGATGACGAAAGAAGCGCGTTTCCTGAACGGTCAAACGGTCCAACAGGGTTGACCATTCCACCGCGCCACGCGGCCCATCAGTCACCTGCCGGTAGTACGCTGCGTATTCGGCCACACCCAGCTCGCGCATCCGCGCGCTCAGATTGGTCTGCAGAAATGCACGCCTACGCTCATTGAGTACAACCCCGGTACGCTCCTCAAGCAACGTTTGCCAGTCACGAAACTCCGTGGCTGTCATGTCTGCCAGAGGCTGCAAGGCCCAGACGCCTGACTGCATGTCGTGCCCCTCGCTTACGGCTAAAGCCTCTAAGCGACAGGCTTTTCAGCCTGTCGCACAGCAACGGCTTAGGCCTGCTCCCCACCCGGCAAGGTAAAGCCGGATACCGACTTACGCATTTCACTGGCCATTTTGGCCAAGTTACCAATGCTCTTGGCGGTGGCCGTGGTACCGGACGAGGTTTGCGAGGCGATCTCCTGGATGACGTTCATCGTGTTGGAAATGTGACCCGCCGATGAAGCCTGCTGGCGAGCGGCGTTGGAGATGTTCTGAATCAAGGCCGCGAGGGTTTTCGATACCTTCTCGATCTCTTCCAGTGCAACCCCGGCGTCCTGTGCCAGACGAGCACCGCGTACCACTTCGGAGGTCGTTTGCTCCATCGAGATAACGGCTTCGTTGGTGTCGGTCTGAATCGTCTTAACCAGCGCCTCGATCTGCTTGGTTGCAGCAGAGGAACGTTCTGCGAGGCGTTGTACCTCGTCCGCTACTACGGCGAAGCCTCGACCCGCGTCACCGGCCATGGAGGCCTGAATCGCGGCGTTAAGTGCGAGGATGTTGGTCTGGTCAGCAATGTCGTTAATCAGGCTAACGATGTCACCGATCTCCTGAGACGACTCACCGAGGCGCTTGATTCGCTTGGAGGTGTCTTGGATCTGCTCACGGATGTTATCCATGCCGGTGATGGTGTTGTGTACGACTTCGTTACCCTTGTTGGCGATTGCTACGGAACGCTCTGCTACCGCGGAGGATTCAGAGGCGTTCGCCGATACCTGGTCAATCGACACGGCCATTTCGTTGATCGCCGCCGAGGCACCGGCAATTTCCTGAGCCTGGAGCTCGGAAGCTTCCGCCAGGTGCATCGCCGTGGCCTGGGTTTCCTGAGCAGCACCGGCTACCTGAACGGCGGTCAGGTTAATCGTGGCTACCAGGTCACGCAGTTGGTCGATGGAGTAGTTGATGGAGTCCGCAATGGCACCGGTGAAGTCCTCGGTTACCGTCGCGGCCACAGTCAAGTCACCGTCCGCGAGGTCGGCGATTTCGTCGAGCAGTCGCAGAATCGCCGCCTGGTTACGTTCGTTTTTCTCAGCGGTTTCGCTCAAGCGGCGGTTCGTTTCACGCACCATCACCAAGCCGATCAGAATAATTGAGCCCAGTGCCAAGGCACCCAGCACATAACCGAACAGGGTGTTAACGGCACGGCCGGTGGCCAGGTCGTCAAAACCGACGGCGAGGTCAGAGGCTTTATCCAGCAGGGTTTGCGAAACGCTGAAGATGATGTTCGCCGATTCACGTACCTGGAACAGCTCAGGCGAGGTTTCGAGAATCTCGTCTACCGAACCGGATACGAATTCAAACAGTTCGGAAATTTCAGCCAGACGCTCGAGAGCTTCTTCGTCGCTTACCTGGCTGATTTCCATGGCGGCGTTGCCTTCCAGCATCGCGGCCAGTACACGACCGAACAGGCTGGCATCGCGACCGAACATGTCGGCAGCTTGCACCGAGTCCTGGTCACCCGCCAGTACCTTGTTTACAGAACCCAGAATACGTTCTGCCAGCAAGGATTGACGCTGTGCAACCGAGACCTGAGCAGCAGGTGCACCGCTTTCCAGCAGGATGTCGACAACTTCTTCGTACTCGACCTGCAACTGCGGAATGGTTTCTGCCAGCGTGGCAGCTACCTGGTGCAGGGACAATACAGTTTGTTCGTTCGCCAGAATGGCGTCGGTGTTCTGCCGCAGCGTATCCCACTCTTGCTGCACCACAGCCACCTGCGGCTGGAGTGATTCAGGAGCAGCAGGCAGACCCGTTTCTTGGTTACCGTCGGTCAGGTAACCCCAACGTGCCTGGAAGTCGTTACGCGCAGCGCGCAGCAACTCGAACGCCTCGGCAGTACCTGCCGCCGCTTCCGTGGAGTTGTTGGCAATTCGCTGGGACAGAACACGCAGTTCACCGGCGTGACCAACGTATTCCGTGTCGTAGTTGGATTGGGTGTTGATGTAGGCGAAGTTGGCGAACAACAACACAATCGAAACGATCAGGACAATAAACAGCCCTGCGATCAATGTGCTACTGCGCGCACCTGCTAACAATTTACCTGCATTTAGTTTTTTCATTTACTGGCCCCCGCCTGGACCGACCGCACTACGGTTCCCATGTAACGCCAAAAGGCCGGCAATGCCGACCCAACCGATAAACTGTTAATACGCCACGTCGAGAAAGCCCGGATTTTGGGCCAGCGCATGTGGGCTGAACACCAGCCAGGGCTGTTCACGTTGGAAGACTCCGTGGATAAAGGGTGCAATGGATGCTTCGAGCGGCGGTAGCTGCTCTGAGAAGGTGTCCACTGGAAAATGCTGCATGCCGAAGACTTCATCGACCGTCAGACCGGCAAAGACTTCTTGATGATCGACCACCAGCACGCGCCGTTTTTTGCGCAACGGCGACAACTCATTGCCGAAGAAGCCGCACAGATCCATCACCGGCAGCAACCGACCACGAACGTTAGCCACACCTTTGACCCAGTTCTTCACGCCCGGCAGCAGGGTATGTCGAGGCTCGTGCAGAACCTCGCCCACCTCACCCATCGGCGCGACGAAAAAGCGTTCGCCCATGCGAAAGCCAATGCCGCTCCAGGTCTGCACCACGGCTTTTTGCGATGGCAGGCCAGCCGCTAAAGAGCGGCACAGCCTGTCAATATCCTGAAGTGTCTGAAAAGGTGTTTGTGCGTCCGACATGCCAACTGCGGCCTTATTGTTTTTTAGTTGCGGACAAATCCGGAATTAACCAGCCAGTACCGCATTCAAGGTTTTAACCAGAGTGTCTTCATCGACTGGCTTGGTCAGGTAGTCCTTCGCGCCCTGGCGTTTGCCCCAGACTTTGTCGGTTTCCTGATCCTTGGTGGTGACAATGATCACCGGAATGTGGCTAGTCTCGGCGTCTTTGGTCAGCTGGCGCGTGGCCTGAAAACCATTCAGACCCGGCATGACGATGTCCATCAACACGGCGTCCGGTTTCTCTTGGCGAGCCAGCGCTACACCGTCAGCGCCGTTTTCTGCCTTAAGCACCTGGTGACCGTGCTTCTCGAGCATCGCGGTCAGCTTGTACATTTCGGTTGGGGAGTCATCAACAATTAGAATTCGAGCCATGGTGTTTCCCAATACTTATAAGAGGCGCGTGGTTTAGCAACCAGGCGTCAGGACGCTTGTTCAACCGGCGTAAACTGAGGCACATGGGCTTTGATCGCACCGAGCAACTCTTCTTTGCTGAAGGGCTTGGTCAGGTATTGATCGGAGCCAACAATACGGCCCTTGGCTTTATCGAACAGGCCATCTTTGGAAGACAGCATGATCACCGGCGTGGACTTGAAAGCGCTGTTGTTCTTGATCAAGGCACAGGTTTGATAGCCATCGAGCCGCGGCATCATGATGTCGACAAATATGATATTCGGGTGTGTGTCAGCGATCTTTGCCAAAGCATCGAAGCCGTCTACTGCGGTAATCACCTCGCAGCCCACCTTTTTCAGCAGGGTTTCCGCGGTACGACGAATCGTTTTCGAATCGTCGATCACCATCACCCTCAAACCCTCGGAATGCTGTTCCATGTTTGCCCTACCATCGCCTCGGTGAGTCGTTATTTTTGCGTTATATCAGTGCGTCTGAGGCCCTGTCACCGACGGGATACAACCCAATCGTCGGGCCTTTTTAGCACACTCTCATGCCGCAATCTATAAGCCACGCGGGGCCAAGGTTTTTCCTTGACCACCCGATCCGCCAGCGCCACCCTGACGCCACATCACGCTCGCAGCACACTGTGAAAAGCTGCCTAAAATTACGGAGAACACCACCATGAGCATCCGCCTCGGCATTGTCATGGACCCCATCGCCCAAATCAGCTTCAAAAAAGACAGTTCGCTGGCCATGCTGCTTGCCGCCCAGGCGCGCGGCTGGTCTCTCTTTTATATGGAGCAACAAGACCTTTATCAGCACAAAGGTCAGGCTCGCGCTCGAGTGGCTGAGCTTAGCGTATTCAACGATCCGCAGCGCTGGTTCGAACTCAGCCCCGAGCAGGACATTGCTCTGAGCGACTTGGACGTGATCCTGATGCGCAAGGACCCGCCCTTCGACAACGAGTTCGTTTACTCCACCTATCTACTGGAACAAGCCGAGCAAGCTGGCGTGCTGGTGGTTAACCGCCCGCAAAGCCTGCGCGACTGCAATGAAAAGTACTTTGCCACGCAATTCAGTCACTACACGCCGCCGACCATTGTCAGCCGCAGGGCCGACATTCTGCGCGAGTTTGCCAAAGAGCAGCGTGACATCATTCTCAAACCCCTCGATGGCATGGGCGGATCGATGATTTTTCGTCACCGCGAAGGCGACCCCAACCTTTCGGTGATCCTCGAGACCCTGACCAACCACGGCCAGCAGCAAATCATGGCCCAGGGCTACCTGCCGGCGATCAAAGATGGCGACAAACGCATTCTGATGATTGATGGCGAACCCGTACCTTACTGCCTGGCGCGCATCCCGGCGGTGGGTGAAACGCGCGGCAATCTTGCAGCGGGTGGCCGCGGCGAAGCTAGGCCGCTGACCGAGCGAGATCGTGAAATTGCGGCTGCCGTAGGCCCAACCCTGCGTGAAAAAGGCCTGCTGTTTGTCGGCCTGGACGTCATCGGCGAGCACCTGACCGAGATCAACGTGACCAGCCCGACCTGCATCCGCGAGATCGACGCCGCCTTTGACACCCGCATCGGTGAGCGACTGATGGATGTGATTGCCGAGAAGCTCAATGCGCGCAGTGCTTCATAGACTTTTGCATGCTCCCTCGGCAGACTGCGCGGCAACCTGAGCAGACCTGATACCCGATGAATGCAGCCACTCGACAACCCGAACTGTCCAGCTCCGCAGTAAAGCCGGCTGACCGTTTGGGCTTCACCCTGTTCCTGGCGGCTGTGCTGCATGCCGCGCTGATTCTCGGCCTGGGCTTTACCCTGGCCGAGCCCAGCCAGATCAGCAAAACGCTGGAAATTACCCTGTCGACCTTCAAGAGCGAAGAAAAGCCTAAAGAGGCCGATTTTCTCGCCCAGGACAACCAGCAAGGCAGTGGCACTCTGGATCACAAAGCCGCGCCAAAAACCACTGAACAGGCCTTATTTCAGGACAGCGAGGTCAAACGCGTCACGCCCCCCGCTACACCCCAGCAGCCTGCTGCCCGCCAGGAAGCCCCGAAAGCGGCAGTCGCTACCCGCGCCCCACAACAACAGAAAACTCCGGTAAAGCGCGAAGAAAGCAAAGCCACACCGCCCACCCGCACCGCTCCGGTGTTCGACAGCGCGCAACTGTCTTCAGAAATCGCCAGCCTAGAAGCTGAACTGGCTCAGGAAGTTCAGCAATACGCTAAACGCCCAAAGATTCATCGCTTGAACGCCGCCTCAACCATGCGCGACAAAGGTGCTTGGTATAAAGATGAGTGGCGCAAGAAAGTTGAGCGCATCGGCAATCTCAACTACCCCGACGAAGCCCGGCGCGCGGGGATTTACGGCAGCTTGCGCCTGCTGGTTTCGATCAATCGCGACGGCACGCTGTATGAAGTGCAGGTACTGGAGTCATCCGGTCAGCGCCTGCTCGATCAAGCCGCCTTGCGCATCGTGCGTTTGGCTGCTCCCTTCGCGCCGTTTACCGGCGATCTGGCGGATGTAGACCGCCTGGAAATCATCCGCACCTGGCGCTTTGCGCGCGGCGATCGCCTGTCCAGCAACTGAATCGCTGCTTGGCGCTTGAGCCTTCCCGCCTGAAGCTCCAAACTAGCGCCATGAAAGACGCCAGCTCCCTCAAGCATCAGTTCCTGATTGCCATGCCGCACATGGCCGATACGCATTTTGCGCAGACGGTCACCTACATCATTGATCACAACGAAAACGGCGCGATGGGCCTGGTGATCAACAAACCCAACGGCCTCAACCTGGCCGATGTACTGGAGCAACTGCGTCCGGACCAAGAGCCGCCTGCACTTTGCCGCAGCTTACCGATTTTTACCGGTGGCCCAGTGCAGACTGATCGCGGTTTTGTTCTGCACCCCAGCGGCACGCAATTTCAGGCCACTCTGGAGCTGGGTGAACTGGGTTTGTCGACCTCGCAGGATGTGTTGTTTGCCATAGCCGATGGCAACGGCCCGCAGCAATACCTGATCGCCCTCGGCTATGCCGGCTGGGACGCCGGGCAACTGGAAGCCGAACTGATTGCTAACGCCTGGCTGACCTGCCCGGCCGACGCGAGCATTCTCTTCGACCTGCCCTTCGACCAACGTCTGAATGCCGCTGCCGCGCGCCTGGGCGTCAACCTCAGCCTGCTCACCTCACAAGCCGGTCACGCCTAATGTCGGATAACAAAAGCAAACCTTTGCGCCTGCTGCTGGGCTTCGATTACGGCACCAAGCAGATTGGCGTGGCGGTCGGCCAGGTCATCACCGGCCAGGCTCGCGAACTGTGCATCCTCAAGGCGCAAAACGGCGTGCCGGATTGGCAGAAAGTCGAAGCATTGGTCAAGGAATGGCAGCCGGATGCCATCGTCGTCGGCCTGCCGCTGAACATGGACGGCAGCAAAAGCGAGATGAGCGAGCGCGCGGAAAAATTCGCCCTCCGCTTAAACGGCCGCTTCAACCTGCCCGTGCACACCCACGATGAACGCCTAACCACCTACGAAGCCAAAGGCCAACGCCTGCAACAAGGGCAGAACAGTGGCTACCGCGAACGCCCGGTAGACGCCCTGGCCGCCGCACTGCTTTTGCAGGGCTGGCTCGATGAAAACAGCCCCTGAAAACTACCTGCGTTGCCGATACTGCGTTAAAAACAGGCTCGGAATGCTCATTTACAACACGTAAACTCGCGTGCGAGCCCAGTGCGCTTCCTCACCGTTTTGACCAGCCGCAGGCTGTTACTGGCGTAGCGCCTTGTCTCGGCTGCCTCGCCTACGTTTTCAGAGGCTGTTTTGTATACATCTGGAGTGTTGCCATGAGTTTACCCAACCCGGCCGAACTGCTACCGCAAATGGCCGATGCGCTGACCCGCCACCTAAACCAACGGCAAATCAGCCAGCCGCGTTTTATTGGCATCCGCACCGGCGGCGTCTGGGTGGCTCAAGCATTGCTCGAAGCCCTCGGCCGCCAAGACGCGCTGGGCATTCTCGATGTGTCCTTCTACCGTGATGACTTCACCCAGAATGGCCTGCACCCGCAGGTGCAACCGTCCGAGTTGCCGTTCGAGATCGAAGGTCAGCACTTGGTGCTGATTGACGATGTCCTGATGAGCGGCCGCACCATCCGCGCCGCACTCAATGAGCTGTTTGATTACGGCCGTCCAGCCAGCGTGACCCTGGTCAGCCTGCTCGACTTGAATGCCCGCGAGTTACCGATCAGCCCGGACGTAGTCGGCGCCACGCTGTCGCTGACAACGGATCAGCGGGTAAAATTGACCGGCCCCACACCGCTGACCCTCGAACTCCAGACGCTTGCCCACTGAGACTCGCCCCATGACGACCCTAGCCGCCAAGCGCTCGCTGCAGCTCAATGACCAAGGCCAACTGCGCCACTTTCTATCCCTCGACGGCCTGTCCCGTGAGCTGCTGACGGAAATCCTCGACACCGCCGACTCCTTCCTCGAAGTCGGCGCACGCGCGGTCAAGAAAGTCCCGCTGCTGCGCGGCAAAACGGTGTGCAACGTGTTCTTCGAGAACTCCACGCGCACGCGCACCACCTTTGAACTGGCCGCCCAGCGGCTATCGGCGGATGTCATTACGCTCAACGTCTCGACCAGCTCCACAAGTAAAGGCGAGACGCTGTTCGATACCCTGCGCAACCTGGAAGCCATGGCAGCCGACATCTTTGTCGTGCGTCATGCCGACTCCGGTGCCGCGCACTTTATTGCCGAGCATGTGTGCCCGAATCTGGCCATCATCAACGGCGGTGACGGCCGTCACGCCCACCCAACCCAGGGCATGCTCGACATGCTGACCATCCGCCGGCACAAAGGCGGTTTCGAGAATCTCTCGGTGGCCATCGTCGGCGACATCCTGCATTCGCGGGTGGCGCGCTCGAACATGCTCGCGCTGAAAACCCTGGGCTGCCCGGACATTCGCGTGATTGCACCGAAAACCCTGCTGCCAGTCGGCATTGAGCAATACGGCGTGACGGTTTACAGCGACATGACTGAAGGCCTCAAGGAAGTTGATGTGGTGATCATGCTGCGCCTGCAGCGCGAGCGCATGACCGGCGGCCTGCTGCCCAGCGAAGGCGAGTTCTACCGCCTGTTCGGCCTCACCGAACAGCGCCTGAAGTTGGCTAAACCGGATGCGCTGGTCATGCACCCTGGCCCCATCAACCGTGGCGTGGAGATCGAATCGGCTGTGGCCGATGGCCCGCAATCGGTGATCCTTAATCAAGTCACTTACGGCATTGCCATCCGCATGGCGGTGCTGTCCATGGCCATGAGCGGGCAAACCGCGCAGCGCCAGCTCAATCAAGATGCCGAGGAGCAGAACTGATGCGTATCCGTATCCTCGCCGCCCGTGTGATCGACCCTGCCAGTGGTTTTGATCAGCAGGCTGATTTGTACATTGAAAGCGGCAAAGTGGTCGGCATCGGCCAGGCACCCGCCGGTTTTGTCGCCGAGCAGAGCATTAACGCCCAAGGCTTGGTGGCCGCGCCCGGCCTGGTCGACCTGAACGTCGCCCTGCGCGAACCGGGCTACAGCCGTAAAGGCAGCATCGCCACGGAAACCCTCGCGGCAGCCGCCGGCGGCGTCACCAGCCTGTGCTGCCCGCCCTTCACCAAGCCCGTGCTGGACACGCCAGCGGTGGCTGAGCTGATTCTCGACCGCGCCCGCGAAGCCGGCCACACCAAGGTGTTTCCAATTGGCGCATTCAGCAAAGGCCTGCAGGGCGAGCAACTTGCCGAGTTGGTAGCCCTGCGCGATGCGGGTTGTGTCGCCTTCAGCAATGGCTTGGACAACTTCCGCAATAACCGTACCTTGCGCCGCGCGCTGGAATACGCGGCCACCTTCGACCTGACGGTAATCTTCCATTCTCAGGATTATGATCTGGCCGAAGGCGGCTTGGCTCACGAAGGCCCAACCGCCAGCTTCCTCGGCCTGCCCGGCATTCCGGAAACGGCAGAAACGGTGGCGCTGGCCCGCGACCTGCTGCTGGTTGAACAAACCGGTGTGCGCGCACACTTCAGCCAACTGACCAGCGCACGCGGTGCCCAGCTGATAGCAGACGCCCAAGCTCGCGGCCTGCCAGTGACAGCCGATGTCGCGCTTTATCAGCTGATTCTTACCGATGAAGCGCTGAGTGACTTCTCCAGCCTGTACCACGTGCAGCCACCGTTGCGCACAGTCGCTGACCGAGACGGCCTGCGCGCAGCCGTGAAAAGCGGTGTCATCAACGCCATCGCCAGCCATCACCAGCCGCATGAACGTGACGCCAAGCTCGCGCCATTCGGCGCCACCGAACCTGGCATCAGCAGTGTGCAACTGCTCCTGCCCTTGGCCATGAGCCTGGTGCAGGACGGCCTGCTCGACCTGCCCACCCTGCTCGCGCGGCTGAGTTGTGGCCCGGCGCAAGCGCTGCGTCTACCTGCTGGCAAACTGAGCGTGGGCGCACAGGCCGATGTGCTGCTGTTTGATCCGCAGGCTTCAAGCGTGGCCGGTGAGACCTGGTATTCGAAAGGGGACAACTGCCCGTTTATCGGCCACTGCCTGCCGGGTGCCGTGCGCTATACCCTGGTGGACGGACGCATCAGCTATCAGGCCTGACAGCTAACCGATAGAGCCACGGGGGAGGCGCTTTAGCGGCGAGCTTTTAACAATGCTCTCGCGGCTAAAGCCCTTCCCACGACACGGCAAAATCTCACGAAAAATGCGCGCCTGTTCAGGCGCGCTCAGCGTTCTTGATTGACACCTGACTATTCAGCGTCCAAAAGTCATACAGCACGCCGATCAGGAACAAGCCGCCGGTAAACAGATAGATAACCCCGGTGATCCACTTGCCTTGGTACATGCGGTGCACGCCGAAAATGCCGAGGAAGGTCAGCAGAATCCAGGCAACGTTGTAGTCGGTATCGCCAGCGGTAAAACGCAGATCCGCCTCACGGTCCATCGCCGGGATCAAAAACAAATCGACAATCCAGCCGATAAACAGCAGCCCCAAGGTGAAGAACTAGATGGTCCCGGTCACCGGCTTGCCGTAATAAAAGCGGTGCGCGCCGAGAAAGCCAAAAATCCACAGCAGATAACCGATTAGCTTGCTGTGCGTGTCCTGTCGCTGCATGTGTATGACTCCGTAGCTTAGTGTGAAGGTTTGACGCGCCACTGTACGCAAGGTTCGCCGTCGGTGGAAATTCATCCCTCAACAGCCCAATGACGCTTGAAGCTCGCTGCTGATTGCTAAATACTGTATGCATAACCAGTTATGCACAGGCGTCATGATGCAACTGATCGAAAAGCTCACCGTACTCGCCGACGCCGCCAAGTACGATGCCTCCTGCGCCAGCAGCGGTGCACCCAACCGCAGCTCGAAGGGTAAGAGCGGAATCGGCTCGACCACCGGTATGGGCATCTGCCACAGCTTCACCCCGGACGGGCGCTGCGTGGCGCTGCTGAAGATCCTGCTGACCAACTTCTGCCTGTATGACTGCCAATACTGCGTCAACCGCCGCTCCAGCGATGTACCGCGCGCGCGTTTCACCCCCGAAGAAGTAGTAACGCTGACCCTCGACTTCTATAAGCGCAACTGCATCAGCGGGCTGTTTCTCAGTTCGGGCATCATTCGCTCAGCCGACTACACCATGGAACAGCTGATTCGCGTGGCCAAACTGCTGCGCGAGGAGCATGAATTTCGCGGCTACATCCACCTTAAAACCATTCCCGACGCCGACCCACTGCTGATTGCTGAAGCGGGTCGCTATGCGGATCGCCTCAGCGTGAACATCGAACTGCCCACAGAGAGCAGCCTGATCCGCCTGGCACCCGAGAAGCAGGTACGCACCATCAAGCAGGCCATGCATTCCATCCATCTGGGTGAGAGCGAAGCCCGCGCGGAAAAACGTGGGCCACGCTTCGCCCCGGCCGGGCAGAGCACGCAGATGATCATCGGAGCCGATGCAACCGATGACAGCACTATTCTGCATACCGCCGCCTCGCTCTACGGCGAATATCAACTGCGCCGGGTGTACTACTCGGCATTTAGCCCGATCCCACAAAGTCCCAACACCGTACCCTTCGAAGCCCCACCGCTGCTGCGTGAACACCGCTTGTATCAGGCCGATTTCCTTTTGCGCGGTTACGGCTTTGAGGTCGGCGAACTGCTCAGCGGCCCCGGCAACCTGGCTCTGGATATCGACCCGAAACTGGCCTGGGCGCTGAACAACCGCGAGCATTTCCCGGCCGACCTCAACCGCGCCGAACCGGCGATGATCGCCCGCGTGCCGGGCATCGGCGTGCTCAGCGCAAAACGCCTGATGGCTTTACGCAGGCAAAAACGCATTCGCTTTGAAGATCTCACACGCCTGCGCTGCGCGCTGGAAAAGGCCAAGCCGTTTATCGTCACCCAGGACTATCGCCCGAATCAGGCGGGCAGCGAATCGCTCGTGCTGCGCCAGCAACTGAGCGAAACACCCGCGCAGATGTCGCTGTGGTGATGCGCAATGCCTCCTTCGACGGCAGCTTTATTGGCTGGCGCACAGTGGCCAGAAGTCTGCTGCAACAAGGCATTGCCCCGCATCAGGTGAACTGGCGACCCGACGGCGACAGCCTGAGCCTGTTCGATCAGTCGCCCACGGCAGCGGATCTGGATGCAACAAAGCCCGCACCACGTATCCCCCGGCAATTATTGGAACTGCTGGAAAGTGCAGCGTGTTTCCGCATGGAAGACCGCTGGAGCCTGCTCTATCGGATACTCTGGCGCGTCGCGCAGGGCGACCGTGCGGCCATGTTGCCGGGGGATATCGACGGCAGCCAGTTGCACAAACGCCTTAAAGCGGTCCGCCGTGAAGCCCATCACCTGCATGCGTTTTTGCGCTTCCAGCCACGCCCCGAGAATGCCGAAGGCCCGCAGTTAGTGGCCTGGCATGAACCGGCTCACGATATTTTGGCCAGTGCCAGCGGACACTTTGCCGAACGCTTGGGCCGCACGACCTGGCTGATCGCCACGCCGGATGATGGGGTTTACTGGGATGGGCATACCTTGCATTACCAACGGCCCTGCCCACCCGAATGGCAGCGCCTGGCACACACACCCGATGACGAAGGCCAGGCACTGTGGCTGGCCTATTACGGCAGCACCTTCAACCCGGCGCGACTCAACCGCAGCGCGCTGGAAACCAGCTTGCCGGTGCGCTTCTGGAAAAATTTACCCGAAGGGCCGTTGATTCCGCAGTTGATGAGCCAAGCCCGCGCCGGGGCACAGCGCGATGGTCAGGCAGAAGCGGTGGCAGGCAGGGGCGGCAAACGCATCAGCCGCCCGGCACATGTGACTGTCAGCGAAAACGCCGACCCGGCTCTTCGTCACTGACTTCCAGCGACAGACCTTGCGCCATACTGGTCAGGTGATCGCCATCTGTTTCCGACCCCAGCTTGATCATCAGACGCAGGTCGTTCGCCGAGTCGGCATACAACAATGCATCTTCATAGGTGATCTCACCCTGGCTGTAGAGGTTGTACAGCGCCTGATCGAAGGTCTGCATGCCCTGCTCAGTTGAGCGCTTCATCAGGGCTTTTAGCTCGTGCACATCGCCCTTGCGGATCAGGTCAGCCGCCAGCGGGGTGTTGATCAGCACCTCAATTACCGCGCGCCGCCCCTTGCCATCCGGCGTTGGAATCAATTGTTGTGCAACGATGGCCTTGAGGTTGAGCGACAAGTCCATCCACACCTGATTCTGCCGGTCAGCCGGGAAGAAGTTGATGATGCGATCCAGCGCCTGGTTGGCGTTGTTGGCGTGCAAAGTGGCTAAGCACAAATGTCCGGTTTCAGCGAAAGCCACGGCATGATCCATGGTTTCGCGGGTACGCACCTCACCAATCAGAATCACATCTGGCGCCTGGCGCAGGGTGTTCTTCAGCGCGACCTCAAAAGACTCGGTGTCGATGCCTACCTCACGCTGCGTAACAATGCAGCTCTGGTGCTGATGGATGTACTCAATCGGGTCTTCGATGGAAATGATGTGGCCGCTGCTGTTCTTGTTGCGGTAGCCGATCATCGCCGCCAACGAGGTGGATTTACCGGTGCCCGTCGCCCCGACAAACAGCACCAGACCGCGCTTGGTCAGGGCCAATTTTTTCAGGATTTCCGGCAGTTTCAGTTCGTCCAGCGTTGGGATGTTGGTCTCAATGCGGCGCAACACCATGCCCGCCAGGTTGCGCTGATAAAAGGCGCTGACGCGAAAACGACCAATGCCACGCGCGCTGATGGCGAAATTGCACTCATGGTTTTCGGCAAAGTCACGGCGCTGTTGCTCGTTCATCACCGCGTGCACGGTTTCACGGGCCTGCTCGGGCGACATAGGCGTTTTGGTGACCGGCATGATCTTGCCGTTGACCTTCATCGACGGCGGAACACCGGCGGTGATAAACAGGTCGGAGCCGCCCTTTTCAACCATCAGGCGCAGCAGTTTTTCGAATTCCATCGTTAGTCGCCCATGTGCATTACGCGGTTATGCAAAAGCCAACAACACACGCGTGGCGTGCCGCTGGGGAACCGCCAGACAAACGCTGGCGGCGCAAGTTGAGTCAGAAGTTCTCTGGCGTTTTGGCTTTTTCGCGAGCGGCATCGCGACTGACAACGCCCTTGGCAACCAGAGTTTTCAGGCACGAATCCAGCGTCTGCATGCCCAGCGAGCCACCGGTCTGGATCGCCGAATACATCTGCGCCACTTTGTCTTCGCGGATCAGGTTACGAATGGCCGGGGTGCCGATCATGATTTCGTGGGCCGCCACTCGACCGCCGCCGATTTTCTTCAGCAGGGTTTGCGAAATAACCGACTGCAGCGATTCGGAGAGCATGGAGCGCACCATGGATTTCTCTTCCGCCGGGAACACGTCAACCACACGGTCGATGGTCTTGGCCGCCGAGGTGGTGTGCAGGGTGCCAAATACCAAGTGGCCGGTTTCTGCGGCTGTCAGGGCCAAACGGATGGTTTCGAGGTCGCGCATCTCGCCCACCAGGATGATGTCCGGGTCTTCCCGCAGCGCCGAGCGCAGGGCTTCCGAGAAGCCCAAGGTGTCGCGGTGGACTTCACGCTGGTTGACCAGGCACTTCTTCGATTCGTGAACGAATTCGATCGGGTCTTCGACCGTCAGAATGTGGTGGTACTTGTTGCTGTTGATGTAGTCGAGCATCGCCGCCAGAGTGGTGGACTTGCCCGAGCCGGTTGGCCCTGTCACCAGCACCAGACCGCGCGGCACATCAGAAATTTTGCGGAAGATCTCGCCCATGCCGAGGTCTTCCATGCTCAGCACTTTCGACGGAATGGTCCGGAATACTGCGCCAGAGCCGCGGTTCTGGTTAAAGGCGTTAACCCGAAAGCGCGCCACACCGGGCACTTCGAAGGAGAAGTCGGTCTCGAGGAACTCCTCGAAATCCTTACGCTGCTTGTCGTTCATGATGTCGTAAATCAGCGCGTGCACCTGTTTGTGGTCCAGGGCTGGCAGGTTGATCCGACGTACATCGCCGTCGACTCGAATCATCGGCGGCAGGCCAGCAGAAAGATGCAGGTCCGATGCACCTTGCTTGGCACTGAAGGCCAGCAACTCAGTGATATCCATGGGACTCCCTAATGACAGACAAGCAGGTAGAATGCCGCAAAACCCAGGCGGCGGGCGCGAGTAATGTCCACGATAGCAGAGAATATTGCAAAGGTCGGAGTGCGCATCCGTGAGGCGGCGCAAGCCTCGCAGCGAGATTTCAGCCACATCGGCTTGCTCGCAGTCAGCAAAACCAAACCGGCCGACGCGATTCGCGAGGCATTCGCGGCGGGCGTAACGGATTTCGGCGAAAACTACCTGCAAGAAGCACTGGATAAGCAGACGCAACTGAGCGATCTGCCGGTGGTCTGGCACTTTATCGGGCCGATCCAATCGAACAAGACCAAACCCATCGCTGAGCACTTTGCCTGGGTGCATTCGGTTGACCGCCTGAAAATCGCCGAACGCCTGTCTGCCCAACGCCCGGCACACTTGCCCGCACTGAATATCTGCCTGCAGGTCAATGTCAGCGGTGAAGCCAGCAAATCTGGCTGCAGCCCAGATCAGCTGTCGGCGCTGGCACATGCCGTCACACAACTGCCCAACCTGCGCCTGCGTGGATTGATGACAATCCCTGAACCGACCGATGATGTGACTGAACAGCGCGCGGCGTTTGCCCGTTTGCGTGAGTTGCAGCAAAGCCTAAACCTGGACCTCGACACCCTCTCCATGGGCATGAGCCATGACCTGGAAGCGGCCATTGCCGAAGGTGCAACTTGGGTGCGCATTGGTACAGCCCTGTTTGGCGCGCGTGATTACAGCAACAGCTGATTAAGTTTGCCTTCAGCCTTATTAAGGAAGCCCGTTATGACCACTCCCCGCATTGCCTTTGTCGGTGCCGGCAACATGGCTGCCAGCCTGATCGGCGGGCTGCGTGCCCAAGGCATTGAGGCCAGCGCCATTCGCGCCAGCGACCGTGGTGCCGAGCAGCGCAGCAAGATCAACGCCGATTTCGCCATCGCCACCTTTGAGCACAATGCCGACGCTATTAAAGATGCCGATGTGATTGTCTTGTCGGTCAAACCGCAAGTGATGAAAGAAGTCTGTCTGGATCTCGCGCCTCACATCGGTGAACAGCAGCTAATCGTCTCGATTGCCGCCGGCATCAGCTGCGCCAGCCTGGAAAACTGGCTGGGCCCACGCGCCATTGTGCGCTGCATGCCCAACACACCGGCGCTGCTGCGTCAGGGTGTCAGTGGCCTGTTCGGCAACACACAAGTATCGCCGACTCAGCGCGAACAAGCAGAGCACCTGCTAAGCGCGGTTGGTTTGGCTTTGTGGCTGGATAAAGAAGAGCTGATTGATGCGGTGACGGCCGTATCCGGCAGTGGTCCGGCTTACTTCTTCCTGCTGATTGAGGCCATGACCGCCGCTGGCGAGAAGCTCGGCCTACCGCGCGAAACCGCCGCGCAGCTTACGCTGCACACAGCGCTGGGCGCGGCACGCATGGCGGTGGCCAGCGATGTTGACGCCAGCGAACTGCGCCGCCGAGTCACCTCCCCCGCTGGCACCACCGAAGCGGCAATTAAAACCTTCCAGGCCAATGGCTTCGAAGCCCTGGTCGAACAAGCACTCAACGCCGCTGCTCACCGCTCAGCCGAGCTGGCCGAACAACTGGGTCAATAAGGAACGAACATGATCGGACTCGATACCGCCGCTGTTTACATCCTGCAAACCATCGGCAGCCTGTACCTGCTGATCGTCCTGCTGCGCTTTATCCTGCAGTTGGTGCGCGCAGATTTTTACAACCCGGTCAGCCAGTTCATCGTGCGCGCCACGCACCCGCTGGTGAAACCGCTGCGCAAGATCATTCCCAGCGTTGCCGGGCTTGATCTGGCGTCGCTGGTCCTGGCGATTGTGGTGCAGTTGGTGCTGATGGCGCTGACCCTGATGCTGATGGGCTACGGCCTGGGTGATCCGCTGCAGTTGCTGGTTTGGTCGATCGTCGGGGTGACGGCCCTGTTCCTCAAGGTGTTCTTCTTTGCCTTGATCATTAGCGTCATCCTTTCCTGGGTTGCGCAGGGCAGCCACAATCCAACCGCCATGCTGATCAATCAGATCTGCGAGCCCTTGTTGGCCCCGATTCGGCGCATGCTGCCGAGCATGGGCGGCATGGACCTGTCACCGATCGTGGCGTTTCTGATCCTCAACCTGATCGACATGTTGGTGATCCGCAACCTTGCCGTGATGACCGGCATGCTCAAAGGCCTGAGCTTGGCGATCTGATCGGCGCCTGGGCCATTTTGACCGGGGATGGCCGCGGCCTGATCCTCACTGCCACCTGCAGCCTAACGCTAACGCGCATGCATTGGGCTGCAGGTGAACGGAGCAAGATTCACCCCACCGGACCATCGGTAGACGGCAAAGCCAACGCCCTGCTGCATGCATGCCTGACAACAGCCTTGGCGGTCAGCACGCCTGCCTGGAAGCCGGCCAGCAGAGCTGGCAAAAGCGCCGAACGCGCACTGACCGCTCGGTCATCTTGACTGACCATAAGGCGGGTGTTCGACGACGTGCAATTGACGCCATAGCCGCGCCGCGCATAATGCCCCGATAGTTTGTGAGCGAACTGCGCCGATCTGGCGGGCTTTCGGCGGCCATTGGCCGTTATGCCGCCGCCATTAGCGACGCTGTAGCGCTCAATGTGTGCACGACTTGCCCTGGGTGCCCAACCCCCAGCGCCCCCACAATGGATGCACCCAACGGAGGAAAGCCCGCATGAGCATGGAACGTCTCAGTCAGCAGGTGGATGCGTACGTCGCCTGGAAGCGCGAGCTGATGCGTGAGATCACGCGCTATCGCAGCTGGCTCATGACCAACCGGCTGAACTCCGAGGCCGTGGAGGCCAAGCTCGAACGGGCGCTCAAGCTGCTGCGCACCGACCATATCACCCTGGCCTTTGTGGGGGAGTTCTCGCGGGGCAAGACCGAGCTGATCAACAGCCTGTTCTTCTCGTCCTACGGCCAGCGCATGTTGCCGTCGCAGGCGGGGCGTACCACCATGTGCCCCACCGAGCTGTTCTTCGATCCGCGCTCGGAACGCTCTTATATCCGCTTACTGCCCATCGAAACGCGCGTGGCCGAGGCCAGCGTGGCGCAGTTCAAACGCATCCCGCGCCACTGGGTGAACATCCCGCTGGATT
>LNFM01001377.1_pt1 | contig 63367 bp, 58 predicted proteins | sample 596031 | NCBI WGS metagenome assembly LNFM01 (sample SAMN04254537, study PRJNA301005) | activated carbon metagenome | isolation source: dual media filters at the Ann Arbor, Michigan drinking water treatment plant | place: USA: Ann Arbor
CCTGTTCAAGATCCTCGGCAAGATCAACCGCGAGGACAAGGTCACCATCCTGGTGGTGGAGCAGAACGCGCAGCTGGCGCTGGAGCTCGCCGACCAGGCCTATGTCATCGAAACCGGACGTATCGTGATGTCGGGCGACGCCAAGGACATCGCGACCAACGAAGACGTCCGCAAATCCTATCTCGGCTACTGAGGAGCAGGACTATGGAGCTTTTTACCAACCAGGTCCTGGCCGGAATCGCCACGGGCGCGATCTATGCCTGTATGGCGCTTGCCGTCGTGATGATCTTCCAGGCGATCGATCACCTCAATTTCGCCCAGGGCGAAATGGCGATGTTCTCGACCTTTATTTCCTGGCAATTGATGCAGTGGGGCATCCCCTACTGGTGGGCCTTCCTGATCACGCTGATCATCTCCTTTGCCGGCGGCATCCTCATCGAGCGGCTGCTGTTCAAGCCGCTCGCCAAGGCACCGATCCTGACCAACGTCGCCGGCTTCATCGCTCTGTTTGCGATCGTCAACAGCGTCGCCGGCCTGATCTGGGACTTCACCATCAAGCAGTATCCGACCCCGTTCGGATCCTCGCCCTTCCTCGGCAGCCAGCTGATCTCGACCCACCAGGCCGGCATGATCGGCGTCACCGTGCTGCTGCTGATCGCACTTTATCTGTTCTTCCAGTTCACGCGGATCGGTCTTGCGATGCGCGCCGCCGCCTCGCTGCCCGAATCGGCCCGCCTGGTCGGCATCAACACCTCGTGGATGATCGCGCTGGGCTGGGGCATGGCTTCCGCCATCGGCGCCATCGCCGGCATCCTGATCGCACCCGTGGTGTTCCTGGAGCCGAACATGATGGGCGGCGTGCTGATCTACGGATTTGCCGCGGCCGTGCTCGGCGGCCTCTCCAGCCCGCTTGGCGCCGTCGTCGGCGGCTTCCTGGTCGGCGTGTTTGAAAATCTCGCCGGGACCTACATTCCCGGTGTCGGTAACGAGTTGAAGCTACCGATCGCGCTTGCGCTGATCATCACCGTACTGGTTGTCAAACCGGCTGGGCTGTTGGGCCGGCCCATCGTGAAGCGAGTTTGATCATGAGCGCTGCTGCAGAAGACGTCGTCACAGAAGCACCGGCCGTCGAGGCCGTTCCGAAGCGAGCCATGACGCTTGGTCTGGGCACCTCGCTGGTGGTGCTGGCCGCGCTGGTTCTGGCCCCGCTGTTCGTCAAGAACTTCATCATCTTCCAGATGACGATGCTCCTGATCTACGGGCTTGCGGTTCTCGCGCTCAACATCCTGACCGGCGGAAGTGGCCAGTTCTCGCTCGGCCAGAGCGCATTCTACGCGGTCGGCGCCTATACGTCGGCGATCCTGATGGAACATTTCGGCATGAACTACGCGCTGACGCTGCCGATCGCAGGCATCATCTGCTTTGGGTTTGGATTCGTGTTCGGCCAGCCGGCGCTGCGGCTCAGCGGCGTCTACCTCGCCTTGGCGACCTTCGCGCTGGCGGTCGCCATGCCGCAATTGCTCAAGCTCAACTTCTTCGAGCACTGGACCGGCGGCGTGCAGGGTCTGGTCGTGACCAAGCCCGATGCGCCGTTCGGCATGTCGATGTCGCAGGACATGTGGTTGTACTACTTCACGCTGGTGATCGCCATCGGGATCTATATCGCCTCGGTCAACTTGTTGAAGTCGCGCTCGGGGCGCGCCTTCATGGCGATCCGCGACAACGAGATCGCGGCCTCCGCCATGGGCGTCGACGTCGCGCTGTACAAGACGCTGGCGTTCGGCGTCAGCGCCGGCATCACCGGCGTTGCCGGCGGCCTCGGCGCCATCGCCGTGCAGTTCGTGGCGCCCGACAGCTATACCATCACGCTCGCGATCTCGCTGTTCCTCGGCATGGTCGTCGGCGGCGTCGGCTGGCTGCCGGGTTCGATCGTAGGCTCCGCCTTCATCATCTTCGTGCCGAATATGGCCGAACATATCTCGAAGGGTCTCTCCGGCGCCGTGTTCGGCGTGCTGCTCTTCCTCGTCATTTTCCTCGTGCCGCACGGCGCCAGGCAGGTCGCGATCGTCGCCCAGCAGATGCTCGGCAAACTCACGAAGAGGTAAGGACGTCGCATCACAATAAGATTGCTGTCGAACTGAGCAGGAAGCCTTCGCGACGCAGGTCGCGGAGGCTTTTTTGCTGGCTGTATAACAAGCCGGTAATCCGCCTTCCCGTTCATCATTAATATTCCGCAACACGGTACGCCAAAACTGCAATTCCCCCCGACACCGTCGCGGGGGCTTTTTGTTGCTGGATGCCGCCGAAAGGTATTCAATACCCCTCAAGAGCCGCAAAGCGCTCCCGACACAACAACACCGACACATTCACCGATCCTAGGGAGATCAAACAATGCTCGTTACCCACTTGCGCTTGGGAGCCTTTTCGGCTGCCCTCGCAGTTCTTGCTGCAAGCAGCAGCGGCGCGCTTGCGCAGAAGAAATACGACACCGGCGCATCCGATACTGAAATCAAGGTCGGCAACATCATGCCCTACAGCGGACCGGCGTCCGCCTATGGCGTGATCGGCAAAACCCAGGATGCTTACTTCAAGAAGATCAACGCCGAGGGCGGCATCAACGGCCGCAAGATCAACTTCATCAGCTATGACGACGCCTACAGCCCGCCGAAGACGGTCGAGCAGGCGCGCAAGCTGGTCGAGAGCGATGAAGTGCTGGTTGTCTTCAATCCGCTGGGCACCCCGCCGAATACGGCGATTCAGAAGTATCTGAACTCCAAGAAGGTGCCGCAACTGTTCGTCGCCACCGGCGCCACCAAGTGGAACGACCCCAAGGAGTTCCCCTGGACGATAGGCTGGCAGCCCAACTACCAGAGCGAGTCGCAGATCTACGCCAAATATATCCTGAAGAACAATCCGAACGCCAAGATCGGCATCCTCTACCAGAACGACGACTACGGTAAGGACTACCTGAAGGGCTTCAAGGACGGGCTCGGCGCCAAGGCGGCCTCGATGATCGTGCTGGAGGAAAGCTACGAAGTTTCCCAGCCGACGATCGACTCCCACATCGTCAAGCTGAAGTCGAGCGGGGCCGATGTCTTCTTCAACATCACCACGCCAAAATTCGCGGCGCAGGCGATCAAGAAGAACTCGGAAATCGGCTGGAAGCCGCTGCACTTCCTGAACAACGTCTCCTCCTCGATCGGCAGCGTGATGAAGCCGGCCGGCTTCGAGAACGGTCAGGACATCATTTCCTCGAATTACCTCAAGGATCCGACGGACGGGCAGTGGAAGAGTGATGCGGGCATGAAGGCCTGGAACGAGTTCCTCGACAAGTACTATCCGGAAGCCAACCGCGCTGACTTATCGGTAATGTACGCCTATACCGTCGCCCAGGGCCTCGTGCATGTGCTGAAAGCCTGCGGCGACGACCTGACCCGCGCCAACGTGATGAAGCAGGCGGCCAGCATCAAGGACCTCGAGCTCGGCGGCCTGTTGCCGGGCGTCAAGGTTAACACCTCGGCGACGGACTTCGCCCCGATCTCGCAATTGCAGCTGATGAGGTTCAAGGGCGACACCTGGGAACGCTTCGGCGAAATCCTCTCGGGTGACGTCGGCGGTTAACGCGCCAAGACCTGTCTACTAAAGAAGCAGCCCCTGCGGCTTTGCCGCAGGGGCTTTCTGTTGTGGGGCTTCCGGCAAGATGGTAAGCACGCGACGTAAAAAGAGCTTCATTCAAGGGGCCACGACTATTTGTTTAAATGAAAAGGGAGAGACAGAAATGTCCACAATCAAAAAACTCGCGGTTCTATCGGCGGCGTTTGGAGTGCTCGCAGCATCGTCGAGCAGCGTGTTCGCGCAAAAGAAATACGATCCCGGTGCGAGCGACACCGAAATCAAGATCGGCAACATCATGCCTTACAGCGGACCGGCGTCCGCCTATGGCGTGATCGGCAAAACCGAAGAGGCCTACTTCAAGAAGATCAACGCCGAGGGCGGCATCAACGGCCGCAAGATCAACTTCATCAGCTATGACGACGGCTACAGCCCGCCGAAGACGGTGGAGCAGGCGCGCAAGCTGGTCGAGAGCGATGAGGCCCTGATCGTCTTCAACCCGCTTGGCACCCCGCCGAACACGGCGATCCAGAAGTATCTTAACTCCAAAAAGGTGCCGCAGCTTTTCGTGGCGACCGGCGCCACCAAATGGAACGACCCGAAGAATTTCCCCTGGACGATGGGCTGGCAGCCCAACTACCAGAGCGAAACCGTCATCTACGCCAAGTACATCCTGAAGAATTTTCCGAACGCCAAGATCGGCATCCTCTATCAGAACGACGACTACGGTAAGGACTATCTGAAAGGCTTCAAGGACGGGCTCGGCGCCAAGGCCGCCTCGATGATCGTCGCGGAGGAAAGCTACGAAGTTTCCCAGCCGACGATCGATTCCCACATCGTCAAGCTGAAGGCGTCCGGCGCTGATGTGTTCATGAACATCACCACGCCGAAATTTGCGGCGCAGGCGATCAAGAAGAACGCCGAGGTCGGCTGGAAGCCCACACACTTCCTCAACAACGTCTCGGCCTCGATTGGCGCTGTGATGAAGCCCGCCGGCTTTGAAGCCAGCCAGGGCATCATCTCCTCCGCCTACCTCAAGGACACGTCCGACCCGCAGTGGAAGGACGACGCCGGCATGAAGGCCTTCGATGAATTCCTGACCAAGTATTTCCCGGAAGGCAACCGGATCGACGGATCGGTGATGTTTGGTTACACCGTTGCCCAGGGACTTGTTCACGTCCTCAAGGCGTGCGGCGATAATCTGACGCGGGAGAACGTCATGAAACAGGCAGCCAACATCAATCAGCTTGAGCTCGGTGGCCTGCTGCCCGGCATCAAGGTCAACACCAGTCCGACCGACTTCGCTCCGATCTCGCAGGTCCAACTGCAGAAGTTCAAGGGCGAAGCGTGGGAGCTGTTCGGCGAGGTCCTGAGCGGAGACGTCGGCGGCTAACTGTTCGGAAATCCAAACGGCCCGTTCGCGGGCCGGACAGCCCCCGCAGGAACATCCTGCGGGGGTTTTCTTTTGCGGCGATTGGAGGGATAACCAGACCTCCTGTCCTCACTGCAGTTGCAATAAATGACCGACCGGCGCCCCCTCCTGCGTGCGATCTTCGATGCGGCCGTCGCGGCCGCGCACCCGGACGTCGTGCTGTCGGCGCATCTACGCCCGGCGCCGAAGGGCCGGGTGATTTGCCTCGCCGCCGGCAAGGGCGCGGCGGCGATGGCGGCAGCAGCCGAACGGCATTATCTCGACGCACTCGGGCTCGACCCGGCCCGGCTGACCGGCATCGCCACCACCCGTCACGGCCATGGCGTGCCGACGCGGCGGATCAGGGTCGTCGAGGCTGGCCACCCCGTGCCTGATGAAGCCGGGCTGAAAGCCACCGACGATACGCTGCGTCTTGCGGCCGAGGCGTCCGCGGACGACCTGCTGCTGGTGCTGTTGTCCGGCGGCGGTTCGGCGAACTGGATCGCCCCGGTCGAGGGCGTTTCGTTCGCGCAGAAGCAGCAGGTGAACCGCGCGCTGCTGCGTTCGGGCGCGCCGATCGGCGAGATGAACATCGTCCGCAAGCACCTGTCGCGGATCAAGGGCGGCCGTCTCGCCCGCGCGGGCCGACGCGCCGAAATCGTCACGCTGGCGATCTCCGACGTTCCGCACGACGATCCGTCGGCGATTGCATCGGGACCGACGGTGCCGGATCCCACCACGCTGGCGGACGCCCGCGCGCTGGTGGCGAAGTATGATCTCGCGATCGACGACGCCGTCAGGCGCGCGCTCGAGGACCCGAGGAACGAGAGCTGCAAGCCCGGCGATCCTGCCTTCACGCGCGCGCAATTCGAGCTGATTGCGAAGCCAAAAGCTTCGCTCGATGCCGCGATCAAGGTCGCGCGCGATGCCGGATACGAGGTGATCGGCCTCGGCGCCGACCTCGAAGGCGAGGCGCGCGACGTTGCCGCCGACCATGCGCGCCTGGCGCTGAAGGCGCGGAGCGAAGGCAAGCGCATGGCCATTGTGTCGGGCGGAGAACTCACCGTGACCGTCCGCGGCAATGGCCGCGGTGGCCCCAACCAGGAATATGCGCTGGCACTGGCTGACCTGCTGAAGGACACCCCCGGCATCGCGGCGCTGGCGGCCGACACCGACGGCGCCGACGGTGGCGCCGGGAGCGCCTCCGATCCGGCCGGTGCGATCATCGATCAGGCCACGTTTGCCAGGATGAAATCGCTCGGCCTCGATCCTGCGTCCTATCTCGCCAACAACGACGCCACCGCGTTCTTTTCGGCCACCGAAGATCTCGTTCTGACCGGCCCGACGCTCACCAACGTGAATGACGTCAGGGTGATATTGGTCGATCCCATCTAATCGTTCGAGCCTCGCCTGCGGCTGGATTAGAACTCCGCCGCAATCTTCGACAACATCTCGAGCAGCGCGACGCGGTTGGCAGGACCAAGCAGCGCGTTGAGCCGCGCCTCGTGCTTGGTGGCGACAAGCTTCTTGGCGCGCGACAGCACCACCCTGCCCTTGTCGGTCAGAACCAGGATGTGGGACCGTCGGTCGTTGGTCGAGCGCATCCTTGTACAGAGATCGCGGCTCTCCAGCGCATCCAGCATCGACACGAAATTCGGCCGGAGGATGCCGAGCGTGTTGGCGATCTCGGTCTGGTTACGGCCCGGATTTTTGTCGAGCAGCAGCAGGACCGAGAACTGCGCCGGCGTCAGCTGCAGCGGCGCGACGCAGCGCAGGAAATCCTCGAACACCTTCAACTGTGCGCGCTTGAGGGAATAGCCGAGCAGTTCGGCGAGCTCGCCCATCTGCAGCGCAGTGCTCTCCGCCCCGCTCTCGACGGATCCCTTGCCGCCGGCACGGGAAGGCTTGACGGCATCGGTCGCTGCCTTGGAAACTGTCATCCGTCGAGGCTCGTCATCCCGAAACAGGTCCGCCCGCGGCCGGGCCTTGATGTTATATTTGATAATTGTTATTGATTATATCAAATATCGGCGACTTTCAACTGCCGAGATGGGGACAGCCGGCTGACCTGATGAGGTCGAGGCCGGCGACGCCGAGGGAGCGCCGGTCTTGAATACGACGATCATGCTGTTCCTTCTGCAGGACGGCATCACCAACGGCGCGATCTATGCGCTGCTCGGGCTGGCGCTGGTTCTGGTGTTCGCCGTAACCCGCGTCATTCTAATTCCGCAAGGCGAATTCGTCACCTTCGGTGCGCTGAGCTATGCCGTGCTGGCGACCGGCAAGGTGCCGGGCACCGCGTGGCTTGCCATCGCCATGGGCGTGGTGGCCTTTGCGCTCGACCTGTTCGACGCCAGGCGATCGCTGCGGCTCAAGCGGGTCGCGCGCTCGCTCGCTCTCAACATCGTTCTACCAGCAGCAATCCTCGCCCTGACTTACATGCTCGCCGGCCCCACGACGCCGATCGCGGTCAACATCGCGCTGTCGCTGCTGATCGTCGCGGCGATCGGACTGTATCTATACCGCATCGCGTTCCAGCCGCTCGCCCACACCTCGGTGCTGGTGCTGCTGATCGCCTCCGTCGGCTGCCATCTCGCGCTGCAAGGGCTCGGGCTCGTGTTCTTCGGCGCCGAGGGCCTGCGCGGCCCGGCGCTGTCGAGCGCAGCATTAACGATCGGACCGCTGCGCTTCACCGGCCAGAGCCTCGCGGTATACGGGCTGACGATCGCCTTCATCGTCGCGCTGTGGCTGTTCTTCGGCTTCACGCTGATGGGCAAGGCGCTGCGCGCCACCGCCGTCAACCGGCTCGGCGCGCGCCTGCTGGCGTCCGTGATCGGCGCGATTTCCGGGATCCTGATCGTGCCGATCACGACCCTCTACTACGACACCGGCTTCCTGATCGGCCTGAAGGGTTTCATCGCCGCGATCATCGGCGGGTTGGTGAGCTATCCGCTGACCGCGGTGGCCGCCCTGATCGTCGGCTGCGTCGAAGCCTTTTCCTCGTTCTATGCGAGCAACTTCAAGGAGGTCATCGTCTTCACGCTGATCATTCCCGTGCTGGTGCTGCGATCGCTCGCGGCACCCGCGGTCGAGGAAGAGAAGGACTGACGGCGATGAGAGAGCGACTTCCCCTCGTCATCTTCGCACTCGTCATGGCGGCGATCCCGTTCATCCCAGGCGTGCCGCCGTTCTGGATCGTGCTCCTGAACAACATCGGCCTCGCCGCGCTGGTAGCGATGGGCCTGGTGATCCTGACCGGCGTCGGCGGCCTGACCTCGTTCGGCCAGGCCGCCTTCTGCGGCTTCGGTGCGTATACCACCGCGGTGCTGACGACGGCCTATGGCGTCTCGCCCTGGCTGACGCTGCCGCTCTCGCTGCTCGTCAGCGGCATCGCCGCCGTCGTGCTCGGCATCGTCACCGTGCGGCTGTCCGGCCACTATCTGCCGCTCGGCACCATCGCCTGGGGCATCGGCCTGTTCTACCTGTTCAGCAAGCTGGAATTCCTCGGCCGCAATGACGGCATATCGGGCATTCCGCCGCTCTCGATCGGCAATTTTCGCATGCTCGATCCCGGCACGATCTATTTCGCGATCTGGATCGCGGTACTGGTCTCGGCATTGCTGACCATGAACCTGCTGGATTCCCGCACCGGCCGCGCGATCAGGGCGTTGCGGCGCGGACATATCGCCGGCGAAGCCTTCGGCGTGCAGACGCCGCGCGCCAAGCTCCTGGTGTTCGTCTATGCGGCGGTACTCGCGGGCTTGTCCGGCTGGCTCTATGCGCATTTCCAGCGCGCCGCCAACCCGACGCCCTTTGGCGCGCATGCGGGCATCGAGTATCTGTTCATCGCCGTGGTCGGCGGCGCCGGCTATGTCTGGGGCGCCGTGCTCGGCGCCGGCATCGTCGTGATCCTGAAGGAAGTCCTGCAGAGCTATCTACCGTATGTGTTCGGCGGCCAGAGCCAGCTCGAGACCATCGTGTTCGGCATCCTGCTGGTGGTCCTGCTGCAATTGGCGCCGACCGGCGTCTGGCCGTGGCTGATGTCGCGATTGCCGTTCAAGCCGCCCCGCAAGCTGACCGACACTTCGCTTCCGCCAGCCACGCGCGTGCGCGCGCCGGCGTCTCCCGCGACGCTGCTCCAGATCGACAAGGCGCGCAAGCAGTTCGGCGGCGTCATTGCGGTCAATGACGTCTCGTTCGATGTGCAGGCGCGCGAGATCGTCGCCTTGATCGGTCCTAACGGCGCCGGCAAGAGCACGACGTTCAACCTGATCACGGGCGTGCTGACGACGACCGGTGGCACGATTACCGTGCTCGGCAACAAGGTCGACAACGCGCCGCCGCAGGAAGTCGTCAAGCTCGGCGTCGCCCGAACCTTCCAGCACGTCAAGCTGGTGCCCGACATGACCGTGCTGGAAAACGTCGCGATCGGCGCGCATCTGCGCGGGCACGCGGGAGCGATCGCCAGCATGTTCCGGCTTGACCGTGGCGACGAGGCGAAACTTCTTGCGGAAGCCGCGCGCCAGATCGAGCGCGTCGGTCTCGGCGACCAGATCGACCAGCTGGCCGGAAGCCTGTCGCTCGGCCAGCAGCGCATCGTCGAGATCGCCCGCGCGCTGTGCGTAGACCCGCTGCTGCTGCTGCTCGATGAGCCGGCCGCGGGACTGCGGCATATGGAGAAACAGCGCCTCGCCGCACTCCTGCGCCAATTGCGTGACGGCGGCATGTCGGTGCTGCTGGTCGAGCACGACATGGGGTTCGTGATGGATCTCGCCGACCGTGTCGTGGTGCTGGATTTTGGTACCAAGATCGCCGAGGGCACGCCTGCTGCGATCAAGTCCAATCCAGACGTGATCAAGGCCTATCTCGGAGCCACGGCATGAGCGCGCTGCTATCAGTCTCCGACGTGCATGTTTCCTACGGCAAGGTCGAAGCCGTACGCTCGGTGTCGCTCGACGTCGTCGGCAACGAGATCGTCACCATCATCGGTGCCAACGGCGCCGGCAAGAGCACGCTGCTCAACGCCATCATGGGCGTGCTGCCGCTGAAGGGCGCCGCCGCCTTCGCTGGCAACGATATGGCATCGCTCGATATCGAGGACCGCGTGGCCGCAGGATTGAGTCTGGTGCCTGAGCATCGCGAACTGTTCGGCACCATGAATGTCGAGGACAATCTGCTGCTCGGGGCATTTCGAATCCCGAAGGCCACCGCGGCGCAATCGTTCGAAAAGGTCTATGCGCTGTTTCCGCGGCTGAAGGAGCGGCGCAAGCAACTGGCCGGCACGCTCTCCGGCGGCGAGCAGCAGATGCTGGCGATGGGCCGCGCCTTGATGGGCGCGCCCAAATTGCTGATGCTCGACGAACCGAGCCTTGGCCTCGCGCCGATCATCGTCGCCGACATCTTCCGCACCATCGGCGAGTTGCGTGCCGCCGGCGTCTCTGTGCTTCTGGTGGAGCAGAACGCGAAGGCGGCGCTGCAGATCGCCGACCGGGCCTACGTCATGGAGCTCGGCGAGTTCATCCTCTCCGGATCGGCCAGGGACATCGCGTCCAACCAGCGCGTCGCGGCGAGCTATCTCGGCTTTCAGCACGAGGGCACGAGCGGCGTCTAGCTCAGCCGCCATCGGCCTTCGAGCCTCGACGGAGATTGTCGATCAGGATGTACACGCTGATCAGGAACACCCAGAACGGCAATACCGCGAAACTCCAGCTGATGAAAAAGCTTCCCATCAGCAGCAACAGCGCCAGCAGGAAGCCGAGATAGGCGATCCAGCGCGGAGCAATGCCGGTACGGATCACGACGGTCGACGTGGAAATCATGAACACCGCAGCCATCTTGATCGCGTACACGTTTGCGATGATGTAGGAAGCGGCGCGCGCGAAGCGAAAGGTGGCCGAATTCATCAGTTCCTGCGGCGTGGAAACAGAAGCGACCAGCACAATCGCGCCGATTACGGCGGCGGCGGCGAACAGCATCGCCAGAAACAACAGGCCGCTCCCGAAAAACACGGTGGCGAAAAAGCGGTCCTCAAGCTGGGCGAGCCGGTCTCGCAGCACGCCGATGAACCACAGGAAGGCGACACCGGCAAACGGCACCAGGTTCAACGCAACCGTGACTGCTCTAGTGTCGGTCGCCAGCCACGCGCCAGGCTCGAGCGGATCTGCCGGGATCGAAGTCCGCAGCAGCCAAAGGATCGATAGCAGGAGCAGCGAAAAAACGATGCCTGCGATGGCCGCGGCCTTCGGCGTTTTTAGCTGCGCATGAGTGAGAAAGCCATTCTCGGACATCGCCACCGGTCCTCATTTCCACCCATCGCAATCAACGTCGAACCGCGGCAGGCCTCACGATGCCACCCATTGCGTCACCTTTCCGGAGTGCCCGCCCAGGCCCTGCGGGTCCGCGACGCGAGCCAGCGCCAATTCCTCCGGATAGGTGAAGATCCGCTCGACTTCACGATCGAGCAAGCTCAGTTGGCGAAGCAGCGCGTCGCGACGGTTCGCCGGCAGCGTATGCACCAGGTTCTCAATCATCGCCCGCATCCGTCTCACGATCTGCAGATTGTTCGAGCCGCAGCTGCGGATCTCGCTGAAGGCGAGATGGACAAAATCGTCCCAGTCTGGTGTCCGGAAAATCACGCGAATTTGCCCGGATTGATCCAGCAGTTCGTCAGCGCGCAGGTAGCGCTTTCCGACCGTTCGCAGCATGCGATGAAGTTGATCCATGGCGAGCACGGCCGTGGTGGGATCGTTGATAGCCGGCGAGAGCGCCTTGAGCGCGACGTCGACGACAATGCGAAACGCAAAGGTGGGATCCTGATCCATCGCGCGCTCCGATCCAAACGCGACCCTTGAACTCAACGCATGCTCGTCGAGCGAGCAGGCCCCGCTGTACAGATTGAACAGCGGATCGTCGGTCGCGACGAAATCGCCGATCTGCGGGACGAACTCGATAATTCCTTTCGATCGCTCAGCCTGTGCCTTCAACGCTTCGAGATCGACCGCCACCACAATGGCCGATTCCCCCAGGTGCCGGATCACCCGGCCCGGGGGACCGAGATTGATCGCTTCACCTTCCTCAATATCGCTACCGTGAGCTATGACGGGATAGACACTTTCGGTCACGGCTATCCCGGCGGCGCCGACATGGGCCAGAAGGCTGATCGGGCGCAGCAACCGCGAGGCGTAGTCGATCAGATGGAAGAACGCAGCAAGCGAGAAAATGCCGAACAGCATCGCCAGCAGCATCACCAGCTGATGGACCTGGTTACCCATGAGGTTCTGTGCACTGAGCACAAACATCAATGTAAATATGAAGAGTCCGACGGTGTACTTGACGACGCGATTGCGCAAGAGCGTCGTTGCGATTAGTCGCGGGGTCAGTTGTGCGCTGGCAACCTGGATCGCTATCAGCAGGGAGCCGAAGGTGAATACAACGAAGGAGAGGGTTATCGTTGCAAACGCTTCGAGCAATGCCCGCGCGCCACTTTGCGTGAAGCCCAGCAAGCTCCATCCAAGCCATGCATCGAGCCGATGCAAAATCCGGGCTATTACCAGCTCGAGCGGAACTGCCACGAACGGAACCAGCCAAAGCGAGGATTTGAGATAATTTTTGAAACCGTAAAGTCTGCTCCAACTCATCATGCCTTTACCTGCAAAAGCGAGCGCCACGACGATAGGGCCCGGAATCGAGCCAGCGATAATCCCATGAACAATCCAATGAGGCGCTGGAGTTCCGCCGACCTCCATTGATCTAGATCAAGTCGGCCGTCGTGGCGCCATCAAGTCTGGGGCCGCAAACATGCGGACTGCAGGGTTCGATGGCGGTAGCGGAGGCGGATCTGAAAACAGTCGACATCATTTATCGTTATGAGGCGCGCGATACTACCGCGCGGCCTCTGCCAATGGATAGCGATGCAGCCTTGCGAAGACTGAATGGCGGCAACAGCAATTTCGCGGCGCTTCTCGATCACGTCAAACACGAGAGCGGAATACAGCAGATCATACTGGTCGATCCGGGAGATCTGGGCCTCGATCCGAGCGTCGCTGGAGCACCCAAACAGCGCCCGTTCGCGGCAGTGCTCGGGTGTTCGGATGCCCGTGTGCCCATCGAACTCATCTTCAACGAGGGACCGAACGACCTGTTCGTCGTGCGCGTAGCAGGTAACGGCCTCGGCACGGAGGTGCTGGGCAGCCTGAAATACGCCGTGGATCACCTGGGTGGTACGTTGAAGCTGATTGTCGTACTCGGGCACAGCGGATGCGGGGCTCTCACCACGGCCGTCGATGTGTTTCTCAACCCGGGCGACTACCTGGCGATTGCCGCGCAGCACTCAATTCGGAATATTCTGGACCGCGCGCTCATCGTCGTTCAGGCCTCGGCAACCAGGCTGCTTTCGGCGTTCGGCGACGGCGTCACACGCAATCCGGGCTACCGGCAGGCACTGATCGAGGCATCGATTGTCACCAATGCCGCGCTTTCCGCCTACTCGATCCAGCAGGAGTTCATCAGCCACGACCAGCAGGGATTGCAGGCCGTCTACGGCGTTTACGTGCTCGAGACCCGCGAGGTATGGGCGCCACGCTCGGGCAGCATCAAGGGAGGCGGACTGGCCTCGCCTCCGCGCGATCTCGCCGGATTTGCCGCCTTTTCCGACGCCGTCGTTCAGTCGGAGCGAATTGCCTCCTATCTGAAATCCGGGATGTCTGATTAGACACGCGTCGAGGGTGGGCAGGGCGCTGTCGGCGCCGAGCCCCCCTCTGTCAGATCTCATCCCTTAGGTTTAGTGGTGTTACACCTCACTTCGCCGGGACGTATTTGCCGTCCTTCACGGTCAGAATGATGCGCGAGCGGTCGTCGAGGCCGTAGCGATCCTTTTCGGTGAAGTTGTAGACGCCCTGGCTTGCGGCGATGTCCTTTTCAGTCATCAGCGCCTTGCGGATGGCCTCGCGGAATTCGGGCGTGCCGGGCTTCGCCGTCTTCAGTGCCACCGGCACCACCCGCTTGAGCACTTCGAAGGCGTCGTAGGAGTGGCCTGCGAACTGGCTGCGGCTGTTGGCGCCATACTTGGCTTCGTACGCCGTATTGAGCGCAAGCCCGGGCTTCTTGGTCAGCGCGCTGTCAGGCTGCGATTCCGGCGACATCACCGGACCCGACGCCATGATCACGCCCTCGGCCGAGGGGCCGGCGATGCGAATGAAGTCCATGCTGGCGGCGCCGTGGGTCTGATAGATGAGGCCCTTGTAGCCGCGCTCGCGCAGCGTCGTCTGCGGCAGCGCCGCGGCGGTCCCGGAGGCGCCGACGAGAACGGCGTCGGGGTTGGCGGCGACGATCTTCAGCACCTGGCCGGCGACCGACGTATCGGGCCGGGCGAAACGCTCTTCGGTCGCCACGCTCAATCCCATCGGGATGGCCTGGGTCTTGAAGTCGTTCATCCAGAGATCGCCGTAGGAATCGGAGTAGCCGATATAGCCGACGGTCTTGATACCGTGCGCCTTCATGTGCTCGTACAGCACCTTGCCCATGATCGGAATCGGCTGCGGCATGGCGACCGACCACTTCGCGCGCGCTTCATTGATCGGGAACGGCGCCAGGCCGAAATGCGGAATCCCGGCCTCGTTCGCCACGGTAGAGACCGCAACGGTCGGGGGCGTCGTGGAGGAGCCCATGATGATGTCGGCCTTGGATTCGGTCACGAACCGCCGGGCGTTGGTGGTCGCCGTGGTCGGATCGCCACCGTCATCGAGCACGATGAGCTTGAGCGGCACACCGCCGATTTCCTTCGGCACGAAATCGAGCGAGTTGCGTTCGGGAATGCCGAGCGCCGCCGCGGGGCCGGTCGTGGTGACGGTGATACCGATTACGATCTCGTTGGACTGCGCCATGGCCGGAGACCCCGCCAGGGCGAGCCCCGCCATGACCGCCGCAGCGGACAGAAAAGTCTTCTTCATCGATTCCTCCCTTGATTTATATTTATGGTCTTAAGCAAAAACCTGAGCTCAATTCAGCCCCTTCTTTAGGTCATGCGGGGGACTGAGTCAGCCCCGGGAACGTGATCAGCCCCGCATGAAACGCTCGATGATCTCCGGCGGCATCGGCGCCGATTTCAGCCGTTCGGGGTCATCAGGGTGACGCCCGACCAGCACGCGGGTCTCCGACGCCTCGATCGCCAGCCGCTCGCCCCTGAACACGTTGTGGAGCACCTCGAAGCTGGATCGCTTGAAACTCTCGATCCGGCTCTCGATCCTGATCCAGTCGCCATGGGTGGACGGGATGTGGAATTTCGCCCGCGTGTCCACCATGGGGATGCCGACCAGGCCGTATTTGTGGATGATGTCCTGCTTCGAGAAGCCGGCCGCTTCGAACATGATCGAGGTCGAATCGTCGAACATCGCGAAGTAGCGCGGGTAGTAGACGATATTGGCGGGGTCGCAATCGCCCCACTGGATCTGCACGTCACGCTTGTTGACGAACATGACAATGATCCTATCGCGGCGCCATGCGAAGCGCGGCATCGAGCCGCACCACTTCGCCGTTCAAATAGGGGTTGTCGACCATGTGCAGGACCAGCGAGGCGAACTCGTCGGCCTGACCGAGCCGGCGCGGGAACGGGATCGAGGCGGCGAGCGAGTCCTGCGCTTCCTGCGGCAGATTGGCGAGCAAGGGCGTGAGAAACAGGCCGGGCGCGATCGTCAACACGCGAATGCCGAACTGCGCCAGTTCGCGCGCGATCGGCAGCGTCATGGCGACGATGCCGCCCTTCGAGGCCGCGTAGGCGGATTGCCCAATCTGACCGTCATAGGCCGCGATGGAGGCGGTGGAAATCACCACGCCACGCTCGCCGGTCGGAAGCGGCTCCAGCTTCGACATCGCAGCCGTCGCCAGCCGCAGCATGTTGAAGGAGCCGATGAGATTGACCTTGATCACCTTGTCGAAATCGCCGAGCGCCATCGGACCTTCCTTGCCGATCACCCGCTTGGCGACGCCGATGCCGGCGCAGTTCACCAGCACGCGCGCCGGACCGTGGGCCGCCGCGGCCTTGGCAATCGCGGCCTCCGCCGATGCCGCATCGGAAACATCACAGATGACGGCGACGCCGCCGATCTCGGCGGCAACGGCTTCAGCAAGCTTTTCGTTGAGATCGCAGACGGCGACTCTTGCGCCCTGTGCGGCGAGCCGGCGCGCGCTCGCCGCGCCCAATCCCGATGCGCCCCCGGTGACGATGGCGGCTTGGTCCTTCAGCTGCATGGTCTTCTCCCTTACGAACTCTTCTTCAAATTCACTAAAGCACGATCACCTGCGCAGGCGGCGCGGATGAATAGATCTCCTCGATCAGCGCGCTGCGATTTTCGAGAACCGCGCGCTGGTTGATCGACCCCTTGTCGGTGACCTCGCCGCGATCGATCGACAGCGGCGTATCGAGCAGGACCGCACGCACGATACGCGTCGACGATCCCGTGGCGCTTTCGACCAACTTCTCGAAACGCTCGCGAAAGGCGGCACGGATCAGCGGGTCGGACGCCGCAGCGGCAATATCGTCCGGCGGCATCGTCGGATTGATCAGCCGGCAGCCGTCGAGATCGAGCACCACCAGCGCCGATATTTCGTCGCGGTTGATGCCGGCAATGACGACGTCGCGTACCAGCGGTGCGCAGGCTCCAACAAAGCGCGCACGCAACGGGCCGACGCTGACCCAGGTGCCGCTGGCGAGCTTGAAGTCCTCGCCAAGGCGACCGTCGAAATCGAAACCGGCATCGAAATTATCGGGATCGGCGGGCTTGATCGCATCACCGAGCTTGTAGAAACCTTCCTCGTCGAACGCCTTCGCGGTCATGTCGGGCTGCCGCCAATAGCCCGGCATGACGTTCGGTCCCTTGGCGCGAACCTCCAGCTTGCCGTTGTTGGGCACGAGTTTCGCCTCGTTGCCCGAAACCGGGAGCCCGACATGGCCGGAGCGGCTGGTGAGCGGATTCACCGACATGAAGAACGGCGCGGTTTCGGTGGCGCCAAGGCCGGTCAGCATCGGCACGCGATAGCCGGTCTCCTGAACGGACAGTTCGTCGAGACTGTTCCACACGAACGGTGACAGCGCCGCGCCCGAGAAAAACATCGCATGCAGCCTGGAGAAGAATTTCTTCCGCAAGGCATCGTCGCTGCGCAGATAGGGCAGCAGCGATTCATAGCCCTTGGGGACGTTGAAATACACGGTCGGCGAAATCTCCCGGAGATTGCGCACGGTCTCCTCGATGCCGCCGGGCATCGGCTTGCCCTCGTCGAGATACATCGAGCCGCCATTGTACAACGTGAGCCCGATATTGTGGTTGCCGCCGAACGTATGATTCCAAGGCAGCCAGTCGACGATGACCGGCGGCTCATCCTTCAGGAACGCCAGCGTTTCGCGCAGCATCACCTGGTTGGCGCAGATCATGCGCTGGGTGTTGATGACGGCCTTGGGATTGCCGGTCGAACCCGACGTCAGCAGGAATTTTGCGATGGTGTCGGGGCCGATGGCCTCGTGCACCGCGTCAAGACGCGGGTGCAACGGCGTGGCCATCAGGTCGGCAAGGCTGGTGACATCGCGCCCCGGCACCGCGCCGTACGACGCCGCGATCTCGATTCCCGGAGATACGTTGGCGGCCAGCGCGTCGGCGAATTTGGTGGCATCGTCCGCAAACACGAGGCCGGGCGTCAGCAGCTTCATCAAGTAGGAGAGCTTGCCGTAGTCCCGCGACACCAGCGAATAGGCCGGCGATACCGGGCAGAAGGGAATGCCGGCATAGAGCGCGCCGAACGCAATCAGCGCGTGATCGATCGAATTGCCGGAGAGGATGACGACCGGCTTCTCGGCCGAGAGGCCGCGGGCGAGCAGTGCGGAGGCGATGTGCCGCGACGACACCTGCAGTTCCGCATAAGTGATCTGCCGCCAGCCGCGCGCGGCGTTTCGCTCCGCCATGAAGATGCGGTCTGGCGCGGCTTTCGCCCAGTGATGCAGCCGGTCGGTGAGGCGCACCGGATAGTCGCTCAGTTGCGCTTTCGGCCGCAGGTAGATGGTGCCGTCTTCACGGCGATCGACGGTCACGGCCGGCGTGCCGAAGGAAATCGGGCGCAGCGGATGATTGCCGGCGCGCGCGGCCGATTCAGTTGAGGCAGACATGCCGGGCTTGGCGCTCATGTCAGGTCGGCTTCACCTTTGCGGTCTTACGATCGAGAAACGCGCGAATGCGGCGCTTGGCTTCCTTGTCGCTCTGCGCCACCGTCGCCATCAGGGATTCCATCAGGAGGCCCGTCTGCGGATTGGCTTCCGCGATCAGCGGCAAGGCCTGCAGCACCGCAAAGTTCGTCAGCGGCGCATTCGCGGCAACGCGCTCTGCCAGTTCCAGCGCCTTCGGCAGCGCGCCGCCGGCTTCGGTGAGATATTGCGAGAAGCCGTAGGCCGCGCCTTCGGTCGCCGAATAGACCCGGCCCGTCAGCATCATGTCGGCCATCCGCGCCACGCCGATCAGCCGCGGTAGCCGCACCGATCCGCCGCCGCCGACGAAAATGCCACGCTGGCCCTCGGGCAGCGCAAAATAGGCCGAAGGTTCGGCGACGCGGATATGCGCGGCGCAGGCAAGCTCGAGGCCACCGCCGATCACCGCGCCCTTGAGCGCCGCGATCACGGGCACGCGGCTGTACTGGATGCGGTCGAACACCCGGTGCCACATCTGCGAGTGGCGCAGGCCCTCGGTAGCGTCCTGCTCGGTCAGTTCGGACAGGTCGAGGCCGGAGGAGAAATGGTCGCCGATGCCATGGATGACCACGGCGCCCGTCCCCTCGGGGAGATTGGAGAAGCAATCCTGGATCGCGAGGATGATGCCGTCATTCAGCGCATTGCGCTTGGCCGGACGGTTGAGCCCCACGGACAGCACCGCGCCCGACTGCTCGATCGTGAGCAGGTCGGCTTGACCCGCTGGAGCGGTGGAGGCGGCGTTTCCCATGGGCTTTATATTACTTCCTGTGCAGAATAGTTATATTTTATAACGATATTGGGAGGAGTCAACGGGCTTTGCCGTCTTGCCGGTGCCTCCCTGTCATTGCGAGGAGCAACGCGACGAAGCAATCCATACCTCGACACCGCGATAGATGGATGCTTCGCTTCGCTCGCAATGACGCCGAGGGGCGTCTCCGCAAACACACTGTTGTCCCCCGCCAAAGCGGCAGATCCAGTACGCCGCGGCCTATCGGTTCGATTATCGACGTCTCTGGAATACTGGATCACCGCGCCTTCGCGGGTGATGACGAGTGGGTGTGACTTCGCGTTCCCGCGGCGCGATACGCCCGAGGTTTGCATTTGCATCTGACGTCCTCTCCCTGAACGAGGGAGCAGGGAATGCCGGGTGCTTGCTGCACCCGCGGTCTCGTGTGCATAGCGCACAGAATAAAGCGCACACGAGCATACAGGAGCAGCCGGAACACTCCGGCATTCCCTGCGCAATGGCTTTACGGCTTATAACGTGATCTCCCCGGAGAACGGCTCTTTTGCCTCCGTCGCCGCGCAAGGCGCGAGCCTTTGCGCGACTTGACGCCGGCACCGCGACGTCAGGACCACACGCCTTCGCCGTACGCTTCATGCGCATACGTCTCGCGCATTCCACGTCCACCGCATCTCACCGCACGTTCGTGACGATCGCGAAGCGCCCTTCATTCGCGGCGAGATGCGCGGATTCTGCCGCTGATTTGCCCGACGACGCGAGCGGAATATTTTTAGCCAGAGGGATGGACAGGTTTTGAGTGATTTGCCCGTCGTGCCAATTGGCCGCACCGATCGCGCAACATCGTCATTGCGAGCGCAGTGAAGCAATCCATAGCACGGCTCGCCGAAACGTTGATTGCTTCGCTCCGCTCGCAATGACGGTCGCTACAACACCTGATGCACGTCGATCACCACACGGTCGGCGTGGCGGGCGGCGGAGCCGATGAAGAGGTTTTCCATCAGCCAGCGATATTTGGGAGCGCCGGTCTCGAATCTCGGGACGGTGCGGAAGTAAATCAGTTTCGGATCGACCGGCTCGCCGCGTTTGAGTTTTTGCAGCAGTTCGACGGGGCCGAAGCGCAGGCCCTTGTTCTCGACATAGACCACCGCGCCGTCGTCGGTCTCGAAGGCGTATTTTGCTTCCAGCTCGATCAGCTCGTTGGGGCGGATGATCTGAAAGTCCGCGCCGAAGGCGCAGACCTTGCCGTTGACGCCCTCGCCCTTCACCTCACCGCCGAGGATCGGAATGATACGGCGCACGCCGGTGCCGATCTCGCCGGCGGAGGTCACCTCGCCGATCTGCGCGGTGATGGTGAAGACGTATTTCGTCGAAAGCTGTGGGGTCATGTTGTGCCCTATCCGGCCATGCGTTGCGGCAACCAGAGCGCCAGTATCGGAAATGCGATCAGGATCACCAGCCGGATCAGGTCCGTAACCACGAACGGCATCACGCCGCGGAAGATCGTGGAAAACGTCACGTCCTTGACGACGCTCTTGATGACAAAGACATTCATCCCGATAGGCGGAGAGATGAGACCAAGCTCTACCGTCATCACGATGATCACGCCGAACCAGATCGGGTCGAAGCCGAGGTGGACGATCACCGGGAAGATGATCGGCACGGTGAGGATGATCATGGCCATGGCGTCCATCAGGCAGCCGAGCACCAGGTACATCACCATGATGAGGGCGAGGATGCCGTAGGGGCCGAGGCCGAGGCCGGTAAGGAGTTCCGTCACCTTCTGCGGCGTCTGCGTCACCGTCAGGAAATAGCCGAAGATCAGCGCGCCGATCAGCACCGTGAATACCGCGGCCGCGGTGCGGGTCGCCTGCAGCAGCGAGGCGAGGATCTTTTCCTTGTTCAGCCGTCCCGTGAGCAGGCCGATCAGGAACGCGCCGGAGGCACCGACGCCGCCGGCTTCGGTCGGCGTAAAGCGCGGCAGGAACGGCAGGCCGTAGAGCCCGCCGATCACAAAGATGAACAGCAGCACCGGCGCCCAGATATTCTTCAGCCCGGCAAAGCGCTCGCGCCAGCTTGTATATGGACCCGCCGGCAGGAAATTCGGACGAACCCAGCCGATCAGCGCGATCGTGAGCATGTACATGGCAATCGCGAGCAGGCCGGGGATGATGCCGGCGATGAACAGCTTGCCGATGTCCTGTTCGGTGATGATGCCGTAGACGGCGAGTACCGTGGACGGCGGCAGCATGGCTCCCAGGGTGCCGCCGGCCGCGATGACGCCGGTGGCGAAGGATTGCGGATAGCCATAACGGCGCATTTCGGGATAGGCCACGGCCGAAAAGGTCGCCGCAGTGGCTACCGACGAGCCGCAGATTGCGGCAAAGCCGCCACAGGCTCCCACCGTCGCAATGCCAAGCCCGCCACGCAAATGACCGACAAACCCATTCGCGGCGCGGAACAGCTCGCGGCTCATGCCGGAATTGGTGACGAACGCTCCCATCAGCAGGAACATCGGGATCACGCCGAAAGTGTAGTCAGTGACCGTGCGCATCGAGGTCTGCCCGACCATCTTCAGCGCCGGTGCGAAGCCGACGAGATACCCGAAGCCGCAGACGCCGACGAGGCCCATTGCCATGCCGACCGGCACGCGCAGCAGCATCAGCACGAACAGCGCGACGAATCCGAGGACGGCGACGGCGTCGGTACCCATAACGCTCTACTCCACCGTCTTCACTTTGGCATCGTCGATGTCTTCCGGATGGAAGATCAGGCGGTAGGTGCGGATCGCGATCAGGAGCACCGCGGCGCCGTCGCCCGCCCAGGCGATGGCGAAGAACGGCCAGGTCGGCATGTGCATGTCGAAGGTGAGGACGTTGTCGTTGTAGGTGGTGCGGACCTTGTCGAACAGCGTCCAGGTCTGCACCGACACCACGAACAGCAACACCAGCGTGGCGAACACGTCGATCATGCGCTGGTATTTCGGGCCGACATTGGCCCAGACCAGATCGACGGTGATGTGGCCGCCGCGATAGCTGGTGGCGGCGATGCCCCAGAAAATGAGGATGCCGAGCAGCATGCGCCCGATGTCGAAGGAATCCGGGATCGAATAGTTCAGCGTGTTGCGCAACAGGACGCCGATGAAGATGTTGAGCGCCACGATGCCGACGAAGCCGGCGGCGATCCATTCGATCGTGTCGATGAAACGATCCATCCACGCGCGGTTCATAGTCCGGAGGTTCCTGTCGCTTGGCGGTATCTGATTGAACGGCGTGGCTTGTTGAACGGTGACCCGGAATTGACTTCACCTCTCCCGCTTGCGGGGGGAGGTCGGCGCGCAAGCGCCGGGTGGGGGCTCTCTCCACACGAAGATTCTCCGTGTAGAGGCACCCCCACCCCGCCCTCCCCCGGAAGCGGGAGAGGGAGAAGAAGAACTACTTCGCGAGCGCGTTGTACTTGGTGAGCGAGGCCTTGAGCTCGGTCAGCGCCGCATCCGGATCGCCGCCGTTCTTCTTGACGCCGTCACCCCAGGTCTTGACCAGGGGCTCCGATGCCTTCTTCCACGAAGCGGTCTGCTCCGGCGTCAGCGGGTAGACTTCGTGATTGGCCTCCGCCTTGATCTTTGCGATGCCGGCGTCCTCGAACTTGCCCCACGGTTCGCCGACCCGGCCGGCGGCTTCCGTGCTGCAGTTGTTGTCGATCGCCTTCTTCTGCTTGTCGGACATCTGGTTGTATTTGTCCTTGTTCATCACGAAGGCGAAGGTCGTGACGTAGAGCGGCGCATCCATGTGGTACTTCGTCACCTTGTCGATGCCGAACAGCACCACCGACCCCCACGGGAAGGTGACGGCGTCGGCGACGCCGCGCTCGATGATGTCGCGCACTTCCGGCGCCGAGGACTGCACGTTGGTGCCGCCCAGTTGCGTCACGAAATTCGCCATGGTGGCGTGGGCGGGACGGATCTTCATGCCCTTGATGTCCTCGGGCGTGACGATCTTCTTGGTGCGGGAGTGGAAAGACGAGGGCGAATGGATGAAGGCGAGGCAGAACTTGACGTCCTTCATCTCCTTCTCGGCGTATTTGCGATACCAGGCGTCGAGCGCCATCGAACCGCCCTTGGCGTCCGACATCAGGAACGGCAATTCGCCGGCGCCGATGATCGGGAAACGGCCGGGCTGATAGCCGGGGTTGACGTAGGTGACGTCGGCGATGCCGTCGCGCGCCATGTCGTAATGGTCGAACGCCTTGCCGAGCTGCTGCGCCGGGAACACCTTGGACTTGATGGTGCCGCCGCTTTCCTTCTCGACCGCGGCGCCCCACTCTTCCAGCGCCTTCTGCAGCGGGTGCGAGGCGGGCACCCAGTGCGACAGTTTCAGTTCGAAGGTCTTTTCCTGCGCGATGGCGGGCGTCACGCTGGCGGCCAGCAGCAACGCCAGAAATGCTTTCTTCATGGACATTCTCTCCCTTTGGCACGCGGGCTGTTGTGATCACCCGGTCTTGTTATTTAACATGTTATCTAGATGGCCCGCTTTTTCAAGGCGGGCACGCAACTCCGGCGCCTGCTTTCCCCTGTCCATTCGACGCAAAGCCGCTTCTTGCGGTGCGGCGAACTGACGATGCATTGTAGGGTGCCGACGTGCTTTGCCTGAACTGTTATATGATATAACTACCATTGCAAGCCTGTGACGGCGAGCGCAGGCCTTGGCCCATCACACCGGGGAGGAGCGGGCATTGAGGACAAAAGTAGCCATCATAGGTGCGGGTCCGGCAGGATTGTTGCTTGGGCAACTACTTCACCTCTACGGCGTCGACAACGTGATCCTGGAACGCCAGACGGCCGAATATGTGCTGAGCCGCATCCGTGCCGGCCTGCTCGAGGAGGGCACGGTGGGGCTGCTGGACGAGGTCGGCGCCGGCGCGCGCGCCCACCGCGAGGGGCTGGTGCATCATGGCGTCGAGCTCGCCTTCGGCGGGGCGCGGCACCGCATCGACATGCACGCCGCCACCGGCAAGACCGTCATGATCTACGGCCAGACCGAGGTCACGCTCGACCTGATGAACGCACGCAAGGAAGCGGGCCTCGCCACCGTCTACCAGGCCGCCGACGTGCAGCCGCATGATTTCGATACCGACCAGCCGCGCGTCACTTACGTGAAGGATGGGGTCAGCCACGAGATCGAGTGCGACTTCATCGCCGGCTGCGACGGCTTCCATGGCGTCAGCCGCGCCAGCGTAAAGCCGTCGGCGATCCAGACGTTCGAGCGGGTCTATCCGTTCGGCTGGCTCGGCATCCTTTCCGAAACGCCGCCGGTCAGTCCCGAGCTGATCTATTCCAGACACGCGCGCGGATTTGCGTTGTGCACCATGCGCTCGACCCGCCGCAGCCGCTATTACGTGCAGTGCCCGCTCGACGACGATATCGCGCAATGGCCGGACGAGCGCTTCTGGGACGAACTGAAGCGCCGGATCGACCAGAAGGCGGCGGACGAACTCGTCACCGGACCCTCGATCGAAAAGAGCATCGCGCCGCTGCGCAGCTTCGTCGCCGAGCCGATGCGCTTCGGCCGGATGTTTTTGGCGGGCGATGCCTGCCACATCGTGCCGCCAACGGGAGCCAAGGGGCTGAACCTCGCCGCCAGCGACGTGCATTACCTCTCGCACGCGTTCCGAGAATACTATGACGAGAAATCCAGCGCCGGCATCGACGGCTATTCGGCGAAGGCGCTGGCGCGGGTGTGGAAGGCGGTGCGGTTTTCCTGGTGGATGACCTCGATGCTGCACAAATTCCCCGACGAAGGCGATTTCGGCGCACGCATCCAGCTTGCCGAACTGGAATATGTCGTGAACTCGAAGGCGGCCTCGGCGTCGCTGTCGGAGAATTATGTGGGGCTGCCGTTTTAGCACGCTGTTGGCCCAACCGTCATTGCGAGGAGCGAAGCGACGAAGCAATCCATCCATCCGTTATGCCGCGCGATGGATTGCTTCGCTACGCTCGCAATGACGCGGAGAGAGCACAGCTCATTTCAAACACCTGTAGTAATCCCGTTTAAAACTTTGTAGGCGGTGACTTCGCACGTACGTTGCGTTCAATGGCGGCAACGCCGCCAACACGCGAGCCTGACATGACTGAAGACATTCCCGAAGGTTTCGAGCGCCACACCCGCAGGAGCCCGCTCACCGATCCCTGGGAGCCGCTTTATTCGAAGCGGACCGACAAGGCCGTCATCATCGGCCTGCGGCTGGCCAAACCGCATACCAACGGCCGCGGGCTGATCCATGGCGGGTTGCTCGCGGCGCTTGCCGACAACGCCATGGGCCATAGTTGCGCCCACGCGATGGGCGGGGTGTCGTCGCTGGTGACGATCTCTCTGGCCGTGGATTTCGTCGGCACCGCCGAGGTCGGGCAATGGCTCGCGGTCGAGAGCGACGTGGTCAAGACGGGCAGGACGATCTGCTTCGCGCAGAGCCTGATCAAGGCCGACGGCGCCGTGATCGCGCGCGCCAACGCCACGTTCCGGGTGGTGCCGAAGAAGGCGCCGGTGTCCTAACCAGCCTCGTGTCCCGGACGCGGCGCACCGCGAAGTGGTGCGACGCTGAGCCGGGACCCAGGCGTCAGAGGTGGGCCCCGGCTCTGCAGCGCATCACTGCGTGCTGCGCTGCGTCCGGGGCACGAAACTTTAGCCGAAATGCCAGTCGGCCGTCTCGGTGACGAGATCGATGAAGGTGCGGACTTTGGCCGACAATAGCCGCGACGTCGGGTAGACGATGTGGATCGGCATCGCCGGCTGCTCGAATGGCGCGAGGACGATCTGGAGCCGCTGCGCTTTGAGCGATTCGGCGGCTTGGTAGGCCAGCACGCGGGTAAGCCCGCCGCCCGCTTCCGCATACTGGATGGCGGCATCGGCGCTGTTGGTGGAAAGGCGCGGCGCGGTCGCAACGCGAACCTCGTGGCCATTGTCGACGAAACGCCAGTCGGGGGCCGCCGTCATCGCGCCGAACTGGATGGTGTCGTGGGACGCAATCGCCGCCGGCGTTTTCGGCTCGCCGCGCCGCGCAAGATAGTCCGATGACGCCACCACGATCCGCCGCATTTCGCCGACGTGGCGCGCCACCAGCGTCGAATCAGGCAGATGGCCGATCCGGATCGCCAGATCCGCCCCCTCTTCCACCAAATTGATCATGCGATCCGAGAGCCGCAATTCGGCGGAGACTTCCGGGTAACGCTTCAGGTAGGCCGTCACGACCGGGCTGACGTGCAGGCGCCCGAAGCCGATCGGGGCTGAGATCATCAGCCGCCCGCCCGGCCGGGTGCGCTCGTCCTGGGCCGAGCCTTCGGCTTCCTCGACGTCGGCGAGGATGCGGCGGGCGCGCTCCAGGTAGCGCGCGCCGGCATCCGTCAGCGCGACCTGCCGGGTGGTCCGCTGCAGCAGCCGGGCGCCGAGACGCTGCTCCAGCGCCGCGATCAGGCGCGTTACGTTGGACGCCGACAGGCCGAGTTTTCGCGCGGCAGGCGCAAACCCCTGCAAGTCGGCGACGGCGACAAAGGCCTGCATGGCGTCGATACGATCCATGTCATTATTTCATATTCCGCAATAGTGAAGTGTCAATCACGACAATTGTTTAAATTCCGGAATGATCCATCTTATGGGGCATGGGTGGCCACTTGGCACGCCCGAACTTCAGGAGCCTCGCATGTCAGACGTTCAGACCTACTCCAGCGATGTCGCCTTCACCCCGGCGGTCAAGGCGATCCAGGCCCGCAAGGGCTCGCGCGAGGGCTATGCGGGCATGGAGCAGCGCGGCGGCTGGCGCACCGAGATCGACGAAAACCTCGCTGGCTTCCTCGGCGAGACAAACAGCTTCTATCTCGCGACCGCCTCGGCCGACGGCCAGCCCTACATCCAGCACCGCGGCGGGCCGAAGGGCTTTGTCAAAATCCTCGACAAGAACACGATCGCGTTCGCCGACTACAGCGGCAACCGGCAGTACATCACGCAAGGCAACCTGTCGGAGAATCCGAAGGCGCATATCTTCGTGATGGACTATGCCCATCGCCGGCGCGTGAAGATCTGGGGCGAGGCGCGCGTCGTCGACGACGACCCCGCGCTGACGCAGTCGCTGATGCCGAAAGGCTACAAGGCGCGGCCCGAGCAGGTCATCCTGTTCCGGATCTCGGCGTGGGACACCAACTGCCCGCAGCACATCCCGCACAAGTTCGACGCCGCCGACGTCGCGCAGGCGCTCGCCGTGCGTGATGCGCGTATCGCCGAACTCGAAGCCGAGCTGGCCGCATTGAAGGGCCAGCCGGCTCAAGCGAACTAGGCGGCCTGCTGCACCGGCGACCAGGCGAATTCCGGGTAGTATAGCAGCATCATCCGGTCGACATAGGCGGTGAGGTTGGCGAACTGCTCGGTGCGCTGGCGCAAGGGAGACTCGAAGAACGGCGTCAAAATTCCAGCGAGCGCGCCGAAGGCGGTGGCGTCCATTCCGCACGGCGTTTCGCCCATCAGGAACGCCTTGTCGCCAAGCTGGACCGATAGCGCAAACAGCGAGCGGACGGCGAGATCTGTGTCCTCCTCTGGCGCATGGCGGCCGAGGCCGCTGAGCAGGTAATTCTCGGCCACCCGGAACTGGGCGTCCTCGCGCATCTTCTCACGCAGATGCAGCGGCGCGCCATCGAAGAAGTGCGACGGCCCCTTGGCAAAATTCTCGCCATCGACCCAGCGCGCACCGACCAGCGCCCAATAGACATGGTGCTCGATCATCCGCTCAAACGCCCAGGCCTGCGCGCGCGCCTGCAGGCTGAGCGGGGCGTCGAAGTCGAAACCGTATTTGGCTTCGAGATGCGCGCGGATGAAGGTGGAATCGGCGATGGTCTCGGCCTCGTCGACGATATAGGGCAACTGCCCCTTGGGCGAGGCCGGCGGCTTCGCCCTCTCCTTACGATAGGCGACGCCGGCCATCTTCAGCTGGACCTCGGTCTTGGTCACAAACGGGCTGATCTCCGGCAGCCCGAACCCGGCGCCGAAGCCGTAGAGGGTAATCATGCAAGCTCTCCCGATCTCTTCCAAAGCCTGTCCTACGCTAGTGCCCCCCTGCTGCCACCATGGTGTCAGCAGCAGCAATGCCGGCCATTCCCCTCCTCTTGCCGTGGTGTACGGTCCCTCCGGATCCACGTGGCCAACCGCCCCTGCACAAACGCGCACATTCCCGTGAACGAACGCCACGCCAGCTCGACCATCGCCCAGCGCATGTCGAGGGTCGTGGCGTGGATGGAAACCAGCTGCTCCAGAACAAAGGACTTGGCGGCGACGACAGGCAGGCGGTTTCCGCGGAAGCCGGGTTCATTGAAAAACGTCATGGACAAATTCCCTTCAGTTGAGGTGTTGTCCCGGTATACCCACCCCCTGCTGCCAACATGCTGTCAGCATCGGGCAGGCGCCTTCCAGAAAGCGCACTATCAAGGAAAAGAGATTTGCCATGCGACGCGCCGACCGGCTGTTTCAGATCATCCAGGTGCTCCGGCGCACCCGAAAGCCTTTGACGGCGGACGCGATCGCGGCCGAGTTGGAGACCTCGAAGCGCACGATCTATCGCGACATAACGACCCTGATCGAGCAGCGGGTGCCGATCCGTGGCGAGGCCGGCGTCGGCTACATCCTGGAAAAGGGCTTCGACCTGCCGCCGCTGATGCTGACGCCGGATGAGATCGAGGCCTGCGTGCTCGGGGCGCAATGGGTGGTCGGCCACGCCGATCCGGCGCTCGCCCGCGCCGCGCAGGACCTGATGGCGAAGGTCGCCGAAACCGTGCCCGAACGGTTGCGGCCATTCGTGCTGGAGCCGGCCAGCCGCGCCCGGCGGGCCTGGAACCGGGAGCCGGATCGGATCGACATGGTGCGGACGCGGACGCAGATCCACGAGGGCCGGAAGATCACGCTGAACTATCGCGACGAGCATGGCCGCGACAGCCAGCGCACGATCTGGCCGATCGCGGTCGGCTATCACGAAGCGGTGCGAATCCTCGCGGCGTGGTGCGAACTGCGCAAGGATTTCCGCAGTTTTCGCACCGACCGCGTCGTCGACGCGACGTATCACGACGAGAAATATCCGGAACGGCGCGATCTATTACGGGCGAAATGGCGGCGCAGCCTGGTCTGGGAGGCACCGAAGGATACGTGAAAAGGATACGTGATCCGTCCGCGTTTCCTCTCGCGAAAGCTTCGCTTCCCGGTTAAACGGGCTTATGGATAGCCCCACCCTCGGGATCGAAAGCCCCTGCCAGGCCTGCGGCGCCTGCTGCAGCTACTCCTCCAACTGGCCGCGATTCACCATCGAGGAGGATGCGGCGCTCGATCTGATTCCGGAACAGTTCGTCAATGAGCGGCTGTCGGGAATGCGCTGCGATGGCGACCGCTGCTCGGCGCTGTCAGGCAAGGTCGGCGAGACGACGGCGTGCCTGATTTACGACATCCGGCCGGAAGTGTGCCGCACCTGCATGCCCGGCGACCCCGAATGCGCGGTGGCGCGGAAGCGGCACGGGTTGCCAGTATTGGCTGTCGTTCCTGCGAACGCAGGAACCCATACCGCGTGATCTATCGATAGGTCCGCTTAGCTGACGCCTTTCCGTAACAACCATGGCCGGTGGTTATGGGTCCCGGCTCGCGCTTCGCTTGGCCGGGACGACGAGAGATCTCGCCTAACCCTACGCCGTCACCGCCTGCAGATCCTCGTCGTCAACCTCATCCTCGATCGGCTTGAAGGTCGACAGCGGCTTGGTCGACAACGTGATCGGCTTCCGGCTGCCGTAGGAGGATGACGGCGCAGAGCGTGCGGACGGCTCGCGCGACAGCGCGTACAGCGTGGAACCGACACGGCCGCCGAACTGAATCAGCTCGCGTTCGGTGCAGCTTCCTGCAATCGCAATGGCCAGCGCGTGCAGATGGCTGCGGCGGTAGCAGAACAGCGCCAGCATGGCGCGGACTTCGGAGGAAACGCTCTCCACCAGCAGCGGCAGCCCGTTGGCATTGGCCCGGTACATCTCGCCGAGCAGTTCATCCCGGACCGGACAAAAATCGTTCTCAAATGCGTCGCGGCTCGAAAACATTGCGGTTCTCCTTAACCGGAAGATGCAATGCAATACTCTAATGAAAGGTTAACCAAGGCAGGCAGTAGTGTCCCGGATGTCTTGCCAACCGTAGCCGAATCGGAACTTCGCCGCCGCCAGGCGACTGCGGTAGGGTCGCCCCCTGCCCACATGGCCCCCGAATCAGTCGATGCAGCTTTCATTCACCATTTCGGACCTGCGCCAATGCCCGGCGTTTTTTGACACCGTCGCCGACCGGATCTGGCGGGCGTGGTGGGAGCCGGGCGGCTACCCGCTGGCCCACGTCGCCGCGCGCCTGCGCGAGAGCATGTCGGACACGCCGATCCCCTTCGCCCTGGTCGCCCATGATGGCGAAAGATTTCTCGGCACCACGTCGGTGATCGAATCCGATCTCGAAGAGCGGCCGCAACTGACGCCGTGGGTAGCAGCGGTGTGGGTCGATGAGGACGCGCGTCGCAGCGGCGTGGCGTCGTCGCTGGTGAACCGCGCCACGCAGGATTGCTTCGCGCTCGGTATCAAGCGTGCGTGGCTGTGCTCGCGTCCGCAGCGCGAAGGTTTTTACGGAGGTCTAGGCTGGACCATCGCCGAACGGGATGTCGGACCACATCGGCTGAACGTTTACTTCCGGGACGCCGACTTCGATCGTGCCAGAATCAGTTCGCCGCCATGTAGATAGCCAGGCCGAAACCGGTCAAATGGTGCAGCGCCTGATCGACGCCGATCAGCGTCCAGAACCATGGATGCGCCTGCTCCAGCGTCACGCCGAACGACGACGCGATCCATCCCTTGATCCGATCGATCGTGATGTGAATGGCGAAGTCGATCAAGGCGACGAACCAGAACCGCGGCGCGACGATCAGGATGAACGCCATCGCCACCGCGAGATGCACGAGGCAATGCGCCAGCAGCGGCATCGCCCAGCCGGTCTTTTGATCCTTGCCGATCGCCATCCAGGACGTCTGCAGCATGAAATCGGCGATGACGTGCTTCACCGTGAGAAGCAGCATCCATCCCACCAGCGCACCCACCGGGACCGACGACGACATCGAAGGAAACAACAAAGCTGACGCCCTTTGCTGGGACAGAAGAGATGGCGAAAAACCGGAGTCCAGGCTGGTCAGCGCAATATTTCTTTTTCAAACCCGGAAGATTTCGAACGTAGTCGTTATTTATGGCATCCCCCGCGGCGGAATGCACCTGTGAGTAGTTCAAAAATCGCGCGGTGTGGCTGAATGGCGATACCGCGACGTAGATGAACGGCTGCCCGCAAGTAAGGTTACCGATGCCCGGCGGTTTGCAATCCGGCGGCGGCGGGATATCATGGCGTCCAGGCGAAATTATCGTTCTTTTCTAGATATTTACGCACTAATAGGAACGACCTATGGCGGCGGTTTGGCGGCCGAGGTCTCCGACCCGGGTATGAGCCATGAGTGCTGAAGGCCCAACGCCGTCGTATCCCGAAATGCCGCAGCGCGGCTCCCGCGTCGTCAAGAGCAACCGCACGCAGATTCTGCTGTTCGCAATTCTGACCCTGATCCTGACGGCGGCGACGGTGTGGGCCGGCAGGGTCTGGCTGCGCAATTCCGAAACGCTGGTCTTTGCCGTCGGCGACGCCAACGGTCCCGAAGCACGCTTCGCATCCCGGCTCGCGAGCGTACTGAAGAACAATTCGTCGCGGCTGCGACTGAAGATCGTGCCCAACGGCGACAATGCAAAGGCGCTGCAGCAGTTCGACCGCAAGGACGCCAACCTCGCGATACTGCGCACCGACGCCAGGATCCCGCCCCGCGCCCGCGCGGTCGCGATCCTCGAACACGACGTGTTTCTCCTGATCAGCCCCGGCGGCCAGAAGATCAAATCCATCGCCGATCTCAAGAAAAAGAAGATCGCAATCATTGCCGACAACGAGAGCAGTGCAGCGCTGGTCCGCAACATTCTCGAACTTTCGAATATCCCGAACGCCGCGACACAGGTCCAGATGGCCCCGACAGGCGCGACCTTCGACAAACTGTTCGCTTCCGGCTTCGGCGCCGTGATCAAGGTCGGCCATGCCTCGCAGATCGTGAAGGACAAGAGCTACGAGCAATCCGCAAGGCGCGGCGGCTTCACCCTGAACGCGATCGATTCTGCGAAGGCGATCGCCAGGAAAAATCCTGCCATTTCCGAAGAGACGCTGGCGACCGGCATGCTGTCGGCCTCGCCCGCGGTGCCGGGGGAAGACCTCGATACGGTCGGGCTGGAGTGGCTGCTGGTCGCCCAGTCGAGGCTCCCGACCACGACCGTGAGCGACCTCGCGCGGATCATCTACGAGAACAAGGCCGAACTTGCGCTCGAAAATGGCTTCGCCTCAAGGATCGAGCCCGCTGCGACCGACAAGGATGCCTTCATCGTGGCGCATCCGGGCGCCGCCGAGTACATCAACGACGAGGGCAAATCCTTTGTCGAGCGCTACGGCGACCTGATGTATGTTGCGCTGGCAGCGCTGAGCATCATCGGCACGATCTTTGCCGCCATCTACACCAAGGTCACGCGCATCGCGCCGGAGAAAGCAAGCGAGCTTGCGACCGCCATCCTCGATATCGGCGAGCGCGTGGAATATGCCAAATCGCTCGACGCCCTCGACGAAATCCAGGACGAACTGGAAACCATCCTGCGCAACGTGGTGATCGGACTGCGCGACGGCACCATCAGTAGCGACGGGCTCGACACCTTCAAGCTCGGTTATGAATTCGTGCGCGACGAGATCGCCCTGCGCCGCGACCACCTGAAGCGGCATCCGCCTTCGCAGGAAATTGCAACCAGGGATCCTGCCCCAACCCATGACGACAAGGTCGTGGTCGTGAAGACGGCGCATAGCGCGTAAGGGCGGGCGATCGGTATCGGGCAGTCGTCATATTTGCCCGCGGGTCCGGCATTCTGTTCGCGCTTCGATGGGGAACTCGTAAAAGCCGATTGAAGGTCATGTCTCGATAAAGCTCAGTAGGCGACGTCTTTCGCTGTTAGTTACCTGGCATGTGCTGTTGTTGATGACCAACTCGAACCGCGCCGCCCGTCGCACCGGCAAATCACCGGGATCAGTTCAATTTTTCACAAGCCCCTAGCGAGACAAGGAATTCCCCTGTTTCTCCCTCAAAGAGCGAGAAATGATTTGTGCCGTACAGCGTGAACTTCCCATGTTCGCGCTGAAAGTTGTACGTGTCGGTGGAACCGAGAAAACTTCCCATCGAAGGAGAAAATTCTACGTCGTAATTAATCAGACACCTGTTTGCATGAGAACCGCGAAGATTGTCGATTAGACCGTACTCACTCCCGTCACACCTCGCACGCTTTTCGGTATCACTTACTTCCTTAATCGTGACGAAAAATCTTTCATTAGCCGGATTGATTCGATCGCTAATCACTCGCCTCTGTTCGTCGACCTTCATCCCGGCTGTGCTGCTTACCTTGCAGGCCCATTTGCCGACGCGGGCGCGTTGTTCGGCTTTGACGCACTGGCCGTAAGCCAAAATCTGATCGATGTTCTTTTCCTTCTTGTCCTTCTCAAGTTTAAACGCCGATTCATAGCACACCGCGTGGCTGCTGCTCACGGCGAGCAAGAGACAAGTCGTCGACAACCCCAAGATCCGGAACACCGATTTCATCTGAAACCTCCGACTAGACAAAGAAGGATCAAGTTCGCTCATCGAATCTACGGAGAACAGCGGTGGTATTTTGCCTCAAGTTTCGAAACGCCAGGGAGAAACCGTGTAATTTCATTGTCGTCGTGGATCTTCAAGCCGTCTGCATCTTTCGCGATTCTAAGTTTGGCCCCTTCACCTGTGAACGCATTCTTTCATGTCGACTTGTCTGTAACCCAAGCCCCTCTCGGGTCCCTCGCCTGGGCCGCAACTCCGATACCAATGCGGTCAAGCCCGTGACGAGACCGGACCCGCGGCGAGATTACGTGCTGGCATGACGACCTCCGAATATGGCTCATCCTGATGCCGGACGGGAGCAGAGCGCCGCTCCGTTCCTGTTGACCTAGATCAAAGGACGTCCGCAATGGGTCCAGAACGCGATATGGCCAGTCCGCGTCTCTGCTTCAACAACGCAAGCGCAACACGGATGGCCGGGACAAACCCGCCATGGGCGCCAAACTGCGATTCTCAAGTTGACGGAGCACCCGCATACGAGCGCGCAACGACCCTTGCCCGGGCCTCATCGATCTTGCGCTTGAGGGCGGCCCGCCGCGAATCGGACAGCGGAAAGCTCAGCCCGGAAGGCGGAGTTGGAAGGCTCAATGCCCCCTTTGACTTCGCAAGCTGTCCGACGTTTGCAGTGATCTCCTTCAGCAGCCCTCTGATGGCGGGCTCTATCTTCGCGCAGATGAACCAGCAGACCAGGACAAGTATGGCCAGACTGGCCCATACGGCCAGGGAGGCATCCAGGCCGGCGTCGGTCAGGACGCGAATGATCGCAGTGCCGGTGACGTTGTGGGTCAGATAGAGCGGATAGGTGATCAGCCCGAGCGTTCTCAAATAAGCCGGCGCTTCGGGAGAAGCGGTGCCGGTAGCGTTCCTGCTTTTGTTCGCGGCAACGGCAATGAGCAACACCGCCGCGGCCCAGACAAGGATCGGCACAATGGCAGATTGATCCGAGATGGCGGGTATCTGCGCCAAGAGAAAATGGGAGAAATAGTAGATCTCGGCACACCCGGAGAGGCATGTCACGACCACGGCGACCCGTTCGAGAGCCGTCAACGGTCTATTCGCGGAAATGAACAGCCAGATTCCGAGCGCGAAGAAGCAGCCATGGTTCAACAACCATGTTGCGCCCGGCACCCGAAACATCAGGACAACCCAGTAGAACATGTCGGACTGAAACGCGCCCGACAGCACCAGCATGGAGAACGCGTTGAACGCGGCGCTATGGATGGTGAGACCCCAGGCCAGATGCCGCAGGGTGACTTTCTTCGTCAGCAGCGTGCAAAACACCAGCCCATAAAAGGCCATCTCCGCCGCCAACGTCCAATAGACGGCGTCAAGCCATTGACCCTTTATCCCCTTGGGAATGAGCAGCATCGCCTGCAGGTAGGGAAGGAAGAATTCGGACGCCTTCTCACGCGCAAAGAAGAGCAGGACGATGAGGCTCAAAGTGGAGGCAATCCAGACCGCCGGATAAAGCCGAAGCGCACGGCCGAACAGAAACTCTCTCGCCGTCGCGTTGCTCGCGGAGTTCGCAATGACGAAGCCGGAAATGACGAAGAAGATTTCAACGCCCACCCAGCCGAACCAGGTGAAAGGCGCGGCGTTCGGAAATTGAACGTCGGCGGCGAAGTGATGCTCAAAACTCTGGGGGGCGCCGATGGAAGCCCCGGCCCAGGAGTAGAACATCAGGTGAAAAATCGCGACGCCGAGAGCAGCCCCGAAGCGCAGCGGATCGAGCAACGAGAAATAGCTTTTCACGGGAATTCACCGCAATCATGAAATATTCCCGTTGCAGGTACCGGGTTAGTTCAACGCGCTCTTTGACTAACGTCACACATGCCTTGAGCACACCCGAGCGGCCGTAGAAGCACGAGCCCGGCCGTGGTACTCATGAGTGGCGCAATTGCGGACTGCGGCAGGAGCCCCGGCAATGGTTGAGCAGAAAATCATCTTCAACGACGGTGCCGCCTATGAGCAGATGATGGGGGTCTGGAGCCGGTTTGCCGGTGAGGACTTCCTTGCCTGGTTGGGGCCATCCCCGGGTTTGCGGTGGGTCGACATCGGCTGCGGCAACGGGGCCTTCACTGAATTGCTGGTCGAGCGATGCAGTCCCGTGGAGGTCCAGGGTATCGATCCATCCGAAGGGCAGCTCGCTTTTGCACGCACGCGGCCTGGGTGCCGCCCGGCAATTTTTCAACAGGGCGATGCCATGGCTCTTCCTTTCGCCGATGGCTGCTTCGATGCAGCCGTGATGGCGCTGGTACTTGTGTTCGTCCCGGACCCCGCAAAGGGCGTCAGCGAGATGGTCCGGGTGGTTCGCCCGGGCGGCGCAGTTGCGACCTACATGTGGGACATGCTGGGTGGCGGGTTTCCATTGGATCCAATCCACCTGGAGCTGCAGGCGATGGGCTGCGCGGCTCCGCGCCCGCCACGGATGGACGCGTCCCGGATGGAAGCGTTACGGAATTTGTGGACCGATGCGGGTCTTGAGGACGTGCAAACGCGGGAGATCACCGTACGCCGGACTTTTGCAAGTTTTGACGATTTCTGGGTCACAAACCTCAAGTCTCCCGCGCTCGGCCCCACAGTTGCCGCCTTGCAACCCGCAGACGTGGAGACGCTCAGGTCAAGGGTGCGCGCGCGTGTACCGGCAGGTGCCGATGGCCAGATAACAATTGGTGCACGCGCGCATGCGGTAAGCGGACGCCGGCCCACGTAGCCGCGTCAGGCCGAAGTCGAAAGCAGACGCGGTTGACCGCCCGGCGATCACTCCGATGGCTTGACGCCGAGATCGCGCAGGATGCGGAGCATCACGTCGCTGTCGCGCTTGAAAATACGAGCCGTCGTTTCAAAATCGGCCGGGGAAGACAGAATAAAGTTGTTCAGCATCTGCTGAACCTTGGGATCGGATCCGGCCTGAATCAACATCGGCGCGAGCCGCTCCACGATCTCCTTCGGCGTGCCGGCCGGTACGGCGAAAGTGGTGAATGCACGCAGATCGTAGAAGTCGCCGACAGCGCCCTGCTCGGCCATCGTGGGCGTGTCCGGATACGGTGACAGTCGACTGCCGACTACGCCGATCAGGTTTCCTGTTCCCGCCTGGATCACGGGTGCCGCTGCAGCATAGCTTCCGGCGGCGCCATCCAGCGTCTGTCCCGCGATGTCATTCCACATCGGCGCCTCGCCGCGGTACTGGATGACCTGGAACTTGATGCCGTATTGCTTCGCGATCGTCTCGATGAGGACGTGCGGCGTCGAGCCCACGCCGTACGATCCCCAGTTCAGGCTGCCGACCTTCTTTGCATACTCGACGAACTCGCGAAGGTTCGTTGCTCCCGTCTTCTTCGCCGCCACCACCGGACCGCCGGCGCCGCTGACCATCGTGAGATAAATGAAATCTTTCTCGGGATCGTACGGAAGGTCCTTTACCGTGACGCGGTTCTGGATCAGCGACGAAGAGATCGTGCACAGGATGGTGGTGCCATCCGGCTCTGCGCGCTTCGCTTCCGTCACGCCGATGACGCCACCTGCGCCGGCCTTGTTTTCGACGATGACCGTCTTTCCCAGTTGCCGCGCCATGTAGTCGCCAAAAGCCCGTGCGATGCCGTCCGTCTGGCCGCCGGGCGGATATGGCACGACAATACGAATGGGCCGGGCCGGCCACGCGGATTGCGCCTGCGTCTTTGCGGAGGAGACGCCCAAGAGCGCCGCCGAACCAGCCACGAATGTTCGCCGCGTCAGCTTTTTCATTTTTCCTGCCCCTGGTGTCTTTTTGATATTTTCTTGTTCCGGCCGCGAGCGCGCAACTCACCGCCAAGCTTGGTGAAGAGCTATCACGGCGAGGTCATTCAGGCGAATGTCCGCTGAGGTGACATTTCGGCACACACACCGGACCGTGTCAGCTAATTTTCTTCTACAAGGAAAATCATGGTCGTCAGGCAAGCCCATGACGCCAGGCCACAATCTTCAAGATGATGGAACGCCCACATACAAGCGGGCGACCGCCCGCGCCCGGATCTCGGCGATCTTGCGCTTGAGCGCAGCCTGCCGGGGATCGGGCAGTGCCGCGGCGCGCGCTTGTGCCACGGCATCGGCGAGATCGGGCAAAGCCAGCACGCCGTCGAAGGTCGGCTTGGCAAGGCCGTCGATGATCGCACTCCAGTCCGCCATGCCCTGGCGATAGACGTCGCCATAGCCGTGGATCATGGTCGCAGTCTGCACGATTTCGGACGCCGCCGCGGGCTGCCTGGTCAGGCTGCGGTCGATCATGTGCAGCCAGCGCTCGACCCAGACCCGTTCCTTGGCGTAGCGCACCGAGTATCGTCGCCACCGGCGCAATCCCGCGCCCATCTTCAGGCGGAGAATGCCGAACCAGCTCTTCGAGCTGAAGCGAAGCTTGACGTTCCTGTGGTTCCAGCCGGCCCATTCGAGCGCATCGAGCAGATACTCGGCGATGACGGCGGGGAGCACGCTGACCAGTTCATCGAGCCGGAACTTCCTGACGTCGACGGATCTTGCCTGCGTGCGGGAGCGATCGGCCACCCCGGCCAGCTTCAGCTGTGCAATCCGGATCAGGTCTTCATAGCTCATGCGCGCCGCCATCAGCCGCGCGATCTCGGTCAACATGGCGTCGTCGACGCCGTTCTTGCCGACGAAGCGCCGCAGCCTGTCGACATAGAGCTGCGCATAGGCCGTGCCTTGATACTCGATCAGAAGATGGATTGCATCGCTGGCCACCGCCATCACAGGCTCCGGCAAACCTTCGGGCAGGATCGGCGGGGTGTCGTCATCCTCGCCGATGAAATCGGCGAACAGATAACGCAGCGACGACAGGATACCGCGGTCTGACACTCCCTGCTCCCGGCCTCTATGCGGGTTTCGGCTCGGTCGCGAACGCCGTCTGCTGGGCCAGCCGCTTTTCCAGCGTTTCGATGTTTTGAAACAGCCGGGCGCTGGCGAGGCGCAGGAAATAGAAGCCGAAGGCCGGATTCTGCACGTAGAGCTCTTCGACCTTGGTGTAGCTGACGCTCAGGATGAGCCCGGCTTCGATGCATTCCAGCGTCTGGGTTCGCATGTTGGATGGCGACAGCATGCCGAGTTCGCCGACGATGGCGCCCACCGGCAAGACGATGCCGGACTCGACCAACTTGAACTTGCCGCTGACGATATAGAGCATGTCCTCGGCCTTCTCGTCCTTGTAGAACAGGATCTCGCCGGCGGCACAATCGCGCTCGACCATGAACGGCTTCAGCCATTCCATCGACAGATCGCTGTTGACGGATTTCTTGACGTCACGCACCAGTTGCAGCATCTGATGCAGGCGATAGGAATTGACGAGCAGCATGGCAAGCTGCACCACCATGACCAGGTAGTTGCGGGCCGGGATCGCAGTAATGATCAGGATGACGTTGGCGAGTATGCCGAAGACCCGCAGCGGGATCATGGTCTTCATCGTGGTGGTGGCGACCACGAAAATTGTAGCGAACAGCGCGCCGGCGGTTCCTGCGTGCTGAGCCAGATGAGACGTATCCATTGGATGCCAGCCAATTTTCTTCAGGAGGGAACGTGTTCACGATTCTGTTGCAGTGCCCATTACCGTAATGTCCGCAACGCACCTTTGATATACGAGGAAAGAACTACGTTTTGTCGCGATTTTCACGATTCCTGAGCAAAAATTCGTGCTCTTCCCGCTGTTGGGACAAAGCCGACCGGCGCCAAGGTACGAGAAGCCGCTTGACCGAACTCCCGCGGGCGGGCTCCCTGGCCCGGCCATAGGGCGCGCTCCGCCGAACGGACAACGAGCAGGAATAATGGAGAACAGGATGTCCGAGGAAGCCAGCGCGCCGGTGCTCGAAGTTGCGGGCGCGCGCGCCACCATCCGCCTCAACCGGCCAAAACATCTGAACCGGCTGCAGAGCGAGGACCTCGATCATCTCATGACGCTGTTCGACCGCATTGAGGCCGACGCCGCAATCCGCGTGCTGGTGCTGACCGGGACCGGCCGCGCCTTCAGTGCCGGCTACGACCTCAATTCGGTCGCCGACCGCGCAGCCAGCGCGAACGAGCAGCCAAGTGCGGGATCGGAGTTCGAGGTCGTCGTCAACCGGCTGGAGGATCTCGGCGTGCCGACGATCTGCCGGCTCAATGGCGGCGTCTATGGCGGCTCGACCGACCTGGCGCTGGCCTGCGATTTCCGCATCGGCGTCGACACGGCGGAGATGTTCATGCCGGCGGCCCGCCTCGGGCTGCACTACTACAAGAGCGGCATCGCACGTTATGTGTCGCGGCTTGGCGTCGACAGTGCAAAAATGCTGTTCCTGACGGCACAGAAAATCCCGGCGCCGGAGATGCTGCGGATCGGCTACCTCACCGCGATGGTGCCGGCGGAAGCGCTGGACGGCGAAGTCGACCGTCTCGCCACCATCCTTGCCGGCAACGCGCCGCTGGCAATGCGCGGCATGAAGCGCGCCATCAACGAATTTGCCCACGGCAAGCTCGACGAGGAAGCCGCCGACCTCCGCCACCGCGACAGCATGCGCAGCGGCGAGATCAAGGAAGGCATCCAGGCCTTCTCAGAGAAGCGGCCGCCGAAGTTTTAAGCGGTTCATTCTGCTGCGGAGACCGCCGTCGATCCACGAGCCACGGCATCGACATGCCACCAAGCATGGCACATCGCACCGTAACAAGCACGAGCTTCCAGCTACGGCTTGCTCCTCTCGGGAGGGCCCAACCCGCCTGGAGGAAGCGTGGGCACCGGCGGAGAGGCCGAGCGACCTTCCACCGGCGATTCAAACCGATAGACATAGAGTACGAATACAAGAAAGAAGCAGAACGATACCAGCAAAATGAAGAGCCCCGTGAGGGATGATTTCAGAACCAGCCGGCCTCGTTCCAGAATCAGTTCGCTGGTATCTACGCTTAGCGAGGTCTTGTTCGCGGTTGCCAGCTGATACGACACCCACAGCTGGACGCCAGCCAGCAATACACCGGAAAGCGTAACAGCAACGACCATTGCCATTAATATGGCGTTGGCCCGGTACTGCTGAAAGAAGTTCAGCTTTCGAATGGAGAAGTCGCCGAGTATCTGCTGAGCCTGAATGAGCGAGTAGCAGTGATCGACTGCGTGACGAAGTATCTCCGGTGTCGGTGGAGTGTTCTGGCCGAACAGACCCAGCGTACTGGTCACGCACTGGCTCATCGAGAGCAGATCTGGCTGCTTTTCTATTGGAAGGTCGCCGGCGACGTATCCCCCAAACAAACCGATCAGCAGTCCGACGATAGCCGCCAAAATCCACAGACGCATATTGCGTCCGGAGTTTCCCGCCGGCTGGTCGCCAGTGCTGGATTCATTGTGGGCCGTTGCCGATGAGCGCTGGGTCACCCCGTGCGCCCCGCGTATTCGCCGCAATGGCACACCGATGCCGGCGCGATCGGCGCGTTTCCCCTAACCACGCATAGTCCCCGTGGCGTTTCACACCACGCGTGGAATCCCGTCGGGGGAAGACTCGGCAAGACGTTGAAGCCAACCGGCGCTTCGCCCCGTAGCAAAGCTGTGTTGCCTGCTTGTGCTCGACCCGGTGTCGCACCGACGACATTCACCAACGCAATGATGATCAATGGCAATGGCTGTTCGATAAGAAGCCTCCGCATGCGCCCCCCTTCCAATACAAAGCAATTGAACGCGGCCATTATTTATTGTTGTATAGATTTAGTATACTCGCTATACGCGAAATGACAACTCTTTATCGGGAGGAGACTATGAAGCTGCTCCGAGCAGGAAGCTGTCTTGCCGCGCTCCTTTGCTGGAGTTCGGCTTCGTCTCAGTCACAGCAACGCATCACGCTGGGGGATGACACCTCCACCTATCACCGCGAAGTGTGCGGACGCCAAATGAAAATGGAGCCTGCGATAACGAGCGACGCCGAAATCCTCGTTGAGTTGGTAGGGCTTCCCAACGTCTCAAAATTGAACGCACAACGCTTGCATATCCGGAGAGTCCTTGGTCTGAACCATGCGTGCGCGCTGCCCGAGGCCGGAGGTTACGCGACTATCGCTTATGACCCTCAATGGGCCGCTGGGGATACCGCTAGATTTTATCTGACGCTGGGACATGAGGCCGGACATCATTTTTGCGGACATTTCGTGGGCGATGCCCGCGGTACGTGGTCACAAAAGGAGTTGGAGGCAGACCAATTCGGCGGCGCCGCCGTCAGACGATTTGAGATTTATCACAGTCGAAGCTTCTTCAACCAAGTATATGCCGCGGCACTCGCGAAGTACCCGGAGCAAGGCTCGCCTTTGCATCCGCCACGCGCGCTACGGCTGGCAGCCATCAAGCTTGGCTACGAGCAAGGCTCACCATGCGGTGGCCTTGCACCGGTTCTCGAGGGCGGATTCAGCCCCGGCACTCGCGCCACCGGAACTGCAGGGCCGTGCCGGCCGGTTCAGACCGGGCCGACGTCCTATGAGTGCAGGTAGACGGTATCACGGCTTGCGGGATCAACAGGCACTGCGCGGCCCGGCACATTGACCGTTGCCTGTCCGAGCCATAATGTACCCGCCGCGGTGCAAGCCGCGCCCGGGCCCGCGGGAAGGGTTGAACCCACTTGCAGCTTTCGAGCGACATCTAGAGCCTTTGTGCAGCCGGTATTGCGGGCCTTCGGCGTGCTCATGCACGGAGGTGTCTGATGAACCGGTCTCCCGATCGATTGAACCTCGATCACCTGAAGAAGCAAGCCAAGGATCTGATCCGACTCTATCGCAGCCGCGATGCGACAGCGATGGCACGGTTTCGCGCCGCGCTGCCGGCTGCCGCCGGCCATAGCGACGAGGGCATTTCCTCGCTGCAGCTTCGCCTGCACGACGCGCAATCCTGCATCGCGCGCGAACACGGCTTTGAGTCATGGCCCGATCTGAAACGCTACGTCGCAGTGCAGATGGCCACGCGGAGCGAACGCTCGGCGCGCGTCCTGCACTGGGCGCAGCTCCTTTATTCCGGAGATGTCAGCGGCACGGCCAACCGCGCCAACCCGCGCGTTGCGTTACGGGTGCTGGCGGATGATCCCGCAATCGTTGCTGACGATCCTTGGCTTGCCTGCGCGATCGGCGACGAAGCCGCGCTGCGGCAGGCGACGCGGGCCGATCCGTCCTGGGTCAACCGGAACGGCGGCCCGCTGCAACTGCCGCCGCTGTTTGCGGTGGCGCATTCGAGCCTGCTGCGCGTGGACGGGTTTCGCGAGCGCCTGCATCGATGCGCGCAGTTGCTCATCGCTGATGGAGCCGACGTCAACCAGCACATTTTCAGCCGCTGGCAGCCGGGATCGCTCGAACAGCCGGACGAGCACTGTCCGCTCTCGACGCTCTATGGCGCGGCCGGCAGCAATCACGATCCTGCCCTCACAGGATTGTTGCTTGAAGCCGGCGCGAATCCCAACGATGGCGAATCGCTCTATCACTCCCTTGAGAATCCGGCCTGCACGCGTCTGCTGCTGGAGCACGGCGCGCGTGTCGCCGAAAGCAATGCGATCTACCGCGCGATCGATCTCGAGGATGATGCAGCGCTGAGATTGCTGCTGGCACACGGCGGCGATCCGAATGAGCCGGCGCGCAATGCGCCGCTGACCGATTGGGGCTCGCCGCTGTCATGGGCGATCAACCGCCGGCGGCCGCGTCATGCGAAGGCGTTGCTTGAGGCAGGCGCCGACCCGTCACGCACGACTGCGGATGGCGTCAGCCCATACCGGCTGGCGCTGCAATTCGGACTTTCCGACATTGCGGCCCTGCTGCGGGGGCAAACCGACGCGCCTGACATCTCCGACGAGGAGCGCTTCGTCGCCGCATGCGCAAGTGGCGATGAAGCCGGGGCGCGCGCGATGCAAGCCCGGCGGCCCGATTTGCCGGCCTCGCTGTCACCGAAGCAATTGCGATTGCTGCCCGACATGGCCGCGGCCGGCGCCGATGACGTCGTCAAGCTGATGGTCCGCCTCGGCTGGCCGATTGCCGTGCGCGGCGGCGACTGGGATGCGTCCGCGCTCAATCAGGCGGTGTTCCGCGGCGATGCCGGCCTGACGCGCTTCCTGCTCGAACACGGAGCAGAATGGACCGAGCGGCATGGCTACGGCGACAATGCCCGCGGCACGCTGTCATGGGCGTCCCTCAACGAGCCGGTCGAGGGCGGCGACTGGGCCGGCTGTGCACGGGCGCTGCGCGATCACGGCATGCCCGGCACAATTGCGATCGCCGGCGATGCCGAGCACGAGCGGGTCGCGCGCGTGCGGAGACAGTTCGCCGACGACGTCGCCGAGGAATTGCTGAGTTAGTCCACGAACGTCACGGTATCGGCCACGCTCGCCCGCGAGGTGCGGTAGCTGTTGACCTTGGCCGCATTGTCGGCAAATCCGAACGAGATGCCGCAGACGACCTTGCGGTCATCGGCGAGATTGAAATGCCGCCGGATCAGCCCGGAGTGCCGCGCCAGCGCGGCCTGCGGAATGGTGCCGAGGCCGAGCGCCTGCGCGGCCAGCATGAAATTGCCGACATAGGCGCCGCAATCGACCGCACCATAGATGCCGAGCGGCTCGTCGGTATGGATGATGGCGACATGCGGGGCGCCGAAGAAATTGTAGTTCTCCAGCGCCTGCTTGGCATACGCCATCTTGTCGCCGCGCGCGATGCCGAGCGTGTTGTAGAGCTGGAAACCGCTCTCGCGGCGGCGATCGAGATAGACGCCGAGATATTCGCGCGGCGGCGTGAAGTCGTGATCGTCCTTGGCGCCGGACGCGGCCTCGGCGTAGATCGCCTTGCGAAACTTCTCCTTGGCCTCGCCGCTCGCGATCAGCACCTGCCAGGGCTGGCTGTTGCACCATGACGCCGTGCGTTGCGACACGCTCAGAATGTGCTCGATGGTTTCGCGTGGCACCTCCTGCGGCAGGAAGGCGCGCACGGAATAGCGCTCGTTCAGGAGTTCTTCGAGCACGCCGATACGGTCTTCCGATGCGTAGCGTGCGTTTGGCGTTTTTGCATGCATGATGCTTTTTCTTTCTGTCATTCCGGGGCACGCGAAGCGTGAACCCGGAATCTCAAAACCTCTGGATTCCGGGTTCGATGCTTCGCATCGCCTCGGAATGACGACTAGCCCCGCCCCTTGGTCGGGATCTTGTTGAAGGGCACGTCCTTGTCGACGCGGATGTCGCCGGGCAGGCCGAGCACGCGTTCGGCGATGATGTTGCGCAGGATCTCGTCGGTGCCTCCGGCGATGCGCATCGACGGCGAGGACAGCAGCATCTGCTGAAACTGGCCGTGCACCGTTTCCTCGTCGGTACCCGTGAGCGCGCCGGACGCGCCCTGCAGATCCATCGCATAGGTCGCGATGTCCTGCAGCATCGAGCCCGACACCAGCTTGCCGATGGAATTTTCCGGCCCCGGACGCGCGCCCTTCGAGAGCGCGGAGATGGCGCGGTAGCTGGTGTATTTCAGCCCGCTCGCCTTCACCGCCCATTCGGCGAGCTTGGCGCGCGTGGCTGGATCGTCGATCGCGAGACCGTCGTCCGTCATCAGGTTGGAGCAGAACTCGAACATTTCAGGGAAACCGGTCGCGAGCCGCGAGCCGATCGACATGCGCTCGTTCATCAGCGTCGTCAGTGACACGTTCCAGCCGTCGCCGACGGCGCCAAGACGCTGGCTGTCCGGAATCACGACGTCGGTGAAATAGACCTCGTTGAACTCCTGCATGCTGTTGGCCTGCTTGATCGGCCGCACCTCGACGCCCTTGCTCTTCATGTCGAGGAAGAACATCGTCAGGCCCTTGTGCTTGGGCACATTGGGGTCGGTGCGCGTGATCAGAAGGCCGTAGTCGGAATAATGCGCGCCGGAGGTCCAGATCTTCTGGCCGTTGACGATCCAGTTGTCGCCGTTCTTTTCCGCGCGCGTACGGAGCCCTGCGACGTCGGAGCCGCCGGCCGGCTCGGAGAACAGCTGGCACCATATATGTTCGCCGGAGGCAAGCTTCGGCAGATAGTGGCGCTTGTGCTCCTCGCTGCCGAACGCCATCACGGTCGGGCCGCACATGCCCTCGCCGATCTGGAACGGCTGCGTCAGCTTGCCGTAGACGCCCTCCTCCTGCTGCCAGATCACCTTCTCGATCGGGGTCGCGCCGCGGCCGCCATATTCCTTCGGCCAGTGCAGGCAGGCCCAGCCGCCCTCGGCCTTCTTCTGCTGCCAGGCCTTGCCGACATCGACGATCTCTTCCTTCTCGAGCCGGATGCGGCCGAGCGAGGACTTTGAGAGTTCCGCCTCGTACTGCTTCGGCGCGTTGGCCTCGATCCATTTGCGGGCGGTGCTGCGGAATTCGGCTTCCTGCGGGGTGTCGTCGAAGTTCATGGCGGCTTCTCCTGTCTCGGATGCGTTCCCCGGATGCTGCGCAGCACGAAGTGATGCGCTGCTGTTCCGGGGTCTCTCAATTAGCAGTGGGTCCCGGCTCTGCGGAGCAGCGTTGCACGCTGCACCGCGTCCGGGACACGATCAATTTCTACCCTTGGTCGGGATCTTGTTAAACGGCACGTCCTTGTCGACCCTGATGTCACCGGGCAGGCCAAGCACGCGCTCGGCGATGATGTTGCGCATGATCTCGTCGGTGCCGCCTTCGACGCGGGTACCCGGCGCGCGCAGCAGCATCGCCTGGAATTTTCCGGCGACCTCGGCGTCTTCAGGACCGCTGAGCACGCCGGCAGCACCCTGCAGGTCCAGCGCATACATCGCGACCTCCTGCACCATCGATCCCGCCACCAGCTTGCCGATGGAATTTTCCGGTCCCGGGCGATCGCCTTTCGACAGCGCCGAGATCGCGCGCATGCTGGTGTATCGCAGGCCGCTGGCCTTCACCGCGTAGTTCGCCAGCTTTGAGCGAACGCTGCGGTCTTCGATCGCGGGACCATCTTCCAGCATCAGGCTGTTGCAGAAATCGAACAATTCGGGGAAACCGGTCGCGACGCCGGCACCGATCGACATGCGCTCGTTCATTAGCGTGGTCAACGAGACGTTCCAGCCGTCATTGACCGCGCCCAGCCGCTGCGAATCCGGGATCTTCACATCAGTGAAGTAGACCTCGTTGAAGTCGGAATGCCCGCTGGCCTGCTTGATCGGCCGCACCTCGACGCCCGGACTCTTCATGTCCAGGAAGAACATGGTGAGGCCCTTGTGCTTGGCGACATCAGGATCGGTACGCGTGAGCAGGATGCCGTAATCCGAGTAGTGCGCGCCCGAGGTCCAGATCTTCTGGCCGTTGATGATCCAGTCGTCGCCGTTCTTCTCGGCGCGGGTGCGCAGGCCCGCGACGTCGGAGCCGCCGGCGGGTTCGGAGAACAGTTGGCACCAGACCTTTTCGCCCGAGGCGAGCGGCGGCAGATACTCGCGCTTCTGCTCCTCGCCCGCGAACGCCATCATGGTCGGACCGCACATGCCGTGGCCGATGATGAAGACGCTGGAGAGCTTGCCGAACGGGCCCTCCTCCTGCTGCCAGATCACGCGCTCGATCGGCGACGAGCCGCGGCCGCCATATTCCTTGGGCCAATGCAGACAGGCCCAGCCGGCATCGGCCTTCTTCCTCTGCCAGGCCTTGGCCACTTCAAGGATGTTTGGGAGCGCAGAACGGCCGAGCGAGGATTTGCGAAGCTCCTCCTCGTACTGCTTCGGCGCGTTGGCTTGTATCCACGCCTTGGCCTCGGCGCGGAACGCGGCTTCCTGCGGGGTGTCGTCGAAGTTCATGGCAACTCTCTTTCCTCTCGCGTTCCCCGGACGCTGCGCAGCGCGAAGCGGTGCGCTGCTGAGCCGGGGTCCATCGTTGGTCCCTGTGGGTCCCGGCTCTGCGAAGCAGCGCGAAGAGCGCTGCATCGCGTCCGGGACGCGAGCCTCGTCAAGCCGCGTTCTTCTTGCGCATGCGGTCGATCAACTGGTCTTCCCAGTACGACAGGCTGCCGAGCGTCAGCGCGGTGGCGTTGGCGCGGCGGTAGTACATGTGGCAGTCGAACTCCCAGGTGAAACCCATGCCGCCGTGAACCTGGATGTTGTTCTTCGAACAATGCTGGAACGCCTGCGTCGCGCTGATGCGTGCGGCCGCGGCGGCTTCGGGCAATTCTCCGGCGTTGGTCGAGAGCGCCCAGGCGCCGTAATAGCAGTTCGAGCGCGCCAGCGTCGCCGAGACGTACATGTCGGCCAGGATGTGCTTCACCGCCTGGAACGAGCCGATCGGCCGGCCGAAGGCAATACGGTCGAGCGCGTAGTCGCGGCCCATTTCGAGCGCGCGATCGGAGCCGCCGACCTGCTCGAACGCGAGCAACACCGCGGCCCGGTCGAGCACCTGGCTCAGAATGCTCCAGCCTTCGCCGGCGGCGCCGAGCGCTTCGGCCTTGGCATTCTTGAAAGTGAGTTCGGCCTGCCCCCGGGTCGGATCGACATTGGTCAACGCCCTGGCTTCGACGCCGCCCGCCTTGAGGTCGACCAGGAACAGCGAGATATCGGAATCGCGGCCGGTGGAGCCGGTGCGCGCGGCGACCACCGCGAAATCGGCAATCGCGCCATCCGGCACCGGCTTCTTCACGCCATTGAGCGTGCCGCCGGAGGCCTGCAGCTTGATCGCCTTCGCCGAAGGGTTGCCGCTGCCTTCGAACAGCGCCAGCGTGCCGATCGCCTCACCACTCGCGATCTTCGGCAGCCACTTCTGCTTCTGGGCGTCGGAGCCTGCGAGCATCAGCGCCTCGGCCGCGAGGTAGACGGTGGAGGAAAACGGCACCGGAGCATTGGCGCGGCCCATTTCTTCCGCGATCACGCAGAGTTCGAGATGGCCTGCGCCGGCGCCGCCGAACGCCTCGGGGATCGCGACGCCAAGAAAGCCCATCTCGGCGAGCCCCTTCCAGAGTTCCTTGTCGTAGGTCGCCTTGCCGTCGAGCACTTCGCGCACGGCCTTCGGCGGGCACTTCTCAGTGAGAAACTTCCTCGCCTCGTCGCGCATTTGTTTTTGTTCATCGGAGAAATCGAAGTTCATGGCGTGTTACTCGCGTTGAGGATGGAAAAGGAAACCGTCATTCCGGGGCGCGAAGCGAACCCGGAATCTCGAGATTCCGGGTCTGGTCCTTCGGGCCATCCCGGAATGACGGCCGATGGTGAAAGAGTCGTTCTCATTGCAGCACAATCACATCTTCGCCGGGCTTGTCGGCGTAAAGCTTCTCGACCAGCGCGGCGCGGCGTTCGAGGCCGGCGCGCTGGTTGATGTAGCCCTTGTCGGTTAGTTCGTTGCCGTCGATCGAGGGCGGCTCGGCCATCAGCATGGCGCGTGCGATCCGCATGCTGCTGCCGGTCGCGGATGCGTTGTGCGCTTCCAGTCCGCGCCTGACGCAGGCGATGACCTCGGGATGCCTGACGACCTCTTCGAACGTCGCTTCGGGGTTGCCGACGATCTGCCGGCAGGCATGCAGATTGGGCCATGCCAGCAGTCCGATAAATTCACGGTCCTGGCCCGCAACCAGCGCGTCGTGCACGGCCGGCGTGGCGGCGGCAATCGCGTCCGTGCGTAGCGAGCCGACATGGACGAAGGTGCCGGTCGTGAGCTTGAAATCCTCGACCACGCGGCCGGCGAAGATGATGCCCTGCAGCGGATCGCTCTCATCGACGAACACGCCGGCATCGCCGATGCAGTAGAAACCTTCCTCGTCGAACATCTTCTTCGTCAAATCAGGCTGGCCGAAATAGCCCGGGGTGACGTTGATGCCGCGCAGGCGGAGCTCGTATTTCGAGCCGCACGGCACCAGCTTCAGTTCGACCCCGGGGAACGGCAGGCCGATCAGCCCGACGCGCTCGGTGTCCCAATAGGTGCCGGTCGAGGTCGGCGCGGTCTCGGTCGAGCCCCAGCCCGTATAGAACACGATGCGTTCGCCGGTGGTCCTTACCGCCAGTGCCTGCATGCGGTCGTAGAGATCGTCAGGCAGCCGCGCGCCGCCATAGGCCATGATGCTCAAATTCTTGAAGAAGCTGCGACACAACGCGTCGTCCTTTTCCATGGCGGCCGCCAGTGCCGCGTAACCGGCGGGCACGTTGGCATAATAGGTCGGCGAAATCTCGCGCAGGTTACGCAGGGTCTCCTCGATCTGACCGGGCATCGGCCGCCCGTCGTCGATATAGAGCGTGCCGCCATCGACCAGGATCGGATGGAATGCGGCGTTGCCGCCCATGGTGTGATTCCATGGCATCCAGTCGAGCATGGTCGCGATCGGCCCGTTGGGATCGCGCGGGCGCACCTGCATCATCATCGCCGCATTGGCGCACATCATCTCCTGCGTGTTGATGACGGCCTTGGGCATCCCGGTCGAGCCCGAGGTGAACAGCAGCTTTCCGACGGTGTCGGGCGTGATCTTTGCAATCGACGCCTCGACCGCGTCAGTCACCGGCGTGGCCGAAAGATCGGCAAAGGACACGCTCTTGATGCCGTCGCAGGGCCGCAGCACGTGGACGACGGTGACGCCAGTGAGATCGAGCGCCTTCAAGGCCTTCTCGAAGGTCGGCCCGTCCTGCACCATCACGACCGCAGGCTTGACCAGGTCGAACAGGTATTTGAGCTTGAGATGATCCTGGCTCATCAGCGAATAGGCCGGCGACACCGGTGCGGCCGGAAGGCGCGCCTGCATCGCGGCCTGCGTCATCAGCGCATGCTCGATTGAATTGCCGGACAGGATCGTGACGGGACGGCCTTCGGCAATGCCGACGTTGAGCAGGCCCTGCGTCAGCCCGTCGACGATGCGCTTGGCTTCGCCGTAGGAGACCTTCCGCCACTGCCGATCGGCGCCGCCGCGCTGCGCCAGCCAGATGCGCTCGGGCGCGTCCTTGGCCCATTTCGCAAGCGATGCCGGGATGTGCTTCTCGTAGGGCTGCAGCGGAATCCGCGATTTCAGAACGATGACGCCATCGGGCCGCCGGTCGACGGCGATGTCGCGCTCGAGCCATTCGATCTTGCGAAAGCCGGGCTTGGTCAGCACCGCGGCTGCGTTCCCACTCATATTGCGTCTCCCGGAAATTCAGTCCTTTGCGGATCTTTCGTTCTCGTTGTTCTAGCGCTTGATATAGACAGGCTTTCGCTTTTCAAGAAAGGCCCTGATGCCTTCGTTGAATTCTTCCGAGCGGCTGCACAACACCTGATTGCGGTCTTCCATCGCAATCACGGCCTCGATCGAGCCGGCATCGACGCTCATGTTGAGACATTCCTTGGACAGCCGCAAACCTACCGGCGAGGCCGTCATCATCGCATCGACATAAGGTTCGACGGCGGCCTCAAGCCCGCCCTCCTCAACGACCTCGGAAACCAGCCCGACCGCAAGCGCACGCTCGGCGCCGATGAAGCGGCCGGTCAGGATCAATTCGGAGGCGACGGAAACGCCGACCAGGCGCGGCAGGAAATAGCTGGTGCCGATGTCGCAGCCGCCGAGGCCGAGCTTGATGAAGGCGCAGTTCATCCGCGCCGATTTGGTGGCGATGCGGATATCGGCGGCGAGCGCCAGCGCAAAGCCGCCACCGGCGGCGGCGCCCTGGACCAAGGCAATGATCGGCTGCGGACAGCGCCGCATCAGCATCACGATGTCTGCAATACGGCGCTGCGAGTCCAGCGATTCCATCACCCCGGGCGGCTCCTGCTGACCGGCACGGCGCTTCATCGCATGTTTGAGGTCGAGGCCGGCGCAGAACGAGGCGCCTGCGCCCTTCAGCACCACGACGCGGGTCGAGCGGTTGCGCTGCAGGCCTTCGAAATAGGTGTTCAGCGCGTCGATCAGAGAGGGATCGAGCGCGTTGAGGCTGTCGGGGCGATTGAGCGTGACCCAATCGACCCCGTCATGATGTGCAATCAGAAGCGGTTCAGTCACGGATGCTCCCTGCATTCGCCGATGCGGTGCCAGTTGCTGCGCCCTCTCCCCTTGTGGGAGAGGGCATCACCGGCATTAGCCGCGCATTCGATGCGGTGAGGGGTTGCCAGCCGAGAGAACCCCTCATCCGGCGCGGATTGCATCCGCGCCACCTTCTCCCACAAGGGGAGAAGGAAGAAGCGCGCGTCGTGTTCTACCGCGGCGCCATGCGGATGGCGCCGTCGAGGCGGATGGTTTCGCCGTTGAGCATCGGGTTCTCGACGATGTGCACTGCCAGCGCGCCGTATTCCGAGGCGTCGCCGAGGCGGGCCGGGTGCGGCACCTGGGCCCCCAGGCTCTTGCGGGCCTCTTCATTCAGGCCCATCAGCAGCGGCGTCAGGAACAGGCCGGGGGCGATGGTGTTGACGCGGATCTTCAGGCTGGCGAGATCGCGCGCGGCCGGCAGCGTCATGCCGACGATCCCGCCCTTCGACGCCGAATAGGCGATCTGGCCAATCTGGCCTTCATAAGCGGCGACGCTTGCCGTGTTGATGGCGACGCCACGCTCTTCGCCGATCGGGGCTTCGGTTGCCAGCCGTTCGGCAAACAGCCGCAGCACGTTGAAGCTGCCGATAAGGTTGACGTTGACGATGCGGACGAACTTCGCCAGCGGATAGACGCCGTCCTTGCCGACGGTGCGCTGCGATCCGCCGATGCCGGCGCAGTTCATCAGCACGCGCGCGATGCCGTGCGCGGCCTCGGCCTTGGCGATCGCGGCCTTGATCGCCTCTTCGTCGGTGACGTCGGCGTGGAGGGCAACGCCCTTCACTTCGGCGGCGACCTTTTCGGCGTTTTCCTTGTTCTGGTCGATGACGCCGATTTTCGCGCCCTTGGCGGCCATGGCGCGGGCGGTGGCGGCTCCGAGGCCGGAGCCTCCACCGGTGATGAGAACGGCAACGTCTTTCAACTGCATGCTAACTACCTTTCCTTGGGCGTTTCTTCTCTGGACTTGTAGATTACTGGAGTGGCGCGATCGTCATCCGGCGGCCGCGGCACCCGTTACTTTCTCGTTCAACATGCCGCCACAGATCAGCGCTTCCATGTGCTTGATGTATTCGCGGCAGACATCGTCGGTGACCGGGCCGACGCCTGTCGCGCGCGACATCGCGTGGCGGCCGAAGAACAGGTGATCGCATGCACCGATCAGGCTGGTGTAGAACAGCACCGGATCGATGTCGCGGAACTCGCCGCACCTGACGCCTTCGGCGAGCAGCCGGCGATGAAATTCCAGCAGCGGCGCAACAAAGAACTTCGACACTTCGTCGGCGGCTTCCGCGGTGCTTTCGTGCAGCAGATAATGGATCAGCCGGTTCATATAGGGGAACTGGTGATAGGCGCGGATAATGCCGCCGATATGCAGGCGCAGCTTCGCGGTCGGCGAGATCGGCTGGCTGATCAGATATTCGAGCTGCGACACCTCGGTCGCGGCGTCGCGCTCCAAAAGCGACAGCAACAGCCCGTCCTTGTTGCCGAAATGGTATTTCACGAGCGCAGCGTTGACGCCGGACTTCTGCGCGATATCGGACAGCGACACCTCGATCGAGGCGCGCTCGATCATCAGCCCGCTCGCCGCGACAAGCAGCTTCTCGGCGGTCGAATTCTTGCCGCTCGCAAGCCTGTTCGGTACGCTGGTATTCAACTGTAATCCCGATGCTGAAATCCGGGCCGCACATAAGCGCATGCCGGGGCTGACCTCAAGAGTTAATTGATTGATTGACTAAATCCCGCAACGTCCCTTAAATCCGGCCCATCTTCAGACCCCACAACAAACAATCAAAGGGAGAACAGACATGGCCGAGGCCTATATCGTCGCCGCCGCGCGTACCGCAGGCGGCCGCAAGGGCGGACGTCTCGCAGGCTGGCATCCGGCCGATCTCGCCGCTTCCGTGCTGGATACGCTGGTCGATCGCACCAAGGTCGATCCCGCGCAGGTCGAAGACGTAATCATGGGCTGCGTGATGCAGGCCGGCGAGCAGTCCAACAACATCGCCCGCAACGCCGTGATGGCCTCGAAGCTGCCGGAAAGCGTTCCCGCCACATCGGTCGACCGCCAATGCGGCTCGTCGCAGCAGGCGCTGCATTTCGCCGCCCAGGCCGTGATGGCCGGCTCGATGGACATCGTGATCGCCGCCGGCGTGGAATCGATGACGCGGGTGCCGATGGGCCTGGCCTCCTCGCTGCCGGCCAAGAACGGCTTTGGCCATTACAAGAGCCCGGGCATCGAGAAGAAATATCCGAACATCATGTTCAGCCAGTTCACCGGCGCGGAAATGATGGCGGAGAAATACGGGCTCTCCAAGGAACAGCTCGACACCTATTCCTATGAAAGCCACCAGCGCGCGATCGCCGCGACCCAGGGCGGCAAGTTCAAGGACGAGATCGTTCCGCTGCAGATCACGCGCGCCGACAACTCGACCGACACCCACCACATCGACGAAGGCATCCGCTTCGACGCCAGCCTCGATGGCATCAAGGGTGTCAAGCTGATCGCCGAGAACGGAAAGCACACCGCCGCCAGCGCCAGCCAGATCTGCGACGGCGCGTCCGGCGTCATGGTGGTCAACGAACGCGGCCTCAAGTCGCTCGGCGTCAAGCCGCTGGCGCGTATCCACCACCTGACCATGATGGGCGGCGATCCCGTCATCATGCTGGACGCGCCGCTGCACGCCACCAAGCGGGCGCTGGAGAAGGCCGGCATGAAGATCGACGACATCGACCTGTTCGAGGTCAACGAAGCCTTCGCGGCGGTGCCGGTAGCGTGGCTGAAGACCACCGGCGCCGATCCGGCCCGGCTCAACGTCAATGGCGGCGCCATCGCGCTCGGCCATCCGCTCGGCGGCTCCGGCACCAAGCTGATGACCACGCTGCTCAACGCGCTGAAGCAGGGCAACAAGCGTTACGGCCTGCAGACCATGTGCGAAGGCGGCGGCATGGCCAACGTGACCATCGTGGAACGGTTGTAAGAAGCGTCGACAGATGTCGCGATAACAAACGGTGTCGTCCCGGCCTTGAGCCGGGACCCATAACCACAAATGTACTTGGTTATGCCGAGCTGGAGCTCCAGCTCACTTCAAAATCCACATCAGTGGTTATGGGTCCCTGCGTTCGCAGGGACGACGTAAAACAATAAATTCCGAGGAACGTCTGTGACCCATCCGTCCACCTACGCCCGCACCCAGCCGAACAAGATCGCCTACCAGATGGCGGCGACCGGCAAGGCGATCACCTATCGCGAACTCGATGAGCTCTCGAACCAGGGCGCACATCTGTTCCGCAAGCTCGGCCTGAAGGCCGGCGACCACATCGCGTTCCTGATGGAAAACCGCCTCGCGTTCATGGAGATCTGCTGGGCCGCCCAGCGCTCGGGGCTCTATTACACCGCGATCAGCCGCTACCTCACTGAGGAAGAGATCGCCTACATCGTCAAGGATTGCGGCGCCAAGGTCTTCATCACCACGCCGCAGTGCGCCGACAAGGTCAGAGGCCTGGTCAAGGGCGAGCCGGGCGAACCGCTGTTCTTCATGGTCGACGAGCCCGCACCCGGCTTCCGCTCCTGGGACAAGGAAGCGATCGCCATGCCGGTGGCGCCGATTGCGGACGAAGTCGCCGGTTACGACATGCTCTATTCCTCCGGCACTACGGGCCGACCGAAGGGCATCAAGAAGGAATTCGAGGGCAACCGCATCGACGTGCCGAACGCATTCCTGAAAATTCTTTGCGCCGACATGTGCGGCATGTCGTCCGACAGCATCTATCTGTCGCCGGCGCCGCTCTATCATGCAGCCCCCCTGCGCTTCAACATGATGGCGATCTCGCTCGGCGGCACCTCGGTCATCATGGAGCATTTCGATGCCGAGGAATTTTTGAAGCTGGTCGAGAAATGCAAGGTCACGCAGTCGCAGCTGGTTCCGACCATGTTCGTGCGCATGCTGAAGCTGCCCGACGAGGTGCGCACCCGCTACGACGTCTCGACCTTGAAAGGCGCGATCCACGCCGCCGCGCCCTGCCCGGTCGACGTGAAAGCAAAGATGATCGAATGGTGGGGGCCGATCCTGATCGAGTACTATGCCGGATCCGAAGGCAACGGCGTCACGGTCTCGACCTCGCAGCAATGGCTGACGCATCGCGGCACCGTCGGCCGGGCCGTGGTCGGCAAGGTGAAGATTCTCGACGAGAACGACGAGGAGAGGCCGGTGGGCGAAATCGGCACGGTCTATTTCGCCGACGCGCCCGTGTTCACCTATCACAACGATCCCGACAAGACGCGGAAGGCCTACAACGACAAGGGTTGGTCGACGCTCGGCGACGTCGGCTATCTCGACGCGGAAGGGTTTCTCTATCTCACCGACCGCAAGAGCTACATGATCATCTCCGGCGGCGTGAACATCTATCCGCAGGAAACCGAGGACGTGCTGATCACCCATCCCGCCGTCTCCGACGTCGCCGTGTTCGGCGTGCCGAACGAGGAGATGGGCGAAGAGGTCAAGGCCGTGGTGCAGCCGCACGACATGACCAAGGCTGGAAAAGAGCTCGAGGCCGAACTGATCGTGTTCTGCCGCAAGCATCTGTCGCCGATCAAATGCCCGAAGAGCATCGACTTCGAGCCGGAGCTGCCGCGCACGCCGACCGGGAAACTGGTGAAGCGGCATCTGCGGGACAAGTACTGGCCGAAGCCGGCGGCGAAGGCGTAGAAGCGTTTCCTTGTCCCGGACGCGGTGCAGCGTGCAACGCTGCTCCGCAGAGCCGGGACCCACGACCGGGCTCGCGGCCAAATGGACCCCGGCTCAGCAGCGCACCGCAAGCGCGCTGCGCTGCGTCCGGGGCACGCAAAACTCATAAGGTGCGCAACATCGCGAAGCGCGGCGCGCCTACCCTACGGAATGCACACCACTTTCGTCATGCCCGGGCTTGTCCCGGGCATTCGCGTCTTTACAATCTCGTTTCACAAAAAGACGTGGATGGCCGCGATAGATTCGGCCATGACGAGGAATCAGCATGACCAACCTCCCCGACATCCCGCTCCCCGCCACCATCCGCTCCCGTTACGTGGAGGACATCAACGGCTTGCGCATGCACGTGCTCGAAGCCGGCTTTGAGACCGCCGGCCGGCCTTGCCTGCTGCTGCTCCACGGCTTTCCCGAACTCGCCTACTCCTGGCGCAAGGTGATGCCGGTGCTGGCGGAGGCCGGCTATCACGTGATCGCGCCGGACCAGCGCGGCTATGGCCGCACCACCGGATGGGACCCGAGCTACGAAGGCGGTCTCGGTGCGTACCGGGTCCCCAACCTGGTACGCGATGCGCTCGGGCTGGTATCGGCGTTCGGCCACCGCAGCGTCGATGCCGTGATCGGGCATGATTTCGGCTCGCCCATTGCCGCCTGGTGCGCGCTGATCCGGCCGGATGTGTTTCGATCCGTTGTCATGATGAGCGCCCCGTTCGGCGGGCCGCCGTCGCTGCCGTTCGGCACCGCCGACGAGCCGCTCAAGCCGGCCCCCAATGATCCGATCCATCGCGATCTCGCAGCGCTGCCGCGGCCGCGCAAGCACTACCAATGGTACTACTCGACGCGCGAGGCCAACAACGACATGCAGCACGCGCCGCAGGGCGTGCATGATTTCCTGCGTGCCTACTACCATCACAAGAGCGCGGACTGGAAAGACAACCAGCCGTATCCGCTGCAATCCTGGTCGGCGGACGAAATCGCCAAGCTGCCGACCTACTACGTGATGGATCTGGCCAAGGACATGGCCGCGACGGTTGCGGAGGAAATGCCGTCGGCCCCCGAGATCGCCGCCAACAAATGGCTGCCCGACAGCGAACTCGCCTATTACAGCGCCGAATATGGCCGCACCGGCTTCCAGGGCGGCCTGCAATGGTATCGCTGCGGCACCACGGGCGCGTTCACACCGGAACTGCAGACCTGGTCCGGCCGCACGATCGACGTGCCCTCCGCCTTCATCTCGGGCAAGCAGGACTGGGGCACCTATCAGCGCCCCGGCGTCTTTGAAGCGATGCAGAAGAAGGCCTGCACCAACATGATCGGCTGCCATCTCATCGACGGCGCCGGTCACTGGGTGCAACAGGAGCAGCCCGCCGAGGTGAGCCGGCTGCTGGTGCAATTCCTGCAAGAAGCGAAGAAGTAAGTACCAGAACCGCGAAGGCGTCGTCCCGTGAAGAATTTCGCTGATCTCACCGAGCGTGAGGTGCTGGCCGTTGCGATCTCCTCCGAGGAGGAAGACAGCCGCATCTATATGAGCTTCGCGGAGGACCTCGCCGAACGCTACCCGGATTCCGCGAAGATCTTCGAGGAGATGGCGGAAGAGGAACGCGGCCACCGCCACCGCCTGCTCGAACTCTACGAGAAGCGATTTGGGCCGCATCTGCCGCCGATCCGCCGCGAGGATGTCAGGGGCTTCCTGAAGCGACGCCCGATCTGGCTGACCAAGAACCTGCCGCTCGACACCATCCGCAAGGAAGTCGAGACCATGGAGCTGCAGGCCGAGCAATTCTACATCAAGGCGGCCGAGCAGGCCGAAGACGTCGGCGTGCGGCGATTGCTGGGTGACCTGGCCGACGAGGAAAAGAGCCACGAGAAGCTCGCCGTCAAACTGACCGACCGGATTCTCAGCCCCGACGTGCGCGCCGAAGAGGACAAGACGCGGCGGCGCATGTTCGTGCTGCAATATGTGCAGCCGGGGCTTGCCGGGCTGATGGACGGGTCGGTCTCGACGCTGGCGCCGCTGTTTGCCGCGGCCTTTGCCACGCACAACAACTGGCAGACCTTTCTGGTCGGGCTTGCGGCCTCGATCGGCGCCGGCATCAGCATGGGATTTGCCGAAGCCTTGTCCGACGACGGCTCGCTGACCGGACGCGGTTCGCCCTGGCTGCGCGGCGCCGCCAGCGGCATCATGACCGCGCTCGGCGGCCTCGGCCACACCCTTCCTTACCTGGTCCCTGACAGCTGGCCGAACGCGTTCTGGATCGCCACCGCGATCGCCGGCGTCGTGGTGTTCTTCGAGCTATGGGCCATCGCCTACATTCGCGCGCGCTACATGGACACGCCGTTCCTGCAGGCGGCATTCCAGATCGTGCTCGGGGGGGCCATCGTGCTGGCGGTCGGAATATTGATCGGCGGGGCGTAGATTTCAGCAATTGCTGTCAAGCGCACGTTTGCGCCGCATCATAAGTGATCGCGGCATGGCGGGATGGCGGCTCCTGCGATGATTTGGCGCGCGGCGCGGACGTCTTGCGACCCGCGCCCAAACTGCGCATCATCGCCCCGCATCTGATAATGGGAGTACGCCTTGGCCAAATCGGAATGGAGCTTCAAGACCGCGGTCGAATTGTCGGCGGCGCTAGCCGCAAAGAAGGTCTCGGCGGTCGAACTGGCCGAGGACGCCATCGGTCGCATCGAACGGCACGATGCGAAGATCAACGCGATCTGTGTGCGCGACTTCGAGCGCGGCCTCGCCGCCGCCCGTGCCGCCGACGCCGAGCTGGCGCGCGGGGTGAAGAAGCCGCTGCTCGGCCTGCCGATGACGGTGAAGGAATCCTACAATGTAGCTGGCTTGCCAACGACCTGGGGCAATCCGGCGCAGAAGGATTTTACACCGACCGAGGACGCGCTGCCGATCGCGCGCGTCAAGGATGCCGGGGGCGTGATCATCGGCAAGAACAACGTGCCGCTCGGGCTCGGCGACTGGCAGAGCTACAACGAGATCTACGGCACCACCAACAACCCGTTCGATCTCGGCCGTACGCCGGGCGGCTCCTCCGGCGGCGCCTCGGCCGCGTTGGCCGCGGGCTATGGCCCGCTGTCGCTGGGCTCGGATATCGGCGGGTCGCTGCGCGTGCCGGCGTTTCATTGCGGCGTCTATGCGCACAAGCCGACCTTCGACCTGGTGGCGATGCGCGGTCACACGCCGCCGCCGTTGCCGCCACTGCCTTCGACGCGCGATCTCAGCGTGATCGGCCCAATGGCGCGCTGCGCGGCCGATCTGTCGCTGCTGCTGGACGTAATCGCCGGACCCGATCCGCTCGAGGCCGGCAAGGCCTATGGCCTCGCGCTGCCGCCCGCGCGCCACAACGCGCTGAAGGATTTTCGCGTGCTGCTGATCGACACCGATCCAGTCATGCCAACCGACAAGGTGGTGCGCGGCACACTGGAACTGCTCGCCACCAATCTCGCCAAGGCCGGCGTCAAGGTCGACCGTGCCAGTCCATTGCTGCCGGACTTCGCGGCGTCGAGCCGGCTCTACATGCGGATGCTGATGTCGTTTCTCGCGGCCTCCTTTGCCCCGGAAGTCCATGCCGGCGCGCAGGCCGCGGCGGCAGCGCTGCCCGCCGAGGACAACAGCCTCGCCGCCGAACGCCTGCGCGGCATCGCGCTCAGTCATCGCGACTGGCTGATGGCCGACGGCGGCCGTTCGCGGCTGCGCGCGCAATGGCGCGAACTGTTCAAGACCTATGATGTCGTGATCTGCCCGATCATGCCGACGCCCGCCTATCCGCACGATCATTCCGCCGACCAGGAAACCCGCCGCATCAAGATCGACGGCAAGGACCACGTCTATCCCGATCAACTCGCCTGGCCCGGCATCGCCACCCTGCCCGGCCTGCCCTCGACCGCGATCCCGACCGGCTTCGCGCCGGACGGGTTGCCGGTCGGCGTGCAGATCGTCGGTCCCTGGCTGGAGGATCGCACGCCGCTGAGGTTGGCGGAATTGATCGAGAAGGAATTTGGCGGGTTCAAGCCGCCGCCGATGTTTGATGATTAACTCCACTGTCATTGCCGACCCGTCATTGCGAGGAGCGAAGCGACGAAGCAATCTATTTCTTTCCAGGTGCCGCACGATGGATTGCTTCGGTTCGCTCGCAATGACGAAAGGATGGAGTAGGGAGACACCAATGAACAACGACATCGACGAACTCACCGCGCTCAACCGCGACTACGTCGCCTCGGTGCAAAACTCCGACGTCAAGCGCTTCGACGAAATCCTGGCCGCGGATTTCTATTGCTCCAACCCGGACAAAACGCTGGTCGATCGCGCGTCGTTCCTGAAACAGACCGCGGTGCCGGTGACGATCACAAACCTGACCGCGCATGATGTCAAAATCCGCCTGCTCGGCGACTTTGCCATCATCCACGCCGCCACCAGCTACACGACCGCGGACGGCCAGCAGGCCCATGGGCGCTATACGGATTGCTGGGCGAGGCAGAACGGCAGGTGGCTTGCGGTGTCGGCGCACGTATCGCGGTGACCTCTCACCGCGTCGTCCCGGCGTTCGCTGGGACGACGGAGATGGCGGGTTGACGCCAGGCCTCACGCATCAAACATGATCACGCTGCGCAGCGTCTTGCCGGCCTTCATGTTGGCAAAGCCCTCGTTGATCTCGGAGAGTTTCAGCTTGGCCGAGATCCAGTCCTCCAGATGCAGCTTGCCGCGCATGTAGAATTCGATGAGGCGGGGCATGTCGACGCGGAAATGGTTGGAGCCCATCGACGAGCCCTGGATCCGGCGCTCGCGCAGGAAATCGAAGCCGTGCAGTTCGATCTTCTGGCCGAACGGGATCATGCCGACGATGGTCGCGGTGCCGCCGGCCGCCAGCATGGCGAAGGACTGCTCCGCGGTCTCCTTGCGGCCCAGCACCTCGAACGAGTGTTGCACGCCGCCGCCGGTGAGTTCGCGCACCTGCTGCACCACGTCGCCCCGGGCGGGGTCGACGATGTCGGTGGCGCCGAGCTTGGTGGCAAGCTGCAATTTCACCGGATTGGTATCGATCGCGATGATGCGACCGGCGCCCGCGATCGCAGCGCCATTGATCGCGGCCATGCCGACGCCGCCGCAGCCGATCACCGCGACGGTTTCGCCGGCCTTGACGCCCGCCGTGTTTACGACAGCGCCATAGCCGGTGATGACGCCGCAACCGATCAGCGCGGCCAGTTCCAGCGGCATGTCCTTGCGGATTTTGACGATGGCGTTTTCGTGCACCAGCATCTGCTCGGCGAACGATGACAAATTGAGGAACTGGTTGAGTTTCTCCGAGCGTGCCCAGGACAGCCGGTTGGATTGGCCGGGCAGCATCTTCACGGTCGTATCGGTGCAGAGCACGGTACGGCCGGTGGTGCAGTTGTCGCAGGTGCCGCAGAACACCGACAGGCAAGTCACGACGTGATCGCCGGGCTTCACATAGGTGACGTCGGAGCCGACCTTCTCGACCACCCCGGCCGATTCATGCCCGAGCACCGCGGGCAGCGGATGCGGGTAAAGCCCTTCCATGAAATGCAGGTCGGAATGGCAGAGGCCGGCGACACGGGTACGGATCAGGACTTCGCGCGGGCCGGGGTTCGGCACGCTGACTTCCTCGATCACAAGCGGCTTGTTGACTTCGAACAGAACAGCGGCCTTCATCGGCGTTTCCCTCTTTGTTTTTCGTTGTGTCACGCAACCTTCTTACCTCTCCCGAAGGGAGAGGTAAGAAGCCTAGGCCACCTTCAGCAATTCGCCAACCTCGGCCATCCCGACGCTACGTTCGCCAAGCAGATGGTCCGTGATCTTGCGTTGAGTGGCTGTTTCCACCAGTTGGAACGGGTCGCCCGGCGAGACGCGATGGTCGATCACCATGCGCGACAGCAGCAGCCGCCGCGCGTCGCCGCGCATCTCGTGGATGCGTCCGCCTTCCCAGGTCAGCGCCACCGCGCTGGCGACATGATAGAGCAGGCTGGTGGCGCGCCGCGCATCGCCCTCATTGTCGCTCCGGCTGGCGACCTCGCGCGCGAAACCGACGGCGCGGTCGGCCAATTCACGCAGGCGGTTGCGCCAGGCTTGCGGCACATTGGCGCTGTCGTCGAGACGGGCGTGCAGATCGGCGGCGAGCGCGGCATCGGCGCCGTGGCGGCCGACCGCTCGCTTCAATGCATCGATCGCGACGATATTGCCGGTGCCTTCCCAGATCGACCCGAGATGGGCGTCGCGCAGCAGCCGGGCAGTGGCGAATTCCTCGATGTAGCCGATGCCGCCGCGCATCTCCAACGCATCGCCGCAGACCTTTCGGGCGTCGCGCGTGGCGCGGAATTTCAGGGTCGGCGTCAGGATCCGCAGCAGCGCCGCCGCATCCTGGCTGCCGGCTTCGGCGCGATCGAGCGCATCGGCGGTGAGGAAGCTCATCGACAGCGCCTGCTCGGTCGGCAGCATGATCTTCATCAATTGCCGCCGCGCCAGTGGCAGATCGATAATGCGCTGGCCGAACACAACCCGGTTCTTCGCCACTGTCATCGCATCATGATGCGCGCGCCGCATCAGCGCGGTCGACTTGACGCCGTTGGAAAGCCGCGACGAGTTGACCATCTCGGCCATCTGCACAAAACCGCGGTCGAGCTTGCCGACGGCATACGCGATCGCGCCTTCCAGCTTGATCTCGCCCGAGGCCATCGAGCGGGTGCCGAGCTTGTCCTTCAGGCGGACGATCCGGTAGTGGTTCTGCGAACCGTCATCGAGATACCGCGGCATCAGGAACAGCCCGACGCCGCGCGTGCCGGGGCCTGCTCCCTCCGGCCGCGCCAGCAGCATCACCACCTTGGCATCGGCATTGGAGCAAAACCACTTCTCGCCATGGAGCCGCCAGTGATCGCCTTCCTGTACGGCCG
>LNFM01001093.1_pt1 | contig 63316 bp, 70 predicted proteins | sample 596031 | NCBI WGS metagenome assembly LNFM01 (sample SAMN04254537, study PRJNA301005) | activated carbon metagenome | isolation source: dual media filters at the Ann Arbor, Michigan drinking water treatment plant | place: USA: Ann Arbor
GGAAGGATGTGTTCGTTCACATCTCGGCGGTCGAACGCGCCGGACTTAGCACGCTGAACGAAGGTCAGACCGTTCAGTTCGAACTCGTCGAGAATCGCGGCAAGACGTCCGCGGAGAACCTCAAGGTTAAGTAACCTCGTCGCCCGAGGCTGCTTTCGACCGCTTTGTCTGAAACTGGGTAGCCGCCGAGCTTTCGCTCGGCGGGTGTGTTGCTTTCGGCGAGCGCTTTGCTTTCGCCGGGAACCTCAGCGCGCGATCTTTTCCATATCGGGAAACGGCTCCAGCACGGCGTCCTTGCACAACGCCTTCACTTCCTTTTCGCCGTCGAAAAAACGGTCCAGCTTGGCCGAGACGAATGTCGCGGCGCCGTCCTTGGGCGCGCCGTAAGTGCCGTTATCCCTGCGCTCGGTATAGCGCACACAGGCGACGAAGCGCTCGCCCTGCCCGACCGATTTGAGTTCCGGCTTCGATACGGCAGCGCCCCGAATGCGCGTCGGGTCGTTGAGATAGGTGCGCATGAAGGCCAGGAGGTCGCGCTTGTAACCGTCCGGATAGACGTTCTGCGCTTCCCAGCGGGCCTTTAGTTCCGCCGGCGTCGGACCGACATCGCTGGCGCAGCCGGCCAGCGACGCGCCGAGCAGAAAAAGCGTAAAAAACGACAGGCTCCGCATTCGCATTTCTCTTTTCATCCTCGATGCCATTTCGAACTAATATCGGCGGCGCGGGGTTAGTTGAACATCCCCCGCGCAACGCGCGCAACAGCATAACAAGAAACGGGACATGATCACGCAGCTATCCCGCCGCAGTTTTCTCGCCGCCGCGGCGCTCGCCGCCGGCGCTGCGGCATGGCCGCGTCGTACGCTGGCCGCCGCGCCGCTTGCGACCGCGCAAGGCCCCGCCGCCTATCGCTACCGGCTCGGCGATTTTCAACTCACCGCGCTTTACGATGGGACCTGGTTTTTGCCAATCGATGGCAAGTTCGTCACCAATGCCAGCGGCGCCGAGGTCAACGAAGCGCTCGCCGCGGCCTTCCTGCCGCCAGACATCATGCCGATTTCGATCACGGCGCTTTTGGTCAACACCGGCAGCAAGCTGGTCCTGATCGACTGCGGCAGCGCCGGGCAGATCGCCGACACCGCCGGCTTCCTCAACGCGAATCTCGCCGCCGCAGGCCACACACCGGATGACATCGATATCATCCTGATTTCGCACCTTCATCCCGACCACATCAACGGCTTGCGCACCAAGGACGGCGGCAAGGTTTTTCCGAACGCGCAGATCCTCGTGCCGGAGCCGGAATGGACGTTCTGGATGGACGACGGCAACCAGAGCCGCGCCACCGGCTCGGTGCTCGGCTATTTCCGCAATGCGCGGCGCATTTTCGCCGACATCGCCAAGGACGTGCAGCGCTTCAAGCCGGGCGCCGAGATTGTCCCCGGCATTGTCGCGGTGCCGGCCTATGGCCATACGCCCGGCCACACCGCGTTTTCAGTCCAGTCCGGCACGCAATCGATGCTGGTGATGAGCGACACCGTGCGCAACCCGGAACTGTTCGCGCGCCATCCGGACTGGCAACCGATCTTCGACATGGACGGCGCGCTCGCCGTGACGACGCGGCGGCGCATGCTCGACCGCGCGGCGGCCGACCGCATGCTGGTCGGCGCCTATCATTTCCCGTTTCCGGCCTGCGGCCACATGATCAAGACCGCCACCGGCTACGAGCTGGTGCCGTCGATGTGGCGGCCGCTATAGCGCATGATCCCGAAAAGTGGGAACCGGTTTTCGGATAAGATCATGCACCGATTACAATTTTGACAATTTGGCGACGTCCACCGCCTGCGCGTAAGCGATCTTGGCGGCGGCATCGCCCGAGCCCTGTACATTGATCAAGAATTTGTTGGCCACCAGCATCAGGATATCGCCGTCCTGACTCTGAATCGCGCGCTGGCTGCCGACGCGGATCAGCTTGCCCATGGCGCCGGCCATGGCGGGATTGTTCAGCATCGGCGCAAACTGCATGACCATCGCGGAATCGCCGGTGATCGAGACATCGATGCTGTCACCTTTGTCGTTGGTATAAGTGCGGTTGGCGGCCGAAGCTCCGCCAAACATCGAGGCGCCGACAGCGTTGGCCTGCGCCTTTTCCGCTTTCCAGCCCGGCAGCGCCGCCGGCAACAAAGCCGCGAAAGCCTCGGCGTTCTTCTGGCCGATCAGCTGGGAGGCAAGATCGAGTGACTGCTTGGCGGTCGCGGTATCGCCGGACTGATAGGCTTTGCGCGCCTGGTCGATCGCATCGAGAATATCGTCGGCGGCGTAGGCCGGTACCGCCGAGACGGTCAACAACAACGCGAACGCCAGCCTGCGCAAGTGTGACATGAGATTGCCCCCTTAGAATCGCCTGAGGCACCAAGGCTAGCAAATTTGCAGAAGCACCGCGCGGCCGGGAAGCGCCCCGCCCGCGCGGCTTTCGCTAAAACGTCGCCCCGGCGCGCACCATGATCTGACGGCCCGGCAACGGATAAACCTGCACGAGCTGGTTGCCGGTGAAGCTCTGGTCAAGCGCGTAGTCGTAATAGCTCTTGTCGAACAGGTTCTGCACCGTCACCGACCAGAAAAAGCGGTCGATCTCGCCGCCGAGCCTGACGTCGAACACCGCGTAGCCCGGAATCATGTTGGCGCCGCCATTGGCTTCGTCGCCATCGGCATAGCGCTTGCCGGTGATACGCGCGCCGACATCGAGCGTCAGATATTTGCGATAGACATCCCAACTCGCGCCGGCGCTACCACTCCAGCGCGCGACCTCCGGAATATCGCTGCCGGCGAACGGGCCGGACCGAAACACGGCGCGCGTATAGCTCGCCGAGCCCTTGAGCCGCAGGCTGTCATTGACGCGGAAGGTTGCCGAATTCTCGACACCATAACGCCGCGTCGGGTCGAGATTGGTGTTGGCGAAAGTGATCGGGCTGAAATGCAGCTCGTCGGTGAGATACATGTCGTAGATGCTCGACTGCACGTCGAGCCGGCCGAAGCGCAGCCGCACGCCGCCTTCATAGTCACGCGACGTCTGCGTGCGCAGATTGAAGTTGGTCACCGTCAGGACCGGCGTTGCGCCGACGCGCTCGTCGATATTCGGCACGCGAAAGCTCTGCGCCATGCGCGCAAACACGGCGAACTGGCTGTTGAACCGGTGCTCGACGCCGAGATGCCAGGCGTTCTGCGTCTCGCTGGTATTGAGCGGCAGGCCTTGCGGATTGACGCCGAACGGCCCGGCCGGAGCCGTCGCATCGAACGTGTCGCGCGCGTCGAACGCATTGCGCTGGATGCGCCAGCCGAACGACAGATCCGTGTTGTCACGCCAGGTGAAGGTCGGCTGGGCGTAAAGCGCGATCGTCGTCTGGTTGAAGTCGTAGATATGGTTCGGCGCCGCGCCCTGGAACAGCGCACGATTGGCCTTGTAGGTCGTGCGGTACACATCGACGCCGGCGATCGCCTTGGCGCGCACATCGCCGAAACTGCGATCCATATTGAGGCGCGGCGTGAATGAAACCGCCTGCAGCGTCGTCTCGTTATAGGCGCTCGGCGTATTCGGCACCGGGAAAGTGGCATTGGTCGGGTTGAACGTGGCGAAGGTCGTCTCCTTGCGTCGCAAGCTGCCATCGACCGTCAGCTCGGCACCGCTCCACAGATCGCGGGTGACGCCGCCGCGCACGGCGATGTTGTTACGCTTGAGATTATCCAGCGGATAGTTGGTGCCGCGCGGATTGGCGCTGAATTGATTGAAATTGCCGACGAAAGGACCATTGGCGATGGTCAGCGGCCCGGGCAGATGCTGGTCGAGACGATCGGCAGCGATATTGAAGAACACCGAGCCTTCGTTGAGTCTGTAACGGAAGTCGCCGACCGCCTGGTTCTGCCTGGTCTTGTTGTTGTCGCGGTAGCCGTCGGTGTTGAACGTGTTGGCGAAGACGGCGGTCGAGAACGGGCCGAACGAGCCGCTCGCCGAAAGCTTGGCTTCCCTGGTCTGGTACGAGCCGAAGCCGGCCTCGACCCGCGCATTCGGCTTTGCACCGACCCCGCTCTTGGTGACGATGTTGATGACGCCGCCGACAGCGCCGTCGCCATACAGCACCGCGCCGCTATTGCCGCGGGTGATCTCGATACGCTCAATGCTGTTGCGCGGGATCAGGCTGAAGTCGAAACCGGTCAGGTCGGAATCGTTGAAGCGTCTCCCGTCGACCAGCACCAGAACGTTCGACGGCGCGGTGACGCCGAAGCCGCGCATGTCGACCGTGGTGCCAGTGCCGTTGACGCCGCCGTAAAGGCTAGTGGTCTGGATGCCGGCTTCGCGCGACAGCAAATCCTGCAAGGTCGATTCAGGCGCGCGCTGAATGTCCTCCGCGGTGATGACCGTGGTCGATGTCCCGGCGATGCCCTCGCCCAGACGGCTCGACGATACGTCGATGGTCGGCAACGTCACCCGCTTGTCGGCGGAATTGTCCTGCGCGAGCGCCGTTTGCACCAGCAGCGCACCGGTCGCGACCGCGCCGAGCCATTTAATATTCATTCCCATCACGCAATGTCCTTCGTTTGCGCGCCCGCTTGGCGGGTCGCGCATGGGTGAAACCAAACCCGTACGAAGGACATGAAAACGCGACACGGCGCTTTGAACGCGCGGACCGTTTACCTGCCGAGGCCGTGGAAAACTTTTCCACGGACAATCGCACGGGCATTGACGTCACCGCTGCGAAAGCGCGCTCCGTATGGACCTCCCGTCCACCGGTTGGGTGACCGCGCTGGCAGGTCTCCTGGCTCGCGGGTCATCGCCCAGTTGCGTCCGGCCTTCCCAGGCTCCCGAAGGATCCCAGTGGCCATATGGACGCGGGCTCGCCGCTTACAGTTGCGGGGGCAGCCACGGATTAACGCGAAAATCGAAAGGCCGATAAGCGCGCGAAATCCCGTGTTCCCTCTTTCGTCCCCGGAGCGACCCGGAGAACCAGCACAATTAACAATCAAATGTTCCCATTGATTGCCGCACGGAGTCAAGGACCGTGGTTTTGCGCCGCCATTTCGCGCTGCCGGTTTGTACGCTTTGGCCGGGACTACGGGGGGCTTTTCGGTGTTATCCCCATATCGGTCGATCCGTGCTCACGAATAGTTTTATTCGCGTCACCGGGATTTGGCCTAGTCTTGTGCCGCTCGTGTTCGCGTCGGCTCACACCCCAACGAGGTCCGCCTATGATGCCCCACACATTGACCAAAGCGCTGCGCCATCTCGCCATGCTCGCCGTCGCTGGACTGTTGGTGACTGCCTTCGGCGCCAAGCCGCTTTACGCCGCCGGCACCGATAGCCCGGCCCCGCCGGTCGACGACAGCCAGAAGAAAGACAAGAAAGGCAGCGCCATCGAAGAGCAGGAGCGTCAGCTCGCCAAAGCCGAACAAGATGCGAAATTCTTGCGCGACTATCGCGCCGCGCGCGACATGATTCTCGCCGGCAATTACGGCGCGGGCATCGCTGCCTTGCACGCGCTCGGCCATGACCAACACCCCGACGTCGCCAACTACATCGGCTACGCCAACCGCAAGATGGGCAATTACGACCAGTCGAAGATCTGGTACGAGGCGGCGCTCAAGGCCGACCCGAACCACACCCGCACCTGGTCCTATTTCGGCATGTGGCACATGGAGCAAGGCAATCGTCTCAAAGCGCAGGACTACCTCGCCAAGGTGAACGCCCTGTGCGGCGACACGGCCTGCAAGGAATACACCGAATTGAAAGCCGTGATCGACGGCAAGGCGAGCTATTAAAGACCAGAGGCGGCGCAAGGTGCTGCCGCGTCAAAGTTCGCGACATGGAAGGAAAATGCCCGCTTCTCAAAGCGGGCATTTTTTCAATTGCTGGCAATCGACGCGAATTCTATCGCAATACAACGCACGGATTTAACCGCGAAATCGCCCGCTCAATTTTGTTAATTTAGAATGCGACCTAATTCAACGGCGCCTTAGATTCTCGCGTGCAAACAGGTCCCCGCACACAGGCGAAAGACGAAATCTGATTCGCCGTCCGGAATACCTCTCGATAGCCCGTGATGCCCCGCACCCGTGAGCGGGCAACCAATAAGGGGCTATCTATGGATCAAGCTACCCTGCCCGCTCGCGCGCAACCGCCCGAGCAAGCCGTTTACGGCGCGAACGCGGCAGCCGCGGGCGAAGATGCCAGCGTGGCCTCACGCACCGACTTCATCAGCTTCGCCATCGGCGACGGCCAGTATGGCGTCGACATCATGGCGGTGCGCGAGATCAAGGGTTGGGTCGATATCACCCATCTCCCCAAACAGCCCGAATACGTGCGCGGCGTCCTGAACCTTCGCGGCAACATCGTACCGATCGTCGACCTGCGCTGCCGCCTCGGGCAAGGCCTCACCGAACCGACCCCTCTGCACATCGTCATCATCGTGCAGATCGGAGCCCATCAGATCGGCCTGATCGGCGACCGCGTCCTCGACATCGTCTCGGTCGAAACCGCCAACATCCAGCCGGTGCCGCGCGCCGGGCACGTTGCGGTATCAGACTTTCTTCTCGGCCTCGCCATTCTCGAAGACACGATGATCGCGCTGATCGACATCCCGAGTCTGCTGTCGGAACGGCTGGCCGGTGAAATCGAAAACGCCGCGAACGTACCCTCGTAACTCAAGCCCGCCCCCCAACACTCATTCGATCTCAGATTCACTCAAAACGGAAACAAGCATATGTCCTGGTTTCTCAACGTTCAAATCGGCCGCAAACTCGCGCTTGCCTTCTCCCTGATCATCATGGTCCTGGCAGGCATGACCGGCATCGTCATCAACAGCCTGTCGTCGATCAATTCGGCGGTTCTCTGGAACGTTCATACCTATGAAGTTCTGGAAGACGCTGCCAAACTGGTGTCCGATATGGTCAACATGGAAACGGGTGTCCGCGCCTATCTTGTCACAGGCGACGAGAAATTTCTCGAACCTTACAAGAAGGGACGGGAAAGCCTGGAAACTCATTTTGCCAGTATCAAGAAGGCGACATCCGACAACCCCTCGCAACAGCAGCGTCTCGACCAGTTCAAGGCGCTGGCCGACAGGTGGCTGACGACGGTCGCGGAAGTGCAGATCAAGTTGATGGCCAATCCGGCGACGCGCGAACAGGCCCGCGCCATGGAAGCCTCCGGCGCCGGCAAGGCTTCGATGGACGGTATCCGCGAAATCGTGGCCCAGATCGACAAGACCGAGCGCGATCTCCTCGGCGTGCGCAAAGCCGCTCGGGAATCCGCAGCGAGCTTCGCCTTCTGGGGAATGAGCATCGGCGCCGGTTTCGTCGCCCTGTTCTCCATCGGCTTCGGGGCCGCGCTGACCCGCGCCATCGCCAAACCGATCGTGGCGCTGACCGCTGAGTTGAAAAAACTCGCCGATGGTGACTTCAACGTCACGCTGACCGGCCTCGGCCGCAAGGACGAGATTGGCCAGATCGCCGACGCCGGCGAACTGATCGTCGAACGCTTCGGCGCGACCATCACGACGATCAAGGTGTCGTCGAGCGAGGTCACCAACGCGGCCGCCGAGATTTCGAACAGCACGACCGATCTGTCGCAGCGCACGGAAGAACAGGCCGCAAGCCTGGAAGAAACCTCCGCCGCGATGGAAGAAATGACTTCGACGGTCAAGAAGAACGCGGAAAATGCCCGTCACGCGAGCGAGCTTGCCAACAGCACCAGCGACGTTGCTGGCCGCGGCGGCGAGGTCGTGACTAAGACGGTCAACGCGATGGCCAAGATCGAAGAATCGTCATCGAAGATTTCCAACATCATCGTCGTCATCGACGAGATCGCGCGCCAGACCAACCTTCTGGCGCTGAACGCCGCGGTCGAAGCGGCCCGCGCCGGCGACGCCGGACGCGGCTTCGCCGTGGTCGCTTCGGAAGTGCGCAGCCTTGCGCAACGCTCGTCCCAGGCCGCCAAGGATATCAAGGACCTCATCACCAGCAGTACGACGCAGGTGAAGGAAGGCGTCGAACTCGTCAACAAGGTCGGACAGTCGCTCGACGAGATCGTCGATTCCATCAAGAAAGTCACGGCCGTTGTGTCCGAGATCGCTCATGCGAGCGTCGAACAGTCCACCGGCCTTGATGAAATCACCAAGGCGTTGACGCAGATGGACGAAGTCACGCAGCAGAACTCGGCGCTCGTTGAAGAAAATGCCGCGACTGCCAAGACCTTGGAACAGCAGGCCAAGGCGATGTCGAACGACAAGCGCATTGCTTTCTTCCGGCCGCGTGAATCCGCCAACCAGCACCACACGTCGTCGTTCGGCGGGGAAAACACCCAGGCGCAGGATCAGGCCGCTCCGGAGCCAGTCGCGGCCCCGGTCGTTGCCAAGCGCCGTGCTCCCGCAGCGCCTGCGCGCGCCGCCGCCCGGCAAAGCGCAGGACCGGCCCGCAACATGCAGTCCGCACTGGCGGTTGCCGTCAACGCGCCGGCCGACTGGAAAGAGTTCTAGTTCTAGCGCCAGCGATAGTCTGGAAAGAACACTGGAGGACCGGAGCAATCCGGTCCTCTTTTTTATGGCAAGCGCTTTTCTTTCACCTCTTCATAAGCACGCGCGGCCCACCTCGACAATCTTGCCTCAAGTCGTCTAGACCGGCAGCGCCCGGCCGGATTGGCCGGCTCTTCATCTTGTCCTAGAGTGCGCCCTATGAATTCGCCGGCCCAGCCGTTCAAGCGCATCGCCTTTGTCGCCAGCCAGACGCCGGAGGCGCGTACCGCCTTCGACCTGCTCGTGGCGCGCTATGGCAATGCCGAGCCGAACGAGGCCGACGTCATCGTCGCGCTCGGCGGCGACGGCCTTATGCTGCAAACGCTGCACCGCTTCATGAAATCCGGCAAGCCGATCTACGGCATGCACCGCGGCACCGTCGGTTTCCTGATGAACGAATTCAACATTGAACGCTTGGGCGAACGCCTGGCAGCCGCGCAGACCACGGTCATTCATCCGCTCGTCATGCAGGCGCGTGACGGCGCCGGGAAAGTGCACGAGCATCGCGCCATCAACGAAGTGTCGCTGTTTCGCCAAAGCGCGCAGGCCGCGAACCTGCGCATCCTGATCGACGGCCAGGAACGGCTCGCCGAACTGGTTGCCGACGGCGTGCTGGTGGCGACGCCGGCCGGCTCCACCGCCTACAATCTGTCGGCGCAAGGCACGATCATTCCGATTAATGCGCCGCTGTTGGCGCTGACGCCGATCAGCCCGTTCCGGCCGCGGCGCTGGCGCGGCGCGCTGTTGCCGGACAAGGCCAAGGTCACCATCGAGGTGAAGGATGCCGACAAGCGGCCGGTCGCCGCCGTCGCCGACCATGACGAGGTGCGCCACGTCACCAGCGTCAGCATCGGCATGGATCATTCCATTTCGCTGAACCTGCTGTTCGACCCCGGCCACAACCTCGACGAACGCATCTTGCGCGAGCAGTTCGGGTTTTAATTCATGGCGACAGTTCAATTTGCGGTGAACGGTCAATCGGTCCAGCTCGCGCTCGACAACGAAGAGACGCCGCTGCTCGATGTTCTGCGCAATGAACTCGGCCTGATGGGCACGCGCTTCGGCTGCGGCCTAAACAGTGCGGCTGCTGCATGGTGCTGATCGACGGCGTGCCTGAGAAATGCTGCGCCAAGCCGGTCTGGAGCATCGCCGGCAAAAGCATCACCACCGTCGAGGGCATCGGCACGCCGGCGCTTCCGCATCCATTGCAGCAGGCTTTCATCGACGAGCAGGCCGGCCAATGCGGCTATTGCCTTTCCGGCATACTGATTTCGGCCAAGGCGTCGCTGGCAAAAACTCCGTCACCGACGCGCGCCGAGATCGCGCAAGTTTAAGCGGCCAGTCCGCGGCCGTCGCCTGGTCGGTTTCGCGCGGCAATGCCGTATATCGCCCGTCTCAGTGCGCCATCAGCACCGGCAGCGTCGCATTGCCGAGAATGTGGCGGGTCGCCCCGCCGAAGATCATCTGCCGCAAACGGCTCTGCGTATAGGCGCTTTTGACCACCAGATCGCAACCCAGCGATGCGGCATGCTCAAGGGTGATCTCGCCGATCGCCTCGCCGGAACTGCGGTCGCTTTTCTTCAGTGTCAGAGCTTCCGCCTTCACGCCATTGCGGCGCAGATGAAGCGCCGCGTCCTCGCCCGACGGCCCGGAGGTCGCGCCGCCCTCCACCATGAGGACGGTCACTTTGTCAGCACGTTGCAGCAGCGGCAGCGCAAAGGAATTGGTGTGCGCCTGTTCGGTGCTGCGGTTCCAGGCGACCAGCACGTTGCGGCCGATGGTCTTCGGCACTTCTTTCGGCACGATCAGCACCGGCCGGCCGGCATCGAACAAGGCCGACTCCAAAGGCGGCATGCGCGGATTTTCCGCCGACGCGCCGGGCCGGCCGAGCACGATCAGGTCGAACACCCGGCCATAGCTGCCGATATAGGCGTCCTCGGCGGACTCGGCACGCGGCCAGCCGTAGGAATAGCTCGCCGGCGCCTGCCCGCCCGGCGGCACCTTGTGCGCCTCCATGAAGGCCTGGAAGGTGGCCTTGGCCTCGTTGGCGGTATCCGGCTCAAAGGCGCCGGAAATCGCAAGACTCGAAACTGGTTCGACCGTGACATAGGTGCCTGGTGACGGTCGCACCGCAAAACCCTCCATATAACTGTCGAAAATCTGCGCCATCAGCCGCGCACCCTCCAGAACGGATGTCATGGCATCGTGATCTTCGGTCGGGATGAGAATGGTTTTCATGAGGGTTACCATCCGGTTTGCTGTGGCAGGCCGGAATCCGGCCCGGCGTTGCGGAGCTTAAATGGCGTCGCGGCAATAACCAGCCCTTATTGCACAGCCCGGCGGCGGCTTTTGCCCTTAAAACTGCGCCTAAATACCGCCCCTCCCCGGTTGAGGGCGTGCAGCCGAAACCGTCCGTTAATACCGGCTCAGTAGCCTGCCTCCAATGAGGTATCGGGCAGGACGCCCGAGGCCCGGGGTCCCATGGTCCGTATCGATTTCAATCGTCTGCGTTTCCTCGTCATTGACGACAACGCCCATATGCGCCGGATTCTGCGCACGCTTTTGCACGGTTTCGGCGCCCGCGAAGTCTATGAAGCGGAAGACGGCGCGGCCGGCCTGGAAGCCTTCACCCACTACATCCCGGACATCATCATCACCGACTGGGCGATGCCGATCTTCGACGGGCTGGAGCTGGCGCAGATGATCCGCCAGCCCGGCGCCAACGCCAATCCTTACGTCGCCATCATCATGCTGACCGGCCACTCGGAAAAGAAGCGCGTCACCGCCGCGCGCGACGCCGGCGTCACCGAATTTCTCGCCAAGCCGATCTCGGCCAAGGGCCTCTACCAGCGCATCGTCAATGTGGTCGCTAATCCGCGCCCCTTCATCAAGACCAAGACCTACTTTGGTCCCGATCGCCGCCGCAACGTGAACGCAAGCTATGTCGGCACCGAACGCCGCAAGGGCGGCAAGGCCGACCTCATTCGTCAAACCGCTTTGCTCGAAAAAGTTCGCGCACCAGGCTGACAAAGGCAGCTTTAAACCATGGCTCCGCAAAAGAACACGGCCGCGATCGCCACCTACGGCGATCACGAGGTCATCAAACCGGAAAACAAACTACGCAAGTATGTTTCCGACACGCCGTTCGTGCCGGGCGAGGACGATCCGGTCGCCCGCGCCGAAGCGGCGCTCGCGGAGCTGTCGGGCGAATTCGGTTCGATGATGGACGAGGAATGCGACCGTCTCGACAAGGAACGCCGCGCCGTGTTGAAGCAAGGCTTTACCAAAGCCACCACGGAAAAACTGTTCCATGCCGCGCACGACATCAAGGGCCAGGCCGCGACCTTCGGTTACCCCGCGGTCGCCTCGGCCGCCGACAGCCTGTGCCGGCTGATCGAGTATACGCCGGACGCGACCCGCATCCCGTCCCGACTGGTCGATCAGCACGTCGATGCCGTGCGCGCGATTTATCGTGAATACACCCGCTCCGACGCGCAGAACCTCGCCGGCATTCTCAGCGCGCGCTTGCGCGAAGTGACCGACGAATTCCTGATCCACGAAAACCGCAATCGCCCGGATATTCTCGAGCAGATCACCGGCGGGCCGTCGATCGTTCCGGAGTGAATTCTGTCGTCCCCGCGAAGGCGGGGACCCAGTATCCCCGTTCTTGGTGACAACGAAGGCTTGCGATTACTGGATGCCCGCATTCGCGGGCATGACAGTTTAAACTACGCCACCATGCGGGCGTGTTCGAGCTGCGGCGGGTACGGCATCGCTTGATCGTTGGCGACCAGATCGTCGCAGAACATGCGCGCTTCCTCGCGCGCGGCCTCGACCGCGAAGCGCCGCAACAGCGACAACAAGGACGCCATGCCCTCGCTGCGCTCGGCTTCGCACGCCGCCAGCACCCGTTCGACCATGCGGCGCTTCAAGCGCGAGACGCCGCCATGCTCGCCGACCAGAATGCCGTCGCGCAGCGCCGCGATCGCTTCGCGGAACGCCGGATAGGCAGCGCTAGGCAGCCCGGCTTTGCCGAACAGAGCGCGGAAGCCGGAAATGTTCTTGTCGTGGATGTAACTGGTGACGCGGTCGAGCGGCATGCCGGACAATTCCGCCAAAGCCTCTTCGAACAACACGACATTGCCGGACAACAGCGCGCGCAGGATCATGCCGGCGGTCAATTGCCCGCTCTGGCGCAGATGCAGCATCAGTTCGCCGATTTCCTCGTAAGGCGTCTCGGCGGCGAGCGCCAGGGTCGCCTTCTCGCACGCCTCGCGCGCCGCGTATTCGGCGTGTTCGGGCCCGAGCCAATGGCGCGCCGACACGAAGCCGGCGAGCGTCTGCGACAGCTTGGCGAGCAGCGCCTGGCGCACCGCCATCGGCAGGTCGGGACGGCTGACAAGATTTTCGCGGATCGGCGGCAAATGGCCGAAGCGCTCGACAATGCGGTTGATCGAGAACGGCGCAATGTCGGCGTCGTTGTTTTCCAAAAGCGCCAGGCAGGCCTGCGCGGGTCCGACTTCGGCAATCGCCGCCGCCAGCGGCCGCGACAGCAGCGCACGGCCGGCAATGGCGATCTGCGCATCGGGGTGTCCAGTGGCGAACAGGTCGACGAGATCCTCGTCGTTCAACAGAGGCGAGCGCGCCAGAAGCGGCAGCGCGACATCGGGCTGATCGGCCGCCAGCGCATGCACGACGATCGGCGGCGCTTTTTGCGATGATGCGAACACCTCGGAGAGCGCGCCGCGCACCAGAGGCGACGGATCGTCCAAGAGCATGATCATCGCACCTTCGGCGGCGGCGAGATCGTCGGCGGATAAATCGGAGTGGAGATAGGCGCGGGCCAGCGCGGATGTCGCTTCGGCCCGTTCACCGGCCGGCGCATGGCGGATCCATTGCAGAAACTGACGAACAATCATGACACGACCAAACGCTACAACAATCGCCGTCAACAGCGGCGAACGCGAAAAGCCTATGTCAGGACGCTTAACAAACCGTTCACCATAGGAATTGATGAAACGTTAACGACGATTATCGCGCATGAAGCCGTAGCGCTCACGCCTTGCCGTTGAAAATTCCGCGCGCATTGGTGGCGCCGTCGGTGAACAGGTCAAGGCCGCGCCCACTGCGCGCCGCGCCGGGATTTGCGCCCGCCTGATCGGCGGCGGACGGCGTCCACAGGCTGGCGACGGTTTGCGAAACAGGTTCTTCGCCACGGTCGCTGAACATCGCCTGGAACAGCGGCCGCGAATCCGCAATCGCCTGCATCTTACTGCGCGCATCGGCGAGCGCCTGCGTGATGCCGGCGGTATCAGGCGCGGTGACGCCTGCCCGGCCCGGCGTCTTGATCGGCGAATTGGCGGAAACCGGCACGCCTGAGAAAGCCATGGACGGAATCTGCGCCGCAGCCAGCGGCTGAACCGCCGCCGCGACGGGATCGGCAGGCCGCGCAACGGAGGCGACCGCGACCGTGCTGGCATTGTCGAATTTGCCGGTCAGCCTTGCATAGACCTGACCGATGGTGCGGGCGCTGCCCGAGCTGTCGTAGAAAATGCTGCGGTTGGCGGCGGCGGCGGCGGGAAACATCCGCGCGGCATTGGCGTCGGGCCGCGAATCGGCGGCGTTGATCATCTTGCCGGCGCCGTCGGGCCCGAGAAAATGCGCGATGTAGAGTTCGCCTTCGGTCGGCCGGCGTCCGATCGAACCGGTGAGCTGGAACGCATTGGCGCGCGAGAACGCGCCGGCCATCAGCGCGCTGGTTTCCGGATCGCTGCGCAGCTTCATGATCGCGGCGCGCGCGGCCGGATCTTCGACACTGTAGCGGCCATCGCTGGATTTACTGATCGCGTCGGCATATTGGCCGAGGCCGAGCGACGCGCCCTCCTGCTTCATGGTGCCGAGCCAGGTCTGGTCGATGAACTGGTAAAGCCCCTTGGCCGACGAGGTCGCCGCCTGCGCCTGCGGGTTCAGCCCGGATTCGATCTTGGCCGTGGTGAGCAAATATTGGAAACTGATGCCGGTCGATTGCGACGCCTGGCGGATCGCACCCGTGATCTGAGACGCCGGATTGTTGGAGACGGAATCGATGGCCATCGGGCTGCCCTTGGGAGGATCGCGGCTGCACTTGCCAACAGGGCCGTGAACGGACCTTTCGACCATGGGGATTTATGGTAAACGAAGCGTTAACGGCGGGCCCTCGGCCCGGTCACGCGATACCGGAGAATGAGCGAATGAGCGAAGAAATAAAGCGGCACAAGCGCGGCGGCCTCTACTTCGAGGATTTCGAGGTCGGCAAATTGTACGAACACCGCTACACCCGCACCGTCACGCAAATGGACAACATGCTGTTTTCCAACATGACGCTCAATCCGCAACCGCTGCACATCGACCGGCATTTCTGCGAGACCGAGACCGAATGGGGCCAGCCGCTGATGAACTCGCTGTTCACGCTCGGCCTGATGATCGGCATTCAGGTCTCCGACATGACGGTCGGCACGACGATTGCCAATCTCGGCATGACCGACGTGAAATTTCCCAATCCGTTGTTCGAGGGCGACACGGTGAACTGCACGACGACGGTCGTCAGCAAGCGCGAGTCGAAGTCGCGGCCGAATGCGGGCATCGTCGAATTCCACCACAAGGCGTTCAAGCAGGACGGCAGTCTGGTCGCGGAATGCCACCGCAATGCTTTCATCAACATGCGGCCCAAGTAACAAGGCAAGAAGAAAACATGCGCTCACTTCTGTTCGTGCCGGCCGATGCCGGACCCAAGCTCGACAAGGCGATGGCGTCGGGCGCCGACGCCGTTATCATCGATCTGGAAGATTCGATTTCGCCGGAGCGCAAGGTGCATGCGCGCGCCGCGTGCTTTGAATACCTTAAAAACGTGCAACCGAAGGCGCAGCGCCCGCGCCTGCTGGTGCGCATCAACGGCCTCGACACCGGCGAGACCGATGCCGACCTCGCGGCCATCGTGCCCGGCAAGCCGGACGCCGTTCTGTTTCCGAAAGCAGAAGGCGGCGCCAGCCTCGTCCATCTCGACGCCAAGCTGACGGCGCAGGAGGCGATTGCCGGCGTCGACGAAGGGTCGATCAAGGTGCTGGCGCAGAATGTCGAGTCGTCGCTCGGTCTGTTTATGGCCGGCACGTTTCGCGGCGTCTCGCCGCGCCTGATCGGCATCACATGGGGGCCGGAGGATTTGTCCGCCGAACTCGGCGCCGAAGCCAACCGCGACGCAAACGGCATTCTCACCGAGCCCTATCGCCTCGCGCGCTCGATCTGCCTGTTCAGCGCCGCGGCGGCGAAAGTGCCGGCGATCGAGACCATTTATGCCGATTTCCGCAACACCGATGGCCTGCGCCGCGAGACGATGGAGTCGCGCCGCGACGGCTTCACCGGCCGCCTCGCTATTCATCCGGCGCAGGTGCCGGTCATCAACGAGGTTTTTACGCCGAGCGCGGAGCAGATCGAGAAAGCCAAGGCCGTCATCGCCGCCTTCGCGGCGCAGCCCGGCGCCGGCGCGGTCGGCATCGACGGCAAGATGTATGACCGGCCGCATCTGGTGCGGGCACAAAGGTTGTTGGGAAGCCTTACTCCGTCATCCTGAGGTGCGAGCCGTCAGCGCGCATACGCGCTACGGCGAGCCTCGAAGATGAACGGCCACATGGGCGCAAGGACAGGGCCGTCGTCCTTCGAAGGCCGCGCTTTGCGCTCGCTCCTCAGGGTGACGGCTTACTTCTCGTACACCTTGCCCGGATCGAACGTCTTGCCGGCGTCCCTGAACTCAAGCTTGACCGCGCCGGTCTGCCCCAACGGCGCTGCGCGGTAGAAGCACGAGCGGCGGCCGGTGTGACACGCGCCCGGCCCTTCCTGTGCGACCTTGATCCAGACCGCGTCCTGGTCACAGTCGACGCGCAGTTCGCGCACGCGCTGAACGTGGCCGGACTCTTCGCCCTTCTTCCATAGCTTTTGGCGGGAGCGCGAGAAGTACCACGCCTCGCCGCTCTCGATGGTTTTTGCCAACGCCTCGGCGTTCATGTGCGCGACCATCAGCACGTCGCCATTGGCGACGTCGGTCACCACCGCGGTGACCAGCCCGTCGGCGTCGAATTTGGGAAGAAGCGTGAGGCCTTCTTCGATGTCGTGAGAGTGAGTGGACAAGGAATGCTCCTGGCTCTCCTCATCACCCCATCAGGTGCGAGCGCCGTTTACTTGCCGCGCAGCAAGGTCATGAAGCGGACCAGCTGGTTGGGGTCTTCGCGGAACGCGCCGGAGAAATGCGTCGTCACCGTCAAGGCGCCGGGCTTGTTCACGCCGCGGATCGACATGCACATGTGCTCGGCCTCGATCATCACCGCGACGCCGCGCGGCTTGAGGACCTCCTCGATCGCGGTGGCGACCTGCGAGGTGAGATGCTCCTGCGTCTGCAGGCGGTGCGCGTAGACATCGACCAGCCGTGCCAGCTTGGACAGGCCGACGACCCGGTCGGTCGGCATATAGGCGACATGCGCCTTGCCGTAGAACGGCATCATGTGGTGCTCGCAATGCGAGTTGAAGCCGATATCCTTGACCAGCACGAAGTCGTCATAGCCGCCGGTCTCGCTGAAGGTGCGGTCGAGCACTTCGGCAGGGCAGGCGCGGTAGCCTTCGTAGATTTCCTCATAGGCGTCGATGACGCGCTTCGGCGTATCGAGCACGCCTTCGCGCGCGGCATCGTCGCCGGCATAGGCGATCAGGGTGCGCACGGCCTCCTCCGCCGCCTCGCGCGACGGGCGCGGCGTATTCGGCGTCGGCGCCGCCCGCACATGGTCGGACAAGCCCTTCTGCTCGAATGGCTTGATGATTGAGTTCTTGGCGTCCATCGGTCTCTCCGTTCGACCCGCGCAATCGCCCTTTAGACTGCGCCGGGAGTGTCACCGGGGTGGCCGCGCCGTATGCCCCTTTTCGAGCAGAAGGACGCGCATTCCATTTGACACAGCCCCCGGGCCTGCGAAACGGTCGGGAAGCCATGTGCCGGTGCGAGAACCCCTTCTCGTACCGGCCGGACGATCCCTATATATTGCTTTGTACGGGTGAAGCAATGTGCCGGATCATCCCGGAGTGGGCCAATTTCGATGCTGAATGATGTCTATAATGCCAAAATCCTCGATCTGGCCGGCAATATCCCCCGGCTCGGCCGACTCGAGAGACCGGACGCCAGCGCCACCGCCCACTCCAAGCTGTGCGGGTCCACTGTAACCATCGACCTCAAGATGGAGGGCGGCCAAGTCTCCGACTTCGCCCATGACGTGAAGGCCTGCGCCTTAGGCCAAGCCTCGTCCTCGATCATGGCCCGCCATGTGGTCGGCTCCTCGCCGGCCGAATTGCGCGCCTTGCGCGAGACGGTGCGCAAGATGCTCAAGGAAAACGGCGCGCCGCCGGACGGCAAATGGGCCGACGTCGCCCTGCTCGAGCCGGTGCGCGACTACAAGGCGCGCCACGCCTCGACGCTGCTAACCTTCGACGCCGTGGTCAAAGCCGTCGATGAGATCGAAGCCAAACGCAAACAGGCGGCGGAATAGCCCGCCGCCTGCTTTTGCCGTCTCGCGTCTGGGCGCGATCAGTCGAACGTCGCCGAGGTGGTGTCGCTCTTGCGGTTGTAGCGGATGGTGATTTTCGACACCTTGCACAGATCGATGTCGTGCCAGACGGCGGACGAATCGTCGTCGTCATAAACCACCTTCAGGTCCCACATGCAGGTCTTGCCGACCCGCTTGAACCTGATCTCCTTCTGGTCGCCGTCATCGAGCGTGTCGTCGCGGCCGAGAATGTCTTCTTCCCAGTCATCGGCCTTGCTCGGCGAAATGTAGACTTCGCTGATGTCGTAGCCGGTGCGGTTGACCAAAAGAAAGTCCTGGCGCGACTGCGCTTGCGCCGGCAACGCCGATGCGAACGCGCAAACCAGCATCGCCAAGGCGATGACAATATTTTTCATGCAAGCCCCCGAATTGATGTTGCGCGGAGCATTTGGCATGGCCGCCATTCGCTGACAAGCATACGCGGCGCTAAAACGGAGATGAAAAAAATAGCAGCATGCCCGATAAATGCACGCGCCGCGCGTTGTCGCTGAGTTTCTACTGCGCCGAGGCCAGGCCGCCGGTCTTGCGCAGCGGCAGATCGGCGCGCGCGCCGAGCGGCTTGTTGCAGCCCGCCACCAGCCGCGGCAGGCTCTGCTGCGCGCCGGTATTGCCGATGCGGATAATCGTCACCATGCCCTTGCTGGTGGTCTCGATCACCATCGAATGGCTGCCCGGGCGGGCGAAGTCGCGGATCAACGAAGCCGGCACCGTGCCGGCGGCGTAGCTAACCAGTTCGTCCGGTCCGCTATGGCGTTGCGAAGTGCCAACGGCGAGCTTGGCGCGCGCGCCATGGGTGCGCAATACAACGCTGTCCAGTTTCACCGGCAGAGAGATGCCATCGCCGCCGCCGCGGCGTTCGATGTAACTGAGCTCGAAGCTGTCGGCGTCCGCGCCGCAAGCGACGACCAGGTCGAAGCTGCCGATCTTGTCGCCCTCGACCGTAAGCGGATGCTGCCGCGCCAACGAGGCGATGCCGCCACGATCGACCATCGCCCAGCGCTGGCCACCGATCGGCATGGCGCGCGCGCCATTGGTGACCGGCGCGGCCCGCGGCGCAACCGCCGGCGGCGATGCGGCAATGGCGGCGGCCGGCGGCGCGACGGTTTCGTCGGTCGCCAGTTTGGTGCGGCGAATTTCATCGCGCGTCATCGCATGCAGCGGCTCCCACGGCGGAATGCGCAGCGCCAGATCGAGCAGATCGATCGACGCGCCCATCTCGGCGGTGAATTGCGCCAGCCGCCCGATATCGCGCTGCACCAGCACGAGGTCCTCGGCCGAATAGGTCACGGCGGTCGGATCGTCGCGGCGGTCGCCGAGCCAGATCTGATGCACCATCACGCGCGCTTCCGCCGGCACTGTGCGCTGCACGCCGCCGAGCAGCACGAAGGCGCACATCGATTCGCAATCGGCGCCGGGCGAATAGGTCGCGCGAATGTCGTCCTTGTTGCCGCCCTTTATATCGACCATGCGGCCGACCGTGGTAGCCAAAGCGGCCTTGCGGATTTCGCGGCCGAGCGCGATCGCGCCGAGCACCGAACCGCCGTCGGAACTCAACACCACGGTCGCATCCTTGATATCGAGACCCTTGATGAAGCGCGCAAAGTCGCGGCCGCTATCCGCGGTAATCGCGCCGCTCGCAGAAATGTAGGTTTTGCACTCGGCGCCGCAAATTTCCGCCGGGCCCTGCTTGCGCAGTTCAAAGCGCATCGGCAAGCCGCGATCGCTTGCATCCGCGGGAACGGCTGGCAGCAAGAAAACCACCGCCCAAACCAGCGTGCCGACGGCGCCAACAGCGCCACGAAGGGAACTACGCATTCATCCCCCTATTAGCGCGGAGACAAAGAATCTGTCCCAAGTATGGAACGGAACCGTTTCTCGCGCGTAAAGAAACCGCCGGACTCTGTTTATCGATATGCCTTGCGCTTTAAATTACCGGCGAAATGCACATCAGAGTGACTGCGGCTTCGAACCCCCGAACGTGTCATTTTTAAAACGTCAAATGGATTCGCGTCTAGTGTAAAAAGGTCGCTATTGCTGACCGAAAGTGTTCACGCGCTAATCATTTCGTCTTCGCGGAACTTTTGCTATGGAACTTGGCGCGCGCTCATTGCCGCGGCCAAATGGATGCGAAATGCCTGATCGCGCGGCTTCCCGGATCGTAGTGACATTTTCACGCCTGCCCCGCCTGATCGGTCGCGCGCTGGTGGCGCTGTACCGTTACACCTTGTCTCCTTTGCTCGGGCCGCGCTGCCGCCACTTGCCGAGTTGCTCGGAATATGCCGACGACGCCATCACCCGCTTCGGCCTGTGGGCCGGATCATGGATGGCGCTGGCACGAATTCTGCGCTGTCAGCCTTGGGGCACGCATGGACTGGATTACGTGCCGAAGACTTTGCCCGCCGATGCGCGCTGGTTTCTGCCGTGGCGTTACGGCCGGTGGCGCGGCACGCAAGCCACGCCCTGATGTGTTCACGACCTTGGAACCGGGTGGACCGGACGGCAGCGCGGCCCTAGTTTGCCGCGCTGAAACTTAAGGACGTGCAATGCCCGGCCCCGCTTTGACGATCGACCGCCAGTCCTGGCTGCTCTTGATCATATTGTCGGTGCTGTGGGGCGGTTCGTTCTTTTTCGTGGCCGTCGCGCTGCGCGAATTGCCGCCGACGACGCTCGCTCTGGCGCGCGTCGCTTTCGCCGCGGCGTTCATTTATCCGGTTTTCAAGATGCAGGGCAGCAGTCTGCCGCTGACGTTCGCCGGCTGGAAGCCGTTCATCGTCATGGGCCTGTTCAACAACATCATTCCGTTCTCGCTCATCTTCGCCGGACAGGCTCGCATCTCCAGCGGACTGGCGTCGGTGCTCAACGCCACCACGCCGCTGTTCGCGCTTCTGGTGCTGGCCTCGTTCGGCGAGGAAAGGCTGATCCTGCGCCGGGTCATTGGCGTGCTGATCGGCCTTGCCGGCGTCTATGTGTTGCGCGATCCCGACCATGTGCATTCGGACAGCCAGCTTATCGGCATGCTGCTCTGTCTCGGCGGCGCATTGAGCTACGGCTTTTCCGGATTGTGGGGACGGCGCAACTTCAACAACGTGCCGCCGCTGACCACCACGACCTGCCAGCTCATTTCTTCGAGCATCATCATGGCAGTCATCGCCGGCGCCATCGATCAACCGTGGCAATTGCCGATGCCCGGCCTGACGACGTGGAGCGCGGTGATCGGCCTGGCGGCATTCTCGACCGCGCTCGGCTATATCCTGTTCTTCAGAATTATGGCTCAGGCCGGCGCGGCGAACGTCATGCTGGTGACGCTGCTGATTCCGGTCACCGCCATCGGTCTCGGCGTGCTGGTGCTCGGCGAGCCGCTGTTGATGCGCGAAATCGTCGGAGCGCTGGTGATCGCAGCCTCCTTGCTGGTGATCGACGGAAGGGTGATCGGGTGGGCAAGAGGGCGGCTGGCGGGCGGCTGACAAGCCTATTGTACGGGCCGATTCCCCTGCTATATCGGGTTCCCAATCCACGCTTACCCGCGCTCGTTCGCGGGAGTGAGCATCAAGGAGAACTGCCATGGTCGCCCTGACCTTTCCCGACGGCGCTCGCCGCGACTACCCCAACGGCATTACCGGTCTCGATATCGCCAAGGGCATTTCGCCCTCGCTGGCCAAGCGCACTGTCGCCATGGCGCTCGACGGCGTCGTCGTCGATCTCGCCGACGCCATCGACAAAGACGCCAAAATCGAATTCGTTTCGCGCGAGGACCCGCGCGCCCTCGAATTGATCCGGCATGACGCCGCCCATGTGCTCGCCGAAGCGGTACAGGCTTTGTGGCCGGGCACGCAGGTGACCATCGGCCCCGTGATCGAGAACGGCTTCTATTACGACTTCGCGCGCAACCAGCCCTTTACGCCGGAAGACCTGCCCGTCATCGAGAAGAAGATGAAGGAGATCATCGCCCGCGATAAGCCCTTCACCAAGGAAATCTGGTCGCGCGACGAAGCCAAGAAAGTGTTCGCCGACAAGGGCGAGAACTACAAGGTCGAATTGATCGACGCCATTCCGGAAGACCAGTCGCTGAAAATCTACAAGCAGGGCGACTGGTTCGATCTGTGCCGCGGCCCGCACATGACCTCGACGGGCAAGATCGGCAACGCCTTCAAGCTGATGAAGATCGCCGGCGCCTATTGGCGCGGTGACAGCAACAACCCGATGCTGTCGCGCATTTACGGCACGGCCTTCGCCAAGCAGGAAGAGCTCGACACCTACATCAAGAACATGGAAGAGGCCGAGAAGCGCGACCACCGCAAGTTGGGGCGCGAGATGGACCTGTTCCACTTCCAGGAGGAAGGCCCCGGCACTGTGTTCTGGCACGCCAATGGCTGGACCATCTTCCAGGAAATCGTCGCCTATATGCGCCGGCGCTTGCGCGGCGAATACAGCGAAGTCAACGCGCCGCAGATGCTCGACAAGTCGCTGTGGGAGACTTCCGGCCACTGGGGCTGGTTCCGCGAGAACATGTTTCAGGCAACCTCGGCCGGCGACGACACCGAGGACGAGCGCGTTTACGCCATCAAGCCGATGAACTGCCCCGGCCATATCCAGATCTTCAAGCACGGCTTGAAGTCGTACCGCGACCTGCCGCTGCGCATGGCCGAGTTCGGCATCGTGCATCGCTACGAGCCGTCCGGCGCCATGCACGGCCTGTTGCGCGTGCGCGCCTTCACGCAGGACGACGCGCACATCTTCTGCACTGAAGACCAGATGGCCGACGAGTGCATGAAGATCAACGATCTGATCCTGAGCACTTACGCCGACTTCGGTTTCGAGGGCGACCTGACGGTGAAGCTGTCGACGCGGCCGGAAAAACGCGTCGGCTCCGATGAAGCCTGGGATCACGCCGAAGGCATCATGCAGAATGTGCTCAAGAAGATCGAAGAGCAAGGCAACGGCCGCATCAAGACTGCGATCAATCCCGGCGAAGGCGCGTTCTACGGACCGAAGTTCGAATATGTGCTGCGCGACGCCATTGGCCGCGACTGGCAATGCGGCACCACGCAGGTCGACTTCAATCTGCCGGATCGCTTCGAGGCCTTCTACATCGCCGCCGACGGTTCGAAGAAGCCGCCGGTCATGATCCACCGCGCCATTTGCGGCTCGATGGAGCGCTTTCTCGGCGTCGTGCTGGAGCACTATGCCGGGCACATGCCGCTATGGCTGGCGCCGAAGCAGGCGATGGTCTGCACCATCACTTCGGATGCCGACGATTACGCCATCGAAGTGCGCGACGCCGCGCGCAAGCTCGGCCTGCGCGTCGACGCCGACGTCAAGAACGAGAAGATCAACTACAAGGTGCGCGAACACTCGCTGACCAAGATCCCCGCCCTTCTCGTCGTCGGCAAGAAGGAAGCCGAAACGCGGTCGGTGTCGATCCGCAGGCTCGGCTCGGAAAAGCAGACGGTGATGCCGCTCGACGAGGCGCTCAAGACCCTGGCCGCCGAAGCGCTGCCGCCGGACTTGAGGCGGGCCGGACAGGCCTAGCCCTCCTGGGCCGCGGCGGCGCGGGCACAGGACTCGATCATGACCAATGCGCTGGCGACGAAGTTTTCCACCGCGTCGATCAGCGCCGGCAGCACGGTGACCTGTTCGCTATCGCCATGGCGAACGAGCAGCCCGGCGGATTCGGCATCGCGTTGCACCGATCGCACGTGCCTGCGGGACACCCCGAAACGCCGCGCCAGATCGGAAACCGTCGCCGGGCGCATCTCTTCCGGCACCAGCGCCGCATAATCCGGACTGGCCAGCAGCGCGCAGATCATCATCGGCATCCCGGCGTCGCGGTCGGCGATCTGTTTCAGTTCCGGCGCCGCATTGACCATGCGGTAGCCGGCGAGAAACATGCGCCCCATCGCCAGCAAGAAATTTTGATAAAATCCGCTTTCGCCTTCGTTGCCGATACGGTCGGCAAAATGCGTGTCGCCGCGCAAGAGATCGACGGCGGACAGCAATTGGCGGTTTCGACCGCGATGCAGGGCGATCAGCTTCGGCGTCGGGACAAAGCGGCGCACGGGCTCGCTCCTATCGGCGCGCTCCAGAAAGCCGGTCGCCCGCAGCAACATCAGCAGGCCCTCGACGCGGCCGCCGCCGCACAGGCCTGCGCCGACGCAGATGTCGCGAAACCGGGCGGCCGTCAGTCCGGAATTCGGATCGTCCGGCCGATAGCTGACGTGCAAGAACATGCTGGCCAAGGCGATGCCGAAACGGGCGCGGTCGTTCAGCACACGGTTGGCCAGCCAGCGGCGCTGGTAATAGGCAAGATTGTCGGCCGCAAGCACCGCAAGGGCCGGCTTGAAGCGCGGTTCGCGCCGCACTGCCGTGATCGCGTCCGGCGAAGGCACCGGCGGCGTCAATGTGGATGTGCCATTGTCCATTCGCAGCGATGCTTCACCTCCCCTGACTTTGTATATAGGCCGCAAGGTCGGCGGCTTCCGCGCGCGACAGGTTCATGTCGGGCATTTTCGGATGCGGCAGCAACAGGAAGAGCGCGAGCTTGCCGACATCGAGATCAGCCGTCTTGCCGATCGCCGAGAACGGCGGCGCCTGACCGCCTGCGCTCTGTTGATCGGCGGCGACCACATGACAGGCGGCGCACCAGCGTTTGGCCAGAACCCCGCCCTGCCCGGCATCGGCGGCGGCTGCGCCTTGCGACAGGCCGGCAAGAACGATCAGCGAAAGCAGAATGGCGGAAGGACGAATCATGGCCGCGACCTCGGTTGCAGAACGCTTTATATAGTGCCGCGCAGCCTTGGTCCGTTCTGACCTGGATCAAGTCTTAACCAGCCGCCCGCCGCGGTCGCGGCGCCTGTATCGCATCCCGATGCGGCCGCTCCAGCGTCGCCAAAAAGCGCTCGGCCCATTGCCCGAGATCGTTCGCCAGCAACGCCTTGTAATTGTCGGCGTGGCGCTGCCGCCGCTCCGCCAACGGCATCGCCAGCGCCCGGTCGATGGCGATAGCGACGCCTTCGGAATCGTACGGATTGACCAGCAGCGCCGCGGTGCATTCGCGCGCGGCGCCGGCAAAGCGCGACAGAATGAGGACGCCGGGGTCTTCCGGGTCTTGCGCTGCGATATATTCCTTGGCGACAAGGTTCATGCCGTCGCGCAACGGCGTCACCAGCCCGGCGCGCGCGCTGCGGTATAGCCCGGCGAGCGCGGTGCGGCTGTGCGCCTTGTTGATGTAGCGCACCGGCGTCCACGACGCCTCGCCATAGGCGCCGTTGATGTTGCCGACTTTCGCGCCGACCTGCCGCGCGATGTCGGCATATTCCTGGATGTCGGCGCGGCTGCGCGGCGTGATCTGCAAATAAGTCACCTTGCTGCGCCATTGCGGAAAATTGGTCAGCAGGCGCTCGAACGCATCCATGCGCTCGGGAATGCCTTTGCTGTAGTCGAGCCGGTCGACGCCGATGATCATGGCGCGGCCGGACAGGCTGTCCATCACCTCGCGCACGAAGGAGGAATTCACCGCGCGGCGCGCTAACCGCTGGAACGGTTCGGTCTCGACGCCAACCGGAAACACGCCGACCCGCACATCGCTCTCGTCGAAAGCGAAGCTGTCGGCATCGAGCCGGCGCAGGCCACGCTCGGTCGTAAGGTAACGCGCGAAATTCGTCGCATCGGTTTCGGTCTGGAAGCCGACGAGGTTGTAATAGCTCAGCGCCGGAATGAGCTGCTCGTGATTGGGCAGCGCGGTGGCAATCTCGGCCGGTGGAAACGGAATGTGAATGAAAAAGCCGATGCGGTTCTTGTGGCCGCGGTCGCGCAAGGCCTTGGCGAGCGGCATCAGGTGATAGTCATGCACCCAGACGATGTCGTCGGGGCGCAATATTTTTTCGAGATTATCGGCAAAGAACTGGTTGACGCGCAAATAGCCACCGAGATCGCGGCGGGTGAATTCGGCCAGGTCGAGCCGGTAATGCAGGATCGGCCACAGCACGCGATTAGCGAAGCCGTTATAGAATTCCTCGTAATCGTCTTTTTTCAGATCGACCGTCACATAGGTGACGTTGTCGCGCACCGTATGCTCGGCGGGTCCCGGCTCGTCATCGGCAATCTTGCCGCTCCAGCCGAACCAGAGGCCGCCGCGCTGCTTGAACGCCGGACGGATGGCCACCTCAAGCCCGCCGGCGCGCGCCTTGCCGTCCGGAATGCCAACTCTGTTCGAGACTACTACGAGTCGAGACAATAGATTGATCCCCCATTCAAGAAGCGACGAATGCCGCCCAAAAATCTCTCCGGAAAAATGACGTAGATCCTGAAACAGAACGCGAAAACCCGGCGAAAGTTCCATTGCCGTGAATAAGCCGAAATTCCACCATGCCGGCGAAAGACGGCTTTTGCGTGCGCGTCGGGAATTTAAAAATTAAAAATGCAGACGTGCGCGGAAAATTTTCAGAAGCAATATTCGCCTTAAAGGCGCGCCAGCCGCCGCAGCGCCAACCGCACCTGATCCGGCGATGAAAACACCCCGCTCGCGCCATCGAACGCAAAGCCGACCGCGAAAGCTTTGCCGCCGAATTCGGGCATCGCGCTGAAGGCGGCTTCGTCGGTGATGTCGTCGCCGATGAAAACCGGCATGCGCCCGGCAAAAGGCGGCTGCGCCATCACACTGCGCACGCCGTCGCCCTTGTTGATGCCCGGACGCTTGACCTCGACCATCGCCTTGCCCGGCAGTAGTTCGGTCTCGATGTCGGGAAAGGCCGCGCGGGTGGCCGCGACATGCGCGCGCAGGCGTTCTTCGTGGTGCGGCGCCTTGCGATAATGCAGCGCCACCGAGTATCCCTTGTCTTCGTACTCGACGCCGGAGCCCGGCGTCACGGCGCTGATCAAATGCCGGCGCATGTCACCGGGCAGATCGTCGATGCGCGTAATGACGGCGTCGGACAGGCGCAGTTCGGCGCCGTGGCCGCCAACCGACGGCAGCGTGAGCGGTGCGAAGAGCTTGTCGAGATCGCGGACCGGACGGCCGCTGACCAGCGCCAGCGCGCCGCCGCTCATCTCGTATAACCTGAGCAACGTGTCCTTGAGGATGTCGGGCACATCGACCTCGAAAGGCGACGGCCCTATATCGATCAAGGTGCCGTCGACATCGAGCAGCCATGCGGTGGTTGCCGGATCGAGCTTGGCAAACTGTGTCAAAGCCAATTCGTTGGCGGCACGGCCGCCTTCATCGATCGCAATAGTCTCGGACACAATCGTCGTTCCCAACAAACGCCCGGCAAAAAGTCAAAGCGCTACCGCGCCAGCACCTCGACATCGCCATCGACGCCGGTGACGACCTTGAATTCGCGCTCGAACACCTTGCCCTCGTTGCGGGCGATGGCGCGATACTCGCCCTCGCCCAAAACGACGCGCGGAAACGCGCCGATCGATTCCTTGATGACGTCACCGCCCGGCGTCAGCACCGACCAGGCGGTATTGGCCAAGGCCTCGCCGCCTTTTTCACTGACGAGTTTCAGCGTGATGACGGCGGCGCGGTGATTGACCGCGATATCGGTCAGCATGCCGGCCTGCACGCGGATGTCGGAGCGCACCTGCGAATTGGCGTCGCCGTAGTTCGACACGATGTAATATATGCCCTCCGGCACCATCACCACCGCGCCGGTCATGACATGCTCGGCGATCGGCCGCCGGTCGCCGGCTTCGAACTGGCTGCCTTTGTAGACGTCGAATGAAATCTGCCCGGCCGGGATCGGCACGTCGCCGACGCGGCCTTCGATGCGAAGGCCGCCGGCCGGCAGGTCGAAATCCTCACGCACGGTCGCGCCGCGCAAGGTCACCGGCTTGACCGCGGTGGCGAGTCCAAAGCCGACATGGACGATGTAATTGCCGGGCGGCAGCACCATGGTCGGCGCCGGGGTTTTCTCCTCGCGGAGCATCCGGAAGGCACCGCCGGGCTCGGCCTTCGCCGCGTAAACCCGCCAGGTCAGCCCGCCGGTAATCGGGGCTGCGTCCTTGCCGAAACGCGCCGAGAGCGCCAGCGCCACTTGGCCGGCCGGCACCATCGGCATCGGCGTCGCGATCGGCGGCGGCTGCGGCGGCACCAGGCTGCCGCCGCCGAAGCCGTCGCCGCGCACGCCCATATTGGGCGACAGCAGGCCGGTCGAAGGGCTGGTAGAGAACAGCGAATTGCCGCCGGATTGCGCGACGGCAAGACCGGGCGAAACAAGCGCGGCAGCGGCCGCGAAAAGGCCTGCGGCGATAATCTCAAAGGACCGGCGGAAGGTCGCGGCGGTGGCGAATGCGCTGCTCATGTCGGCAGCGTTTTCGGCCTAAATCGCGGCGATTTCAAGCCTCATTGATCTTGCCAAAATGAATCGGCCAAATGAATGAGCCCCGCGCCGAGGGGGCCGTCGGCGCCGGGCTCATCACGGGTGAGCCGACGCCGATTTTCTCCAGGTTGCCGCTGATGATCCGGCGGCTTATGTGCAGCAATCGCCGGCAAAGTTCGAGGCGGCTCGCGCAGCGGCTCGTTAGAAGGCCTGCCACTCTTCCGCTTTCAGCAGTGGCAATCTGCGTGCGCATCTGCTGAACCGGGTTGCCGCTCGCTCGCGATGCAGCCTTCTTAAGGGCCAGCACCTTCTTCCCGGTTTCGTTCGCCGGCTGCCCTGCAGCTAGGTTGCCATTCTCATGACTGCCAATATCGACGATGCGGAAGAACGCCACCTGTTCGTCGATCGACTTGGCCTGCAGTTCGAGGTTTTTCGCAGTGGCAACGTTCTCTTCGACCAGCGCCGAGTTTTGCTGAGTCACTTCGTCCATCTGCGTCAGCGCCCTGTTGATCTGCTCGATGCCGGTCCGCACGATCCGCATCGCCGCCCTCTACGGCGTGCCAAACAAATTCACCGATCGCCTGTTCGCGCCCGAACCGGCGGCGGCGCCCTGGCAGGTCAAGCGCGTCGAGGACTGGACCGACGCGCATTGGGGCGATGAGGGCACGCTCGAGAAAAGCGGTTTGTCGCCTATCGCGCTTTGTCTCTGCCGTCCGCTATGCTACGGCCCGTCATCCGATTGATGAGGGCCGCATGCTGGATGCTTTAGAACTTCTCAAAACCCGCCGCTCGGTCAAACCGATGGAAATGACCGGCGCGGCGCCGAATGCTGCCGATATCGACACCATGCTGACGATAGCCTCGCGCGTGCCCGACCACGGCAAGCTTTCGCCATGGCGCTTCATCGTTTTTGAAGGCGACGCGCGCACCGCTGCTGGCGACAAGATCGCCGCCGTGTTCAAAGCCAAGAATCCCGATGCGACGCCCGATCAGATCGCCTTCGAACGCAACCGTCTGGCGCGCGCGCCGCTCGTCATTGCCGTGGTCAGCCGCGCCGGCCCGCATGCCAAGATTCCGGAATGGGAGCAGCAGATGTCGGCCGGCGCCTCGGCCATGCTTTTGGTCACCGCCGCGCATGCGCTCGGCTATGCCGCCGCCTGGCTGACTGAATGGTATGCCTATGACCGCGCCGTACTCGATGTGCTCGGCCTGTCGGCGAACGAACGTCTGGCCGGTTTCGTCCACATTGGACGACCCGTCGCGCCGCCGCAGGAGCGCGAAAGGCCGAAGCTCGAGAACATTGTCACGCGTTACGGGGCGTAACAATGTTCTATGAACCGGAATCCCGCGACAAAGCCATCCTGCCTTTCGATCCGTTCAAGGCCATCGTCGCGCCGCGGCCGATCGGCTGGATCACCTCGATGAGCGCCAAAGGCGAGATCAATCTCGCGCCCTACTCGTTCTTCAACGGCGTCAATAGCCGGCCCAATCTGGTGATGTTCGCCAGCGAGAACTACAAGGACTCGGTCGCGTTCATCGAGGAGACCGGCGAATTCGTCTGTAGCCTGGCGACATATGCCCTGCGCGAGCAGATGAACGAGACCGCCGCGCCGTTGGCGCGCGGCGTCAATGAAATGGTGCGCGCCGGGCTTGAACCGGCGCCGTCGCGCCTGGTCAAGCCGCCGCGCGTCGCCGCCTCGCCGTGTGCGCTCGAATGCAGGATGACCAAGATCGTGCCGATGAGCGGCATCGACGGCGAGCCAGTCGATTGCCACGTCGTCTTCGGCCAAGTAGTCGGCGTCTATATCGACGACCGCTTTATTGTGAACGGCCTGCTCGATACCGCCGCCATGCAGCCGATCGCCCGCTGCGGCTACGATCAATACGCCGTGGTCGAGAGCGTTTTTGCAATGCAGCGCCCCACCAAATAGCGATAACTGAACCATTTTAACGCTCGCGGCGTTGGAACCTGCCCGCTCCGTTTAACCATAATGTAATCCCCCGGGCGCACTCTTATTGTCACGTTCGGGTCATGCGACTCCGTCAGCGCTTTCACCATGTTGGATTGATATTCTTGTCGAGAGGCCGGCCCGGTCCGATGATGGGATCGGGAAAACGGGAGTACGGGCTTGGTGTTTGAGGGTTTATTCTCACGCGGCCGCAACGATGACCGGTCTGTCGACGCGACCGCGCCTATAAAGCCGGAAATCACCCGACCGAGCATCGGTCTCGCGCTCGGCGGCGGCGCGGCGCGCGGCTTTGCCCATATCGGCGTGCTGCAAACTCTGGCCGCGCACGGCATCGTGCCGGACGTCATCGTCGGCACGTCGATCGGCGCCGTCGTCGGCGGCTGCTACGCGTCCAAGCAGATGGACAATCTGGAAAGCTGGGCGCGCGGGCTCAAAGTACGCAGCATCTTCAGCTATCTCGACATCAGCCTGTCCGGCTCCGGCCTCATCAATGGCGGCCCGCTCGCCTCCAAACTGATCGAAGCGCTCGGCGACACGCGCATCGAAGACCTGCCGCTGCGCTTTGCCGCCATCGCCACCGAATTCAACACCGGTCACGAAATCTGGTTGACGCGCGGCCGCCTGTCGGACGCGACGCGCGCCTCTTACGCCCTGCCCGGTATTTTCCCGCCGGTGAAGATCGGCGGCCGCTGGCTGGTCGATGGCGCGCTGGTCAATCCGGTGCCGGTGTCGGCTGCGCGCGCGCTCGGCGCGCGGCTGGTGATCGCGGTCAATCTCAATGCCGATCTGTTCGGCCGCGGCACCATCATCGCCGATCACGGCTCCGACCAAGAAGACGATAATGCCGCCGCCGAAATGGCCCGGCCGCAAGGCTTGCGCGGCATGTTCAGCGGCGAAAAATCATTGCGCCGCCAGTTCTTCGGCACACGCGGACGGCCGGGGATTCCGACCGTCATGGTCGAGGCCTTCAACGTCATGCAGGACCGCATCACGCGCGCCCGCCTCGCCGGCGATCCGCCGGACGTCTTGATAAGCCCCCGGCTCGGCAAGGTCGGCTGGTTCGATTTCCACCGCGGCGCCGACGCCATCAAGATCGGCGCCGAAGCCGCGGAAAAAGCCATGGAAGGCATCACCGAAGCGCTGGCCGGCCTGTCGCAACCCTTCGCCGCGAAATAGTCAGCCAGCGCGCGTTACGCCGTCTGGATGTATTGGCGCAACGCCTCGGCGTCCTGTTCGATCTCGCCGACGCGCTGCTTGACCACGTCGCCGATCGACACCAGACCGATCATTTGGCCGTCGCGCAGCACCGGCAGATGGCGGAATTTTCCCGCCGTCATGCGTTCCATGATGTCGGCGATGGAATCGTTCTCGCTGCATGTCATGACGTTGCGCGTCATCACCTGACCGACCGACACCGACAGCGCATCGACGCCGTGTTCGGACACCGCCCGCACGATATCGCGTTCCGACAGAATGCCCGCGAGCCGTCCGCCAGCGCCGCGAATGACGACCGCGCCGATGCGGTGTGCGCTGAGAAGTCTGGCTGCCGCCGCGAGATCCGCGGTCGGTTCGATGCTGAAAATGTCGCCGCCCTTGGCGGCTAGTATAGCCTTGACGTTCATCGCAGCCTCCCTGTCACCCGAAATCAGATACGCGGGAACTGAGTCTCGGGTTGTGCGTCAACGATCCCGCCGCGCCGGCGGTTCCGTCAAGCCCAATCGATGCGGCATTTACGCTGCAACGCGGCAAGTTGGCGCAACATATGTGCGCATATCAATGCAGCGTCGTCGCGTCATGGATGCCCGGCGGCTGCCGCGGCGTCGGATCGAACCAGGAAAACAGAAACAGTCCGGCGAGAAAGCCGCCGATATGCGCCTGCCATGCCACGATCTCTTCGCCGCCGGTGATCGAATGCGATCCCAGCCCGAAAAGTATGTTGATACCGAACCACACCGCGAGGAAAGCCAGCACGCGCGCATCGCTCAACACTTGCGTCAGCGGTATGGCCGGCACCCGGAAGGCCGCATCGTCATCGCTGCGCCACGCGCCGAGCGGGCCGCCGCGCTGGAAGGCAAAGCGCATCGCCGCCGCCATCGCGCCGGAGATCGAGGCCGACGCGCCGATCATCGGCGCCTGCGACCCGGCATTAGTCAACAGATGCATTGCCGCGCCGGCTGCCGCGGTCACCGCGAAGAACGCCAGAAAGCGCACCGTGCCGAAACGGCGCGCCAAAGCGCTGCCGAAGGCAAGCAGCCAGACCCCATTGACGGTCAGGTGCATCCAACTGCCGTGCAGCAAAGAATAAGAAAAGAAGGTCCAGACGTCAGCGGCGACACCGCCCGGCAGCAGCCCACCGAGCACCACCGACGAATCGTAGCGCGCCGGGATGAAGGCGAAATAAAGCAGCAGCCAGATGTCCTGATCCTGATCGATCAGTTCGCTGCGCACGCCATGGATGGCCACCAGTACGACCAGCAGCACGACGATGACGGTGGGGATATTGAAGAGCGGTTCGCGTTGCACGAGGACTTTCCGTTTGCAGGGGGCCTTGGCTTTACGCCCCTGCCCGCCTGACCGCGAGGCGCGCGAGCCGTCGGCAAAACTATGGCAGAGGTAATGGCCAAAAAACAGCGCGCCCCGCACTTCGGCCGGCGATTTTAACGCTAACGCGCGCTGCCGCCGCCATTCGGCCGCCGGCGGCACGTCCCCTGCTCCCTTGCTGGCGTCGCGGCGAAAAGCCGGCGCCGTTGTCCCGATCGGGGACAGACAGGACCGCCGGCACCGTCTCGCGACGGAACAGGTGGCGCGTCATGAAACATTCCTCGACACGGGCTTTGTTTAACTACTGGGACAAGCAGCGCGGCGGCCGCCCAGCGCCCGAGCGCGCCGACATCGATCCGGTCGGCTTGCGCCGCGAACTCGGCGACGTCTTCATGCTGGCCGCCGATTTTGTCGATAACCTTCGTTTTCGTCTGGCCGGCACCCGGGTCTGCGCTTTGTTCGGCCGCGAGATCAAAGGCGAGGCATTTCCGGTATTGTGGAACCAGGATAGCCGCAAGACCATTGGCGACGTTCTTAACGTGCTGACCGAGGAACGCATCGGCGCCGTCGCCGGCCTGACCGGCCGCACCGCCGATGGCGCTGAGGTCGAACTGGAATTGCTGCTGCTGCCGCTGGCGCATGCCGGCCACGCCCGCATTCGTGCCATCGGCTCGCTTGTGGCGCTGACGCCGCCCTACTGGCTCGGCGAAAAGCCGTTGCATGAACTTCATCTCGGCGCGCTGCGCCATGTCGGCCCGGACAGCGAAAACCTCGATGCCCGCCGTTTCACTTTGGCGCCGTCGCAACAGCCGGACATCATGCAGGAGCCGCGCGACATTCTGCCGGCGCCGCAAGAAACCGCACCGCCCTTCGGCAGCCGGGTGAAGCACGGCTTTGTCGTCTATAGCGGCGGCCGCGAAACGCCATCCGGTGAACAGACCGGATAACGAACCGTTAATCTAACGCCAATAGGCTCGCAGGCTTACGGGAACCTGTCCCTGAAGAAGCCTGCCGCTCATGGCCTTGCCACTGATCAAGCCAAAATTCCTGCCGCTGGCCGATGAGCGCCGGCGGCATCAGCGCGTCAAGGTCAACCTGCTCGGCCGCTATATGCTGGCCGATTATCGCGAATTCCCCTGCCAGGTAATCGATATGTCGCCGGGCGGCATGGCGGTCGTGGCGCCGGTGGCCGGCGTTCCCGGCGAACGGGTGATCGCCTATGTCGATCATCTCGGCCGCCTCGAGGGCAAGATCGCACGCATTCTCGACAACGGCTTTGCCATGAGCATCGCGGCGACCTCGCGCAAGCGCGACAAGCTCGCCGCCCAGCTCACCTGGCTGGCCAATCGCCAGATCCTCAATCTGCCGGAAGACCGCCGCCACGGCCGCTTCGTGCCGCGCAATACGTCGGCGCGCCTTATCATGCAGAACGGCACCAACGTGGCTTGCCGCATCATCGATTTGTCGGCCTCGGGCGCAGCCGTCGCCATCGCACCGGAGCTTTTGCCGGCGGTCGGCTCGCCGATCACCATCGGCAAGACCGCCGGCCGCGTGGTGCGCCACATCGAGAATGGCTTCGCCATCGAATTCCAGCGCTTGCAGCACCCCGATTTCATCGAAGACAACGTCACCGGCGAGCAATAGCCGCCGTGCCGTTGGCCCTGCGCCGGTCTTGCCGGCGCGATATTTTCGACGCCGACGCGCCATTTCGCTGACGCAAGTCTTGCGACGCCAAAACGCGATTACGCCTTAGCGTCAGCGGACCTTCAACAAACTGTCTAAAATTGCGCGTTTCCGACCCCGCGTTGCGCGCGTGTTTGCGGCTGCACTGCCGCGCCGGGGCGGGCCCGGCATGTCTTTATTTAAGTAAACAGCGCCACCTTCGACCAGCCTTTAATCCCGCTATTGCTGACCGAAGTATATTAATCCATAAAATTTGAGATAAATTGTATTCATCTGCTTTTTATTCGAGTTCTATTCTTTTTTATCCAGTATTCGTCTCTTTGTTTACTTCCATTTTCAGATAATTGCCTCGCTCGACTTATCCGCCCCGAAAAATCTTTTTGCCAATTTGGTCCCGACGACAGGGGAAGGGACCACACCAATGCAAAAGGATTTCAAGCGGGCGTTGCGAACCGGCAGCATGCTGGCCGTCGCATTCAGCGCACTGACCATCGCCACCGCCAGCGGCAACGCCGCCGAACGCATGGCATCGCTCGGTACTGGGCAACCGAACGAACGCATCGTCTATGCGGCGGTCGGAGAGGCCACCCGCGCGCCGATCGGCTGGGTCGAGTTCTGCATCGAATACAAGAGCGAATGCGCGACCCGGGCCTCGGCGCCGCGCGACATCGTGCTTACCGCCAAAACCTGGAACGATCTGGTCAAGGTCAATAACTGGGTCAACGACTCGATCAAACCCATGACCGATGCAGAACACTGGGGCGCGGTCGAGCGCTGGAATTTTCCTGACGACGGCATCGGCGATTGCGAAGACTACGTCCTGCTCAAGCGCAAGATGCTGATGCAGGCCGGCTGGCCGCGCGAGGCACTGCTGATCACCGTGGTCCGCGACAAAAAGGGCGAAGGCCACGCCGTGCTCACCGTCAAGACCAATCGCGGCGAGTTCATTCTCGACAACCAGGAGACCGAAGTGCTCGCCTGGAACAAGACCGGATACAAATTCGTCAAGCGGCAGTCGCAGTCCGACCAGAATCTCTGGGTCGGCTTGAGCGAACCGCGCGGCGCCCCGGCCACTGTGTCGGCCCGCTAACGACTTCGATCAGGGCCATGCGCCGATGGCGCATGCGGAGGGAAATGAGTTCGCTCACGTTTGAGCACGCGACAACGAACAGGAATTCGCGCCCCGGTCACGTCCCCAGCCCTCCCCGTCCCCCGACCGGGCACGCGAGCGGCCGATCCTCCCCCAAGGATCGGCCGCACCCTTTTTTCTAGCGCGGTTTAGGCCGCTTCGTATGCCGCGATGGCAATTACCCGATCTTCTTCAGCCCCGTCTTGTACTGCTTCCAGCGCTTCACATAATGATCGGCGCCGCCGCGGATCGAAGCGTGCGCCTTTTCATCCAAGGTACGAATAGCGCGCGCCGGCGAGCCGACGATCAGCGAATTGTCCGGAAACGATTTGCCCTCGGTGACCAGCGCGCCGGCGCCGACCAGCGAGTTGTTGCCGATCTTCGCGCCGTTAAGCACGATCGCGCCCATGCCGATCAGTGAATTGTCGCCGATGGTGCAGCCGTGCAGCATCACCTTGTGGCCGATGACGCAATTCTTGCCGATCACCATCGGATAACCCATGTCAGTGTGCAGCGTGGCGTTGTCCTGAATCTGCGAACGCTCGCCGAGTTCGATCCATTCATTGTCGCCGCGCAGCACCGCGCCGAACCAGACGCTGGCCTCGGACTTCAGCCGCACGCGACCGATCAGCACCGCCGTCTCGGCAATCCAGTATTGGCCATCGGCGGGAAATTCCGGCCCCGCGCCGTCGAGTTCATAAATCGGCATTGCACGCTCCCTTGAAGGTGGCGCGAACTTGCCCGATTGGAAGCGGAGAGGAAAGCGCGTTTTAGGCGATGAAGAGCGATACCGCGCGCACCAGCACCAGACCCGACATCAAGCTCCAGAATCCGGCGATGACGGTGGCCAGAAACACGAACTGGAAACGGCGCCTCTCGTGCCGGCGGCCCATCAAGGTGTTGCGCATGATGATAAACGGCGCGGCCACGATCAACAGCGGCACGGCGGCGAAAGCGCCGGGGCTCGGCCCGGTGGTCAGTTGTCCGAAACTCGGCAGACGGCTGGTGAAAAGCTGGTAGGCCGAACTGCACAGGCCGGCGACGGCAAAGCCGATCGCCAGGGTCAGGAACATCTGCAACGATTGCGGCGACATTGATGCCTCACGCGACGACAACACGCCGCATCAATTGCAGAACGAGGCCCCCGCACGCCAGCCAAAGCTTAACAAATGGTTAACCCGTTAACCCGCGATTAACCTTGCCGTGGGACACGAGGTCTTAGCGATTTGCGGAGCCCTGAGTTTTGTCCACCCTCACCCATTCGTCCCATCACGCGCATCGCAACGCGCCCCGGCGCCACCCGCGCAAGCGTCACGGCCACAACCCGCTGGCCGCGCCGGTGCTGCTGTTCGCCGCTATCTGCACCATCGCCGCGATCTATGTCGCCTATGTGCTATGGCCGCGGTGGCCGGATGCGCCGGTCGCGCTCGATGCGCCGTCGCTGCCGGTCAACATCGGCGGCGTCGCCTTCAACATCGAGCCGGCCGCCATCCGCATTCCGCTCCAACGTCATGCCGGCACGCAAAACCGCGTCGACCTCGCCTACTTGTGGCCGTCGCTGGTGCCGCCCGATCCGGCGATCAAGATCGTCGATGGCGCACCGGTCGATCCCAATGAGCGGCTGTTCGCCACCATTCAGGTCAGCGACGGCACTATGCCAATCAGCGAACGGGTGCAGACGATCTATCCGCGTTATCTCGGCGGCAATGTAAAAACCGGCGACGACGGTCTCACCGTCAAGCCGTTCCGCGACGGCACGCCCTATCAGGGCGAAGACCTGGTGCTTGACGCTGCCGGGCCGGATCGCTTCCTGGCGCGCTGCTCGCGCAAAGGCGTCAGCAATTCCGGCACCTGCCTGATGGAACGCCGCGTCGGCTCGGCCGAAATCACATTGCGCTTTCCGCGCGACTGGCTGTCCGACTGGCGCAATGTCGGAGCCGGCATCGACAAATTGATGGCGCGCTGGCGGCCGGCGAATTAAAAATTCGTGCTGTCTTCGTCGACCAGATCGATATCCAAGATCGGCAGCTCAAGAATATAGGTCTTGCGGCCCTTCTCGGTTTCGAGAAACAGCACGCCGAGAAAATCCTCGCCGAGATAGACTTCCAGCGAATCCATTTTCTTCGGCCGCGTCACCACGCGGATCTTCTGGTTGTCGAATTTCAGCCGCAGATAATTCGTCAGCGTCGGGACCGGCTGCATGGTCTTGTCCTGGCTGACCTGGATCACCATGCGGAAATTATAGGAGCGCTCGCCGTCCTCGTCGTCGACGGTCATTTCGCCGAGATCGTCCTCGCCGACGAAAACCTCGGCGACGTCGCCGGCCTTCGGCACCACGCGAATATGCGGGTTGCCAAATACTTTCTTCAAATAATTGTCGAGCTTTCTGACTTCCTGCACGTCCACCGGGCGGCTCCTTTATCGCAATATCCCGCGTTAGTTGCCCGATTGCTCGACTAAGTCAACCGGCAAAGTTCCACGCATTGAGGCAGAGGGACAGGTTCAGCCGTCGAGCATGACGCCGTGCAGCATCTGGTCCATGGTATGCGACGGCTCGGCGCAACCGGCCTCGCCGACCACTTTAGCCGGCACGCCCGCAACCGTGACATTGTTCGGCACCGGCTTGATGACGACCGAGCCCGCGGCGATGCGCGCGCAATGGCCGACTTCGATATTGCCGAGAATCTTCGCGCCGGCGCCGATCATCACGCCGCGGCGGATTTTCGGGTGGCGGTCTTCGTTGTCCTTGCCGGTGCCGCCAAGCGTGACGTCGTGCAGGATCGAGACGTCATCATCGACTACCGCGGTCTCGCCGACGACAAGGCCGGTGGCGTGATCGAGGAAAATGCCGCGGCCGATTTTCGCCGACGGATTGATGTCGCACTGGAACGCCGCCGACGACCGGCTTTGCAGATACATGGCGAAGTCCTTGCGGCCCTTGCCGAGCAGCCAGTGCGCCAAGCGGTGCGTCTGGATGGCGTGGAAGCCCTTGTAGTACAGCACCGGCTCGATGAAGCGCGTCGTCGCCGGATCGCGGTCGAAGGTGGCGACGATGTCGGCGCGGAAAGCGTCGCCAAGCGCGGGCTGATCCTCGAGCGCTTCGCGAAAGGCCTGGCGGATCAGGTCGCTCGACACATCGGGATGCTCGAGGCGCTGGCTGACGCGGTGGGCAACCGCGGTCTCCAACGTGTCGTGGTGCAGGATGTTCTCGTAAATGAAGCTCGCCAGCTCCGGCTCGCGCCGCGCGGTGTCCTCGGCCTCCTGGCGGATACGGCTCCAGACCGGGTCGACCTTGCCGAGGGCATTTGCCTGCCGTGTCTGAAACTGCGCCATCGTGGATCTCCTGGTCGTCTCTCTCTAGTACCGCCGATTTGAAGTTCCTGCATCACTTGCAGCAAGTTCGTTCAGGAACTTCAAATCGATAAGCGGTACTAGAATCATATAATTGCTAGTGCCCCATTGTTTCCGAAGTTCGTGTCAGAGCTTGCTGCGATGTATCACGAACTTCGGAAACGGGGCACTAGTCCCCACAGATAGGGCTTTTAGCACGGATTCATAAGGGGGCGGAGGGGGGCTTACGGCCGCCGGTCGAGAAAGGCCAGAACGCCGGCCTTATAAACCTTGTCGCCGACCGCCAGCATATGGTCGCGGCCCGGAATATCGAGCGCCTCGGCGCCCGGAATGAGCGCGGCCAGCTCGTGCGCCGAGCCGGCGACGTCGTCCTTGGTGCCCACCGCCACCAGTACCGGAATACCGATGGCGCCCACCTGCTCACGGCTCAACACCTGTCTGGTGCCACGAATGCAGGCGGCCAGCGCGCGGCGGTCGGATTTGGTCTGGTCGGCGAAAGCGCGAAACGTCCGGCCCTGCGCATCGGTGACGTCGTCGAGCGATGGCGCCTCCAGCGCATCGGCAATCGACTCCGGCAAGCCGACGCCGCTGACCAGCCGCACGCCGAGGCCGCCGAGCACCGCCGAGCGCACCCGCTCCGGATGCGTCACGGTGAGCCACGCGGTGATGCGCGCGCCCATCGAATAACCCATGACGTCGGCGCGCTCGATTCTGAGATGATCGAGCAGCGCCCGCACATCGTCCGCCATCTTGCCGGTGTGATAGTCGGCCGGGTCGTACAATTTGCTCGACTGGCCGTGGCCGCGGTTGTCGAGCGCGATGACGCGCCGCCCGGCGCGCGTCAATGTCGTCACCCAGGAAGTTGCGACCCAGTTGACGTCCTTGGTCGAGGCAAAGCCATGCACCAGCACGATCGGATCGCCTGACCCTTCGTCGATATAGGCAATCTCGACATCGCCGTTTTTGAAACTAGGCATGGAATGATCTCGCGCATGAACAAGGCGCGTCTTTTAAGCGCCCGCCCGCACCGCCGCAAGCCGTCTCAGCCGCCGCATCTTGCGCCGATCGATGAAACGCTGCGTGCTGCGTTCGGTAAAACTTTTCATCGACGACACCAGCCCGAACAGAGTGGCGAGCGCCCACAAGATCCACAGGCCGAGGTCGAACAGGGCCGTGGTCAGCGCGATGGCGCCGCGGCCGGCGACTTTCAGAATGGCGCGGGTACGGCTGCCGGCTTTCTCCGCCAGGGTAGCAACGCGCGCCATTTCGCGCGGGCTCTCGGCGATCTTCAAGCCGTCGAGCGCGGCCTGCGTGCCGGCCTTGGTCTGGACGCGGCCGGTGCTGCGCGCCAGTTGCATCAGCCCGCCGGCGCGCTCGACCTTCACGGCATTGCGCGCGGCGCGGATCGCCAGAGCCGGCTGCGCGATCGACACGCCGCCGATGGCGCTCTTCAACGCGGTCCAGTCGACGACGCCGCGCAACGAACGCCCAATATAAGCGGTGAGATCGGCGCTCATGCGCCCGGTCTTGCGCGCCACCTTGGCCAGCGACAGGCCGATACGCGCCGGCGTGCCGGCGCCCAACGTCGCATAAGTGCCGGCGGTGATGGCGAGGCCAACGCAGGCCAAACCCAAAATCAACTCATCGGCTTTCTCGCCGCTGGCCAGCCGCGAGCCTTCGCGCACCGCGTCGCGGATGTCGCCGAACACGAACAGGTCGCCGAGCGTGGTGCCGGCAAAGCCGGCGACATCGTTCGGCTCGCCGGTGACCAGTCCCATGGCAAAGCTCTGCGCCATATGCGTGGCGCTGGCGTCCTCCGCCACCGCGGCATTGACCTTGTCGATCAGCGCCGCATCGAGCGCCACGTTGCGGTCGGCGGCCAGATCGACAAAGCTTTTGGCCAGATCGCTGTCCTTCAGCGCCAGCGCCTGTTCGATTTCGCGCGTCGCCACCTCGGCGTTGAATTTTTCGTCGAGCGTGCGCGCCGCGATCTCGGCCGGATCGTCCTCGATGCTCAGGAGATATTGCGCATCGAGCCCGCGCGGCACCGTGTACACCGCCAACGCGCCGAGCAGCACGGCGAGCAGCAGCACCGGCGCGATGCGCCGCCGCCGCGGGACCGCAACGACGACTTCTTCGACTTCTTTCCGCAGCCCCTCGGGCGCGAATCCTTGCGCGTCACGCATGCGGGCTGCCCGCCGCATGAGCCCTTGGGGATAACCCTGGTGGCCGCCTGCTCATGCTAGAAAACGCTTTTGAATCAAAGGGGTTCCGGCCAAACGGCCGGCAGGGCTAACGAATTGTCTCGGCTAGGCATGACGCCCCCGCATCGCTATGGTGCGCCTCACAAACGCAGTCAAAAAGGCTTTTCTCATGGCGGAACACGTCGTCCCCCATTTTCACAACGATCCCGGCGTGCCGATGATCGAGATCGGCGCCAAGGAATTCATGTGCGTCGGCGCCACGCCGCCTTTCGACCACCCGCACGTCTTCCTCGATATGGGCGACGACAACGAGATCATCTGCCCCTATTGCTCGACCCTGTACCGGTTCGACGCCACGCTCGATCCGCATGCGGCGCGGCCGGCCGCCTGCGCGCTGCCACTGGTCGAAGCCTAAAAACACCGGGAGTTTCTCGCTTTGGCGTCCGAGCGTCATGTCATCGTCGCCGGCGCCGGCATTGCCGGACTGACGGCGGCGCTGAGTTTGGCGCGGGCCGGCTTTCGCGTCACCGTACTGGAGCAATCGCCGGTCCTCGAAGAAACCGGCGCCGGCATCCAGCTCTCGCCTAATGCCAGCCGCATCCTGATCGACCTCGGCCTGCGCGACCGGCTTGAACCTTTCATCGTGCAGCCGGACGCGATCCGCGTCATGTCCGGCGGCTCCGGCCGCGAGATCGTCCGCATCCCGCTCGGGCTTGCCGCCGAGCGCCGCTATGGCGCGCCGTTCTGGACCGTGCATCGCGGCGACCTACAGGCGGCGCTGGCCGACACTGCACGCAACGCGCTCGACGTCACGGTCAAGCTCGGCATTCGCGTCGACGATTTCGCCGACCACAGCAACGGCATCACCATCCAGGCCTATCGCGGCCGGCAGATCGTCGATGAGCGCGGCGCGGCCTTGATCGGCGCCGACGGCATCTGGTCGGCCGTCTCCGCGCGTTTGAAGATTCAACGCAAGCCGAGTTTCGCGCACCGCACGGCGTGGCGCGCTTTGGTGCCGGCGGAAAGCGTGCCGCTGCATTTCCGCAGCGACATGGTCAATCTGTGGCTCGGTCTCGACGCGCATCTCGTACTGTATCCGGTCAAAGGCGGCCGCCTCATCAACATGGTCGGCATCGTCCATGACGAATGGAACGAAACCGGCTGGAGCGCCGACGGCGACCGCACGGAAATCCTGCGCCACTTCGCGCGCTTCTCCTGGGCCGACAGCGTGCGCGAACTTCTGTCGATCCCGGACAAGTGGCTGAAATGGGCGTTGTACGACCGCTCAACGCCGTTCATCGGCGGCGCCGGTCCCGTATCGCTGATCGGGGATGCCGCCCATCCGATGCTGCCGTTCCTGGCGCAAGGCGCCGGCATGGCGATCGAGGACGCCGCGGTGCTGGCCTCCTGCATGAAGGCCCATGCCGGCGCGCCGGAAGCGGGCCTGCGCGCTTACGAGACGGCGCGGCGCGCCCGCACCGAACGCGCCCAGCAGGTGTCGCGCAAGCAGGGCAAGCTTTATGGCCAGACCGGCCCGGAAGCGCTCGTGCGCGATCTCGGCATGCGGCTGTTGGGCGGAGAAAGACTGCTCAGGCGCTACGACTGGCTTTATAGTTGGAAGAACGACACGAAATAAAAGGGCCGCAGCAAGCGGTCAACTCCGGGAGGCTACCGATGCTGTTTCCGACCACCGTCGCCGGCAGTCTGCCGAAACCGTCATGGCTGGCCGAGCCGGATAAACTGTGGCCGCAATGGCGGCTGCAAGGCGCCGACCTGGCGCAGGGCAAACTCGACGCCACTTTGCTCGCCATCAAATTGCAGGAAGACGCCGGCATCGACATCGTCTGCGATGGCGAGATGTCGCGCCAGCATTTCGTGCACGGCTTTCTCGAATTCGTCGACGGCATCGACACGCAGAACAAAGTCGAAATGGGCATTCGCGCCAACCGCTACAAGGCGATGGTGCCGCAGGTGCGCGGGCAGCTTGCCTTGAAGGGCCGCGTCCACCAGCTAGAGGCCAAGCACGCGCGCGCGCACACGACGCGCCAGTTCAAGATGACGTTGCCCGGCCCAATGACCATTGCCGACACGGTCGCCGATGCGCATTACGGCGACAAGGTGAAAATGGCTTTCGCCTTCGCCGACCTCCTCAACAAGGAAGCGCGCGCGCTTGAAGCCGACGGCGTCGACGTCATCCAGTTCGACGAGCCGGCCTTCAACGTCTTCATGGACGAGGTGCCGGGCTGGGGAATCGACGCGCTGCACCGCGCCATCGACGGGCTGACCTGCACCACCGCCGTGCACATCTGTTACGGCTACGGCATCAAGGCCAATATCGACTGGAAGAATTCGCTCGGCGACGAGTGGACGCAATATGAGAAGATTTTTCCGGCGCTCGGCAAAAGCAAGATCAATCAAGTGTCGCTCGAGGCGATCAATTCGCGCGTGCCGCTCAAGCTTCTCTCCTTGCTCGGCGACAAGGACGTGCTGATCGGCGTCATCGATGTCGCCTCGGACACCATCGAGACGCCGGAGAAAGTCGTCGAGGTCATCGCCGAAGTGATGCAATACGTGCCGAAGCAACGCATCGTCTGCGGCACCAATTGCGGCATGGCGCCGATGCACCGCAACATCGCCGAGGCCAAGCTGGTGGCGCTCGGCGCAGGCGCGAAGCTGGCGCGCGCGAAATTTGGCTGAACGGCGGCGGCTCCGGCCTTACCGCATCAACATCATCAGACCCGCCATCAGCGCCAGCATCACCGCCACCATCAGCGCGATGTGCATGGGGCTCGACAGCATGTGCCGCATGAGCCCGAAGCGCGTGCCTTCCGGCAGCAAGGCCATGCCGCAATGGGGGCATTTCCCGGGCTGCGAAAGCCGGACGTCGCGATGCATCGGACACACGTAGACGGTATCGCTCGGCATCGGCTCGCGCATCGGTCAAACCTCCAGCACCCGCCGCCGCTCGTCATATTCCATCTTGTCGATTTCACCGCGGGCGAACCGCTCATTGAGAATGTCGACCGCCGAACTGGCGCGCCGATGACGGCGCATCATGAAACCCATCATCAGCATGCAGGCGAAGAAAATGACGATCATGCACAACGGGCCAAAGAACCACGGTGCCGGCCAGTAATCGTTCCACCACATGACGGAACCCTCCTGGAAAATGTCTATATTAGACCCATGATCGGAAGGAGGTTTTGACGTAGGTCAATCGGCCTCTTCTGTTGCTGGTTCATACTTAGACCTATGGTGACTTGATCCTCATCAGTCTTGGACCAAGCGATCCGTTTAGTTTTTAGGCGAATTCATCGCCATGAGGTTTTCTTATGATTCCAAATGTAGGAAACATCGACCGCATCGCCCGCGTCATCATAGGGATCGCGCTGATCGCCTTTGCGCTCGGCTACATCGCCCCGGGTACAAGCTGGGCTTGGGTCGGCTGGATCGGGGTCGTGCCGCTTTTGACCGCGGCGCTCGGTACCTGTCCGGCCTACAGCATCGTTGGGTGTTCGACGAAGTAGTCTCGGCGGTCGCTCCAATTACCGTTCATCCCCGCGAAAGCGGGGATCCAGTGGTTGACTGCTACACATAAGAGGCAGCATTGGAATCCCGCTTACGCGGGAATGAACGGAAAAATTACCTCCCCGCCCGCCCCATCACGTCCATCAGTTCGGCGACCTTGCGCCGCTGATCGGCCTTGTCGCCGGTGGTGATGGCGTGCTCGACGCAATGCGCGACGTGCTCGCGCAGGATTTCTTCTTCCACTTTTCGCAACGCGGCGCGAGCGGCGGCGATCTGCGTGACAATATCGATGCAATAGCGGTCGGCTTCGACCATGCCGGCGATGCCGCGGATCTGGCCCTCCAGCCGGCCGAGACGTCTCAACGTCGCCGCCTTGGTCTCCGAATGATGCGCCTTGTGAACTTTGCCCATGGCGTCTATATACCCCCCCAGGGTATATCTCGCAAGATCGAAGCCGAGGCCGCCATGTCCGCGACGCACGACCACAGCCATGACCGCCATCAGCATCACACCCCGGCAGCCGACGGCGCAATCGATCCCGTCTGCGGCATGACGGTCGATCCGCATACCGCCAAGCACCAGGCGTCGCATCACGGCCATCCGTATTATTTCTGCTCGGCCGGCTGCAAAACCAAATTCGTCGCCAATCCGGCGAAATATCTCGGCCCCCGCGAACCGGAGCCGGTCGTCGAAGGCGCGGTCTACACCTGCCCGATGCATCCGGAAATCCGCCAGCTCGGCCCCGGCACCTGCCCGATCTGCGGCATGGCGCTGGAGCCGGACGTCGTCACCGCCGACTCTGGCCCCAATCCCGAACTCGCCGACATGACGCGCCGCCTCTGGATCGGCCTTGCGCTGACGCTGCCGGTGTTCGTTCTGGAAATGGGCGCGCACCTTGTCGGCGGTCACGGCTGGGTCGACGCGAAACTGTCGAGCTACATCCAGTTCGCCTTCGCCACGCCTGTGGTGCTGTGGGCGGGTGCGCCGTTCTTCGTGCGCGGCTGGCAATCATTGCTGACGCGCAACCTCAACATGTTCACGCTGATCGCCATGGGCACCGGCGTGGCTTATGTCTATAGCCTCGCCGCCACTTTCGCACCCGGCCTCTTCCCCGACGCCTTCCGCGGCCATGACGGCACGCCCGCGGTCTATTTCGAAGCCGCCGCGGTCATCACCGTGCTCGTCCTCGTCGGCCAGGTGCTGGAATTGCGCGCGCGCGACGCCACCTCCGGCGCCATCAAGGCTCTGCTCAATCTCGCGCCGAAGACCGCGCGCCGCGTCAAGGACGACGGCAGCGACGAGGAAGTCTCGCTCGACGATATCCGCGCCGGCGACAGGTTGCGCGTGCGCCCCGGCGACAAGGTGCCGGTCGACGGCACCGTGCTGGAAGGCCGCTCCTCGCTCGATGAATCGATGGTGACCGGCGAGTCCATGCCCGTCACCAAGGAAAAAGGCGCGCGCGTCATCGGCGGCACGATCAACGCCTCCGGCTCTTTCGTCATGCGCGCCGACAAGATCGGCCGCGATACGTTGCTGGCGCAGATCGTGCAAATGGTCGCCACCGCGCAGCGTTCGCGCGCGCCGATCCAAAGGCTCGCCGATCAGGTCGCCGGCTGGTTCGTGCCGAGCGTCATCGCCGTGGCGCTGATCGCCTTTGCCGCCTGGGCCGTGTTCGGACCGGAGCCGCGTTACGCCTACGGCCTTGTCGCGGCGGTCAGCGTGCTCATCATCGCCTGCCCTTGCGCGCTGGGACTGGCAACGCCGATGTCGATCATGGTCGGCGTCGGCCGTGGCGCGCAGGCCGGCGTTCTCATCAAGAACGCCGAAGCGCTGGAGCGCCTGGAGAAGATCGATACACTCGTCGTCGACAAGACCGGGACCTTGACCGAAGGCAGACCGAAGGTTGTGGCTGTGCTGCCGGCCGAAGGCTTCGACGAGACCGACGTGCTGCGCATCGCCGCCAGCGTCGAGCGCGGCAGCGAACATCCGCTCGCCGCCGCCATTACCAAAGCCGCAGCCGAGCGCAACCTTGAACTCTCCCCCGTGCGCGGTTTCGATTCACCGGCTGGCAAGGGCGTCATCGGCGTGGTCGCGGGCAAAAACGGGAATTTGCGCGTCGCGCTCGGCTCGGCGAAATTTCTCAATGAACTCAGCATCGACACATCGGCGCTGCACGACGCCGCCGAAGCGCAACGGACCGAAGGCGCCACCGCGATCTTCCTCGCCGTCAATGGCAAGCCGGCGGGCATCATCGCCATTGCCGATCCGATCAAGGTGACCACGCCCGATGCGCTGAAAGCGCTCGCCGCCGACAATATCCGCGTCGTCATGCTGACCGGCGACAACCGCACCACTGCGCTCGCCGTCGCCAAGCGCCTCGGCATCACGGAAGTCGAAGCCGACGTGCTGCCGGATCAGAAAAGCGCGGTCATTGAAAAACTCACGCGCGAAGGCCGCATCGTCGCCATGGCCGGCGACGGCGTCAACGACGCGCCGGCGCTCGCCGCCGCACAAGTCGGCATCGCCATGGGCACCGGCTCGGATGTCGCGATCGAAAGCGCCGGCATCACGCTTCTGCGCGGCGACCTGATGGGCATCGTCAAGGCGCGCATATTGTCGGCCGCCGTGATGAGCAACATCCGGCAGAACCTGTTCTTCGCCTTCATCTATAATTCGGCCGGCGTGCCGATCGCCGCCGGACTTCTGTACCCTGTGTTCGGGCTGCTGCTGTCGCCGATCGTCGCCGCCGCGGCGATGGCGTTGTCATCCGTCAGCGTCGTCGGCAATGCGCTACGCCTGCGCGCCCTCAAGCTTTGAAAAGGCGAACAGGCCCGCCACGAAGGCGAGCCTTTTCGCAATTCCAGGCAAGGCCTAGAAAACGGCGATATATTTCAGCAACGACAACACGCCGATGATGATGACGACGATGCGCACGATCTGCTTGGCGCGGCCATCGATCGGCAGCATGTTGACCAGATAAAGCACGAGTACGATGACGAGAAACGTAACCAGAAGACTGATCAAAATACTGGTAGTCATGGGAGCCCCCGTTCATCCGCGCCCAAATGGCGCGTTCCAGCCCGGATAACCGCGGGGAACCGAAAAAGTTCCATCGCGGACAAAGCATGCTTTACCGCTTTTTAGGCTTGCCGGTGACGGCTGGCGCGGCCGGCGGCGCGGCGGCAACAGACGGTGGACAGTTTTTCTCCGCTTCGGCCTTGCGCACTTCGGCGAGATTGCCGCGCACCTGCGCCTGTTCCGGACGGTATGAAACGGCCGAGACGAGACTGCCGCCGGCGCCCGGCCCGGCTTTGGCGATCAAGGCGTCAAGTTCGCGCTCGCGCGCCTTTAAAGTCGTGGTCTGTGCCGCCAGATGCGCGCAGGTGTAAAACTGGTACTTGCCGGGCGCGGCCAGGAAGCTGCCGACCCTGTCCTCGGCCGAGCCGCCTTGCGTCGAGCAAGCCGACAAAAGCGTGACGGCGAGCATGGCGACGCAAGCGCGACCGCATCGTAAAGGGTGATGGGTGTTCTCGGACATCGGCGATTTGGTCCTTGGTGCTAAATCGTCACGCAATTTTGGTGCGGGCGGCCGGACTCGAACCGGCACGGACGTTTCCATCCGAAGGATTTTAAGTCCTTTGCGTCTACCATTCCGCCACGCCCGCGTTAGCTTCATCGTCCGCCGTCACGGCGGATGAACTCCGGCGCGGCGGCGGTCTAAGTCATTTCGGTAATAACGCGCGCCACACCGCGTCCCAGTCCTTGCCGGACGAATCCGTCACCCGGCCGTCCTTCTCATAGAACTTGTTGGGGATCTGGAACATGGCGAGAAACGTGCCGCCGTTCGGCGACCACGCGCTGTGCCGGCTCCCCGCCGGACGCCAGACGAATTCGCCGGCGCCGACCTCGATGCCGGCATCGGGGCCTTCCTTGTCGACCAGCGAGCCTTCCAGCACATAAGTTTGTTCGATCAGCACATGCTCGTGGTCGGGCAATTCCGCGCCCGGGTCCATCTTGAACAGCAAGGTCGCCAGACCGCTCTTCGGATCGAACATCAAGGTCTTGGTGTGACAGCCGGGAAAACGCGCCGGCTGCCAGGGCACATCCTTGGCGCGCACAACCTTCGACAGCAAATCGTCAGCGTGAAGCTTCTCGGCGGTCGCGGCGGTCATGGCAGTCCTCCCCGGTTGGCGCTTCGAAAACGATACACCATTTCGCGGCGTCAGTCGCCGCCTTCACGGATCGGCGGCACGTAGGACAGGCCGGTGTCCCACGGAAAATAAATCCAGGTGTCCTGCGATACTTCGGTGATGAAGGTATCGACCAGAGGCCGGCCCATCGGCTTGGCATAGACGGTGGCGAAATGCGCCGCCGGCAAAATCTCGCGCACCACGCGCGCCGTCTTGCCGGTATCGACCAGGTCATCGACGATGAGCACGCCCTTGCCGGCCGCGCGCATCGCGGTCACTTCCGGGCCGATGCCCTTCATGACCTTGATCTCGCCCTGGTTTTTGTAATTCATGTAGCTGGCGATGCAGACCGTCTCGATGATGCGCACGTTCAGCTCGCGCGCCACGATCGCCGCCGGCACCAGCCCGCCGCGGGTGATGCAGACGATCGCCTCGAACGGCCCCGCCTCATGCAGCCGCCATGTCAGCGCGCGGGTGTCGCGGTGAAACTGGTCCCACGAAACGGGAAACATCTTTTCGGGTCGGGGTGCGTCGGACATTGTCTTGGGTCTCGGGTGGGAGGCAGCTTGTTCTAACTCAATTCCGCCCGGAATCGAGCGTTCGCGCCGCGCCATCCCCACCCTTCCTGCTTCGCCAAAAAGCCGGCCTACGGCGCTGAGGGCGGCGCGATCCGCCCTATCAGCCGCACAGGCTTAGCTTCTGCGGGATCTGGCGCGACCACGACCACCTCGCCCTCCCCAGGGTGGAAACCGAGCAAATTCAGAATGTTCTGACCATGGGTGGCGACCACCAATGTGCCCGGTCCCCGCCAGGCCGCGATCGTCGCCCGCGCGCCGGCGGTCAGTTCGTCACGATCGTCGCGCAGCACAAAGGCATTGTTGAATGCCGGCGCCGCCTCGACCGGCCCGATATTCATCAGTTCGGCGGTCTGCCGGCACCGGCACCATTGCGAACTTGCGACCTTGCCAACCTTGACGCGCTGGGCGCGGAACACGTCGCCGAGCGCAACGGCCTGCGCGCGCCCCTTGGCACTCAGATTGCGCTGCGTCTTGCAATCATCGAGATTGATGCCCGCCGGATCGCCCGGGGCACCTGGCGCAGCCGCATGGCGGATCAAGGCGATGGCGCCGTCGCCGCGCAACGCATCCCAGGCGCGCGTCGCTTCATTGTCCGCCTGAGCCGATCCTGCCGCCAGCAGGAACGCGATCGACGACGCAATGTGCAGAAGGCGAGACATGCCGCCATGTTAGCCGAGATTGTGGCGTCAGCGGGATCACGGAAGCGTCAGAAGTACCCGGCCGCGCCGCTCAGCTTCGCGCGAGTTTCGCTCGCACTTTCACAATCATCGCTTCGACCGCCGCCCGCACCTCGGCGAGGCGCGCGGCGTCGCGCGAGCGCACCACCACATTGGTGTTCGGAATGCCGTTCTCGTCGATGAACGGATAGCTGCCGATCATCGCGTCCGGATAGGCTTTGGCGACCAGCCCCAGCTCAGTGCCGATGTCGCCTTCCTTGGCGTCGGCGCGGATGCTTTCCGACAGCATCTTGACGCCGGTCTTGAGCTTCGGCGCCACCTCGTCGAGCATCGCCTGCATGATGTTGGGCACGCCGGCCATGGTGATGACATTGCCGATCCAGAAGCCGGGTGCGCCGGACACCTTGTTGGCGATCAAAGCCGCGCCGTCGGGAATGCGCGTCATGCGCATGCGCGCTTCGTTGAGCTCGCCGCCCATGCGGGCAACGCGCTCCTTCATGATCGCCACCGCCTCGGGGTGATAATCGATCGAGACTCCGAACGCCTTGGCGATGCAGTCGGCGGTGATGTCGTCATGCGTCGGGCCGATGCCGCCCGTCGTGAACACATACGTGTAGCGGTTGCGCAGCGCGTTCAGCGCCGCTATCACCTCCGGCTCGTCGTCGGAGACCACGCGTACTTCCTTCACGTCGATGCCGATCGCCGTCATGTATTCGGCGATGTAGCCGATGTTCTTGTCCTTGGTCCGCCCGGACAGGATCTCGTCGCCAATGACAAGTATGGCCGCGGTGACGATCTCTGCTGTCATTGTCTGCTCTGGAAAGGTGGCGAGGAAGCGCGCCCAGACCTAGCGTGCCCCGCGGGGAGGCTCAAGCAACGCGCCTCCGGCATCCCGCCTCTTGTCGCCCGGCCAATCGTCTATTTTTTAGGCAATTACCGGGGACAACCCTGCAGGTAACATCCAAACAGGTGTTTTAGCTGAGGTTTTTTTGGCCCGGAGCTTGCAGAATACGGTTCCGTGACGATGCGCCCCCTCTCCCTGACGGCCGGGAAAGGGCAGACTGCGGGGGACTAATTCGGTGTTGAGGCGTTGAGTGCTGCTGGGGGAATGAAAAGTATGGCTGCGGCCTTCGATGAAATGAAGGGTCACGACGGTGACGAAGTCCGGCCGGCCTATAGCGAGTTGGCGCGCTGGCTCAAGGAAGTGCCGGCCGACGTTCTCGACTATCGCCGCCGCGAAGCCGAGCTGATTTTTCGCCGCATCGGCATCACCTTCGCCGTCTATGGCGAGGCCGACGCCACCGAACGCCTCATCCCCTTCGACGTCATCCCGCGCATCATGTCGGGCTCCGAATGGCGCCTGCTCGAAAAGGGCCTGACCCAGCGCGTCACCGCGCTCAACATGTTCATCAAGGACGTCTACGGCGCCCGCGAAATTCTCAAAGCCGGCGTCGTGCCGGAAGACCTCGTGTTCCGCAATCCCGCCTTCCGGCCGGAGATGAACGGCCAGCGCGTGCCGCACGACATCTATGTGCATATCGCCGGCATCGACATCATCCGCGTCGATGCCGAAACCTTCTACGTGCTCGAGGACAATGCGCGCACGCCGTCCGGCGTCTCCTACATGCTGGAGAACCGCGAGATCATGATGCGGCTGTTCCCGGAATTGTTCTCGCGCCACCGCATCGCGCCGGTCGAGAATTATCCGGACGAATTGCTGCGCAGCCTGAAATCGGTCGCGCCTTTGTCGACGCCGCGCGAGCCGACCGTCGTGCTGCTCACGCCGGGCGTGTTCAACTCGGCCTATTATGAGCACTCGTTCCTCGCCGACAAACTCGGCGTCGAACTGGTCGAAGGCCGCGATCTCTTTGTCAAGGACGAGATCGTCTACATGCGCACGACGCAAGGGCCGCAGCGCGTCGATGTCATCTACCGCCGCGTCGACGACGATTTCATCGATCCCTTGACCTTCCGTCCCGACAGCATCCTCGGCGTGCCCGGCCTGATGTCGGCCTACACCGCCGGCAATGTCACGCTCGCCAATGCCGTCGGCACAGGCATCGCCGACGACAAGGCGGTGTACAGCTTCATGCCGGCGATCGTGAAATTCTATCTCGGCGAAGAGCCGCTGTTGAAGAACGTGCCGACCTGGCGCTGCCGCGAGGAAGAGCATCTCAAATATGTTCTCGATCATTTGCCCGAACTTGTGGTCAAGGAAGTGCACGGCTCCGGCGGCTACGGCATGCTGATCGGCCCGACCGCATCGAAGATCGCCATCGAGCAATTCCGCGCCAAGCTGAAAGCCGATCCGACCAATTTCATCGCCCAGCCGACTTTGGCGCTCTCAACCTCGCCGACCTGCGTCGAGGAAGGCGTGGCGCCGCGCCACGTCGATCTGCGCCCGTTCGTTCTGACCGGCAGCAACGGCGTGCGGATCGTGCCCGGCGGCCTGACCCGCGTCGCCATGAAGAAAGGCTCGCTGGTGGTCAATTCCAGCCAGGGCGGCGGCACGAAAGATACGTGGGTGCTGGATGGTTGAGGGTGACGCTCACATACCGGCCCTTCATCCTTCGAGACGCGAGCTTCGCTCGCTCCTCAGGATGAGGGATTGTTCCTCCGGCCTCATGGTGAGGAGCATCGCGCAGCGATGCGTCTCGAACCATAGGGCCGGCCATCGGAGTCTCTAAATGCTCTCCCGCACGGCCGACAACCTGTACTGGCTCTCGCGCTACGTCGAACGCGCCGAATATCTGGCGCGCATTCTCGACGCGACGCAGCGGCTCTCGGCATTGCCGCTCGCCTATGTCGGCGCCAGCAACGAATGGGAATCCGCGGTGCTGACCGCCGGCTGCGCCAACAGCTTTTTCAAACTCTATGATGAAGCCAACGAGGAAAACGTCACCGACTACCTCGCTTTCTCCACCGCCAACGCGTCATCGATCCGCTCCTGCTTCGAGGCGGCGCGCCACAATGCCCGCGCTGTGCGCACCGCTTTGACCATGGAAATGTGGGACGCCATCAACGGCACATGGCTCGAGTTGAAGCGCTACGGCAACGGCCCGACTTCGCGCGAGGAAATGTCGCGCTTCCTGCGCTGGGTGCAGGAGTCGTCATTGCGCTATGACGGCTCGGCCTACCGCACCATGCTGCGCAGCGACGCTTACTGGTTCTCGCGCCTCGGCGTCTACATGGAACGCGCCGACAACACCGCGCGCATTCTCGACGTCAAATATCATCTGCTGCTGCCGGACAACGAGCGCGTCGGCGGGCCGCTCGATTACTTCCAGTGGGCGGCGATCCTGCGTTCGGTCTCGGCGCTGACCGCCTATCACTGGGTCTACCGCGACAGCCTCAAGCCATGGCTGGTCGCCGACCTACTGATCCTCAAGGACGAACTGCCGCGCTCGCTGTCGTCCTGCTACGAGGCGATCGTGCGCAATCTCGACCAGATCAGCGGCGCCTATGGCCGGCAGGGCCCGGCGCAGCGCCAGGCGCGGGGCCTGCGCACCCGCCTGCAAAACAGCAAGATGGACGGCATTTTCCAGCGCGGCCTGCACGAATTCATCAGCGAATTCATCACGGAAAACAACCGTTTGGGTGGTGCCATCACCGAACAGTTCCTGATATAAAGGAAAGCCCGCGCAAGGCCACTGGCGCGGCTGTCACTGTCCGGTTCACCAGCCGCGCTCAAGGCGCATTAGAAACCTTATGCGGATTCGCATCTCCCACGCCACCAGCTACCGCTACGAGATGCCGCCGAAAAGCGTAACGCAGGTGCTGCGCCTGACGCCGCGCAATCACGACGGCCAGTTCGTGGTCAACTGGCGCATCGAGGTGTCGCAGGACTGTCAGTTGCATCAGCATGAAGGCGCCTTCGGCAATATCAGCCACGTCTTCAACGCCGAAGGTCCGTTCGACGAATTGTCGGTGACGGTCGCCGGCGAAGTCGATACCCAGGACACGCACGGCATTGTCGCCGGCTGTATCGAACGTTTTCCGCCGGCCTTGTTCCTGCGCGAGTCGAGCCTGACCCAGCCGGACGCCGCCATCGTCGAATTCGCCGAAGCCGTCCGCGCCGACGCCGGCAAGGATACTTTGACGCTGCTGCACGCGCTGATGATGGGCCTCAACGCCGAAATGACATTCGACACCGAGCCGACCCAGGTCGAGACCACCGCGGCGGAAGCCTTCAAGCTCAAGCGCGGCGTCTGCCAGGACGGCACCCACATCTTCATCGCCGCGGCGCGCCATCTCGGCATTCCGACGCGCTATATCAGCGGCCACTTTTACCGCGAGGACGACATCACCGCGCAGGACGCCGGCCACGCCTGGGCGGAAGCTTACGTCGACAAGCTCGGCTGGGTCGGCTTCGACCCGACCAACGGCATCTCGCCGACCGAGGCGCATGTCCGCGTCGCCGTCGGATTGGATTACCTCGGCGCCGCGCCGGTGCGCGGAACGCGCTATGGCGGCGGCGGCGAAACGCTTAAGGTGACCATCAACGTCGATCAGGCCAACTGGCAATCGCAATCGCAGTCGCAATCATAGGCAAGCGGCGACGCGGCCTCAAGCTCCACCGTCACGTTTCAAGAAGAAGACAAATCCCATGACCTATTGCTGCGGAATTCTCGTGCGTGAAGGCCTGGTGATGATCGCGGACACGCGCACCAATGCCGGCCTCGACAACGTCTCCACCTTCCGCAAATTGCATATCTATACCCAGCCAGGCGAACGCATCATGGCGCTCGCCTCCTCGGGCAATCTGTCGCTCAGCCAGACGGTGCGCTCGATGCTGACCGAAGGCATCGAAAATCCGGAAACCGGCGAACTCGAAACCCTGATGAACGCGCCGACCATGTTCAAGGCGGCGCAGCGTATCGGGAACGCCATCCGCACCATTCAGCGCGTCGAGGGCAAGGCGCTGGAAGAAGCCGACGTCGATCACGGCATCGGCTTTTTGTTCGGCGGCCAGATCAAGGGCGAGCGCTTGCGCCTGTTCATGATCTATTCGGCCGGCAATTTCATTGAATGCACCACCGACACGCCCTATCTGCAGATCGGCGAGCACAAATACGGCAAGCCGGTGCTCGACCGCGCCATTTCCTTCGACACCGATATTTACGACGCGCTCAAGATAGGCCTGATCTCGATGGATTCGACGATGCGCTCCAATCTCGCCGTCGGCCTGCCGATCGACCTGATGGTAGCGCGGCGCGACGCCTGTGAAGCCGAAGTCGCTTACCGGATCGAGCCCGGCGAGCCTTATTTTCAGGACCTGCGCGAGCGCTGGTCAGGCGCGCTGCGCGCCGCCCACATCGCCATCCCGCGCCCGCCCTACCGCAGCGCGGGGTGAGTGCGGCTTGCGTCATTACCGGGCATAGCCGTCCGAAGGACGGCGTCGCTTCGCTCACCTATGACCTGGCAATCCATCCATTTGTCATCACCGGGCTTGTCCCGGTGATCCCGCTTAGGGGGCCATGCGGTTGCTCCGGCGATCTCTTCATACAGGTCTCGCCAAGACGGATTTCCCACGACGATTAAATTGGTTTTCCAGGCTCGAGGCCAATGTTTAATGTTTTGTTCACGCTGAAGCGCATCGCGAACATCTCCGTAGCTTTCAAAATAGACGAGATTGTCGATCTTGAAACGCTTGGTGTGGCCTTTGACGGCGCCGGTCTTGTGCTCGTAAACGCGGCGAATGAGGTCATTGGTGACGCCGACGTAAATAGCGCCTCCCGGACGACTGGCTAGAAAGTAGACGAAGTACTCAGCCATAAGCCAAGCCTGCTTAAGCGGGATGGCCGGGACAAGCCCGGCCATGACACAAGGGGTTCCCCACTCCCTCCATTTACCCTCCATTAACAACACCCCGCGAATTGGCCTTCGGTAGCCCGGCACCAACCGGCCGGCGGTGGCTGCGAAAGCCATTGGCAAGCTTTTGCCCCTAGCTTCCTCCTCGAAAAGCTCAATGAACAGTGCGCTTTAGGGGAAATCTATTTTGCCGGCAGTCGCTCGCCCGCGCAGCCAGGAGCCGCAGCCCTACAACAATTGGGATCGCGCCCGCTTGAGCGTCGTGGTGCCGATCGGCGTCATTGTCGCCGTCGCCATCGTCTGCATCGTCGTCGCGGTTCTGTCGTCGGCGCAGCGCGCCGATGAAGTCGCGGTCGCGCACGAGAAACAACTGTTCTCCGGCGCGCTCAATAATTACGGCCGCCGCGTCCTCAGCGAAGTCGACAGCGTCGCCTCCTCGCAAAGCGCCACGCAGAACATCCGCCGCAAATTCGATCCGGTGTGGACCGACCAGCGCGCCGGCACCTGGCTCGCCGCCTATTTCAAGCACGATTACATCCTGGTGTTCGACGGCCAGGACAAGGCGATCTACTCAATGATCGGCCACCACGCCGCCGACAAGGCCTGGTTCGAGCGCGCGCGCCCCGACCTGATCGAACTCATCGACTTCATGCGCGGCCGCCGCAGCGGCATGCCGGGCGCCATCCAGCTCAGCCACGGCGATGGCGGCGCGCTGCCGCACGCGGTCGCGATCCGCCGCATCCTCGGCCAGCCGGCAGCCATCGCCGCCGTCGCGGTCGGCTCAGACGAAGGCGTCGAAACCGCCAACGACATCACGGCGCCGATCATGCTGTCGGTGAAGTTCATCAACGACGCGGTGCTGTCCGGCATCGCCACGCAACTCGGCCTCATCAACCTGCGCGCCATCGGCAACGAGCCGGTGCCGTTCGGCGACTTCGTCTACGAATTGAACGCGCCGAATGGCGAGCATATCGCCCGCTTCGCCTGGTCGGCCAAGCAGCCGGGCGCCGAGATCGTGCAGAGCGTTGTGCCCTTCATCGCCGTGGCGATGGCCGGCTTCGCTTTGCTCGCAGCCTTCGTGCTGCGTTATATGCGGCGCACGGCCGTGGCGATTGCCGCCGGCGAAACGCGGCTGCGCCATCTCGCCATGCACGATCCATTGTGCGGCCTGCCGAACCGCATCTTCTTCGGCGAGCGCCTTGAGGCGGTCATCAGCCAGGTCCACGCCAGCAAAAGTCCGGCCGCCGTGTTCTACATCGACCTCGATCATTTCAAGGACGTCAACGACACGCTCGGCCACCCGGTCGGCGACGAACTGATCCGCAACGTCACCTTGCGCCTGTCGCAGACCTTGCGCGGCGGCGACCTCGTCGCCCGCCTCGGCGGCGACGAATTCGCGGTCGTCTCCTCGGTCGGCGGCGACACCGGCAAGATGATGGCGCTGGCGCAGCGCATCATCACCGCGATCTGCGCGCCCTATAATATCGCCGGGCAGAACATCGTCATCGGCGCCTCGATCGGCATCGCCGTCATCGACCAGGACTGCCAGGGCTCCGCCGACATCATGCGCTACGCCGACATGGCGCTGTACCGCGCCAAGAACGAAGGCCGCAACCGCGCCTGCATCTATGACGCGGCGATGGACGCCGACCTGTCCAAGCGCAAACTGCTCGAAGGCGATCTGCGCGAGGCGATCGACAAGGATCAGCTGCGCCTGATGTACCAGCCGATCGTCAACAAGAGCGGCGAGAAGATGATGGGCGTCGAGGCCTTGTGCCGCTGGACCCATCCGACGCGCGGCGAAATCTCGCCGGTCGAGTTCATTGCTATTTCCGAACATTCCGGCCTGATCGTCGAACTCGGCGCCTGGGTGCTGCGCCAGGCCTTGACCGACGGCAAGCAATGGCCGGGCCTCACCGTCGCGGTCAATGTCTCACCGCTGCAATTCCGCCGCGCCGATTTCGCCGACCTGGTCGAGCGCGTTCTGGCCGAAACCGAATTCGATCCGGCCCGCCTCGAACTCGAACTCACCGAAAGCGTGCTGCTCGGCAATATCGACACCGCCGAAGCCGGCATGATGCGGCTCAAGGCGCTCGGCATCAAGCTCGCGCTCGACGACTTCGGTACCGGCTATTCGAGCCTTGCTTATTTGCGCCGCTTCCCGTTCGACAAGCTCAAGATCGACCGCAGCTTCGTGATGTCGATCGAGAAGGCCGCCGACGCCGCAGCCATCGTCCACGCCGTCGTTTCCCTCGGCCGCGGCCTCGGCATGAAGGTCACCGCCGAAGGCGTCGAGACCGCCGACCAGCACCTGTTCCTGCGCGCCGCCGGCGTGCACTTCATGCAGGGCTATCGCTTCGGCCGCGGCACCACGGCGGCGGAAATCGCCGACCGTATCAAGTCGCCGGAAGCCTACCTGCCCATCGATGCCCCCGCCGCCATGGCGGGTTAAACTGGCTGCTTAACGCCTGATGGGCGGCCTGACGTGCAGCCCCATGAATGCAGCCGGCGCCTGCGCCGCAGGGCGATGGCCGCCGCGCCTTTTATTTGATATGGCCTTCCCCATAAAGAAACGCACCGCAACGGGGCTCCAGGGAAGGAAATCCAATGTCCGCAAAGATCGCCATTGTCACCGGCGCAGGCTCCGGCGTCGGCCGCGCCGTCTCGCATGCGCTGGCCAAGGCTAGCTACAATGTGGTTCTCGCCGGCCGCCGCAAGGAGCCGCTCGACACAGTCGCCGGCGAGATCAAGGCCGCCGGCGGACCCGAGCCGCTGGTCGTCCCGACCGACGTGTCGCAGCGCGACTCGATCCTCGCTTTGTTCGCCGCCACCAAATCGAAATACGGCCGCCTCGATGTGCTGTTCAATAACGCGGGCATGGGCGCGCCGCCGGTGCCGATCGAAGAGCTGCCGTTCGAGACCTGGCAGCAGGTCGTCGCCACCAATTTGACCGGCATGTTCCTGTGCACGCAGGAAGCCATCAAGATCATGAAAGACCAGAAGCCGCAGGGCGGCCGCATCATCAACAACGGCTCGATCTCGGCACACGCGCCGCGGCCGTTTTCGATCGCCTATACCTCGACCAAGCACGCCGTTACCGGCCTCACCAAGTCGACCTCGCTCGACACCCGCAAGTACAACATCTGCTGCGGCCAGGTCGATATCGGCAATGCCGCGACGCCGATGACCGACCGCATGGTGGTCGGCGACGGCGTGCCGCAGCCCAACGGCACCAAGATGATCGAGCCGCGCATGGGCGCCGAGAATGTCGGCGCCGCCGTGGTCTACATGGCCAGCCTGCCGCTCGACGCCAACGTGCTGTTCATGACGGTGATGGCTAACACCATGCCATTCGTGGGTCGAGGATAAGCGCCATCGCTTCGGGCATTTTGGTCACGCCGATGTCGGAGGGTTTTGGCAGCAATGCAAAAGCCCGTTCGGCATCGGCGTCGTCACAAGGAACGAGCGCGCGGCCGCACCAGTCGATGATGCGCATTTCCTTCCAGGTGAAAATCGGGGCGACGATGCCGCGCCAGTCGGTCGCCACGCTGGAATTACGTACATAGGTCGCCGCCAGATAAGGCACCGCGTCGATCAGATTCGCCGGCCGGTACTTTTTGTCAAAACGCAGCAGCGCCGAAAGGCCGTTGAGAAAGCGTCCCTTGTCGTTCGCCACCTCCTGGAGAAGCCGTTCGAACGCCGATGCATGGACGAACTCGCAGATCGGATCGGCAAAAGAAACGCGCCCGGTCGACTCCAGAGCCGGCTCGTTCGGCGGCGCCATCTGGTTGATGACGCGCCGGTTCGGCGCGACCGCGAGATACAGCGGCGCCCACGGCGTGTGCTGCTCGGCTCGCGCGAGATGGCGATAATCCTTCTTGATCGCGCCCTGCCCGTCGAGCAAATCGCTGTCGTAGAACGGCACGGGCGCTTGCGGATTGGGCTGCACCGCCGGCTGCACCGGCAACGGTTCGGCGATCGGCGGTGTGCTCTCGACCAGCTTGCGCGTCCGTTGCAGCATCCACGCCAGCGGCAGCACCGACAGACCCTTGATCGTCTGGTTCGTCCAGTTGACATAGCCGCCGCCGACATCGGAATGCGCACCGGCAAACCAGACCTGCTCGGTCGGCGACTTGTCCGGATCGGTGACCTTGAATTTCGGCTTGGTCCACAAGGCCGGCCCGAAGGCATAGCGCGGCTCGTCCAGCGCCACCGCGTGCAGGCGGATGTCGACCAGCGAATTCACTTCGGTGTTATGAAAGCCGTATTTGGTCTGGTTTATTTTTCGAAACGCATTCTCCGGAATGCCGAGCGCGCCGACGGTGTCGAAGACGCCCAACAGCCGGACGCGCATATAGCGGTCGTCGTGCACCAAAGTGGCGCCGGTGACATCGAGCGGCTTGCGGAATTTCACCCAGTCGCCACTGAGCCGGTCGCCCGGCGGCGTGCGGTAATACTCCCAAGCCATTTTCTCGTTCTCCGGCGTGCAATGTTCGCATCGCAGAAGACCGACGGCCTGCAGGTAGCCGCACAGGCTGCGCGCGGTAAAAGCGCCGCGCGAAAATCCGAAAACAAAAATTTCGTCGCCGGGACGATACCATGTGCTGAGAAAACGGTAGGCTTCGCGAATATTCTGGTCGAGACCGTCGCCGAACATTCCGCCTTTGATCGCGTCGAAATAGGCGCCGGTGCCGACGCCGCGATCGTAATACGTCAGGTATTCATAGCCATCGAAGACAAGCCCGGAAATTCCTTTTTTGCGAAAACTTTCGGGAAGCTTCTTAAAGGCGAGCGCATCGGCGTTTGGCGCCGCCGGCTTGCCGTCTTTGGGCTTTGTGGTCTCGGCACTGAAGCGCAGCCGGGCGTTCAGTCCCCAGAACAAACGCTCGCGCAGATAGACGACATTTGTCGCCGGATGACTTTCGTCATCCTCGTTCCAGGTGCCGTCGAGAAAGAGAATAAGACGCCGGCAAACGTGGTCGGACATGCAAAGCCCCCTCGGAGGACCGAAGGTTGCATATTCGCCAAATGCAATCAAATATGTTGGCGGCTCAGCCCGCCTTTGCCGCCACCGCCGCCGCGGTGCGCCGCACCTTCATGAAGCGCACGACACGCTGCGCCGCGCCGACGTCGATGCAGACATAGTCCTTGCGCGTCGGTGGCGCTGCGTATTCGAGGATGCCGGCCTTGGCGATGCGCAAATTGATGAAAGCCTCGGCGGCCGGCCATGACAATTCGACCGCGCGCAACAGCAGCAGCGCCGACTGATATAGCGCCATCCCGCCCCTTGAGGGGTGTCTGTACAGCATCTGCAGATGCGGGGCGAGGAGCGGTGGCCGGTCGGGCGCGCATTTTGGACGACGGCGTACCCGGCGCCGCAAAAAATACGGGCGATGAATCGCGCCGTCATTCCGGGGCGCCGCGCAGCGGCGAACCCGGAATCCAGAAGATCCTCATGCGTGTCTGGATTCCGGGTCCGGTCCTTCGGACCGTCCCGGAACGACAATCAGTGCAGCACAAACTCGCCATTGATCGGCTTCAACTCGGCCGGCTTGATCAGCTTGGAGTGCGCAACCTCGACGGAGTAAAGCGGTCCTTCCAGCTTCGCCTGCCAGAATTCGAGAAACTTCTGCAACTCGGGAAATTTCGGGAAAAGGTCGTAGGCTTGCCAGACATAGGATTGCAGCAGCCAGCGGTGGTCGGGACGGCGATACAGAATATGCGCCGTCGTCAGGCCGAAGCCGGCCACCTGCTTCTCGAAGTCTTTCGTCACCGTCGAACCCATTGCGTCCTCCGTTTGAATCGGACACCCAGTTTCCAGTCCCGGCATCGGCCATTGCAAGCCAAAACTGTGAACAAACTGTTTAAAATCAAAGCGTTAGCAGCATCGTTCGCCGGTTGCTAACAGGTCGCCGGGTACCTGTGACCTGTCAAACTGCCAATGCAGCAACCGCCGCCCCGGTTCCAATCCGGCAATTAACCATTTTGACTCAGTCACTTGCAAGAATTGTTGGCACTCGTTGCAAATGAGTGCTAAAAAGACGCCACTGGCCCCTTGCGGGCAAAAATGCCCTCACCCATCTGCGATGCAGGTTGCGGCTGAGGGTTAAGCCGACAACCAGAAACGCGAACACTCAATTATTTGGAGGACTGCCATGAAGTTCCGCCCGCTTCACGACCGCATCGTCGTCAAGCGCATCGATGCCGAGGAAAAGACTGCCGGTGGCATCATCATTCCCGACACAGCGCAAGAGAAGCCCTCGCAGGGTGAAGTCATTGCCGTCGGCCCCGGCGGCCGCGATGAATCCGGCAAGCTGATCCCGCTCGACGTCAAGGTCGGCGAGACCGTTCTGTTCGGCAAATGGTCGGGCACCGAGGTCAAGATCGACGGTCAGGATCTCCTCATCATGAAGGAGAGCGACATCATGGGCATCATCGAAGGCGGCGCCGCCGCCAAGAAGAAAGCCGCCTAAGGCAGAAGCCCTCGTCCTGAGGAACCGGCCGCAGGCCGGCGTCTCGAAGGACGGGATCAAGCAAATCACATCTCATCCTTCGAGACGCGAGCTTCGCTCGCTCCTCAGGATGAGGACCAAAACCTGAAGGAAACAAAGACAATGGCTGCTAAAGACGTAAAATTCGGCGTCGATGCCCGCGACCGCATGCTGCGCGGCGTCGATATCCTCGCCAACGCCGTCAAGGTGACGCTCGGTCCCAAGGGCCGCAACGTCGTCCTCGACAAGTCGTTCGGCGCCCCGCGCATCACCAAGGACGGCGTCACCGTCGCCAAGGAAATCGAGCTTGAAGACAAGTTCGAGAACATGGGCGCGCAGATGGTCCGTGAAGTCGCCTCGAAGGCGTCGGACGTTGCCGGCGACGGCACCACCACCGCCACCGTTCTCGCCCAGGCGATCGTGCGCGAAGGCGCCAAGTCCGTTGCCGCCGGCATGAACCCGATGGACCTGAAGCGCGGCATCGACCTCGCGGTCGACGCCATCGTCGAGCATCTCAAGGCCAACTCGAAAAAGGTCACGTCGAACGAAGAGATCGCCCAGGTCGGCACCATCTCGGCCAACGGCGACCGCGAAATCGGCGACTTCCTCGCCAAGGCGATGGCCAAGGTCGGCAATGAAGGCGTCATCACGGTTGAAGAAGCCAAGTCGCTT